>Ga0209698_10007607_pt1 | contig 11344 bp, 10 predicted proteins | sample LitLauG_LLR_2012_FD_187203 | JGI IMG/M metagenome (GOLD analysis project Ga0209698, IMG submission 187203) | Freshwater sediment microbial communities from Pennsylvania, USA - Little Laurel Run_MetaG_LLR_2012 (SPAdes) (version 2) | ecosystem: Environmental > Aquatic > Freshwater > Creek >... | reverse complement strand
GGGCCGGGGGATGCAGGGCGGTCGGAAGCGTCAGTCATCGTCCGAGCAGTGTACGGCCGCTCAGGGGAGGGACCCGACCATCGCTCGTCGGTAGAGGGATTCGTAGCGACCGGCCAGGGTGTCCATGGACCACTGCTGAGCCCGCTCGACCCCTGCGTCGAGCCAACCGGCCCGGTCGCCGGACCCGTCCCCTGGGGCCAGATCGCCGTCCAGGACTGCGGTCAGCCCTGCCGCCAGAGCCGACGGGTCACCAGGGGGCACCAGTACCGCCCGTCCTCCTGCGGCGTCGCGGTATCCGTCGATGTCGCTGGCCACGACCACCGCCCGGGCGGCCATCCCCTCGAGCAGGACCAGTCCGAACGACTCACCTCCGAGTGCCGGCGCAGCGAGCGCGTCGGCTGCCACCAGACGGCGCACCTTCTCGACCTCGTCCACCACGCCCAGCCACCGGACCGTAGGCGATTCCGGGTGGCGCTCTCGCAGCGCAGCGGTCTCCGGCCCGTCGCCGGCCACCCACAGGACCGGTCGCCCGTCGGAGGCGGAACCGGAAGTGGAGGCGGAAGCGGAACCGGATCCAGAACTGGACCCGCAGCCGCCGACGTCGAGTCGTGACCACGCATCGAGCAGGATGGCGAGGCCCTTGCGCCCCTCGTGACGGCCCAGGAAGAGGACTGTCGGCCCGGTCGTCGGCCATGGTTCCACGCCGGTGAACCGGTCGATCTCGATCCCGTTGAAGAGCACCTCGTACCGCCCGCCCAGGGCGTTCCGGGCGGTGGTGGCCGCCGCTTCGGATACGGCGACCCGCACCGCCAGCCGGTCGGCGAGCCTGCGGGTGACCGGGCGGAGGAGGGAGTAGAGGACGCTCCCCCCGCTCCGGTGGAAGGTGGCGACGACCGGGGGAACGCGCCGTGCGACCAGGAGTGCATAGGGGAGCCCGGGGGCAAACGGCTCATGGACGTGTACGACGTCGGGCGCGCCGTCGCGGAGGTCTGCCAGGGCCCGACCGGCGGCTGCGGGTGACACCGACACCGGCGCCACTGATCCGTTGGCCCGCAGCGCGGTCGAGTGTCCCGTCGCCACCAACTCGACCCCTTCGGGCGCGATGACCGGGCCGTCGACCGGGGCGAACACGGTCACGGTGTTCCCCCGAGCCGTGAGCGTCCGGGCGAGGCCGAGGACCTGGCCCTGCACGCCGCCCGGTCGGGACAGGCTGTACGGGCAGACGAGGGCGACGCGCAGGCCCCCGGCCGACCCGGGATCTCCGGGCACGCCCCGATCAGTCCGTCATCGAGCGGCGCTGCCTGCGGCGGCTCCATTTGACGCCGTACATGGCGTCATCGGCCAGGCTCAGGAGCTTGGACGGATCGGTGTCCGGGTCGTCGACGAACACGCCCCCCACCGACGCCTCGGCTACCAGGGTGCGGCCGTCGATCCGGTACGGACGGGCCAATGCCGCCGAAATGCGCCTCGAGATGCGCAGCATCTCGTCCTCACCGTGCTCGATCTCGCACACCACCACGAACTCGTCGCCGCCCAGACGGGCGACGGTGTCGGAGGGACGGACCACGGCGGTCAACCGACGGGCAACGGCCACCAGCAGGTCGTCCCCCACGTCGTGCCCGAACTCGTCGTTCACGTTCTTGAAGTCGTCGAGGTCGAGGAGGTACACCGCGATTCCGGGATGCTCGGGATGCGACCGTGACCCGTCCGGGGTCACGATCGACCGCTCACCGCCGGCATCGGACACGTCGGCCAGCCCGCGGAGACCGTCCACCGCCTCGCGCATCCGCGTGGCGAGGAGGGTGCGGTTGGCCAGCCCGGTGAGCGGATCGTGATGGGCCAGGTCGGCCAACCGCTCCTCGTAGCGCTTCTGCTCGGTCACGTCGTGGATCGCCACGACGGCGCCGAGCTTCCAGCCGTCCTCGTCAACCAGTGCCTGGCCGTTGACGCTCACCTTGCGGGTCTCGCCGTCCTGGGGCGCGAGGAGGATCTCCACGTTGCGAAGGCGCTCGCCGCTCATGGCCAGCAGCAACGGGTTCTCCTCCGGCTCGATGGGCGAGCCGTCCGGGCGGCGCAGCATGCGGCTCGACGGGACACGTCCGATCGGCTCGTTCGCCGGGTCGAGGCCGTGGAGGCGGCGGGCGGCCGGGTTGAAGATGGTCATCCGGCCCTGCGCATCGCAGGCCACGATGCCTTCGTCCAACGTGTCGAGCAGCACCCGGAGGAATTCCTCCTCCTGACGCAGCGCGTAGGCCGCCCGGCGCGATTCGGTGATGTCCCCGTACGATCCGACGGCGCCGACCACACGGCCGTCAGGCCCGAGGATGGGCTGGGCGTTGACACGCACCCATTCGGCGACCGCCGTCCCACGGCGGTGACCCACGACGGTCCCGACCACGCGCCGGCCCCGACGGAGCGCGGTCAGCAACGGGTCGTCGTCGAGGCCGAGATCCTCGCCGGTCTCGTCGAACACCTCGGTCCCGTGCCGCCGGGCCGAAGCGAGCAGTTCGACGTAGTCACTCCCGAGGATCCGCACGCGGGGAGTGCGGAACAGCACTTCGAAGGCTTCGTTGACCCGCACCACGCGCCCGCCGGCGTCGACCATCAGGATGCCGTCACCGAGCGACTCGATGAGGGCGTTCTGACGGCGGTCGACCTCGCCGAGCCGCTCCTCCAGCACCTTGCGCGACGTGACGTCGCGGAGCGTCACGACGATGCCGCCCACCGGGTCGTCGATGTGGTTCGCCGCGGTCAGCTCCAGGTCGAGCCGACGTCCGTCCGGTCGCGTCGTGCGCAACTCGAGCTCGACCGACAGACGGCGCCGGGCGACCAGGTCGGCGAAGAGGGAGCGGACACCGGGTGTGCTGTCATCGTCGAACACGGCGAACGCATCGCGTCCGACGGCGTCACGGACGTCGGCGCCGAAGAAGCGCTGGGCCGAGGCGCTCACGAACACGAACCTGCCGGCGGCGGACACGACCGCCACCATGTCGGCCTCGTGCAGTGCGGTGGTCCGGAGCAGCGGGCCGTTGGTCAGCGGCAGCACCTCCTGCCCGCCGACGTTCGCCGCCGGCACACGTCCGTTGCCGGCACCGTTCACATGACCGTTCACATGACCGTTCGTATGACCGTAGACACGACCGTTGCCGTTGGCGTCGCCGTTGCCGTGCCACTGGCTGTTGCCGTTGGCGCCGGGCCGGGCGGAGGTCGGGTCGTACCCGTCGAGGTCGAGCTCGGGCACCGGCAGCGACCTGGTCGGCGCGTCGGTCGGCAGTGCCGCCGTGTCGCTGCGCCCCTGACGGCGACCCCTCAGCGGACGCGGGACCCAGCTCATGCCACCGCCTCGGCATCCGACTCGGGCACCAGCGGCACGACCGTGCCACGGCCCTCGGTGGGACGGTCGGCCAACCACAGGGGCTGGAAGACGTGCCACTGTTCCGGTGCCTGACGGATCAGGCCTTCCAGGCGGGTGGCGATCTCCTGGGTCAGCCGGGCGACGTCCTGGCGGAGTCCCCCGGTGCGGGTGGTGTCGAGCGGTTCCTGCACCACGGCTCGGTGATCGCGCCCCGGTCCGCTGTAGACGACGCCCGTGCAGAGCGTCGCGCCGGTCCGGAGGGCGAGCGTGGCCGGTCCGGCCGGCATCGTCGTCCGTTCGCCGAAGAAGTCGACCTCGATGCCCGTGCCCTCGATGTCGCGGTCGCACAGGAGTCCGACCAGCGTCCCGGCCTTGAGCGCAGCCAGGAGGGCTCCGCCCGAGTGCTTGTCGAGCGGCACGATCGTGAGCCCCATGGCGGCGCGCTGCTCGACGAAGTAGTCGAACAGTTCGGGTGGTTCGATCCGCTCGGCGACCGCGGTCATCGGCAGTCCCTGGGTGGCGAGGAATGCGCCGCCGTACTCCCAACTCCCGATGTGCGGCAGGGCCAGGATGCAGCCCTTGGCCCGGGCAGCCGCCTCGTGGAGGTGGTGGATCCCTTCGATCTGGACGTGCTGGACGACCTCGGCGGCGGAAATGCTCGGCAGGCGGGCGCCTTCGATCCAGTACCGGGCGTACTCGCGGAAGGACCGACGTGCCCAACGGTCCAGCACGACGGTGTCGCTCCCGTCCGCCCCCAGGACCCGTGTCAGGTTGGCCGTGACCTGTGCCCGGTGCTCACGGCGGACCTGGAACATCGCCTCGCCCGCCAGGGAACCGAGTCCCATGGCGACCGGCTCGGGGAGCGCGGCGATGCCCCGCGCCAGTGTCGTATAGGTCCGGAAGACGGCACGCCCCTTGTCCACCGGACTTCAGCTCCCTACGGGGTGGGTTCGCCACTCAGCCATGGCGTCGGCCGGTGCGCTGGCGGGTTCCGGACCGGGCCTGACGGGCCCTCCAGGTCCTGCCGGACCGGCTCGACAGCTCACCCTGGCGCCTGGCCCGCCAGCGCGACGCCGACGTGGAACCGGTGCGGCCCGCCGAACGTGCGGCACTGCGGCTGGTGGCACGCATGCCCGTGCGGGTGCGCCGAACCCGCCGAGGCGCGGTCGAGGCCGGGGCTTCGGCCAACCGCCAGACCTTGACGAACCGTCCGGCGGCGGTCAGCGACGTCAGGACCAGCATCACCCACAGGACCGGCACCAGGAACGACGCCGAGAGGAACGCGATGCCGAGCAGGATCATCCGCTCCGCCCGCTCCATCAGCCCGCCCTTGGCCGAGATCCCGAGCGACTCCGCCTTGGCCCGTTGGTACGACACCAGGGAGGTGACCGCAAGCACGGCGAAGGGCAGGAGCACCAGGTGCCCGGGGTGGGTGGACACGAGATACCACGCGATGCCCCCCAGAATGAGTGCGTCCGCCACCCGATCGGTCACCGAGTCGAAGAACGCGCCGCGGACCGAGGATGTACCCGACGCCTTGGCCACCGGACCGTCCAGCAGGTCGTGCATCCCGGTGAGGGTGAGCAGCACGATGGCGAGGTGCAGGTGACCGGTGGCGACGGCTACAGCCGTTGCCGCCGCCGACACGAGGCCGGTGGCGGTCAGCACGTCAGCGGAGATCCCCGCCTGCTGCAATTTGTGACCGACAGGACCGGTGCCCCGATCCACCGTGTCGCGCCATCGACCGTCGAACATGCACGCTCCTTCAGAGGCTCCCCCAAGAGTACCACCTGCTAACTCCAGGCAGCGGTTGCCGGTAGGCGGGAGAACGTCCAGGTCAGGAGGGTCCTGGATCCCCAGTCAGAGGGTCAGCGGACGGATCGGGGACATGATCAGGTCCGGGTCGGTCCGCCAGTCGACCCCGGGCACGTCGATGTAGAGTTCGACCTCATTGCCGTCGGGGTCGAGGATGTAGAGGCTGTGGGTGACCGTGTGGTCGCTCGCGCCGACGATCGTCACGTCGGCATCGCGGAGCGTGGCCGCCACGGCTCGAAGCTCCGCGTCGGAGTCGCCCACCTTCAGGCCGAAGTGGTACAGGCCGAGTCGGCGACCGGCCGGCACCGACGCGGCGTCCTCGCCCACCTCGATCAGCAGCAGTTCGTGGTGGGTGCGACCGGAGGTGAATGCCGCCGCCGGGATCCCGAGGGTGACCGGGAAGGCGACGTCCCAGCCGAGGACGTCCCGGTAGAACGCGGCTGACCGCTCCAGATCGCACACGTAGAGCACGAGGTGCCCGAGTTCCTTCACCGGCATCTGGTCGACCTCCTGGTCCTGTCCGTGGCCCGCATGGTGGCCCCGTCCTCGTCGGTCCCTGGTCGCACCGTAGATGCCGTCATGCCTGGCGGCACCGGCGCCACGACGGCCATCGCCGCCACGACAGCCGTCCGCGGCACTCCCGTCACCCGCGGTCGCCCCTGGGCCAGGCGGCACGCAGCCGCTCCCAACTGCTCGCCAGTGTCTCGGGCAGCACGCGGGTGTCGGCCACCGCCGTCATGAAGTTGGTGTCGCCCCGCCAGCGGGGCACGGCGTGCAGGTGGAGGTGTCGTGGGATACCTGCACCCGCGGCTTCGCCCAGGTTGGCACCGAGGTTCACCCCTTCGGGCCGGTAGGCGCCCTCCAGTGCGGCGACACCGGTGCGGGCCGCCCTCCACAGCTCGTCGGCCTCCTCGTCGGTCAGGGCGCCCAGCGAGGCGACGTGGCGGAGGGGCACGGCCATCAGGTGGCCGCTCGCATACGGATAGGCGTTTAGCACCACCAGGACCGTGCGCCCGATCCACAGGACCCCGTTGTCCACGGTGGCAGGACCACTGGCGGCGATCCGGCAGAACACGCACCGGTCGGAGCCATCCGAACCGGTGTCGTCGGCAGCGGGGTCGCCGGCCCCAGCGACGCCAGGCACAGGGCCGAGGTCGTGCGGGTCGTCGGTGGCGCCGGCCACGTAGGCCGACCGCCATCCGGCCCAGATGCGGTCGAGGGTCACCCGTGCGACCTCACTCGTCCGGGGCTGGCTCGGGCACGAGACGGGCCTCGACCTCACGCAGCAGTGCATCGGTGAACTCGACCACCGGGACGCCCCGCTCGGGGCGCTCGCTCCCCCGCCGGTTCACGCCCACGGTGGCGGCCGCCACGTCGTCGTCGCCGACCACGAGGATGTAGGGGAGCTTCTCGAGCTTGGCGCGACGGATGCGTGCGCCCAGCGGCTCCGAGGCCGGATCGACCGAGACGCGCACCCCCCGGGCCCGCAGGCCGTCGGCCACCTCGTCGGCATACCCCTGATGGTCGTCCCGCACGCCGAGGACCCGGACCTGCTCGGGAGCCAACCAGGTGGGCAGCGCTCCGGCGTAGTGCTCGACCAGGATGGCGAAGAACCGCTCGATGGACCCGAACAGCGCCCGGTGCAGCATGATCGGCCGGTGGCGGGCGTTGTCGGCGCCGACGTACTCGAGGTCGAAGCGCTCCGGGTGGTTGAAGTCGCACTGGATGGTACTGAGCTGCCACGTCCGTCCGATGGCGTCGCGGACGTCGATGTCGATCTTCGGTCCGTAGAAGGCGGCGTCGCCCTCCTTGATCTCGTAGGGCAGGCCGCTGTTGTCGAGGGCGAGGCGCAGGGCGTCGGTGGCCTTCCCCCAGATCTCGTCGCTCCCCACGTACTTGTCGGGATCCTTGGTCGACAGGTTGGCGGTGAACTCGGTGAAGCCGAATGCGGTCAGTACGCTCATCACGAACTCCAGCAGCGACCCGATCTCCTGCTGGAGCTGGTCCTCGGTGCAGTAGATGTGGCTGTCGTCCTGTGTGAAGCCGCGGATCCGCATGAGGCCGTGCAACGTGCCCGCCCGCTCATAGCGGTACACGGTGCCCAGTTCGAACAGCCGCAGGGGCAGCTCGCGGTAGCTGCGCTGCCGGCTGGCGTAGATGAGGCAGTGCATGGGGCAGTTCATGGGCTTCGGGTAGTAGGTCCCGTTGTCCATCTCCATGGGCGGGTACATCCCGTCCTTGTAGAAGCCCAGATGACCCGAGGTCTCGAACAGGTTGGCGTTGGCGAGGTGCGGCGTGACCACGAACTCGTAGCCACCGCTGGCGTGGCGCTCGCGGCTGTAGTCCTCCATGAGCTTGCGGACGATGCCGCCCTTCGGGTGCCACACCGCCAGGCCGCCCCCGAGCTCGTGCGGGAAGCTGAACAGATCGAGCTCGACACCCAGCTTGCGGTGGTCGCGCTTCTCGGCCTCGGCCAGCCGGTGCAGGTGCTCGGCCACGGCGTCGTCGGTCTCCCATGCCGTCCCGTAGATGCGCTGGAGCTGCTGGCGCTTCTCGTCGCCACGCCAGTAGGCGCCCGCGACCCGCATCAGCGCGAAGTGCCCGAGTTTGCCGGTCGAGGGCACGTGGGGGCCTCGGCACAGGTCGGTGAAGGCAGGGGAGTTCCAGTAGGTGGACACCCCGTGCTCGCCGGCGCCTTCGGAGGCGGCGTCGACCTCGTCCTGGCCGGCACCGACCGCTTCGATGATCTCGCGCTTGAACGGCTGGTCGCCGAAGAGCTCGAGGCCCTCGACGATGGAGTGCTCGTGCCGGACGAAGGGCTGGTCCTCGGCCATGATGGCGCGCATCTCGGCGCTGATCCGCTCGAGGTCGTCGTCGGTGAAGTGGGCACCGTCCGGCAGGGCGAAGTCGTAGTAGAAGCCGTCCTCGATCACCGGACCGATGGCGAAGTGGGCGCCGGGCCACAGCCGCAGTACGGCCTGGGCCAGCACGTGGGCCGTCGAGTGCCGCAGGACCTCGCGGCCCAGCGGGGTGGTGACGGTGACCACGGTGACCTCGGCGCCGTCGGGCAGGGTGCGTGACAGGTCGACCGGCGTCCCGTCGAACGTGGCAGCCACGGCGGCCTTGGCGAGTCGAGGACCGATGGACTCGGCGAACTGCAGTGCCGTGGTACCCGGCTCGAACTCCTTGGTGCTGCCATCGGGGAGCCGGACGGTGACGCCTGCCATGGGTGGTGCCTTTCGTTGACGCAGTTCGTTGACGCAGATCGTTGACGCAGTCGGATCGGTTGCTGCCCGAGGTCCGCCCTCACGGGAGTCTGCGCCCGAACGGCCGCCCGGACCCCACCCGCTCGGGTGACGGCCACGCCGGGCAGTCCCGGGCGGACGTCCCGGCTACAGGGTAACGCCCAGGAGCGCGGCCCCCTGGACCACCGACCGGCCCAGGGAGGCCTCGTCGTCGAGCGCCGCCAGCGCCCCAGGGGTGTCGAGGTCGTGGTCGAGGAAGCCGCGGACCCGCCAGAGCCCGTCCTCGTCCGACCCCAGGTTGTCGTCCGGGGCCTCCGGATCGACCGGCGCACTGGTCGCCCGCCACGCCGCCAGCCGGGCCGCGGCGTCGACCAGATCCTGGTCGGACCACTGCCAGTCGGGCCGGTAATGATGGGACAGCAGGGCCAGGCGGACCACGGCCGGCTCCCACTCCCGCAGGAGGTCACCGACGAAGACCAGGTTGCCGAGCGATTTGGACATCTTCGTGCCGTCCAGGCCGACCAGTCCGACGTGCAGCCAGTGGCGGACGAACGGAGCTCCGGTTGCCGCCTCGGACTGCGCCGTCTCGCATTCGTGGTGGGGGAAGACCAGATCCCGTCCGCCCCCGTGCACATCGATCGTCTCGCCCAGTTCGCGCAGCGCCAGCGCCGAGCACTCGATGTGCCACCCGGGTCGGCCCGGACCCCAGCGCGACTCCCACGACGGCTCGTCGGGCAGTGACGGCTGCCAAAGCACGAAGTCGAGCGGGTGCCGCTTGTTCGGGTCGTCAGGGTTCCCGCCGTGTTCGGCGGCCATGGCCAGCATGGTGGCGTGGTCGAAGTGGCTGACCTCCCCGAACCCCGGGAAGGTGGTGACGTCGAAGTAGACGGCCCCGCCGGCCTGGTAGGCGTTGCCCGAGTCGAGGACCGAGCCGATGAGGGTGAGGATCTCGGCGATGGCCGACGTGGCCCGCGGCTCGGACCACGCCGGGATGAGTCCGAGGGCGTCCATGTCCCGGTCGAACCTGGCGATCTCCTCGGCCGCCAGGTCGAGATAGTGCACACCGAGCTCACGGGCCTTGCGCAGGATGTCGTCGTCCACGTCGGTCACGTTGCGTACGCAGCGGGTCTCGTGCCCGAGGTCGCGCAGGCGGCGCTGGAGGATGTCGAAGGTCAGGTAGACCTGGGCGTGGCCCAGGTGAGCCGAGTCGTACGGGGTGATGCCGCACGAGTAGAGGGTCACCGTCTCACCGGGCTCGAACGGGACGACCTCCCGCCGGGCGGTGTCGTAGAGGTGGATCACGCGACGACCGGGGCGCTCACGCCTCGGGAAAGCCGGCCAGCTGCACGGCGGCGTGCACCTTGTGGCGGATGTTCACCGTGATGAGGACGGCAGTGAACGCCTCGATGGCCGCGGCCTGTGACAGGCTGCCGGCATCGACGCCCCGGAGGCCCGCGATGCGGTCCACCAGCGCAACCGTGGCCTCGCTGGCCTCCGGATGATCCGAGCAGACCAGCACGTCGGCCGCCATGGCGACATCGAGCTTCTCCATCTCCGAGGCCGGCAGGTGGTGGAACGACGCCGACACCAGCGACTTCGGGAGGACCGCCTGCAGCGTGGCGGCCACCGATCCCCGGGGCGGCATCAGGGCCAGGAACTCGCGCCCCTCCTTGACCAGGGCGTTGGCCATCGAGACGACGACTTTCCCGGCGAGGGCCCCGGCGAGCGGCTTCACCGTGGCCACCGCTCCGTCCCAGGGTGTGGCCATCACCACCAGGTCGGCTGCGGCGCAGTCCTCGTTGGACGCTCCGGTGATGGCCAGGGTGTGGTCCGGCCACGCTGCGACCAGGCCGGCGGCCACGTCGGCGGCCCGGTCGGCGTCGCGCGAGCCGAGGACGATCTGGTCACCGGCGACGGCAAGGCGCACGGCCAGACCACGTCCGGCGGGGCCCGTGCCTCCAAGGATTCCGATTCGCATGGGCGCCACCCTACGCGCGCTGACCTCCGACCCCGACACACCGCGCCGCGGTCGTCGGGGACCGGTGGATGCTCGGGTCGCCGCCCGGCGGCCCTGTCGGCAGTACCCTGGCGGCGCATGGGACTCCTCGACGGCAAGCGCATCCTCGTGACGGGCGTGCTGACCGACGCGTCCCTCGCCTTCGCGGTGGCACGGTCGGCACAGGACGAGGGTGCCGAGGTCGTGCTCAGCGGCGCCGGACGCGGCCTCTCCCTGACCCGCCGCACGGCCCGGAAGCTCCCCGTCGAGGCCGACGTGCTGGAGATCGACGTCACCGAGCCCGACCAGCTGGCGGCGGCCGCTGCCGCACTCGGCGAACGCTGGGACCGACTCGACGGACTGGTCCACGCCATCGGCTACGCCCCGCCCGAGTGCTTGGGCGGGGACATCTTCCGGGCCGACTGGGAGCAGGTCCAGGTGGCGCTCCACGTCTCGACCTACTCGTTGAAGGCGCTGGTACAGGCGTTCCGCCCCATGTTGGCCGCTGCCGGCATCGACGGGCGTCCCGGGGCGTCGGTGGTCGGACTCGACTTCGACGCCACGGTCGCATGGCCCGTCTACGACTGGATGGGGGTGTCCAAGGCCGCGCTGGAGTCCCTCGCCCGGTACCTGGCCCGTGACCTCGGCGCGGAGCGGGTGCGCGTCAACCTGGTGGCCGCCGGACCGGTCAAGACCATCGCGGCCAAGTCGATTCCGGGCTTCACCGCGTTCGAGGACACCTGGACCGATCGGGCGCCCCTCGGATGGGACGTCCTGGACACCGATGTCGTGGCGCGGGCCTGCCTGGCCCTGCTGTCCGACCTCCTGCCGATGACCACGGGTGAGATCCTGCACGTCGACGGTGGCGTGCACGCCATGGGCGCCTGATCCCCGCCGCTCCGCCCCACTCCACCGCCGCACCCCACGCACCCC
>Ga0209698_10007605_pt1 | contig 11347 bp, 9 predicted proteins | sample LitLauG_LLR_2012_FD_187203 | JGI IMG/M metagenome (GOLD analysis project Ga0209698, IMG submission 187203) | Freshwater sediment microbial communities from Pennsylvania, USA - Little Laurel Run_MetaG_LLR_2012 (SPAdes) (version 2) | ecosystem: Environmental > Aquatic > Freshwater > Creek >... | reverse complement strand
GCTACTGCATCAACGGCCTGGCGCTCAGCTTTTCCCCCCAGGCGACCTGACACAAACCAGCGGGATTTCCCGAGGAGCTTCACCATGCAAACCCGAAACAAGGCGCCCCTGCGCCCATCCACCTGGTTCGCCCGCGCCGCCCTGCCGGCACTCCTGGCCATCCTGCCGGCGCTTTCCGCCTGCGCCGAACCGGCGACGGTGGTCCCGCCGCCGGCCTTCGACGAGGCGCCCGGCGCCTCCGGCCCCCAGTCCATCGTCCTCGCCGGCGGCTGCTTCTGGGGCGTGCAGGGCGTGTTCCAGCATCTGCGGGGCGTGACCCAGGCGGTCTCGGGGTACGCCGGCGGCGCGCGGGAGACGGCCGAGTACGAGACCGTGAGTACCGGCCGCACCGGCCACGCGGAATCCGTGCGCGTGACCTTCGACCCCAAGGTCGTCACGCTGGGACGGATCCTGCAGGTGTACTTTTCCGTGGCGCACGATCCCACCCAGCTCAACCGCCAGGGTCCCGACTCGGGAACGCAATACCGCTCGGCCATCTTCGTCGCGGATCCGAAACAGCGCGAGATCGCCGAGCGCTACATCGCCCAGCTCGACCAGGCGCACGTCTTTTCCCGCCCGATCGTGACGAGGGTCGACCCCCTCACAGGCTTTTATCCCGCCGAGGCCTACCACCAGGATTACGCCACCTTGCACCCCCACCAGCCCTACATCGCCTACAACGACCTGCCCAAGATCGAGAACCTGCAGCGCATCTTCCCCGACTCCTACCAGTCCGCTCCGGTGCTGGTCGGGTCGGCGCAGGCGGGCCGCTGAGCGTGGGCCGGCAACTGGATGCGATCGTCATCGGCGCCGGGCAGGCGGGCCCCTTTCTCGCCGCGCGCCTCGCAAGCGCCGGGCGCAAGGTTGCGCTCCTCGAGCGCGAGCATCTCGGCGGGACCTGCGTCAACGATGGCTGCATCCCGACCAAGACGCTCGTGGCGAGCGCCCGTGCGGCGCACGTCGCGCGCACGGCGGCACGCTACGGCGTGCAGGTGCAGGGCGCCGTCCGGGTCGACATGAAGGCGGTCAAGGCACGAAAGGACGAGGTGGTCGGGCAATCGATCAAGAGCCTCACCTCCTGGCTGGGCGGCCTCGCCAACCTCGAGATCGTGCGCGGCCACGCCCGCTTCACCGGCGCGCACGCGGTGCAGGTGAACGGGGAGACGCTCGAGGCGCCGCTGGTCTTCATCAACGTGGGCGGCCGCGCCACGCTGCCCGACTGGAAGGGCATCGACGCCGTCCCCGTGCTCGACAACACCTCGATGATGGACATCGACGAGCTTCCGGAGCACCTGCTCATCATCGGCGGAAGCTACATCGGACTCGAGTTCGCCCAGATGTACCGGCGCTTTGGCTCGAAAGTGACGGTCTTCGAGTACGCGGACCGCCTCATCCCGCGCGAGGATCCCGAGGTGTCCCAGGCGGTGCGCGAGATCCTCGAGCGCGAGGGGGTCGAGTTCCATCTCTCGGTGCGCGAGGGCTCCCTGGCGAGGGACGCCGGGGATGGATCGATCGTCGTGCACTGCAGTGCAGGCGGAGCGCCGCGCCGTGTCGCAGGGAGCCATCTCCTCGCCGCCACGGGCCGAAAACCCAATACCGCCGATCTCGGACTCGAGGCCGCGGGCATCGCGACCGACGCGCGGGGCTACATCCTCGTCGACGAGGAGCTTCGCACCAATGTGCCCGGGGTGTGGGCCCTGGGCGACGTCAATGGCCGCGGCGCCTTCACGCACACCTCCTACAACGACTTCGAGATCGTCGCCGCGAGGCTCCTCGACTCCGACCCCAGGAGCCTCTCCGATCGCATCCCCGCCTACGCGCTCTTCATCGACCCGCCCCTGGGACGCATTGGCCTGAGCGAGGCCGAGGTGCGGGCGCGCGGCCGGCCGGCGCTCGTCGGTGTCCTGCCCATGACCCGGGTGGGACGGGCGCGCGAACGCGGCGAGACGCAAGGGTTCATGAAGGTCCTCGTCGATACGCAAAGCGAGCGCATCCTGGGCGCCTCGATGCTGTGCATCGAGGGCGACGAGATCGTGCACTCGCTCCTCGATGCCATGTACGCGGGCGCTTCGTACAGGGTGATCCAGCGGGCGGTCCACATCCATCCGACGGTGAGCGAACTCATCCCCACGCTGCTTGCCGGTCTCAAGCCCCTTGGCGCGGCCGCCTGAACCTGCCCTGCATGGCGGGACGCAGGCATTGACGGGCTCTTCGGCTTCATCGACCATGGCGCCCGCCGGCGCCGGAGCGACGGTCGGGGAGCGGGGATGAAGCGGAGAAGCTGGCTGCGGGCGCTCGTATCCCTCGCCTTCGTGGCGACGGGGCTCGGATCCCGCGTCGCCCGCGCCGCGGGCGGCTCCGGCCCGCCTGCCGCTACACGGCGGCGGGTCCGCCCCTCAGACCCCGCCTGGCCCTCGGCCGCGGACTGGGAGTCCCTCAAGGAACGCGTCGGCGGCAACCTCGTCCGCGTGCAGCCCGTGCTGGCCCCGTGCGCCGCCGATCGCGCATCGCAGCCCTGCAAGGAAGTGCTCGCAAATCTTCGCAATCCGTTTTTCCTGGGCGACCAGCCGGCGGGAACCCAGCTCACCGGCTGGCTCGACGCCTGGTCGCCGGCCCCCAGCGTCTATGCGGTGGCCGCGACGACTGCGGCCGATGTCGCGGCGGCCGTGGATTTCGCTCGCCAGAAGCGCCTTCGCCTCGTGGTCAAGGGCGGAGGCCACAGCTACCAGGGGACTTCCAACGCCGCCGACTCCCTCCTGGTGTGGACGCGAAAGATGAACTCCGTGACCCTCCTTGACGACTTCGTCCCGCAAGGTTGCGAGCGCATCGCCCGGCCCTGTCCGGCGGTACGCATCGGGGCGGGCGCCATGTGGGCGGATGCCTATGACGCGGTCACGACCCGGGCGGGGCGCTACGTCCAGGGCGGCGGCTGCACTTCGGTCGGGGTCGCGGGACTCGTGCAAAGCGGAGGCTTCGGCTCCTGTTCCAAGGGCTTTGGCACCGCGGCGGCCTCCCTGCTCGAAGCCGAGATCGTCACGGCAGACGGCGCGATCCGGACGGTGAATGCGGCCCGCGATCCGGAACTCTTCTGGGCCCTCAAGGGCGGGGGCGGGGGCAGCTGGGGCGTCGTGACGCAACTTACGCTGCGAACCCATGCCCTGCCCGTGCATTTCGGTTCCGTCGGGGGATCGATCCAGGCGAAGTCCGATGCCGCTTTTCGCGAGCTGATCGACCGCTTCCTCGCGTTTTACCGGGAACGGCTGCTCAATCCCCACTGGGGAGAAAGCGTCAAGATCCGGCCCGAGAATGTCCTCGAAGTATCCATGGTGAGCCAGGGACTGGACGAGCGGGAGATGGATGCGGCCTGGCAGCCGTTCCTGGACTGGGCCAGGGCTTCCGGCGATCTGCGAACCGTCGATGTATCGGTCGGGAGCGGAAGTTCGCGCCAATGGTGGGACGTCGAAGCGCGCAGGAAGCGCGGGAGCGACGCCCTTTTTTCCGATCCTCGCCCCGGCGCCCCGGTGCACCACGCCTGGTGGCGGGGCGACGGCGAACAGGTGAGCGCCTATATCCATGCCTATGATTCCCTGTGGCTGCAGGCCGGTCTGCTGGAAGGCGCCGCTCGAGGACGCCTCGCCGAGGCGCTCCTGGCCGCGAGCCGGCACTTTGCCGTGGAGCTGCATTTCAACAAGGGGCTTGCGGGAGCGAGCCCCGAATCGCTCGGCGCAACGCGCGACACGGCGACCAACCCCGCCGTGCTGGAAGCCTTTGCCCTGGCCATCATCGCTACGGGCGGGGCGCCGCCCCTGGCGGGACCGGCGTTCGACGGCGCCAGGGCGCAGAGGAACCGGGAATCCGTCGGCCGGTCCGCCGCGGCGCTGCGGGCACTCGACCCCGATGCGGGATCCTATGTGTCGGAGAGCGACTATTTCAACCCGCGCTGGCGCGAGGCATTCTGGGGCGGGAATTACCGCAGGCTGCGAGCGGCAAAAGAAGCCTACGATCCCGACGGGTTGTTCTTCGTCCACCATGGCGTGGGCAGCGAGGACTGGAGCACCGATGGATTCGACCGCATTGCATGAGCCCGACATGGCCGGCCTGTGAACCGCGCATCGCTCGAGGGCATCTCGGCCTGCGTCTTTGACGCCTACGGCACGCTCTTTGACACGAGCAGCGTGGCCCACAGCGCGCGGGACGAACTGCCGGGCGAGTGGCAGGCTCTTGCCGACCTGTGGCGCGGCAAGCAGCTGCAATACACCTGGTTGCGCGGGCTTGCGGGCCACCATGCCGACTTCTGGCGCGTCACCGGTGATGCGCTCGATTTCGCGCTCGCCAGCCTCGCGATCGAGCGCGCGGGTCTGCGCGAGCGCCTGATGCAACAGTACCTTCGCATCGGCTGCTACCCCGAGGTTCCCCAGGTGCTGGCGCGGCTCCAGGCGCGGGGACTTCGCCTCGCGGTGCTCTCGAACGGGACGCCCGCCATGCTCGAGGCGGCCCTGGCCAATGCGGGAATCGCCGGCCGCTTCGATGCCGTGATCTCGGTCGAGGAGGCGGGCGTCTACAAGCCCCACCCTTCCGTGTACGCCCTCGCCCCCCAGCGCCTGGGAATCCCCAAGGAGCGGATCTGCTTCCTCTCTTCCAACGGGTGGGACGCCTGGTCGGCCAAGGCCTTCGGCATGAAGGTCCTCTGGTGCAACCGCTTCGGCCAGCCGCGGGAGAGGATCCCCTCGGATCCCGACGGCGAGATGCGGGATCTCTCCGAGCTCCCCGCGCGCCTGGCATGACGCCCGGGAGTTCGGGCCCGTGATCCACGCGCTCTCGCACCGCTCGCGCCTCATCACCTTCGTCGTGGGATGCGCCGGGGTCACCGCGGGCGTGATCCTGCACATCCCCATGTACCTGATGGGGCGGGACAACGGCTACCGGCTCGCCGGCATGCCGATGGACGACGGCATGCTCTGGGGCATGGCCTTCATCATCGGCGGAATCGCCCTTGCGGGATACGGCCTGTATCCGCGCGCCCCCCACGCGGCCGACCGCGCACACCGCATCGTCGTGACCGCGCCCGAGGATGCGCCCCTGGGGCCGGCCCATTTCCGGCTGATGGTCGTGCTCACCCTGGCCCTCGTCATCGACGTGATGAAGCCCGCGAGCCTGGGATTCGTGGTGCCCGGCATGACGGTCGAATACGAGGTGTCCCGCACCTTCGTCGCCTGGCTCCCCTTCGCGGCGCTGTGCGGAACCGTGGTGGGCTCGATCGTCTGGGGGGTCCTGGCGGATCTCTACGGGCGCCGCGCCTCGATGCTGCTCTCGGCCGTGATGTTCGTCGGCACCTCGATCTGCGGCGCCATGCCCTCCTTCTGGTGGAACGTCGGCATGTGCTTTCTCATGGGCGCGGCGGCGGGAGGCATGCTGCCCGTCGCCTACGCCCTCCTGGCGGAGACCATGCCGTCGCGCCACCGGGGCTGGGTGCTCGTGCTGGTGGGCGGGATGGGCGCGATCGGCGGCTACCTTGCCGCAAGCGGCTCCGCGGCCTGGCTCGAACCCGTCTTCAGCTGGCGCATCCTGTGGTTCCTCAACCTCCCGACGGGCCTCGTCGTTGTCCTCCTGGGCGGCCTCATTCCCGAATCGCCCCGGTTCCTCATGGCCCTGGGACACCAGCGCGAAGCCGACGCGATCCTGCGCCGCTTTGGCTGCGTCACGCGCGAGGAGGACGATGCGGCGGAGGAGACCGCCTCCTACGCCCTGCGCGGCGAGATCCCCCATTGGGTGTGGATGACGATCGCCCTCACGGTCGCCGCGACCTCCTGGGGCCTCATGAACTTCGGCCTGCTCCTGTGGATGCCCGCGATCCTCGTCGAGAAGGGCCATGCCATGGGATCGTCGAGCCAGCTCCTCGCGAGCTCGGCGCTCCTGGCCGTCCCCACGGTGTTCCTCGCCGCCTGGCTCTACAGCCGCTGGAGCACCAAGGGCGCTCTCCTGGGCGCGATCTTCGTGAGCCTGCTCGGCCTCGCAAGCCTGGCGATCCCGGAGGAGAGCGGCGTGAGCGCGATGTGGAGCATTGCCCTTCTCATCGTCGGATGCAATGGCATCATCGCCATGCTGCTTCCCTATACCGCGGAGAGCTACCCCATGCGCATCCGGGGGCGCGCGACGGGCTGGGTCGCGGCCTGCACCAAGGGAGGAGGGCTCCTCGCGCAGGCGCTGAGCCTCTTCGGACTCGTGCCCGACCTCGCGGGGATTGTCCTTCTCCTGCTCGCTCCGGTGCTCGCGGCCCTCTTCCTCATCGGGCGCTTTTGCATCGAGACGAAGGGGCTCGACCTGCGCCGCTTTGAAATGCCGACCGGAATCTAGATCCCGCCCTGCCCAGGAGAATTCCTTGCCTGACCTATCCGCCTTCCCGATCACGGCGAAGTGGCCCGCGCGCCATCCCGACCGCATCCAGCTCTACTCCCTGCCGACCCCCAACGGGGTGAAGGTCTCGATCTTTCTCGAGGAGAGCGGACTCGCCTACGAGCCCCACCTAGTGAACTTCGACACCAACGACCAGAAGTCGCCCGGGTTCCTCTCGCTCAATCCCAACGGCAAGATCCCCGCCATCCTCGACCCTGCGGGCCCGCACGGCCAGCCGCTCGCCCTCTTCGAGTCGGGCGCGATCCTCATCTACCTCGCGGACAAGTGCGGGAAGTTCCTCGCGCGCGAGGGTGCGCAGCGCTACGAAGCCATCGAATGGCTCATGTTCCAGATGGGCGGCATCGGCCCGATGTTCGGGCAGGTGGGCTTCTTCCACAAGTTCGCCGGAAAGGAATTCGAGGACAAGCGGCCGCGGGACCGTTACGTCGAGGAGTCGCGGCGCCTGCTCGGGGTGCTCGAGCACCAGCTCTCGGCGCACGACTGGATCGCCGGTCCCGACTACACGATCGCCGACATCGCGACCTTTCCGTGGATCCGCAACCTCATCGCCTTTTACGGCGCGGGCGATCTCGTCGGCGCCTCCGCCTTCCCCCGCGTGCTCGCCGCGCTCGAGCGCTTCAGCGCGCGGCCGGCGGTCGCGCGCGGACTCGCCATCCCGGCGCGCAGGTAGAGGGACCTTCGGCGCAGCGCCTGAGCGGATTTCCTGCCGGCCGACTGCCGCGGCCTCACCCCGGGCCCGGAAATTCGTCCTGCGCGACCCCGGCTATCGCGCCGGGTAGGCGTGGAATATGCGGGTGCTGCCATCCTTGGCGATTAGCAGCACGTTCCACCCGGGTCCGTGGTCCTCGCCCATCCCGGGCGAGGTGGGTTCCATCCCCGGCACGGCAAGGCCGAGCGCCGCGGGCTGCTCCGCTAGAAGTCGGCGGATGTCGGTGGCGGGGACGTGGCCCTCGAGCGCGTACCGGCCCACGAAGGCGGTATGGCAGGAGCCCAGGGCCGCGGCGATGCCCGCTCGCTGGCGCCAGGGGGCGGTGTCGTCCACTTCGTTCACCCGGACCGTGAATCCATTACCGCGAAGGTGATCGACCCAGCCGCCGCAACAACCGCAGGCCGGCGTCTTGTACACCTCAATCACCGGGCTGGCAGCCCGTGCACGACCAAGCGCGAGCCCGGCGGTGCCGGCCGCGATCGTCCACAGGAGCAGTTGCCTGCGATTCATGGCGAACTCCGGTCTGATGAAAGGAACGAAGGAAGCATCCTCCGTCCGCGAGCCGCCCTCCTTGATCGCCGTCAATCCCCTCCGGGACCCCGCTTCCCCGCGCGGCCCCGGGGCGCCAGCCGGTCCAGCAGGAGATAGACCACCGGCACGACGACAAGGGCCAGGAGGGTCGAGGTGAGGAGCCCGCCGATGATCGCGATCGCCATCGGCGAGCGAAGCTCCGCCCCCGCTCCCAGCCCCAGGGCGATCGGCACCATGCCCAGCACCGCCGCCGCGGTGGTCATGAGGATCGGACGCAGGCGCACGGGTCCGGCCTCGAGGATCGCCTCGTGCAGCCCCAGGCCCCTGGCGCGCACCTGGTTGATGCGATCGACGAGCAGGATCGCGTTCTTGCTCGCGAGGCCGCTCAGGAACACGAGCCCCAGCAGCGAGACGATGCCAAAGTCGCTGCGCGCGACAAAGAGCCCCAGCATCGCGCCGACCCCGGAGAGGGGAAGCGAGACCAGGATGGCGAGGGGATCGCGCAGGTTGCGAAAAAGCAGCAGCAGCACGAGGAGCACGCCAGCCGAAGCCAGGCCCAGGGCCGCGGCAAAGTGACCGAACACGTCGGCGGCCTGCGCCGACTCGCCCTCGAGCGCGAGGCGCACGCCCGCGGGAAGGATCGGCGGGACCTCGCGCAGCACGCGCCCGCCGACCGTGCCCAGCGCGGTGCTCCCCGAGAGGTTCGCGCGCAGGACCGCCGCCGGGTGTCCCTCGTGCCGCATCAGGGTGTGCTCCCCGTCGCCCCCGGAGAGCGCGGCATCGGCCACGCCCGGCCAGCGTTGCAGGGCCGTGAGCACCTTGCGCGCGGCTCCGGGCAGGAGCGAAGCGTCGTCGGCGGTGAGCGTGATCTCGAGGGGCTGGGCCGCCGCGACCGAAATGATCGGGACGTTCTCCACGCTCACGCGGGCGCGCGACTCGAGCGCGAGCGCCGCGCGCAGGCGCTCCTGCACCGCGCGCGTGCTCGAGGATCGCGCCGCGCGCAGGGCGACCTGCAGCGAACCCTCGTCCGTGGCGCCTTGCGCCGATCCCGCGACCGAGAGCACCGAGGCGACATCGCGGTCGGCGCCCACGATTCTCGCGATCCGGGCCCCGGTCTCGTCGGCGGCCTCGAGGCCCGATCCGGGCGCCAGCGTGTACCGCACCACGCACTCGCCCCGGTCGAGCACGGGGATGAAACCCTGCGGGATGAGCGGGATGAGCGCGAGGCCGGCGCCAAGGCTCGCCAGGGCGGCGAGCAGCACGAGGAGCGGGTGGAGGATCGCCCAGGAGAGGAGCGCGCGGTAGCCCTCGCGCACGCGGGACCAGAGCGGGCCCGGGGGGCGCTCGGAACCCACGCGCAGCCAGCGCGCCGCAAGGACCGGCGTGAGCGTCCTGGCCACGAGGAGCGAAGTGAGCACCGCCGCCGAAATCGTGAGGCCGAAGGGCCGGAAAAAGGTCCCGATCACGCCGCCCATGAGGCCCACCGGCACGAAGACGGCCACGATGGTGAGGGTGGCCGCCGTCACCGTGAGGCCGATCTCATCGGTCGCGCGGCGCGCCGCGAGGAGGGCATCGCCCGCCAGAGGAAGGTGCCGGGCGATGTTCTCCACGTCGACGATCGCGTCGTCGATGATGATGCCGATGACGAGCGCGAGCGCGAGGAGGGTGATGGTCTCGAACTGGAATCCCGCCAGGCGCATCGCGAGGAACGTTCCCAGGAGCGAGGTCGGGATCGCCAGCGCCGAGATCGCGGTCGCGCGAGCGCTGCGCAGGAAGGGGTAGATGACGAGGACGGAGAGCACCACGGCGGCGAGGAGCGCCTCCAGCGTGGATCCTGTCGCCTCGCGGATAAAGGGCGCCTCGGCCCGCACGGCCCGGATGCGAAGCCCCGGGACCGCCGGCGCGGAGGAGGCAAAGCGCGCCACGGCCCGATCGAGCGCAGCCGCGAGTTCCAGCGTATTGACCTCCGGACGCTTGATGACCTCGAGCGCGACGGCGGGCGCGCCGTCCAGGCGCACGCGCGTCGCGGCCTCGCCCGCCTGCAGGGGATCGAGCCCGAGGACGAGAACGCGCGCCACGCCCTCGACGCGACCCAGCTCCCGGGCGAGGGTGCCCGCCCGGCCCGCCACTTCACCAAAGGACTGCGGATCGGACGGGGCCAGCGCGAAGGTGACGACGGGGGTTTCGTTGAGATCGATGCGGCGCACCGCCAGGCGCGATCCCGCGGGCGGCGCGAAGTCCGCGATCGCGGCCTGCACGCGCGACTGGGCTTCCCCCAGCGAAATGCCGACCTCGAACTCCACCGTGAGGATTGCCCGTCCCGGGTTCGTTAGGGAGCGCAGGGGACGGCGCCCCGCAAGGCGCAGGAGGCGCGCCTCGATGGGAACGGTGAGTTCGCGCCCGATCTCGTCCGCGCTGCGCCCGGGCGCGTCGGCGGTGACGACGACGACCGGAAAGACGATGTCGGGAAACATCGCCACCGGCATCTGCCGGGCGGCGAGGAACCCGGCGAGGCCGACGATGAGCCAGGCGCCGATCGTCGTGCGGCCGAATGCGAGGGCGAGCCGCGAGACGTTGAGGCGCTGGCGAAACGTCAACGGGCCCCCGGCTTGCAGGGAATGCGATGCCGATCGATCATGACCGCCTGGGAGAATCCTTCCGGAAATCGACAATGCGCGCAGTCTGCCACTTCGCCCTGGCCGTGCTGGGGATCCTTTGTGCGGCCAGCCCGGCCGCACGCGAACCCGCGAGCGAAGTCCGGCACCTCGAAGTCGGGAACATCGACCGCACCTACCGCCTGCACCGGCCGACCACCCTGGCGGCCAACACGGCCGTTCCGCTCGTCATCATGCTCCATGGCGGCTTCGGCTCGGGCGGCCAGGCGGAGGGTGCCTACGGCTGGGACGAACTCGCCGACCGCGAGGGATTTCTCGTCGCCTATCCCGACGGCTTGCACCGGAGCTGGAACGCGGGCGGAATGTGCTGCGGGCCGGCGCTTCGCAACCAGGTCGACGACACCGGCTTCCTCGACCGGCTGATCGAGACCCTCATCGCGCACGAAGGGGTCGACCCCGCGCGGGTGTATCTCACGGGCATGTCCAACGGCGCCGCGATGGCCTACCGCTATGCCTGCGCCGGGGAGCACCGCCTGGCCGCCATCGGACCGGTCGCGGGGACGTTCTCCCTGGCCTGTTCCCGGCCCCAGCCGGTTTCCGTCCTGGCGATCCACGGCCTGGCCGACGAGCACGTCCCCTTTGCCGGGGGACAGGGTACGAAAGGCGTCACGCGGGGGGAGTGGGTTCCCGTGGCGAGAACGATCGCGGCATTTCGCCAAGCCAGCCGCTGCGGCGCGCCGCTCGTGCGGCAGGACGGACCGGTGCACCGGGACTCCGCCTCGTGCGAGGAAGGGCGCGACGTCGTCCTGCTCACGATCGAGGCGGCCGGCCACCAGTGGCCCGGTCCGGAACGTCGAAGCCTCGGGCAGCGGACATTGGGAGCCGATCCTCCGAGCCGGGCGCTCGATGCCACCCAGGTGCTGTGGGCTTTTTTCGCCGCGCACCGTTCGCGCCGATCGTGACCTGAGGACGGGAATCCCCCACTTCTCCTCTCGATCCTCCCGCGCAACCGGAACGTACCTTCCCGCCTGCGATGCAT
>Ga0209698_10007603_pt1 | contig 11348 bp, 9 predicted proteins | sample LitLauG_LLR_2012_FD_187203 | JGI IMG/M metagenome (GOLD analysis project Ga0209698, IMG submission 187203) | Freshwater sediment microbial communities from Pennsylvania, USA - Little Laurel Run_MetaG_LLR_2012 (SPAdes) (version 2) | ecosystem: Environmental > Aquatic > Freshwater > Creek >... | reverse complement strand
GTGGCTCTGTTCATGGCGTCGCTCGATGACGAAATCTACCGGCAGCGGATCCGCGAGCAGATGGATGGCGCAACGCGCAGTCACCTGCGGGCGACGCCGGGATTCTTCGTCAATGGACACGTGTGCGATGTCTCGGGCGGAATCCACGCCTTGTCCGAACGCGTCAGCACACTGCTATGAACGCGGACCAGATGGACGTTTCCCGCGAGCAGCTGCTGTACGCCCTCTATGAGGCGGCGGAGCTGGAGCACAACCTGATGTGCACCTACCTCTATGCGGCCTTCAGCCTGAGGCAGGGTGTGGCGGAGGGCCTGAGCCCGCCGGAAGCGGACGCCGTTGGCCGCTGGCGCAGGCAGATCATTGCCGTCGCCATTGAGGAGATGGGTCATCTTGCCGCCGTATGGAATATCACCTCGGCGCTGGGTGGCTCCCCGAGGTTTGGCCGGGGAAACTTTCCGCTGGATCCGGGCAACCTGCCGGCCGGGGTCGTTGTCAGGCTGGCGCCCTTCGATGAAGCGTGCCTGCAGCACTTCATCTACCTGGAGCGGCCCATCGCATCCACGGAGGCCGATGGTGCAGGATTCTCGCCCGAGCGTCAGTATGAACGCGGCGCGCTCGGGAAGCGGCTGACCCCGATGGCCCTCAACTACGCGGCCGTGGGTGAATTTTATGCCGCCCTGGGCATGGCGCTGCGTGCCCTGGTCGAGCGGATCGGCGAGTCGGCGGCCTTCTGTGGCGATCCGGCGCTGCAGCTGTCGCCACTGGAGGTGGATCTGGCCGGGGCGCAGCGCGTGATCTGCCTCAAGACCGCGCTGGCGGCCTTCGACGCCATTGTGCGGCAGGGCGAAGGCGCTGCGGAACATTCCGTGAATTCGCATTTTGAACGGTTTACGGCCATCCGCGCCGAGTACGAGGCGCTGAAGGCGGTGAATCCGCGGTTTCAGCCGGGCCTGCCGGCCGCCACCAACCCCGTGCTGCGCCGGCCGCCGCGACCGGAAGGGAGGGTCTGGATCGAACATGAACCGGCCATTGCGACGGTTGATCTGGCCAATGCCTGCTACGGCCTGATGCTGCGGCTGGTGGCCTACGCCTATTCGGTGCCGCCGGCGGACCCGGACAAGGCATTGGCCGTGGATCTGGGTCTGGGCCTGATGCGGGCCATGACTCTGCTGGGTGAGCACGCCACGCGACTGCCGGCGGGACCGTCCAATCCCGACTGCCACGCGGGCATGTCCTTTACCGCGCCGCGTGAAGCCAGCTCGCTTCCCCCGGGGCCCGCGGCCCGTCGGTTCCTGATCGAGCGATTTGCGGAGCTTGCGATCGGTGGTGCGGGCCTGGCGACCAGCGGCGAGGCACGGCCGGTCGCCGCGGCGCGACTGCTGCAGGAACTGGCAGAGCGTGCCGAGAAGCGCTTTGACCTGTCGCGACCGGCCGTCGAGCCCGCGGTCCAGGCCGCCGGCGCCCCGCGCACGTCCCCCGCGGACGAATCGACGGTGCTGGCCGACGGCGTCGAATCCGTGGAGGGTCGGGCGCTCACCTTGATGTTCGAGGCGTCCCGGTGCATTCACGCCCGCTTCTGTGTCACGGGTGCACCCACCGTGTTTCTCGCCAACGTCAAGGGACCCTGGATTCACCCGGATACGATGAACGTGGAACGGCTGGCGGACATTGCGCACGCCTGCCCGTCGGGCGCCATCCGGTACCGAAGAAAGGACGGCCAGCCAGACGAAGCGGCGCCTCCGGTCAATCTGGCGGCGATCCGCGAAGCCGGACCCTACGCCTTCCGCGGTCAACTGCAGCTGGACGGCCGGGAACTCGGGTACCGGGCCACGCTGTGCCGATGCGGGGCATCGAAGCACAAGCCCTTTTGTGACAGTTCCCATCACGATGTGGGATTTGCCGCGACCGGCGAACCGCCCAGTGGACAAACCGACATGCTGCCTGTGCGGGACGGCGTGCTGGCCATCGATCCCCAGCCCGACGGCCCGCTGCAGGTGCGTGGCAATCTGGAGATCATCTCCGGCACGGGTCGCGTGGTCGCGCGAGTCGCAGCGGGGCGTCTGTGCCGCTGCGGCGGCAGCAGCACCAAGCCATTCTGCGACGGCACGCATGCCCGGATCGGATTCCGCAGTTAGCGCCATGCTGCGATCGCCGCGGATAGCCGGGCAGGGCCCTGTGTCGAGTGGCCCCTATTCGCCGTGCTGGTGATTCAGCAATGTCGCGGTCAGCAGGTCCAGCTCGAGTTCAATGTGGCGCCGCGCCTCATCCTTAAGCTTGCCGTCGCGATGCAGGGTATTGATCAATTCCCGCTCGGCCTCGATCAGCAGCAGGTCGATCTCGTCCGCGTGCGTTGACGGCGTCCGGTCCGCCTCCAGGCGGCGGTGAAAATGCCTGAGCCGGCCCCGGTATTGCGCGCGCAGCGACCGCGTAAGGTGTTCCGGCAACGCTCGCTCCGTCACGAGGCTGTCGAGCCGTCTCAGTGCCGCCCGGACGGCGCTGCGCCTGGCATGCGCCTCCTCTTCGATGGCGACCTGGCGCTCATGCCTCCCGGCATGCGCCAGGCCCAGCCCCTTCACCACCGAAGGCAGCATCAGCCCCTGCCCCACCAGGGTCACCAGGATCACGGCAAAGGTCAGCAGGATGATCAGCTCCCGATCCGGAAACGGCGCCCCGGCCTGGGTGGCGAGCGGGATGGCCAGTGCGGCGGCGAGTGAGTCGATGCCCCTGATTCCGGTGAACGCGAGCATGAAGGGCCATTGCCACGGCGGTGCCGGATCGGCGCGGGCGATCGCGGCGCTGAGGCGCCGCGGCAGATAAGTCGCCGGAAACACCCAGACGAATCGCGCCACGATGACGGCCACGCACACGACGGCCGCGGATCCGATCAGCAGGGCCGCCGAATAGTCGCGTGTGTCAAGGATCATGGTGCGCGCCTGCAGGCCCGTCAGCAGGAACAGCGTTCCTTCAATCAGATAGACGAGCACGTCCCAGAAGAACACGCCCTGCAGGCGCGTGGCGGCGCTGATCAGCCGCGCGCCGTTCCAGCTGACATACAGTCCGCACACGACGGTGGCCAGTACGCCCGATCCGCCTGCGAAATAGGGCGGCCAGTACGCGAGGAACGGTGTGAGGATCGACAGCACGAGTTCGATCTGCGGGTCATTGACCCAGCGGCGCAGGCGCAGCAGCAGCCAGCCGACGGCCAGCCCCCACAGCAGTTCGCCCGCCACGATCGCGGCAAAGGTCATGGCCGCCTCTTCCATCGAGAATACGCCGGCCACGACCGCCGCGACGGCAAAGCGGTACAGCACCAGGGCGGTGGCATCATTGGCGAGCCCTTCACCCTCGAGGATCGTGAGGATGCGCCGGGGAAGATGCATGCGCCGTGCAATCGACAGGGGCGCGACCGCATCAGGCGGCGAGACGATGGCGCCGAGCACGAAGCCCACATCCCAGGGCATTCTGAGCAGAAAATGGGCGACGGCCGCCGCGGCGACCGTCGTAAAGGCCACGCAGCCGACCGCCAGCAGCGCAATGGGACGCAGGTTGAAGCGAAATTCCCGCCAGCTCATCTGCACGCCGGAGATGTAGACCATCGGCGGCAGCACCAGCAGCAACACCAGTTCCGGGGCGAGTTGGACGGCGGGCAGGCCGGGTATCAGCGCCAGTACCACGCCGGTCAGCACCGACAGGATGGCGGGGGGCACCTTGAGGCGATTGGCCGTGACGCCTACGGCAGCGATCATGCCGAACAGCATCAGGATGATCAGAATCGTGTGACTCATCGGTGCGCGCTCAACACGGCGTCCATGCCTGGGCGGGGCCCGGCAGCGGCAAGGGCTGCAATGTCAGTCCGGTTGCCACAGGAGCGGGTTGCCGCTCCCACGATGATACCCGCGCTGGCCAAGCAGCAGGTCGAGGTTCAGGCTTGCCAGGTCGTCCGCCACCGGCTCAACCTCGGCATCCTTCTCCTGGTAGAGGATCTTCCGGTATCCATGGCAATCGTCGCAGGTCTCCGCGCGTACCGCCGCCTCGAGGGCATCGCCCTCGTTCTCCTCCGTCCCGGCGATAGTCACCGACTGGTAGGCGATGCCCTTCCCGGAAGCACCGCAAAGCGTGCAGTGCACGCGCACCCGATGCCACTCTGCGGCGCACAAGGCACAATGCAGGTAGCGATAGCCCTGGTAGGGTGGTAGAGCGCACACGATGCTGGCCACCGGCGGGCTGCCGCACAGCGGACACAGATCCGGCACGTCCAGCGGATGGACGGCCGCGGGGGACAATGAGGCCGCCAGGGCGACCCCATGGACCTGCAGCGCCGCCATGATCATCGGCGCAGCGGCCGTGTCGATGACCCCGGCTCCCGCCTGCAGCAGGGCATCTGCCTGGTCCTCAAGCCAGTCCGGGGACGCCCGCCGAATCCTGGCAACCGTCTCTCCGACCCCCGCCGGAAAGTCCCGTTGCGCCACCACCGCCTCACAGAGGGCTGCCAGCGTTGCCGACCACGCTGCGTCGCGTAACCAGGCGGCGGGCGGAATGGGGGGCATGCCTTGTTCGCGTGCGGCCTTGAGCTGCGCCGCCGCGGGCCGGGTCACGGCTAGACTCGCCAGCGTGGCATGCTGTGCGTCCACGAGGACCGCCAGAAAGCGCAGGTAGTTTCCGAGGGCGGCATCCGCCGCCAGCTGGCGTAAGCGCATGGCACGGCGTGCGAAGACTGTTTCCCGAGCCGGCAACCGTACTCGCGGTATGGATCGCTGCGCGAGGACCTCGATTTCGCCCGGTTCAAGGATACGTTGCGCCATCTTGGGCGGACTCTACCGCTGCTGCGGGTTCCGGGTCACCTCCCGATACCAGGCCCGGTGGTGCTTCCACGCCCAGCCCGGGGCCACCCAGCCGCGCGTCATCGCGCGAATCGAACCCTTGACCCAGAGGGCGGCATAGATGTGCACCACGATGGCACAGGTGAGCACCACCGCCAGGAAGGCGTGGGCCAGGCTTCCGAGGCGCAGCACGCCCACGGACACATGCGCCGAGAAGTATTCCCGCCAGATGACCAGGCCAGAAAGGAACAGAAGGGTCAGGCACAGCACGATGGTGAAGTACAGGAACTTCTGGCCGCCGTTGTAGCGGCCCACGTCCGGCAGGTTCTGTTCCCGATTTTGAACGACGTCGTTGAACCTGCGCAGCCAGGCCCAGTCCCGCTGCTCGAATGTGTTGTCCCGCCCCACCCTCAGTCCCAGCGCCAGAAAGGCCGCGACCAGGAAACAGCCCATGAAGGGGTGCAGCAAGCGGGTCCAGGGGCCGCCCCCGAAGAGATTCGTGAGCCAGAACAGCGCCGGATGAAACAAGGCGAACCCGGACAGGGCCAGCAGCACGAAGGTGATGGCGACGATCCAGTGATTGATCCGGGTGGCGGCGCCGTAGCGCGGGATTCGATCGGCGTGGTTCGCAGTCATGGCGTACGCTCCAGATCCCGACGCGCGGCTTCCTCGTCGCGTTCATCAGTTTCATTCGGCCCCACGCCGATATAGTGCAGGAAGCCCAGGGCCGCCGTCGCCGCGATGGCCATCAGCGCCAGCGGCTTGCTGAGTCCCTTCCACGCGCGCACCGCCGGGCTGATCCGCGGCGCCTCGGGCAGCCCGCTGTACAGCGCGGGCTGATCGGCGTGATGCAGCACATACATCACGTGCGTGCCGCCGACGCCCGCCGGATCGTACAGGCCGGCCTGGTCGAAGCCGCGCGATTTCAGATCCTCGATGCGCTCCTGCGCGTGCTGCGTCATGTCCTCCTTGGTGCCGAATACGATCGCCCCGGTGGGGCAGGCCTTCACGCAGGCCGGCTCCAGCCCGACGGCCACCCGATCGGAACACAGCGTGCACTTGTACGCCTTCCGGTCCCGCTTGGAGATGCGCGGAATGTCAAAGGGACAGCCGGCGATGCAGTAGCCGCAGCCGATGCAGTTCTCTTCCTGGAAATCGACGATCCCGTTGGCGTACTGCACGATCGCACCGGGCGCCGGACAGGCCTTCAGGCAGCCCGGATCCTCGCAATGCATGCAGCCGTCCTTGCGGATCAGCCATTCGAGCTCTCCCTTGGGATTCTCGTATTCCGCGAAGCGCATCAGCGTCCACGACTGGCCGGAGAGGTCCGCCGGGTTGTCGTAATGCCCCGTGCAGGTGCCGATATCGTCGCGCAGGTCGTTCCACTCCATGCAGGCGACCTGGCAGGCCTTGCAGCCGATGCATTTGCTGGTATCAATGAGTTTCGCCACCTGGCCGGTGTGCGCACCCCGTGCCTCCGGCGAGGGCAATGTGGTTGCCGAGCGGCGGACGATGTCGAGTGACTGCAGCGCCATGGGGGCTCCTAGACTTTTTCGACCTTGACCAGAAAGGCCTTGAACTCCGGCGTCTGCGAGTTGGCATCGCCCACCGATGGGGTCAGGGTATTGGCCAGAAATCCCGGCCTGGCGATGCCCATGAAGCCCCAGTGGATCGGGACCCCGACCGTGTGCACCGGCTTGCCGTCCACGGTCAGGGGACGGATGCGCCGGGTCACCATGGCCACCGCCTTGATGAAGCCGCGATTCGAACTGACCCTGACCGTTGCGCCGTTGGCGATGCCGAGCTCCTGGGCCAAGCCTTCGCCGATTTCGACAAACTGCTGCGGCTGCAGGATGGCATTGAGGCGCGAGTGCTTGGTCCAGTAGTGAAAATGCTCGGTCAGCCGGTACGTGGTCGCCACATGGGGGAACTGCGCCGCCCGGCCGAACTGCTCGCGATCATCCGGAAACACGCGCGCGGCCGGATTGTTGACGGCCCGAGGCTGCCCGGGACTCAAGGGGTTGTAGCCCAACGGCGTCTCAAAGGGCTCGTAGTGCTCGGGAAAGGGACCTTCCGCCATGGCGCCGCGCGCAAAGAAGCGCGCGACACCCTCGGGGTTCATGATGAACGGGCCCATGCCGCCGGCCGGATTCTCATCGACCTTGAAATCCGGCACGTCGGTTCCGCTCCACGCCGTGCCGTTCCAGCCGACCAGTTTGCGGGCCGGATTGTAGGGCTTGCCGTTCGCGTCGCAGGAGGCCCGGTTGTACAGCACGCGGCGGTTGGCCGGCCATGACCAGGCCCAGTTCAGGGTCTGGCCGATGCCGCTGGGGTCCGAATTGTCGCGCCGTGCCATGAGATTGCCGGCCGGGCCCCAGGCGCCGCAGAAGATCCAGCAGCCGCACTGGGTGCTGCCGTCGTCGCGCAGCTCTGCGAACCCGGCCAGCTGCTCTCCGGCCTTGCGCGTCACCTTGCCCGGATCCTTCGGATCCGCGAGATCCTTGAGCGCACTGCCGGAATACTCCTTCGCCAGTTCCTCCGGCCGCGGGCTCTCCGGTTGCGCGTACTTCCAGGTCAGGTTCAGGATCGGGTCCGGAAAGGCCCCGCCCTCCTTCGCATACCGTGCCCGCAGGCGCGTGAACAGGCCGGCCATGATTTCAATGTCGCTGCGTGCTTCGCCAGGCGGAGCCGCGCCCTTCCAGTGCCACTGCAGCCAGCGGGAGGAATTCACCAGCGCACCCTCTTCCTCCGCGAAGCAGGTCGTCGGCAGCCGGAACACCTCGGTCTGGATCGTGCGCGGGTCCACATCATTGTGTTCCCCGTAGTTGCGCCAGAACTCGGAGGTCTCGGTCGCCAGCGGGTCCATGATGACCAGGAATTTGAGCTTGGACAGGCTCGCCGTCATCTTGGCCTTGTTCGGCGCCGCCGCCAGCGGATTGAAGCCCTGCGCCAGGTAGCCGTTGACCTTGCCCTGGTGCATCAGCTCGTACATCTGCAGCATGTCGTAGAGCCTGTCGACCTTGGGCAGGTAGTCGTAGGCCCAGTGATTCTCGGCCGTGGCGGCGTCGCCCCACCACGCCTTCATGAAGCTCACATGAAACTTCGCTGCGTTCTGCCAGTAACTCAACTGGTTGGGACGTAGCGGCTTCAATGCCCGCGCGGCAATGAACTTTTCATAGTCCTGCTCGCCCTGGAGCGGCAGCGCAATGTAGGCCGGGAGTTGATTCGACAGCAGCCCCAGGTCGGTGAGGCCCTGGATGTTCGAATGCCCGCGCAGCGCGTTCATGCCACCCCCGGCGACGCCGATATTGCCCAGCAGCAGCTGGACCATCGCGCCGGTGCGGATGATCTGGGAACCGGTCGAATGCTGCGTCCACCCGAGGGCGTACAGGATGGTCATTGCACGGGTGGGCGTCGCCGTGGAGGCGATGAGGTCCCAGATGAACAGCACCTTGTCCTTCGGCGTACCGCAGACCCGCTCCACCATGTCCGGCGTATATCGCGCGTAGTGCTGCTTCAGCAGCGTGTAGACGCAGCGCGGGTGAGTGAGCGCGGGATCGACCCTGGCAAAGCCGTCGGGACCGAGCTCGTAGTCCCAGCTCGAACGGTCGTAGCTGTGCTTCTCGGGGTTGTAGCCCGAGTAGAGGCCCTCGCTGAAGGCGAACTCCTCCTTGACGATGAACGACAGGTCGGTGTGATGAATCACGTAGTCGCGCTGGATCCTGTCGTGGGTCAGCAGGTGGTTGATCAGCCCGCCAAGGAAGACAATATCGGTGCCCGGCCGGATCGGTGCGTAATGGTCCGCCACCGACGCCGAGCGCGTGAAGCGCGGATCGACGACGATCAGCCTGGCCTTGTTGTGCGCCTTGGCTTCGATCACCCATTTGAAGCCGCAGGGATGGGCTTCGGCGGCATTGCCGCCCATGATGAGCACCACGTCGGCATTCTTGATGTCGACCCAGTGATTCGTCATCGCTCCACGGCCAAACGTCGGGGCAAGACCTGCCACCGTCGGGCCATGTCACACACGTGCTTGGTTATCGAACCCCAATAGTCCGAGGGATCGCGCGACCTTGTGCGTGATATATCCGGCTTCGTTGCTCGATGCCGAAGCGGCCAGCATGCCCGTCGTGAGCCAGCGGTTCACGGTCAGGCCGTCCGGCGTCCTGGCAACGAAGTTCGCATCGCGATCGCGCTTCAGCAATGCGCTGATGCGATCGAGTGCATCGTCCCAGCTGATCCTCTGCCAGTGCTCGGATCCGGGCGCCCGATACTCCGGATACCTGAGGCGGCTTGCGCTGTGCACGAAGTCGATGAGACCCGCGCCTTTCGGGCACAGCGTGCCGCGATTGACCGGATGATCCGGATCGCCCTCGATATGAAAGATGCTCGGCTGGGCGTTCTTCGCGCCATCGCCGAGGCCGTACATCAGCACGCCGCAGGCCACGGAACAGTAGGGACAGGTATTGCGCGTTTCGGTGGCGCGCGTGAGCTTGTACTCCCGCACTTCCGCCAGCGCTGCCTCGGGCGAAAAACCCATGAGTGCCAGGGTCGAGCCCATCAGCGATGCGCCGGTGACCTTCAGGAACTGGCGCCTTGTCAATCCAGACATGACAACCCCCTTCGTGCGATGAGCACACGGGTCCTTGCGGAGGATCCGCGCACAGTCTAAATCCGCTCCCGGGTCGGGACAAGGCGCCCGATCGCTGACAAGAACCGGACTACCCGGCCTGCCGAAAGGTGAGATTGACCCGGCAGCAGCCGGTCAGCGGATGCTCCCCGTTCTTGAGTGCCGATACCCCGTGGTAGCGGAGGCGGGCGGGACCACCCCAGACCACCACGTCACCATGGCACAGGGGCACGCGGACCGTGCGGTCGCTCCGCTTTGACCCTCCCCACAGGAACACCGCCGGCAAGCCCAGCGAGACCGAGACGATCGGCTGGCGGAAATCGCGTTCATTGCGATCCTGATGCAGGGTGAGCCGCGCACCCGGCTCGTAGCGATTGATCAGGCAGGCGTCCGGTGCGAAGGCCGAAAAGCCGCCCCGCGCGGCGGCCTGCGTGGCGAGCGTCCGCAGCGGCGTGGGCATGGCCGGCCACGGCCGCCCGCTTTCAGGCTCTGCCTGGGTATACCGGTAGCCTGTGCGGTCACTCACCCAGCCCAGCGGGCCGCAATTGCTCATGGCGACCGACATCCGAAATCCGCCGGGCGTGACCCGGTGACGCACAGGCGCCTGTTTCAGTACGGCGGCCACCGCGTCCCACGCTGCCTCAGCCACGGGCCGCGCGAAGCCCCGCAGCAGCCAGGCACCGGGCCCCAGCGATTCCTGGTCCGGCCGTTCCGGTTCGGGAACGTCCGGGAACAGGCTCATCGGTTGGCCGCTGACCATAGTACGTGCGCGAGACGGCTGCGCGGACCGGCTCAGCCAGGCCTCAGGGCTTGAAGACCTTCGCCAGCGTTTCCACCGCCGTCCTGACCTCGTTGCCCGCCTTTTCCATGTGCGTCTTGAACTCCGCCCAGGCCGCCTCGTTGGATCCCTTGAGGCTGTGCAGCTGTTCCCAGGCCTGCGCCTGTTTGGCGCGCAGCAGTTCCAGGTTCTCGTCGAACCGCTGCTTCGCCTGCGCCTCGAACTGCTCCGCGGCGGTCCTGAACCGTTCGGTCTGCGCCTTCCACTCGTTCAACTGCTTTTCCATCAGCGCCTGATAATCTTCCCGCATGCCCATCGACATTCTCCTGATCTTCGATGCGACGCTCCCGGTCGCGGCCATACCCGTGCCGATGCAGGGCATCGCAGGGTGGGAGGTACCGCGTGAGTCCTGGCGCCGACAATGCGCCTGTCAGTGGCCTATCGCAACACATGTCGGCTACCATGGCTCAAGGGTGTTGCGCGGGTTCCGGAGCGCGTCAACAGGATCTTCGTGCTGGTCGGGCCGCCAGCCGGGGAGCCGCCTGTGCCCGCCGATCGACTGTCACGTTCGTCCCGTGTGAACGGTGTGGGTTCGCCGCCGATGGCGGGGGTTTCCGGTGGCCGGATTCGGCACGCATGACAGGCGCACCGGCATCGTGGGCCCTGCTGCTGCTCGTGGCCGGCACGGTCTTCGTGGTGGCGCGGCGGTTGAATGTCCCCTATAGCGTCGGTCTCGTCCTCGCCGGCATCGGCCTGGGGCTCCTGCCCTGGCATCCGACGGTCACTTTGAGCCGGCCCCTGGTCTACGATGGCATCCTGCCGTTGCTGATCTTCGAGGGTGCATTCGAGCTGCGCTGGGAGGGGGTCAAGCGCGATCTCGCCCTGATCATCCTGATTGCCACCGTGGGCGTGCTGCTGGCCGCGTTCGTGACCGGCGCGATCATGAGTGGCCTGGTTCACTGGCCCCTGTCCGTGGGGCTGCTGTTCGGCATCGTCATGGCCGCGACCGATCCGGTCTCCGTGCTCGCCACCCTCAAGGAGATCGGGGCACGCGGCCGGCTCGCGCGGCTGATCGGAGCGGAAAGCCTGCTCAACGACGGGACGGCCGCGGTCCTGTTCG
>Ga0209698_10007602_pt1 | contig 11348 bp, 7 predicted proteins | sample LitLauG_LLR_2012_FD_187203 | JGI IMG/M metagenome (GOLD analysis project Ga0209698, IMG submission 187203) | Freshwater sediment microbial communities from Pennsylvania, USA - Little Laurel Run_MetaG_LLR_2012 (SPAdes) (version 2) | ecosystem: Environmental > Aquatic > Freshwater > Creek >... | reverse complement strand
ATTCAGCCGGTGGGGACAACGTTCAACCCCCCGGCGGCAATCTCCATTCCGAATGCGGACGGCCTGAAGCCAAAGGCCGTTACAGAAATGTATTCGTACGATCACGATCTGGGAATGTTTGTGGCAATCGGCACGGGCACCGTAAGCAATGATGGTTCGGCGATCGTGTCCAATCCCGGAGTCGGTGTATTGAAAGCCGGCTGGCATTGCGGGGGGGATCCGAATACGGCCGGGACCGTGGCGGATTGCCCGACCTGCCAGATATGTAACGGGATGTCCTGCGTTACCGATCCGAATCAAGATCAGAAGCCATGCAGCACTGCGACGGTACCCTCCGGCAAGTGCACAAACGGAACTTGTATGCCGACTTGCGACAACACCACCATCTCGGTCAACCGCACCGACCTCAATACCACGGTGTCCTCCGGCTCACCACAAACCACGAACATGCCCGCGTTCACTTATGGCGCAATGCCATCATCGGGCTCTTCGACTGCGATGTACACTACCAACGACCCAAACGCGAATCCAAATACGGGAAATATTACGGCTCCCCCAAATCCATCCGGAAACGGCGCCCCATCGCCTGGCGGCCTGGCTCAGCTGATGGTGACCTATACGTGTCAAGCCGGCAATACAGCGTCCAAAATGTTCACTGCCGCGACCTTCGGGCTTTCTTGTTACGTTCTCGCCGCGGAATCGGACTTCATTGATGCGAACGGGAATTGCACCGCAATCACGATAGGAGGCGTTCGCTACACCGGCGTGACTACGAATCCCACTGGCCTGCCTGCCGGCGACTACTGCACCGCCTTCCTTGCAGATGTGCGTTTGCAGGGAAGCGGTACCGCAAGCGACGGCACAATGGTACATTATGTCAGCGGAGCGAACCCGAATTGGGTGTTCAGCGTCGTTAATCAGTTCACTGGCGCAGACGGTACTGCCCTGATTCCTAACGGCTCGGTTGCTCGTGACCGTAGCATTGTGCCGAGAAGCACGACCGTCCAACTCGAGATCGGCAGTTTCGTCGCGAATGACACTGGTGGTGCAATTGTAGGCTATCGGCTAGATGTATTCGGCGGCGCCGGCCGCGCGGCCTGCAGCGGATTTACGAACATTATCTCCGTCGGTGCATGCAATCCGGGGGTAGCGACCTGCCCAGATTTGACCATTCCTTAAGTGACATGCGCCTACTGGAACTTATTGTCGCAGCGACGTGCGCCATCGGGGGTCAGGCGTTAGCATTTCCGGAGGTACGCGCGAAGGTTGTCTTCCTTCGCGGCAACGAACTGTTCTCCGCCAACGCTGATGGTACCGGCCTCCAACAGCTTACGCATGACGGAATCCCCAAGAGCAACCCAACCTGGTCTCCACGCGGCGACAAAATCGCTTATCTCGTAGCACAGGATCAGACCCCAGATTCTAGCTCTCGAGGCGAAATCATCATCATCACGGCGAGTGGACAGCCTGTCAGTCTTGTTCCGGTGCTGGCCCGAGAGCCGGACGGTACCATCGTCGGTGGGCTTCGGTTCATTGAGGGCATCGGGTGGAGCGACGAAATGAATGTGTTCGCAACTGGCAGCGCGAATCCTTATGTCGCGGAATGCCGGGTGATGGACGGTGGGTCAGGGCGGGTGATTACGAGTTATTTCGGCACGGGTTTCTCCGCATGCCCCACGCGGGGTGAAATCGCGTATTTTGATCGAACGAATTCTCAATTGTCCCTATTTGTAAATAATAAAGCCTTGCCGATTTCGAAAACGCTATTCACGACCGAGTCGGTTCCAACGAGTATCGAGTGGTCGGCCACCTGTGATCGATTGGCGCTTGCCGTGAAGAATGGTGCGAAGGTAAACTTCGTTGTTTTGCGTGAAGGGTCGATTGAATCTCGGAACGAGCAGTCCAAGGATAACTGGACCTTAGCTCAATGGCGGAATACTTTTCTGGTCCGGTCGTTTGATCGTGTGTTGATCTACGATGCTGGTAAGCGCGCGTTTCGGGCGGCGCCAGAAGAGGGACACGCCCTTGATCTCCAGCGAAACGAACGCAATGCGATCGTACAGAAACTGGGGGGACACGCTCCGCATTGGTGGTCACCTCGGCAATGATGAGGAAGGGGGCGGGCAACATGGACGTACGCGATGTTCTTGACGCAACTGGGAAACCTCGGCTTGCGCAGCGATCGCATTCTGTCGTAACGATTGCAATTTTGTGCTTGAGCGCATCCATTTCTGCTCAGCGACTCAACCAAAACTGTGTCGTTGGCGTGCTCAACCGCACAGTGCAAGTGAACGCCGACGGCAGTTGGATACTACCCAATGTCCCCGCAAACTTCGGCCTCGTGAGAGCCAGGGCTACCTGCGTCCAAAACGGCATCACGACCTTTGGTCAATCCGACCTCTTCGCACTGCCTGCCAACGGAACCACGAACCTCCCGCACATCCAACTCGGAAACACCTCACGTATCCCGGCTTCGATCACGATCACCACGCCGGCAACCACTTTGACTCAAGCCGGAGCGACGGCTCAGATCACAGTGACGGCTGCCTATTCCGATGGGACACTTCAGAACGTCACTGCGGCATCAAGTGGCACCCAATACACCGTTAGCAACTCTGCGATCGCCACGGTCAGTGCTAACGGACTGGTAACTGCGACTGGGAGCGGCACAGCCCTCATCCAAGCAGTGAATGAAGGCACCCAAGGAATCCTTAGCATCCAAGTTATTCTGGGCGTTTCCCACGGCGGCATTCCCGATTCCTGGGCAATCGCTAACGGACTCGATCCAACCGACCCTGCGTTGCCCTTCGAAGACCCGGACCATGACGGGCTGACGAACCTGCAAGAATTCCAACACGGCACCGATCCAAACAACCCCGACACGGATGGCGACGGTCTCACCGATGGGCAGGAGGTGTTGATGTATCACACCAATCCGGTTTTGTTCTCAACGGACGACACCGGCATCTCGGACGGCATTGAGGTCCAGACCGGAACACTGGGGCTTTCCTTGAGCCAAAAACTGACCAAGGCGATTTCCACATTCACTGTAACCCCCACAACCTTCGTTCTGGACGTGAACACCATACAGGGGCTGGCCTCCCAGCAGCTTGCCGTTAAGGCCCTTCTGATTGACGGGAAGACCACGCTTGATCTGACTTCGACGCTAGAAGGGACCAATTATTCTTCCAGCGACCTGACGATCTGCAATTTCGGCGCGCCCGATGGCAACGTCTTCGCCGGAAACAACGGCACCTGCACCATTACCGTGACCAATAGCGGGTTTACGGCCACTGCCACAGGTACGGTAATCGGCTTTAGTCCAACACCACTGTCGTTTGTGAGCATCCCCGGTTTTGCAAATGGAGTGGCGGTGAACGGAAACTACGCCTTTGTGGCGGCGGGGGCAGCCGGACTGCAGGTAGTCAATGTCAGCAACCGCAGCAATCCGGTAATTGTTGCGTCCCTTGCGCTGGCGGGCAATGCGAACGACGTCCGACTTTTGGGCAATCTGGCGTATGTCGCCGCGGGCAGCTCGGGGCTGGAAGTGGTGGACGTCACCAATCCGCTGGCTCCCGCACTGCGCGGAACTTTGAGCACTGGCGGCAGCGCCTTGGAAGTAGCGGTTCGGGGCACCACGGCCTACGTTGCGAATACTTCGAATCTATTTATCGCCGACGTGACGAATCCAGCGTCGATGACTCAGACCTCCTCTCTGCCTCTATCCGGAACGATCCGGGGCCTGGATGTCGATGCGCAACGCAAACTGGCGGTGGTCGCCGCAGGAACTGGCGGTATTTATGTCGTTGATGTCTCGAATCCTGCCGCGCCGATCGTGCGCGGACAATTAACCACCGCTCCTGGGGCTGAGTCGCATGATGTCGCCATCAAAGGTACTTTCGCTTTCGTCGCGGATTACTTTTCTTTCAGCGAAAGTTACCAGAATAGCCTGGCGTCGGTGGATATTTCCAACCCGTCATCTCCGCTGATCCGCTCGACGATCACCAATGAGAGTCTCGGCGGCAATCTGAATGACGTGGTCATTTCTGGGAATTTCGCCTTGGCCGCGGATGTGATCTTCGTGAACGGTATCCCGATAACGGACATTACGGACCCAACCAACCTAATATCGCGGGCAATCCTGAATTTCCCTGAGCCCCCGGCGGGAAATTTCCGCGATGACAACGGTATGGGTATCGCCGTCGACGGCACCTACGCCTATCTGGCCACCGAGCATAGCGCCCTTGACAAGTTCGGATCTTCCGGGGACAGCCGCCTTTACATCGGGCAGTACCTTGCCCTGGTAGATAACAAGGGTATTCCCCCGACTGCGGCGATCATGTCTCCCGCTAACGGGAGCACCGTTATTCAGGGTGCAACGCTGCCGATCACTGTCAATGCTACAGATGATGTGGCGGTAGCCGCAGTGAACTTCCTGGTGAACGGAAACGTGGTGTTCACCGCTAGCTCGGGACCGTATCAATACAACTACACGGTCCCAACCGGAGTGACGAGCCTGACCATCGGCGCAACGGCAATCGACTATGGAAACAACATTGGGACTGCGGCGAATGTGGTCGTCAAGGTCATCCCGGATCCGCTCACGACCGTCGTTGGAACCGTGGTAGATCAAAACGGTAACGCGGTCTCCGGCGCTACCGTCACGTTTGGCGCCCAGACAGCCACAACCGGCCCCGCAGGCTCCTTTAGTCTGTCGGGCGTGCCCACGGTACAAGGCAATATCGTGGTTCTCGCCTCGGCGACGATCAACAGCCGGAATTTCCGCGGGGCTTCAGCGCCTACCCCCCCGGTCCCGGCCGGGACCACCAGTGTCGGCACGATAAAGCTCACCGGCGGCGCCATCGCACTGATTAATTGCGATCAGACTGCCAATATTCGCTCGGCGCTGGAGGCTACCGGTCTGATTTCGGCCTCGGATTTAACCGATGTCAACGCATGCGGCGCAGCTCCCGCACTCGCCTCGTTGAGCAACTTCAGCGCCGTACTTGTCTGGAGCAATTACCCATACGGCGATCCTGTCGGGCTGGGAAATGTACTGGCCGACTTCGTGGATGCGGGAGGAGGTGTCGTTCTCGCCACGTACTCGTTCACGCAATCTTGGCGTATCGACGGACGCATTCTGACGCCCGGGTACAGCCCATTTGGCGTTTCGCCCTCAGCGAGCGGTTGTACGGGCGAACTGAGCTTGGCCAACTCGAACACCAGCAGTGCGCTCATGCAGGGTGTTTCGGCAGGGCCGTACTTCTGTAACTATAACTATACGAATCCACCATTACAGGCTGGGGCAACGGTGGTCGCGGTCGACACTGCCGGGAACCGTGTTGTCGCCGTAAGCCAATCCAATCGTGTGGTGGGCATATCGATCTTTCCGGGCTTCGGGGATATGGGACAACTGTTTGCAAATGCGCTTAATTTCGTTCGATGAGGTTGTCGGGCATGAATAAACTAATGGTGCGATTGTGTCGATTCGCCGTGGTTGGCATGGCTGCGGTGGCGATTGGATGGAGCCAGCAGGCCGCGGGGCGGGGGACCGTAACCGGGACCGTGATAAACAATAGCGGCGCGGTGGTTTCGGGCGTCAAGGTGGTGATTACCAGCGCCGTGTCCCCTGGGTACACCGGGAATGCGACGACCGATGCGAACGGGGCGTTCACCTTCTCGGATCCGCCGGTCGGCGGCATCACGCTTAAAGTGTACGATCAGGCGGGAAACCTGCTCGGCAGTGCTCAGGCAACGATCGGCTCTGCTGGTCAAGTGGTCACCGTCACCGTTAAACTCCCGTGACACGCGCGCCGACGAAAGAACGGACGAATCATTTTATGATGCTTCGCTGCGCATCGATCTGGCTGGGCGTTCTCTATCTGGGTAGTGCTACCGCCAGCGCTGAAGAACCAGTGGCGGGGGCCAGCCGGATTGGACGGGAGGTTTCCGTTCCCCGCCACCTGCAAGATGACGAGGAATTCTCGCTTCCTACCAAGGCGTTACTCGACTACGGGAAGAAACTCTTCATGGCAAACTGGACCGAACAGGAAGGCGGGGGGCGGCCACTGACGAAGGGCACCGGTACCGCACTATCCGATCCTTCGAAACCATTGGCCGGGGCGCATGGCTTTAACCGTGTCTCCGGACCGGATGCAAACTCCTGCTATGGTTGCCACAATGCGCCCTATGGCATTCCGGGCGGCGGTGGCGACTTTGTGACCAATGTTTTCGTGTTGGCACAACGGTTTGACTTCGCGACGCTGGATGCCAAGGATTCGCTACCAACGAAGGGAGCTGTGGATGAAGAAGGGAAGCCAGTCAGCACAGATACTATAGGCAACCTACGGGCCACCACAGGTCTGTTCGGAGCCGGGTATTTGGAGATGCTTGCTCGACAGATGACGGCCGATCTACAAGCTATCCGTGACTCGCTTGAACTGGGTGAGACCAAGCCTCTGGTTGCGAAGGGCGTTTCATTCGGCCGGCTGACTCGCAGGAAAGATGGATCGTGGGACACAACCGAGGTGGAGGGACTTCCACGCGCCAGCATCGTGGCGCCGACTCCTGTCGCTCGCCCCAATCTGATCCTGCGTCCGTGGCATCAAGCTAGCAACGTTGTTTCCTTGCGCGAGTTTACAAATAATGCCTTCAATCAACATCACGGAATGCAATCGACCGAGCGATTTGGCGTCGATACCGACCCCGACGGCGATGGTGTCAAGAACGAGTTGACTCGGGCCGACATCACCGCGATTAGTCTGTTTCAAGCCGCCATGGCCGTGCCAGGTCGCGTGATCCCTAATGACCCGGAGATCGAAGAAGCCGTCCTCAAAGGCGAAGAGTTGTTCAACCGGATCGGTTGCTCTTCATGTCACATCCCAAAGCTGCCACTCGACAACAAAGGCTGGCTTTATAGCGAGCCGAACCCTTACAATCCTCCGACCAACCTTCGTGTTGGAACAACGAAAACAATCACTATTGACCTGAATAGTAGCAACCTGCCGCTTCCGCGCTTAGCTCCCGACCCGGCGCAACCTGAGATCACTTGGGTGCCGGCGTACACCGACTTGAAGCTTCACGACATTTTGGATCCAAACGATCCGGGTGAGCCGCTGGACATGAATCAAACCTCTTGGACACCGAAGTTCCGGCAGGGCAATCGGCGCTTCCTGACCAAGCGTTTGTGGGGTAGCGCAAACGAACCTCCTTTCTTCCATCATGGTCTGTTTACCACCCTTCGCCAGTCGTTGCTCGCGCACTCCGGTGAGGCCCTGGATTCGCGGCGCGGTTTTCAGAAGCTCCCTGCCGACGAGCAGGATGACGTGATCGAGTTCCTCAAAACCCTGCAAGTCCTTCCTGTTGGCACCAGGGATTTGATCGTGGACGAAAACTTTCAGTTGCGGAAATGGCCACCAGCCAAGAGCAACGAGCAAAGATAAAGGGGTTTTCCGCCTCCTGCGCGCCGCCTCTCGCTATTGCTTCGCCGTCGCCCGCTTAAATTTGGCCTACAAACTGCTCTCCATTGGTTGCTATGTTGCCCTTCCGCAGAATCCTGTTCCCGGTCGACTACTCCGAGTCGTGCCAGGCGATCGTCCCCTACGTAAAGGAGATGACGCAGCATTTCTCATCCCAGTTGAGCCTGGTGCACGCATACGGGCTGGGAGCTTTGGCGCGCAGCGAACTCGCCGTAACCGATCCCGAGTTTCCAGAGAAATTGCGAGACATGGAGGACCGGCGGCTGCAGGAGTTCGCTCTGGAAATGTTTCCCGGCCAGCATGTTGAGTCGATCGCCGAATTAGGCGAACCGGGCAGTGTCGTCGACAAGTTCGTTCAACACCAGGGGGCGGACTTGGTCATGCTGGCAACGCATGGGCTCGGGCCCGTGCGCCGGCTCCTTCTCGGTTCGGTTGCGGCGAAGGTTCTGCACGATGTCAGTGCAGCGGTTTGGACCGGTGTCGGTTCCGTGTTCACCGGACATACGCCCGCCATTCCCTACAAATCCATTCTGTGCGCCCTCGATGACACCGAAGAAGCAAAAGCGGTTCTCAAAGCGGCTGCGGCTTTGGCCTCGAGCTACCAAGCGCACCTGTCCCTTGTCCACGTCATGGAGATGCCGCCCATCGATGTGGAAATGGACCTCAGTGATTGCAAAAAACATATGATGGAAGCCGCCGAGGTCAGGCTCCGTGATTTGAAAGGACAGCTCGACGTTGCAGCCCCGCATCAAATAGTCGACGCAGCCGTCGCTGACGGTGTCCGCCAGGAGGCGGTCCGCAGAAACGCCGATCTCATCATCACCGGCCGTGGCCGCACGCAAACTTCCTTCAACCGGATGTTTTCGCAACTGTACACCATTGTTCGCCAATCGCCATGTCCAGTCTTAAGCATTTAGTGGTCATTGCGGCGCTCTCGACTGCTCAACTGCCCGCGCAGACTGTCCGGGTCGGGACATTCGATAAACCGTCCGTCGTGGTTGCCTACTATCGCTCTCCGGCTTGGTCCGGCACTTTGAAGGAGAAAGCTGCGGAGATGGAGGCGGCCAGGAAAGCAGGCGACACGAAAAAAATCGCTGAACTCGCGTCATGGGGGCCCGCCTCCCAGGACCTGGCGCACCGGCAGCTGGCCGGCCAAGCGCCCATCACCAACATCTTGGAAGCGCTGACGCCGGCCTTTCCCGCCATCGCTGAGAAAGCCCAAGTGACGCTGATCGTCCCGGATCTTCCCTACGCCAATTCTGCCGTTCAAACCGTCGACGTCACGGATTTGCTGTTGGATTGGCTCAAGGCTGGCGATACCACCCGCAAGCTTGTGCGCGATCTGCGAAAACAGTAAGCCCGAATGCCAGTCTGCTGATTCTAACGTAGCAGTTGCCCGTAATCCGCTGGCACGAACGGACCGGTTATCCGGCAGTGGCCGACGGCATCCTCGACCCGCAGGTTCACAACGCTCACCGCATCGAGATGCGTGACGATTCGATGCGACATGGCGTTGCGGACGGGGAAAAGTTCACCACTCCCAAACGAGGCCATTCTCGTCACACCAGTCGCGTGCGATTGCCTCAACGCGTCCGTGAGGGATGCAAACCTGACTGATTCGATGCCGGGCTGCCGAAGGGTGTTCTTGAATTACAAGCTCAGAACCGGACAAGGAGTTTGCCGAATAATCGAGAGGGTGTGCGCCCTCATGCGGCCCGCAAAGTGACCGATCTCGCCGCGGCCGACGACCACGAGATGGGCCCGGCGCCGAATTGCGGCGTTGCGAACCACTTCCGCAACCGGTGCGCTCTCCAGCCAGACCTCGGCGGAGGTCCCAGCCTCGCGCTGCAGCTTCTCAATCTAGTTGCTCGTAACGCTTTCCGCGGGCCAGGACCGTCACATCAATTCCAGCGTTGTGCAGTCCCGCGGCGCAGACCGAGCCGTTGACCCCGGCTCCGATTACGAGAATCCTCGCATCGTCCATATTCACCCAGTCTGTTCGAGCTCTCTCCGGATCCTGTCAAGATCCTCGCGTAAGCGCTCGCTGAAACGTACCGGATACGGAGTTGGCGAAGGCTCCAGCTTCTTTAAGTTTCCCGGCAGGCGCTGCAGTTCCGACTGGAAGCGCCGCCGGGATTCTTCGAGATTGACTGCGGCGGCCGGGCGTCCGTGCGTCATCGCGGGTTGCAACAACCGTTCGCCGGGCAGTTCCTCGTCAAATCTCCCGATCACATCGCCTGCCATGTATCCGGCCTCAATTTGCCGGAACACCTGTTTGCGTCCCGGATACAACACTTTCTTCGTGGAGAGCTTCAGCCGTCCTTTACCGCCATATTCCACCAGCTTGTACGCCATGTCGAGGTGTGAAGCGCCCTCCAGGACGGCCAGCTTTGTCCCGACGCCAAACGTGTCAATCGGCGCTCCGGAATTGACGAGATCCTGGATTTGGTATTCGTCCAGGCTGCTGGACGCGAAGATCGTCACGTGCCTCAGGCCCGCATCATCCAGCATCTTGCGCGCCTGCGCGGCCAGACTGCCCAGATCGCCGGAATCGAGCCGCACCGCGCGCACATGGAACCGGTCGCCGAGCTTTCGGCTCAGAGCGATGACTTTACGGACCCCTTCCAAAGTGTCATAGGTGTCCACCAGGAGTGTGGTCTCGGGATACAGCGCTGTGAACTCCTCAAACGACACGGCTTCACTGTCGTGGGCCTGCACATAGCTGTGAGCCATGGTGCCGAATACGGGAATTCCATACATCAGACCAGCCAGAACGTTCGATGTACCCTCTCCTCCCGCAAGGTAGGTGGCGCGGGCAACTTTGAGAGCGGCGTCGGTCCCATGAGCCCGCCGCGAACCGAAATCGACGACGCTGCGGCCCTGGGCGGCCTCGACGACGCGCGCGGCCTTGGCCACTGCCAGGCTCTGAAAGTGGACCTGGTTCAACACCAGCGTCTCCATCAGTTGCGCCTCGAGAACCGGCGCGATCACTTGCACCAGCGGCTCGTTGGGAAAGACCGGCGTTCCTTCCGGAATTGCATAAACATCCCCGCTAAACCGCAAACCTTCCAGACATTGCAAAAAGTCTTCCGGGAACTCGCCACGCTTGCGCAAGTAATCCAGTTCTTCGCCGGTAAAGCGGAAGTTGGCGAGGAAATCGAGCACATCGCCAATTCCAGCGGCGACGATATAACTGCGGTTGGCGGGCATCTGGCGAAAGGTCAGCTCAAATACCGCCAGTTGATCCATATGCTCGGCTGCGTATGCCCGAGCCATGGTGAGTTCGTAGAGATCGGTGAACAGCGCGGACGTCTTCATGTCGAAACTCTTACGGAACTCGCGCAAAACCGAGCGCGGCGCGATCAGGTTCCTGACCGGTTCGGCTGTGCGCGCCGCACCCTTTGCGCTTTTAAGGTTCGATCTCGGGCGCCGGCGTTCGCTCCGCCTTCTTTTCGCGCTCTTCGGTCATGGTTGCCTCGGTCAAGAGAAGCGTGCTCGCCACCGACACCGCATTTTCGAGCGCCACCCGCACAACCTTGGTGGCGTCAATGATACCGGCCTCTGTCAAGTCCACATACCTTCCGGTGGAAGCATCCAGACCGGAGTTTCCCTTACCCGATCGCATCCGGTCCACCACCACACCACCGTCGAGCGAGGAGTTCTCCGCGATCTGCCTGGTGGGTGCTTCGAGGGCCTTTTTGAGGATGCGCAGGCCGGTCTTCTCGTCCTCGTCGCACTTGGCTTCCTCAGCCGCAACCGCATCGATTGCCCGCAAAAGGGCCAGACCGGCGCCAGGAAGCACGCCTTCCGCAATGGCGGCCTTGGTCGCGCTGATCGCGTCCTCGAAAGCCTCCTTCAGTTTCTTGGCCT
>Ga0209698_10007601_pt1 | contig 11349 bp, 10 predicted proteins | sample LitLauG_LLR_2012_FD_187203 | JGI IMG/M metagenome (GOLD analysis project Ga0209698, IMG submission 187203) | Freshwater sediment microbial communities from Pennsylvania, USA - Little Laurel Run_MetaG_LLR_2012 (SPAdes) (version 2) | ecosystem: Environmental > Aquatic > Freshwater > Creek >... | reverse complement strand
TCGGAAACGCTGGAGGAGCTGGAAGAACTCGCGGCGGCTTTGCCGGGACTGGCGCAGGCAGCGCACGCGCTGATCATCCATTCGACGATCAAGGCGGGCTTCTCGGCGGGCGCGGATTTGCGCGAACTGTATGAGCGCATGCAGGGGGTGGACAAGGCCACGGCCGTGCGCGGGGTGCGCGAGTTTCTGGAGCGCATTCACCGCGTGATGAACGCTCTGGATGCGGCGCCGCTGACGACGATTGCGGCCGTGCACGGCGTCACGTTTGGGGGCGGGTTCGAACTGGCGCTGGTTTCGGACATCATCATTGCGGACCGGATGGCGCGCTTCTGCTTTCCGGAATTGCGGCTGGGATTGATTCCGGGATTCGGCGGGATTCCGCGCCTGAAGCGGGATTTGGGGAATGCGGTGGTGCGTGATCTTCTGCTGACAGGGAGAAGCTTCAACGTGATGAAAGCGCAACAGGTTGGGCTGGTCAGCCAGATCGCAGCCGAAGGAGAGGCGCTGAGAGTCGCGCGTGCGACCGCCACCCAGGCAGGGAAGTTCGACCGGCGTACGGCGGCGGCCGCGAAGGAATTCATGAAGCCGATTCCGTATGAGGAACTGAAACGCGAGATCGAAATTTTCTGCGACCTTTATTCGAGCCCCGCCGTCGAAGAAGGGCTGCGCAGGTTTGTAGAGAACGAGGGGCCGCAGCCGTACCTGCCGTAAATTTGTAATGGGTAATTTGTAATTGGTAATTTGAGAGGCGCTGCTTCCATGTCTATGCCGACCACTGATCAGACGCTCGACGAAATCCTGAAGCTGGCCGCTTTGCACTTCAAGGTACCGCGGGAGAAGCTCACCCCCGACGACGATTTTTTCAAGACGCTGGGCATTGACAGCCTGCAGGCGCTTGACCTGCTCACACGGCTGGAACACCACTTCCGCATCGAGCTGCCGGATTACGAACTGCAAGGCGTGTCGGACTTCCGGACGCTGGCCAGCCGGATCCAGGCACGATTGTAGGACCAGTGGATCGTGGATCGTGCCCGCGTTCGCTGTTAACTATCCACTATTCACCAGCCGCTATCCACTTCCTTTCGTTCCATTCTGATAAACTTTTGCTTCTCTCTGTGCCTCTGTGTCTCTGTGGTGAGCAACGCCTGAATGCTTGATCTCAGTCAATATTCCAGCCTGGGTGCAGCGCTCAAAGACGCGCTGGAGTGCTGGCCGAATGAAACCTGCCTGATTGAAGCCGATCGCGATCGCGAAAAAGTGCGGCTGACTTACTCCGACTTCAAAGAAATGGCGCGCCCGTTGTGCCGGGCGCTCGAGGACGCCGCCTTCCAGGCGGGAGACCGGGCGGCGATCATCATGACGAATCAGTCGAAATGGCTGATTTCTGCGTATTCGGTCTTCTTCTGCGGGGGCGTACTGATTCCGCTGGACTACAAGTTGACGGCGGCGGAGCACTTGCAGTTGCTGGCGCATTCGAAGGCGCGGTTCCTGGTGGTCGAATATTACCTGTGGCGGGCGATCACCCAGTTTCCGAAGTTTGCGAAACTGACGACGGAGATCGTGCTGGTGACGGAGGCTCCCGCGGGCGCGGATTTGAGGGGCGCGTACCGGTGGGAGGAGTTCCGGCGCAATGGCGAGCCGCAGTTCGTGGCGCGGCAGCGGGAGGATACGGCTTGCATCGTGTACTCCTCGGGCACGGGCGGGCGTCCGAAGGGATGCGTGCTCACCCACGACAGTTATCTTGAGCAGTGCGCGTCGCTGACGGCGTGGTATCCATTCTGGCCGGGCGTCCGGTATTTGAGCATTTTGCCGACGAATCACGCGATCGACTTCATGGTCGGGTTCATCGGGCCGTTTGTGTGCGGGGCGTGCGTGGTGCATCTGCGCACGCTGCGCCCGGAATTCGTGCGGGATGCGTTTGTGCGGTACCGGATCACGTACGTGAGCCTGGTGCCGATGGTGCTGAAGAACCTGGAGCGCGGTCTGCGGGCAAAGTTCGACGAATTGCCGCCGAGGAAGCGCTGGATGCTCGACCGCCTGATTGCGCTGAACAAGATGTTCACTAAAGGGCGTCCGCGCGTTGGGGTGAGCCGGAAACTGCTGCCGCAGGTACACAAGGCGTTTGGCGGGGAGCTGCTGGCTTTGATTGTGGGCGGCGCGTTCACGGATCCTTCGACGCTGCAGTTCTTCTACGATCTGGGAATTCCGGTGACGTGCGGGTACGGGCTGACGGAGGCTTGCACGGCGGTGACACTTAACGATCTGAAGCCGTTTCGCGCCAACACGGTGGGGAAGCCGCTGCCGGGGAGCGAGGTGCGGATCCTGAGTCCGGATGGAGACGGCATTGGCGAGGTGGCGGTGCGCAGCCGCGCCGTGATGTCGCATTATCTGGGCGACCCGGAACTGACCGCGCAGACGATTGTCGAGGGTTGGCTGCTGACTGGCGATCAGGGACGTTTCGAAGAGCACGGCCACTTGCAGCTGTTCGGGCGCAAGAAAAACATGATCGTCACCGAGGGCGGGAAGAATATTTATCCCGAGGATATCGAGGTGGTGTTCGATGGCCTGCCGGTGAAGGAGTACTGCATTTTTGCCGCGAATTATGTGTGGCCGCAAAAGTCGCTGGGGAAAGAGATGCTGATGCTGGTGGTGCGTCTGGAACAGAATCAGCAGTTCGACGACCGGCTGCGCGACGAGATGGTGGCGCGGAACCGGCAACTGGCGGACTTCAAGCGCGTGGGCGGGTACTTGCTGTGGGAGAGGGATTTTCCGCGGACGGCGTCGTTGAAGATCAAGCGCGGGGAATTGGCAGAAGAGATTGGGAAGGGTGCGGGGCGGGATGGCGTGGTGGAGATCTGAAGTCAGGTCTCAGGTGTCGGGTCTCAGGTCTCAGGAAAACCTTTGGCCTGAACCCTGCGACCTGTGACCTGACACCTGAGACCTGATTCGTGCACGAAACTTTTCTAGCCATTATTAATCCGGCAGCGGGGGGCGGGCGGTGCCGACAGATGGCCGACGCGGCGCTGGCACGGCTGCGCGCGGCAGGGATTGAGATCGAGGCCGCCGAAACGATTGCGCCAGGGGACGCTACCAGGATCGCGCGCGACGCGTACCGACGCGGGCGCCGGAAGTTTCTCGCGGTCGGCGGGGACGGAACTTCCTACGAGATTTTGAACGGCTTGTTCCCGGAGAGTGGAATTGAGGTTTCAGGTGACCGGTCTCAGGGAGCTTCTGGTGGCGAGGACGAGCGCATCCCGACGCTCGGATTTCTTCCGCTGGGGACGGGCAATTCTTTTCTGCGCGATTTTGGCGACCCGAAGGCCAGCGATCATGGTCTGGAACACGCGATGCGGGCCATCGAGGCACGGCGCTCAAGAGCTTGCGATGTTTTCCGGCTGGTGCACGCCGACGGTGTGATTCACTACATCAACCTGCTCAGTGTCGGCTTTGCAGCCGATGTGGCGATGCTGCGGCACCGGCGGTTTCAGGGATGGGGACAGTTTGGATACTTGCTGTCCATTTTTTTGTGCCTGGCGCGGCTGAACCGGCGTCCCTTTCCGATGCGGGTGGCCGGGCAGAGCGAATATGACACTCGGCGCTGTCTGTTTCTGACCTTCAACAACAGCAAGTTCACGGGCGGCACGATGATGATCGCGCCGGACGCGGTTACCGACGATGGCTTGATCGAATATGTGCGCTGGGGGCCGATTGGGCGGCTGGGACTGATCCGGAATTTGCCGGGTCTCTATGACGGCACGCACACCGGGCATCGGCTGGCGGAGCGGCGCGCGGCGCGGCAGGTGGAATTTCAGCTGGAAGGGCCGGTTGACCTGATGGTGGATGGGGAGGTGCTCACGCTGCACTGTGAGCGCATTGACGTGTTGCCGTCGGCGCTGAGGGTCATGGTATAAGAAAACGACATGTCACAAAAAAGAAGAGAGCGGAAACAGAAGGAAGAAGATGCGGGACAGCCGAGGAATTGGGGGAAGACGGCTCTGTATGCCGTGCTGATCGTGGCGGCGTTCGGGCTGGCTTATTATCTCGGCCACCGCAGCCAGCACAAGTACGATGCGTTCGCGCGTTGTCTGGGCGATCGGGGCGTGAAGATGTACGGCGCGTGGTGGTGTCCGCACTGCGTGGAACAGAAAGAAAAATTCGGCGCCTCATTTGAATACGCGCCCTATGTCGAGTGCGGCGTCAAGGGCGATCTGAAAGGTCAGAACCCGGTCTGCAAGGACGAAGGCATCAAACATTTTCCAACCTGGCAGTTTCCGCCAACCGGAGAACGGGTGGAGCGGGTTTTCTCGCTGGAAGAACTGAGCGACCGGACGGGGTGCTCACTGCCGTGAACGAGAAGACGCGGCGCCTGATGAGCATCGTGGCGATTCTGGCGGTTTGCGGAATCGTGGTGTCTTCGGTTTCCCTGCAGCATCATTATGCGACTTCCAAGACGGCCTATTGCGACTTTGGCGAATCGTTCAATTGCGACATCGTGAATCGCAGCGAGTACTCGTCGATCCTGGGCATTCCGGTGGCGCTGATTGGGATGCTGGGATACGCGGTGCTGGTGGGGCTGGCGACGGTGTATGGCGATCGTCCGGATACCCCCAAATTCCTGTTGGGCGGAGCGCTGGCGGGGCTGGCATTCGCTTTGTACCTTACCTACATTGAAGCGCGCGTATTGGGGGTGTGGTGCATTTTGTGTTTGAGTTCGCTGGCGCTGATTGCGAGCATCACCGTGACGTCGTTGCTGATCTGGGTGCGGAGCAGGAGCAGTAGCCAGTAGCCAGTACCCAGTAGCCAGACATGACGGCGCAGAAATCCAATCCAAAGCTGAAGAGTCCGGCTGCCCCGGGCAGTTTGTGGCTGCATGAACTGAAGAGCCGCGTATTCCGGAACACGCGGACGGTACGCGTCTGGTTGCCTCCGGAGTATGACGGTTGGAGCGAGACGCGGTATCCGGCGCTCTATTTGAACGATGGGCAGAACCTGTTTGAGCCCACCACCGCCTTTGCCGGCGTGCACTGGCAGGTGGGAGAAACCGCCAGCCGCCTGATTGCCGAGGGGAAGATTGCGCCGATCATCATTGTGGGGATCGATAACACGGGAAGAAATCGGGTGCGGGAATACATTCCCTACCGCTCCGCGGATCCGCGGTTGATTGGGCCGCAAGGGAAGCGCTATCCGGACTTCCTGCGGCGCGAAGTGATGCCGCTGGTTGAGAAATATTATTCGGTGGCCAAAGGGCCGGAGAACACCGGGCTGGGAGGGTCGTCACTGGGTGGATTGATCACGTTGTACACACAACTGGCGATGCCCGGGGTGTTCGGACGATTGCTGATTGAGAGTCCATCGCTGTTCGTCGCCAATCGCAGAATTCTGGAAGAGTGCAGGACGTTTCACGAATGGCCGTTCCGCGTCTATCTGGGGATGGGCACGCAGGAAGCTGGCCAAGCGGAGAAAGACGAGAAGATCGCGAATGATGCGCGCGAACTGGGAACTATTTTGCGCGCCGCGGGTTTGGACAAACGGCGACTGAGAATTCAGATCGAGGAGGGCGCTGCGCACAACGAATCGGCTTGGGCGGCGCGGCTTCCGGCCGCGCTGGAGTTTTTGTATTCGGGGCAGAGGTCTCGTGATTAACCACCAAGGACACGAAGGCACACGAAGGAAACCCTCAGAGATTAAGAGCCTTTGTGCGACTTCGTGTCCTTGGTGGTTAATGAATTTAGGATCGTGGCAATCCTCGCTCAGCATGACAGGGTTTCGCTTCAGAGTTTACTATTGGCGTTCTCATTTCTGGAGGGTCTTTCATGAAAGGGTGCCGTTTGGTGGCTTGGTGTGTCCTGACCGCAGTGCTGGCGGTTTGCGCGGCTGCGCAACCGTATAACGAAGCGCAGTTCAAGGGGATGAAGTGGCGCGGCATCGGTCCTTACCGGGGTGGGCGCGTGCTGGCGGTGACCGGGATTTCGGGCAATCCGTTTACGTATTACTTCGGTGGCGTGGCGGGCGGTGTCTGGCGCACGACCGATGGCGGCGTGAGCTGGCAGCCCATCTCCGACAAGAGTGTGATCTCGTCGATCGGAGCGATTGCGGTGGCGGAATCGAATCCTAACGTGATCTACGTGGGGACCGGCGAGTCGTGCATTCGCGGGAACATCTCCTACGGGGACGGAGTGTACAAGACCACGGACGGCGGAAAGACGTGGCTGCACCTCGGCTTGAACAACACCCAGCACATTGCGCGGGTGTGGATCGACCCGCGGAACCCAGACCATGTTTTGATTGCCGCGCTGGGGCATGCATACGGGCCGAACGTGGATCGCGGAGTTTTCCGCACGACTGACGGAGGCAATACCTGGGAGAAGATCCTTTACAAGGACGACAAGACCGGAGCGATTGATCTGGCCGTCGATCCGCACAACCCGAATGTGATGTTTGCGGCGCTCTACCAGGTGCAACGGACGCCCTGGAACCTGGAGAGTGGCGGCCCGGGCAGCGGACTGTACCGTTCGAACGACGGTGGGAATTCGTGGAAGCATCTGGAAGGCAAGGGGCTGCCCGCGGGTATTCTGGGGCGCATCGGGGTGAGTGTTTCGGGCGCGGATTCGAATCGGGTGTACGCGCTGATCGAGTCCAAAGAGAGTGGGTTGTACCGGTCGGACGATGGGGGAGAGACCTGGTCGCGAGTCAACGATGATCAGCGCTTGACCCAGCGGGCCTGGTATTTCACGCACATCTTTGCCGATCCTCGGAGCGCGGACACCGTTTACATGCTCAATACCGGCGCGTTCCGCTCCTCGGATGGCGGCAAGACTTTGAACCTGCTGCCGGCGCCGCATGGGGATCATCACGGATTCTGGATCGACCCGCTGAATCCGAATCGCATGATCGACTCAAACGACGGGGGCGCGACGATTTCGGTGGATAGCGGCAAGACCTGGTCCACGCAATACAACCAACCGACCGCGCAGTTCTATCACGTGGTGGCGGATAACGAATTTCTCTACAACGTGTACGGCGCGCAGCAGGACAACTCGACGGTGGGCATCGCGAGCCGGACGGATGACGGCTATGTCGGGCGCCAGCACTGGTTCGATGCGGGCGGAGGCGAGAGCGGGTACATCGCGCCCGATCCACGGGACGCGAGCACGATTTATGCGGGTTCCGGCGAAGGGGCGATCACACGGCTCGACCGGCACAGCAACCAACTGCAGGACATCACGGTGTGGCCGATGGAGAGCGCGGGGCACGGCGCCGGCGACCTGAAATACCGTCTGGGCTGGACTCATCCGATCGTCATCTCGCCGCACGATGCGAACGTCCTTTACACAACGGCAGAGCGGGTGTTTAAGACGACCGATCAGGGACGGAATTGGACGGAGATCAGCGGCGACCTTACGCGCAATGACAAGAGCAAGCAGGTCTCATCGGGCGGACCGCTGACCAAGGACAACACGACGGTCGAGTACTACGACATTGTGTTTACGATTGCCGAGTCGCCGGTACAGAAAGACCTGCTGTGGGCGGGAACCGACGACGGACTGATTCACGTCACGCGCGACGGCGGTAAAAACTGGGCGAACGTCACCCCGAAGGGCATTCCGGAGTGGAGCCTGGTCAGCTTGATTGAGCCTTCTCCGCACGATGCCGGCACGGCGTACGCGGCGGTCGATACGCACAAACTGGATGACCTGAAGCCCTGTATCTACAAGACGACCGATTTCGGGAAGACCTGGACAAAGATCACGAATGGCATTCCGGATGAAGCTTACACGCACGTTGTGCGGGAAGATCCCGTTCGAAAGAACCTGCTGTATGCAGGCACCGAGACCGGGATCTACGTCTCGTTCGATGGCGGCGGGAACTGGCAGTCGCTGCAATTGAACCTGCCGAATACGCCGATCCATGACCTGATCGTGAAGAACGACGACCTGGTGGTGGCGACGCACGGGCGATCGTTCTGGATTCTCGATGACTTGACGCCACTGCGGGCGACGAGCGCGCAGGCCGCGGCGGAGCCGGCGCTGTACAAGCCCCGGCTGACGTACCGCATGCGCTGGCCGGATTTCTTCGAGAAGCGGCAACCGGTGGGCGACAACCCGCCCAACGGCGCGATCGTTTATTACTATTTGCCGGCGGCGCCGAAGGGCGTGGTGACGCTGGAGTTCCTGGATGCGTCCGGGAAAGTCGTACGGCACTACTCGAACGAAGAGAAGAAGGAAGCCGAAACTCCGCCGGAATGGCCGGACTTGACGCAGCCCGAGGAGAAAATTCCGGCGGAGGCGGGTGTCAACCGCTTCACGTGGGATCTGCGGATGCAGGGAGCAACTCCGCTGGCGGGCGAGCCGGGAGCGGAATTCCGCAATCGCGGGCCGATGGTTGAGCCCGGCGCCTACCAGGTGCGGCTGACGGCGGAAGGGAAGTCGTACACGTCGCCGCTGGAGCTGAAAGTGGATCCACGCGTGAAGATCTCACACGGGGATCTGGAAAAACAGAACGAACTGGCACGCAAGGTTGTGGCCGAGGTGTCGGAGGTTCACGAGGCGGTGGGGACGATCCGGGAAGTGCGGTTGCAGCTTCGCGGACTGGACAAGAGGTTTGGCGAAGATGCGCACTTTGCAGCGATCGTGTCGGCAGCCAAGGAGTTCGACAAGAGAAGTCTAGAGATCGAGTCGCAGCTGCTGCAAGTCAACGCCAAGAGTTCGGAAGCGAATCTAAACTTTCCGGTGATGATCGACGAGCGGCTGCATTCGTTGCTGTTCAGCGTGGACGCCGGGGACGCCGCTCCCACGAAGCAGCAGTATGAGGTCTTCGAGGAACTGCAGAAGCAGACACAACCGCTGCTGGCCCAGTGTCACGAACTGATGACGAAAGACCTGGTTGCGCTGAATGACCTGGTCAGCAAACAGAACGTACCGGCGCTGTACGTGCCGGCTAAGAAGTAGGCCGTCTGGAGACGAGACGATCGAAGTATTGGGAAAGCCGGGCGGGGACGCCCGGCGCTCCATTTTGTTGTGCTGCTATTGTGTGATCGCGCCGCAGGCGATTCGGTCCCCTGCGTTGCCGGCGGGATCTGTTTTCTGATCGTCGGCCTTCGCATGAACGACCACTGACGTGCCACCGTTGTAGAAGAGCGAGTGACTATCGTTGCCCAGGGTGACGTCATTATTCACGATAGAGAACTTCGCTTTGCCGTTGGCATCGACAGTGAAGTTGGGGTTGTCGCCGTTGTGGTGTCCTTCCGGATTCTGCAATCCATGTTTCTTTAAATCGGGATTGAAGTGCGGGCCCGCCGACTTGAAGTCCGGGGCATCGCATTTGGGTTCGCGGTGAAAGTGGATGGCGTGCTCGCCGGGCGGAAGGTTTTCAAGCTTGGCTTTGATCTCCACTCCCTTTTTGTGCGGGGAGAGCGAGACCGTGCCGACACTTTTGCCTTGGGCATCCGCAAGCTTAACCACAGTAGTCTTGCTCGCGGCGGCTGCAGTCAGAGCGGCCACGAACAGAAAAGCGAGGGGGAGCAAGCTGGTCGTTTTCATAGACGGATTATAAACAACAAGTGCGGGTTGTCACCTCGCGCGGAACAAGGGTTGGCGGGAACCTGCGGCATCTTCCATCCCTGGCGCGGGTGAATAAGGCCCGGAGCACGCGAGATTTGGTAGAACAACGTCCAACCCTGCCGCGCTCAGGATCGCCTGCCCGAGTTGTTCCAGAGTGACGGCCGCCGTACCTTCCTCGGGCTTCGAGGCCGCGGCCGTTTGATTACAGGCTTCGCCCTCCACGACTTCCACCGCGATAAAACGATATCCCTTGCCCACCACGGTTTGCAGATAGCGAGGCTTCTCGGGGCGATCTCGCAAGACCTGGCGGATTTTGCGGATCGCGGTGTTGATGCCTTGTTCGATGTCGACAAAAACGTCCTGACCCCAGATCTCCTTTTCGATATCGCGGCGACTGACGAGCTGGCCTCTCCGGCTTACCAGCAGCATGAGCAGTTGCAATGGGAGGTTCTCAAGCTTTACAGCCAACCCCCGGCGCAGCAATTGGTAGCGATCCATGTCAAGCGTGAATTCCCCGAACGTCCATCCTCGTGACAGCATTTGTTTCCACCTCTCGAACTCCATTTTGGTTCTGGGCAGGCGCTTCTTACCCGGGGGAAGAAGGTAGCGCGGACCGCCGATGGGAAGAAGGGAAGTTGATGGATTGTGACTCCAGTCAAAGAAACGTGTCAATGTCGAGGCACACTTCGGCGCCCGCTTGGATAACTGGTGCCTATCCAATCGGTTGGCGCTCTATAAGGCTTGAGGCGGCTTCAGACGCTCTCCATGGCGTTTCGCGTTTCCGGAGCGCATGATCGCCCTCGGATGTGGGAGCCAACATTCCCCGGGAGCTCCGAAACCAAAAAAAGGAGACAGATCATGAAAAAGCATGCAGCCACAATTCTCGTCCTGGCGCTACTTGCGGTACCGGGGTTCGTCAACGCGCAAAGCCGCCCGATCATCAAGGCACAGGTTCCGTTTGATTTCGTCGTGAACGGCAGCATCATGCCGGCCGGTGAATGCGCAATCGAAGCACGAGGAGATGGGAACGCGTATCTACTGGTGAGCAGCGGAAAGCACAGAATGTTTGTCCTTCCGAATGCCAGCGAATCGTCAACCGTTTCCGCGGAGTCCAAACTAGTGTTTCACCGGTATGGAGACACTTACTTCCTGTCCAGCATCATCCGCCAGGGAGACAACCGGGGCTACGCGTTGCCGGCGGGTAAGGCAGAGCAGGAATTGCGGGCCCAGAAGGCGACCGAGGGCGACGTGACGCTGGTCGCAGCCGTCCAGTAAAGTTTCCAAACATGTGTTGACCCGGAGGGGATGGATGATGCATCCGTCCCCTTCGCTGTTTCTGCGGAGGAATCGGCTGCCTTCGATAGAATGACAGGATGAAAGAGCAAGCGGCGAAGGCGGCAAAAACATTAGTCCAGGCGGGATTGTTCACGGGCCTTTCAGGTGCCGAGCTGACTTTTCTTGCGCAGCGTGCGGTGCCGCGCAAGTTCTCTGGAGGCGAAATGGTATTTGCCGAAGGAGATTCCTGCGCCGGAATGTATGTGGTCGAATCCGGGCACGTGCGGATTTTCAAGACCTCGGCCGGCGGCCGCGAGCAAGTGCTCAGCATTGATGGGCCGGGCGGCTCGATTGCCGAGTTGCCGGTGTTCGATGGCGGCAATTATCCGGCATCGGTTTCCGCGGTGGAAGATTCGACGCTCCTGTTCATCAGTAAGCAGGATTTTCACGCGCTGTGCATGACACATCCACAGGTAGCGCTGAAGGTGCTGAGAGTCGTGGGCGCGCGGCTCAG
>Ga0209698_10007599_pt1 | contig 11353 bp, 11 predicted proteins | sample LitLauG_LLR_2012_FD_187203 | JGI IMG/M metagenome (GOLD analysis project Ga0209698, IMG submission 187203) | Freshwater sediment microbial communities from Pennsylvania, USA - Little Laurel Run_MetaG_LLR_2012 (SPAdes) (version 2) | ecosystem: Environmental > Aquatic > Freshwater > Creek >... | reverse complement strand
GTAGATCACGTCGGCGTAGTCGAGTCCGCTCTGGGGCCGGGCCTCGGCGGGGGTCGGCCCCAGGGAGTAGTTGTCGACCTTCAGGGCGAGCGCGGGGCGCTGTGGAATCTGGTTCGACGGCGCGGGCGTGCCCGTCAGCGGGCATAGGGCCTTCGCCACCGTCGTGGTGGGCAGCGCGGTCGTCGTCGTCGCCGGCGTGCTCGACGAGCCGCACGCGGCGAGCAGCAACCCGCTCAGAGCGTAGGCGAGCGCTAACGAGGGTCCACGGCGCAAGCGGCCAGCCCTTCGGTGACGGTGGGGAGGTACCACTTACGGAGTCTCCCATGCGCCGCCGAGGAATCGGGGGCACCGCCGCCGACCGAGGAACTGGAGCGGACCACTTCAGGTCATCAAGCGCGTGGTGGCCAGCCGGGAATCGCCCCGCGACCCGACGGGAAACGGACGTTCTTCGCGCGCACGAACTCGTGCAGGGTCTCGGGCCCGTACTCGCGGCCGTAGCCGCTGCCCTTGACGCCGCCGAATGGCGAACCGATGAAGTTGCGGCGGGTGTAGTTGTTGACGAAGACCATGCCGACCTCGAGGCGCTCGGCCAGGCGGCTGGCGCGGACCTCGTCGCGCGTGCAGATCGCCGCGGTCAGTCCGTAGTCGGTGGCGTTGGCGATCTCGACGGCCTCGTCGTCGTCGCTGAAGCGCATCAGGCTCGCGACCGGACCGAAGATCTCCTCGCGCGCGACCGTCATCTCCCGGGTGACGTCACCGAGCACGGTGGGCACGACGTAGAAGCCGTCGCCGACGTCGAGGTCGTCGGGGATGGCGCCCTCGTAGAGCAGCGTCGCGCCCTCCTCGACGCCGATCCGGGCGTAGTGCTGGACGCGCTCCTGCTGGCGGCGGTCGACGAGCGGACCGATGTCGGTGTTGGGGGACAGCGGGTCACCGACCACCAGTCTCGACGTCGCCTCGACGAACCGCGCGGCGAAGTCGTCGTAGAGCGAGTCGTGCACGAGGATCCGCGACGTCGAGGTGCACGCCTCGCCCTGGTTGTAGAACATGCCCTCGATGGCGATCGCGACCGAGTCTTCGAGGTCGGCGTCGTCGAGGACGATGAGGGCGTTCTTGCCGCCGAGTTCGAGCGTGGCGAAGGTGAGGTTCTTCGCGGCGCTCTCCATCACCTTGCGCCCGGTCGCGGTGGCGCCGGTGAACGAGATGCGCTCCACTCGCGGGTGCGAGGCCAATGACGCTCCCGCGCCGAGCCCGCTGACGGCGTTGATGACGCCCGGTGGCAACACCTCGTTGGCGATCTCGACCAGTCGCAGCACCGTGAGCGGGGCCTGCTCGCCGGGCTTGATGACGACGGTGTTGCCAACGCAGATGGCGGGCGCGCACTTCTTCGAGAAGTGGATGGGCGGCCAGTTGAAGGGCAGGATCGCCGCGACGACGCCGTATGGCTCGTAGGTCACCCGCGCCTCGATCGGGCCCTGGTCGAGGATCTGGCCGTGGATCATCTCGGTGAGCCCCGAGTAGTAGTCGAAGCTCGAGTGGCTCGACGTCACGTCCACTCTCAGGGCGTCGCGCTTGGGCTTGCCGACCTCGCGGGCGCAGATCTCGGCGAGTTCGTCGGCATGCTCGCGGATCCTGGCGGCGACCTGGCGCATCAATGCGCCCTTCTCCTTGGGGGGTAGGTGTCGCCATACTTCCTCGTAGGCGCGGCGCGAGTCCGCCACCGCGCGCTCGACGAGCGCATCGTCGGCCGAGACGACGCGGGCGATGCTTCGTCCGGTCGCGGCCTCGAGCACTTCGAAGGTCTGCGCGTCACCCGCTTCGACGAACGCACCGTGGATGAACGCTCCCCACACCGGGCGGCGTTGGAAGAGCGACTCGGACGCGCTGGCGTCGGCGTTCGCGATCTTGGGGTCGTTGGTCACGACGTTCCCTCCTGGAGGCAGTGCCGGGGTCGGACCCGACGGCTGATGCTCACCCTAGTGAGCACAACCGGGGTCTTCAATTGAGAAATGTTCAGGGCTCGACCCGCCGGCCGGCGCCGGCGCTCAGGCGAGGGCGTCGGCCGAGATGAAACTCCCGAGCGCCTCCTCGACACCGTCGAGGTCGGCGTTCGGGAGGTATCGACGACGCAGCTCGAGCAGCGTCGACACCGACGCTGCGTCGATGAGTCCACCCGCGATCAAGCCGTTCGAGGGATCGAGCAGGCAGCGGTAGTGGTCGCGCGCCTCGGACGCGGTGAGATCCAGGAGGTCGCGCGCGGCGTCGACGCAGAGGCGTTCGCGTTGCCCCGCGACGATGCGCCCGACGGTCTCGTGCATCACGGCGACGAAGCGTCGACGGACCTCGCGTCTCGACTCGTCGTCGGTGGCGAGGGTCGCGACGACCGTGCCCAGGTACGGGCCGATGTCGGTGACCCGGCCCTGGACGGTGCAGCCCGCGCCCGCGGCTCGAATCTCGTTGCCCGCGTTGAGCACGGTCGCCGCACACTCGGCACCGATGAGGGCGGACGCACGTCGCGGTGTCGCCCCGAGCGCGCTGACGGTGTAGTCCTCCCGCTCGACACCGGCGCGGCGCAACAACTCGTAGGCGACGAAGGCGAAGCCCGAGTTGGGCACGTCGACTCCGACGACCTGACCGCGGACCTGGTCGACTGAGGCGATCTGCGGATTCAGGCAGAGCGAGAGCCCGAGTCCGCGGTCGATCGCGCCGACGATCTCGACCGCCAGGAGGCGCCCAAGCGGATTGCTCCTCACGAACCGGTAGGCGATGACGTTATCGGGGCTGGTGAAGACGAGGTCGTAGTCGCCGGCTTCGAGCGACTCGAACTGCGCGGGCGAAGACGCCACTGAAGTCTCGACCACGTCGATGCCCGCTTCGGCGAGCGATCCGTCGCGGCGCGCGACCTCGAGGACGACTGGTCGGGTGAAGGTGCCGATTCGTAACTGGTCATCGCTCATCGCGACATGATGCCACACGGGGTCGCGTGGTTCGCACGCCGTCGCCGAAGGCCGCTTCGGTCGCGTGACTTCACGTAGCCGCCCGTGAAAACTCGGTCGGTCGATCGATGAGTTCGGTGAAGAAGTGACCTTTTCCCCTCGGAATCCTCCACGGTGGGTCCTACGTTGGAGGCGTCAGCGTTTGGAGGTCTCGATGCACCGGATTGTGATCCTCGGAGCCGGAACCGGTGGCACGCTCACCGCGAACCGGTTGCGCAAGTGTTACTCGTCGAGCGAGGCGGAGATAACCGTTATCGACGAGAACGATGTTCACGTCTACCAGCCCGGGCTGCTCTTCGTTCCCTTCGGACTGACCCAGCCCGAGGACATCGTCCGCCCGCGCGGCCGTCAGCTCGCCAAGGGCATCGTGTACCTGAGCGTCGGGGTCGACCTGGTGGACGTGAAGGCCCAGGTCGTGCGGCTCAACGACGGCGTCGAGTTGCCCTACGACGTCTTGGTGGTGGCGACGGGATCGGTCCTGGCGCCCGAGGAGACCGAGGGTCTCACCGGCACGGGCTGGGGGGAGAGGGTGTTCACCTTCTATACGCTTCAAGGCGCCACGGCGTTGGAGAAGGCGCTGGACGACTTCACCGGCGGACGCATCGTGGTGAACATCGTCGAGATGCCGATCAAGTGTCCGGTCGCGCCGCTCGAGTTCTCGTTCCTCGCCGACTGGTTCTTCACTGAGCGGGGCCTGCGCGACGAAGTCACGCTGACGTACGTGACGCCGCTCGACGGCGCCTTCACCACGGAGGTCGCGGCCAAGCAGCTGGGCGGGATGCTCGACGAACGCGGCATCGAACTCGAGACCGAGTTCAACACCGCAGAGGTCGACGGAGTCGGCGGGCGTCTCGTCGCCTACGACGGACGCGAGGTCCCCTTCGACCTGGCCGTCGTGATCCCGGTCCATAACGGAGCGCCCTGCATCGCGCGTTCGCCTGGCCTCGGTGACGCGCTGGGCTTCGTCGCGACCGACGAGCACACGCTCCAGTCGAAGGTCGCGCCCAACGTCTTCGCCATCGGCGACGCGACGTCGATACCGCTCTCCAAGGCCGGTTCGGTCACGCACTTCGAAGGCGAGATCCTGGTCGAGAACGTCCGTCGCTTCCTCGCCGGCGAGCCGCTCGACGCCTCCTACGACGGACACTGCAACTGTTTCATCGAGACCGGTTTCTCCGAGGCGATGCTCATCGACTTCAACTACGACGTCGAGCCCCTGCCCGGCCACTTCCCGGGCGAGGTCGGGCTGCCGCTCATGAGGGAGTCGCACCTCAACCACCTCGGCAAGTTGATGTTCCAGTGGCTCTATTGGCACGTCCTGCTGCCCGGTCGCAACATCCCCGGGATCAAGAGTCCGATGCCCGCGGCGGGCAAGCACCGTCCGGCCGAGAAGGAGGAGGCCTCGTGAGTGTCGAGACTTTCAATGGACAGACCATAGAGGTGAACGAAGAGGGCTTCATGACCGATCCGAGCCAGTGGAGCGAGGCGTTGGCCGTCGAGATCGCCAAGCGCGAGGGCATCGAGAACCTGACCGAGCGTCATTGGCAGGTGATCCGCTTCATGCGAAGCGAATTCGAGGAGAAGGGCGCGGGTCCGTCGGTGCGACTGCTGGGCAAGACCTCCGGGGTGCCCATCAAGGAGTTGTACGAGTTGTTCCCGAAGGGTCCGGCGAAGCTGGCGGCGAAGATCGCCGGCATCCCCAAGCCCCGCGGCTGCATCTGATCCGGATAGAGACAAAGGAGACATCATGACGGAAGAGATCAAGAAGGTTTCGATCATCATCTCGAAGGGCTCGCTCGAGGGTGTCTACCCGGGGCTCATCATGGCGAACGGCGCTCGGGCCGAGGGGATCGAGGCGAACCTGTTCTTCACCTTCTTCGGCCTCGACGCCATCCACGCCAAGCGGCTGCACCACATCAAGGTCGCCACCGTCGGCAACCCCGGCATGCACATGGCGAGCCTCGTCGGCGCGCTGCCCGGGATGTCGGCGATCGCGACGCACATGATGGAGGGCAAGATGGAGAAGCTCGACATCCCCGACATCCCCGAGTTCATGGAGATGATCGCCGATACCGGGTGCGGCCTCTACGCGTGCAAGGCGTCGGTCGACCTGTTCGGATTCGAGAAGAACGACTTCATCCCCCAGGTCCAGGACATCATCACAGTCGGCGAGTTCTACAAGGTCGCCGCCGGTGGCGAGATCATCTTCACCTGATCGGAGGTGACGATCGTCGGACGTTCTGGCGGCCAGCGCCTGACGTCGTCTACCTTGTCAACTGTGAACGATCGTGAGCGGCTGACCTACGATGACTTCGGTCGCGCCACGCGTGAACTCGCCCAGCGCATCGCCGACTCGGGGTTCGAACCTGACATCGTGCTCTCGATCGCCCGCGGCGGTTTCTTCTTGGGCGCGGGCCTCGGGTACGCCCTCGGCGTGAAGAACGCCTTCATGATCAGCGTCGAGTTCTACACGGGGGTCGACGAGCGCCTGGAGATGCCGGTCGTCCTGCCACCGGTGCCCAACAAGGTCGACCTGTCGGGAGCGGTCGTGCTGATCGCCGACGACGTCGCGGACTCGGGCCACACGCTCAAGTTGGTGACCGACTTCTGCGCGCAGTCGGTGCGCGAAGTGCGCTCGGCGGTGCTCTACGAGAAACCCCAGACGGTCATCGTGCCCGACTACTCGTGGAAGAAGACCGACCGGTGGATCGACTTCCCCTGGTCGTACGAGGGTCCGGTGGCCAAGGCTGGCGGGCTCGACCACTGATCGAGGTCCGTCCTGATCGCTGCTTCTGGGGATCGAAGTCACGATCCTCATCTGCGTGAACCGGGTTCGCGCCTGACGCCGTGCGCCAGGTGGGGAACGATGTGGGTGCGCCGGATGGGCGGGGCGATGATCGAGCCGTCGCCTGCGCGCATCCCGTAGCCGACTCCGCGGTCCCACAGGAGGTGGCTGGCCCAGGCGAGCGAGAGGGCGCCCAAGGTCGGACTCCGAAGCATGGCCCCGACGGTGAGCGCCAGGGTCGGCCCGGCGGGGTGATGCGCCAGGTTGTAGGGCCTGACCGCGCGGGTCGGCATCTGGCCTCCGTCGCCGGCGGGCTGTCCGACGGCGGCCAGGAAGCTGAGATCTGGACCGATGACCCCGAAGGCGATCAGCCACCAAGCGGCATCGAAGTGCGCGCTCACCACGATGGCCGAAGCGAGGACGACGAAGGCGGCGCCGAGTGGCACCGGTCTCAGGACGTGCTTCACGGCTCGACCCTCGCCAGGGCACCGACGAGGGCGAGCGCCACGAGTTGTTCGGTCACCTCATCGCTCGCCGGGTCGCCAAGGATCGCCCGCAGATGCATCGGGTTCACGATCGCCTGCCAGACGAGGATCGGATCCACGTCGGAACGGATGCTGCCTTGCGAGACTCCCCGTCCCAGGATCTCCCGGGCGGCTTCGTAGCGGCCGGCGAAGAATCGATGCGCGACTTCGGTGATCTCGGGGTCCTCGGCGCTGGCGGCGACGGTGGCGCGGATTGCCTGGGCGCCGACGGGACTTCTGAGCGACTTCGCGACGAGCAGCGCCAGTGCCCGCAGGTCGTCGAGCGGCGATGCGCTCTTCGGGATCGGCACCTCGATGGCCGCCAGCCGCTCGATGGCCGCTCCGACGAGGACCGGCTTCGTCTTCCAGTGTCGGTAAATCGTGGTCTTGTGCACCCCCGCGGCCTGGGCGACGTCCTCGACGGAGAACGCGTATCCGCTCGTGGCGAGGAGCGACAACGTGGCGTCCAGAATCCGGTCGATGACAACCGTCCCTCGACGGTGCGGGGCGTCCGAGAGAGTGGAGTCAGCGGGCATCTTCGACCTCCTTCTTGAACGCCTCGTTGAGTGCGACGAACGCTTCGGGTGTCGGCCCCGTCAGCATCTTCTTGAACAGCGGCACCAGCAGACCCGAGAGCACCTCGGACTGGACGAGCTCACAGGTCGACCCACCGGTGGGGCGGATCTCGAAGCGGTGACGTCCGTCGAAGACGCCGCGCGGACCGAACTGGCCGAGCCACTCGAAGGAGCGGCCCAGTTCGAAACCGACCACGCGAGGCTTCATCGTCTGCAGCTTGCGCCCCGGCAGTTGCAGGTCGACCTCGATGTGACCATCCTCGACGAGGGGACCGTCCAGGCGCTTCACGAACGGGTTCCACGATCCGTAGGCGGCCGTATCGCTCAAGACGCCCCACGCCAATTCGGCCGGGGCTTCGATGGTGGTGACGGCGCTGACGGTCATCGCGAAGGCCTTGGTTTCAATGGTTGATCTGGTACTGGACACTGCATCTCCTTACGCAACTTGTGTTGCAATAGAAGATAGCACGGAGTTGCGGTGATTGCAACTACTGTTGCGATAAGCCAACTGAACAGGGCTCCGATCAGGGGGAATCGGCCGATTCCCGACTGATCCGTCCAGCCAAGACAACAGCTAGACGGTTCGAATCAACCGTTGCTCGCCTCTCGGCGGCCAACGAAGAGGTAGACCTACTCGTCGGTGCTCGAACCGATCTCGCCCCCCCAGTGCGCGGCGAGCAGCGTGAAGGACTTGAGGCGCGCCTCGAACGAGTGGGTCCTCGTAGAGATCATCAACTCGTCGGCGTTCGTTCGTTCGCACAGTTCGCCGAGACGTTCGACGACGTGGCCGGGGTCGCCGATGATGTGCGAGGACATCGTCTCGGAGATCGCCGCCATGTCGGCCGGCGTGTACGGGTACGACGCGGCTTCTTCGGGCGACGCCAGCGGGCCCATCTTCCCGGTGATGCGCTGGACGACGCTGAGGGCGTTCGACCCGGAGAGCCAGCGCGCCTCTTCGGTGGTCGAAGCGCATATCACCGATGCCGCCACCATCGCGTGGGGCTCGCCCAGGAGGATCGACGGCTGGAAGGTCGAACGGTAGAGCTCGAGGGCCTGGTCGAGCAGGGCCGGCGCGAAGTGGTAGGCGAAGGAGAACGGCAGGCCGAGCTGACCGGCCAGTTGCGCGCTGTAGGTGGACGATCCGAGGAGCCACACCTCGGGCAGGTATCCGTGGCCGGGGGTCGGCGACGGGTGCTGGGGGCTCTCGCTCGGCAACAGGTAGCGGATCAGTTCCACAACGTCGTCGGGGAAGGTGTTCGACGACAGCTCGCCGTGGCGTCGCAGAGCCCGCGCGGTCACGTGGTCGGTGCCCGGAGCGCGTCCGAGCCCCAGGTCGATTCGTCCGGGGTGCAGTGCCTCGAGGGTGGCGAACTGTTCGGCGATGACGAGCGGCGCGTGGTTGGGCAGCATGACCCCACCCGCGCCGACGCGGATCCGGTTCGTCGCGTTGGCGACGTGGGCGATGACGACGGCCGGGGCCGAGCTCGCCACGGCCGCCATGGCGTGGTGTTCGGCAACCCAGAACCTCGCGAACTCGAGGCGTTCGGCTTCGACCGCCATCCGGGTCGTCTCGCGCAGGGCCTGGGCCGGCGACGAGCCACTGGCCACCGTCGCCAAGTCGAGGATGGAGAGGGGAACCGTCACGAATCGAGCCTACGGGCGCGAGGATCGATCTTTGAACTCAGCGGTGTCCCACGACGGCGTGCGGACGGTAGCCGCTCTCGAGACGCTCGATCTCCTCGACGTCGAGCGTCAGGCCGAGCGCGGCGATCGCGTCGTCCAGGTGATGGGGCTTGGTGGCGCCGACGATGGGGCTCGTCACGACCGACTTGGAGAGCACCCAGGCGAGCGCGACCTGGGCCGGCGGGGCCCCGCGCTGGGCGGCCACCTCGATGAGGGCGTCCACGATCGTCTGGTCGTCCTCGACGTAGAGGGTCCGGCCGAACTCGTCGGTCTCGGACCGGTTGGTCTGTTGGTTCCAGGGGCGGGTGAGGCGACCGCGCGCGAGCGGGCTCCAGGGGATCACACCGACGCCCTGGTCGGCGCAGAGCGGGAGCATGTCGCGCTCCTCCTCGCGGTAGAGCAGGTTGTAGTAGTCCTGCATGCTCGCGAACCGCGTCCAACCGTTCAGATCGGCCACGTAGAGCGCCTTGGCGAACTGCCATGCGTGCATCGACGACGCGCCGAGGTAGCGGACCTTGCCCGACTTCACGAGGTCGTGCAGGGCTTCGAGGGTCTCCTCGATCGGGGTCTCGTAGTCCCATCGGTGGATCTGGTACAGGTCGATGTAGTCGGTGCCCATGCGCCGCAGGCTGTTGTCGACCTCGGCCATGATGGCCTTGCGTGACAGGCCTTGGCCGTTCGGGCCCGGACGCATGCGGTGATGGACCTTGGTGGCGATGACCACGTCGTCGCGCGCCACCATCGAGAGGAGGCCCCGACCGATTATCTCCTCGCTGCTGCCCGCCGAGTACACGTTGGCGGTGTCGAAGAAGTTGATTCCGGCGTCGAGGGCTTGACGGAAGAAGGGGACCGCCTGTTCCTGGTCGAGGGACCACGGATGGGTCCCCCGATCGGGTTGGCCGTAGCTCATGCAACCCAGGCAGATTCGCGAGACCTGAAGACCGGTGTTGCCGAGGGTGGTGTATTCCATGAAGGCAATCTAACTAGTAGCGGCGACTCGCAGGGTGAGCCACTCTGACGCGGCGCTGAACTCTGGCTCACCTCGGCGCCATTGCACGACGTCGGGATCCGGTGAAGGACGCGACTGCGCCTGCGACGTCAGGAAGTGACAAAAGTATCCACCGAGTGAAATTTCTTAAGCCAATCAGGGCGGTAGGGTTCGTAAAGAGCGCGTTCACAAGGGGATCGGTGGCGATGACCCTCTTAGACACCACATCGGAAGCTTGGCAGAGCCTGCTGGCCGAACTTCCTGACGAGGTCATGATCGTCGACCACGACGGCGTGATTCATCTGGTCCGGGAACGGGTTTCGAGACTTAGCGGCTACTCGAGCGCCGAACTGGTCGGGCAGAGCGTGGAGGTCCTGGTCCCCGGGTTGAGCAGGGATCGCCACGGGGTCGACCGCCCCGAATACGCCTGTTCACCCGTCTTCCGCCTGGTTGGCGACGGCCACGGTCTGTCGATGCTGCGAAAGGACGGCCAGGAAGTCCGGGTGGTGATCGCCCTGTCGCCGGTCACGGTTGACGGCACCGAATGGGTGGTGGCCGTCCTCCACGACGAACCGTCCACGAAGGCATTCGACGAATGGCCCGATGAACGGTTGAACGCGCAGTCCTCGAAGGAGGCCTCCTCGATGCCGACGGCCGACGGCGAGGAGCGCTTCCGACTCGCCTTCGAGGACAGCATGGCTCCGATGATCTTCACCGACCTGGATGATCGGGTGATCGCCGCCAATGAGGCGTTCTGCGACCTGATCGGATTCTCTAAAGAGGAGTTGTTGGGGCGCGACTCCAAACCCTTCACGTTCGATGGCGATGTCGGGATCACCGAGGGAGCCCACCGGCGTCTAGCGACCGGAGAGGTCCATCAGGTCCGCTACGTGAAGCGCTACCGCCACAAGGACGGCCGAATCATCTTCGTCGAGGTGTCGAAGTCGCCGGCCCGAGATGCGTCCGGTGAGACCCTGTACTACGTGATCTCCGAGCGTGACGTCACGGACCGATTCCGACGAGACCGCCTCCTGGTACTGCTGAGCGAGGTCAACCGTCTCGCCGCTGAGGCGATCAGCGAGCTGCCCTTCCTCCAGAGTCTCTGCGATGCCCTGGTCGACAAGGGGGGATTCAAACTCGCGTGGATCGGTGTTCCCTCGCCCGAGAACGACGGGGGCGTCGAAGTCCTCTGTGCGGCCGGCGAGACGGACTACCTCTACGGCGGGATGGTGTCGTGGTGGGGCACCTCCGAGAGCGGGCTGGGTCCGTCGGGCGTCGCCTTCCGCACGGGTGAGAGTCAGGTGGTCGGCAACCTGGCCACCGATTCGATCTTCCGCCCGTGGCGCGAACGGGCGATGGAGTTCGGATTCGGCTCGTCGGTGGCGATTCCGAGCATCCTCGACGGTCAGATCGCGGTGCTCAACCTGTACGACTCCGACGTCTACGCCTTCGACGAGATGACGCTACGGGGCCTCGAGGACTTGGTCCAGGAGGCCAAGATGGCGATAGTGCACGTGCGCGCCGTCGAAGAGACCCGCAAGGCGCTCGAACGTGCCACGGCCGCCAACGCCGCCCTGGAGGTCTCCGAGCAGCGCTTCCGACTGGCCTTCGAGGAGAACATGGCCCCGATGGTCTTCACCGATTTCGAGGACCGGGTCATCGCCGCCAACGACGCCTTCAGCGAGATGGTCGGCTACCCGCTCGAAGAGCTGCTCGGCCGGGACTCCCAGCACTTCACCTACCCCGATGACGTCGGTATCACCGAGGCGATCCACGAACGCCTGGCTTCGAGCGCCGCCGAC
>Ga0209698_10007598_pt1 | contig 11353 bp, 17 predicted proteins | sample LitLauG_LLR_2012_FD_187203 | JGI IMG/M metagenome (GOLD analysis project Ga0209698, IMG submission 187203) | Freshwater sediment microbial communities from Pennsylvania, USA - Little Laurel Run_MetaG_LLR_2012 (SPAdes) (version 2) | ecosystem: Environmental > Aquatic > Freshwater > Creek >... | reverse complement strand
TTCAAGCGCTGTGCCACTGCGGCCCATTTGCGACACTAGCCTTCGCCTCGCGAGAACCTTGGTTGGAGAGCGCCGCGCCGCTCGAGATCGGAGAGTGCAGCGCCGTCATGACCGGGGACCAGGATTACGGCTGGATTTCGCACATGCAAATTCCTAAGCGCTGTAACCTGAGCGAGAACAGCGGCGCGATCGTCATGGGACATCCAATCCGTCACCAGGTGGGAACGGATATGACCGGTGGCGATATTATCGGCCATCGAAGCCGTATCGCCCATGAATATGTATTCGCGGCCGTCGGCGAGACGCACATACACCATCTGCGAGCCCGGCGTGTGGCCTGGGGCCTTAATGAGCACGACACCTGGCGCGATGGCGCGATCGCCAGAATATCGAATCACAGTCAGATGCTGACGCGCCGAAGGAGGCCAAGGCGGCGTTGCGCCGGCGGGTGAGTCCAACTGCTCGGGCGTCACCAGCGCACGCGCGGCGATCGTCGGGTCTCCAGCCAGCGACTTTAGACCGCCGATATGGTCAGAATGCTCGTGCGTGACGAGGATGAAACGCGCGGTGCGCATGGCTTGGGTTAGTCTGTTGAAGGCGTCCTCATCGTAGGCGTCTACGTTCTTGGCCGTTTCCCGATCGTAGGTCGTATCGATGATCCCAGAAACGCCGCTCGCCCAAACCAGGCGATAGCTTGTCCGCACCAGATCAACCCGGGTCCAACTCGCGCCCGCTACCATAGCGATTTCTGGAACGCGTTGATGGCTGACGGTCTCAACTTCAATGCGCACCGGCCCCGGCCCATCCAGCCGCGCGGATTCTGCGCGAATAGCGGCGAGGTCCAGAGAGAAGCTTTGCGCCGTCGACCCGTTATCATAGAAGAGCCACCAGATCGCCACGCCTATCAAAGCCGTGAGTAGCGCCAGGATGGCGAAGACTGGTTGAATTCGAGAACGTCGCATTTAGCCTTCTTACGTCACCCGGCGTAACTTGGCGAACAGCACAGATCGGCGGTTCTTGCGCCTCTGGCGGCGGCAGGCAGCCAGACCAGCCGACTACCGGATCGCGAGGCGATGTTTGCGCAGCCCTCAGGGGCAAGCGCCTTTTCTGCGTGCGTCAGGAAAACCGTCCGCGCAGCGCCCGTTGGCGCCTGCGTTTCCCTCAGGGATGTGACGGACGCGTATTCGTCGGTGCGACAGGGGGCGGGTCGCCCTCGGACGAGAGGTTGGGAAACAAATCGATTGACTCTTTGCCATATGTCATGGTTTTCTTACACATGAAATCGCGTGTTGACACCACGACAAAGGGCGACCGGCTGCTGGCGAGCCTGTCGGCCTTGGCCAATCCGCACCGTATGCGGGTGGTGGCCGCACTTGCAGGCGGTGGTCGCAACTATGTGAGCCAACTGGCGCGCGACATCGGCATGAGTCGACCTCTGCTGCATCTGCATTTGAAAAAGCTGGAGGACGCCGGGTTGGTAACTAGCAAGCTGGAGCTGTCCGAGGAGGGCAAGGCGCTCAACTATTTCGAAGTCGCCGAATTCGCCATTCAGCTGACGCCAGCGGTCATCGCCGCGGCGGCCAAGACGCTCACCGCTAGATCCGAGACCTAAGGAGGGACGCCCAATGACCACAATCTTATACCTGCTGACGCTGGTTTTGCCTTTGGTGACGATTTTGATCGTCTTCGCAATGCGCTATTACGCAAACGTCCAGCAGGCGCGGGCGCGGTTGGCTAACGAGGACGCATATCGAAGTTTGGCGGAAAGCGCTTCCGCGGCTCACTCGCAGATCGCGACAAGCCTCGCCGCCATCGAAGCCGCCCTATCGGACGTGCGCACTCGTGTGGCCGCCGTCGAAATTATGCTGAAGGCGGTGGAGTAGCGCCGAGCTAGGCCCCGCCGCGATCACATCCGAAAGCCGATATGTCCGCCTTAGAGCCGAGGTCCTGTTTGGACCACCTTGAACAGTTCTCCATTCCGTCGGAGGTCGATATGCGCGACACAAAAGAGCGGTTGTCTGTACTGTGGCTATTCGCGTTGCTCAATTACCTATATGCCGACGTCATTGCCTTGTTCGATATTGTTGGCTCGGGTAGACATTTCGAGCCTCTGCCGCAATGGGCTCTGATGGGTTCCGCGGTCCTGATGGAAATACCCATCGCCATGATATTAGCGTGTCGACTGCTTCCGTTGGGAGCAAACCGCCTGGCAAATATCATCGCGGGTATCGCTCTAACGCTTATAAACGGTTTCCTGACATTCGTTCCGCCTCTGCTCGGATGGGGCAGGCCGCCTGCTTTTGCCGAGTACTTATTCTTCGCAACGATTGAAACTGTGTGCACATTGGTGATCATTTGGCAGGCGTGGACTTGGTCAGAGGTGAAGCCGGAAGTTGGTTCAGAACGCGTCATCGCGAAGCCGGCATAAGGGGCGCGCTAGGCTCGCTGCTCGCGCTTTGACGCATGCAAAGCGGTCGTCGAAGGCATCGCGCGAGGCCTTGATCAGAGGGGCCAAGGCAGATGTGCTATCGGAGTAGCGTATACCGTGATGCTCACCTGGGCGTTGCCTGGATCTCCGTCTTCGCCCGCACGCCATGCACTCACGAATACTAGGATTTGATTGGGAGCGGGTCCGCCCGAAACATACAAAAGCGAATCACTTTGTTTCGGCTGCCAAGTCCAGCCTGGCGCGGCCTGCTGAATCGCCGCCACGACGTTGTTATACAATTGCTGCGCCGCGGAATCCGACAAGCCCGATCGAACGCCCGTTGGGGTATAAGAGCAATTGAATGTCTGCTGGCCACTTACCGGCGCGACGGCGCAGTGGAAGCCGAACGGCGCCACGCCTTGAAGATTGTCCCAGTTGTTCTGTCGCGCCGCCAATATCTGCTGAAGAACCGCGACGTCACTCTGGGGCTGGGCGGTTGGCGACGGGGTGGCTATTCCCGTCGCCGCGCTCGACGATGTCGACCCCGCTGGACTGGATCCATTGGTTGACGGAGACGTTGATGTCGCGGGGGCGCTGGTGGGCGGTGCGTGAGGGGGCGGCGCTTTTCCGAATTGGCAGGCGCCGGCGCTTGTGGCGTCAGCGGCCTGAGCGAGCTCACTAGCAGAGATGGCGGCGGCGAGCAGGAGCGCGGTGGAAACGAGTTGAGCGCGCTGTGTTAGGAGGCGGCGTTTGAACAACATGGGATTGACCCCAGATTCCGACTTTACCATCCTAACATGAAGCCAACGCGTCCACAAACCAGACCGAGATCCGGCGAGCCGGTTTCATGCTGCTGTTGGGCAGGGCGGCGATGACCCGATCGTGGCGGCGACAGCGCGTCCCGCTAGCAGCAAACGATATTGATCAAGGAAGACAGGGGGTAGAGCTCGCCCGAGCGTCTATAGTCGGCGAGAGCCAGCCTGAATGCAGCAATGGCGACGAGCGCCCGTTACATGCTGGAAGACGCTGGTTAGTATTTGAGCGCCGGGCTAAAGGGTGCGTCGGTGAGGTAACCTTTGGTCCGAGATATTGCGCTTGTTTTCGTTGCCTTGGTCGGGCTTGCTGCCTGCTTGCCGATCGAGCACCCCCAATCACCATCAATTGAACAAGCGGCCGTCGCATCGATCGTTGGCGTTTACACATTGGGCGTTGCAGAGGCTTCACTGGTGGGTTGCCGTGTGACTTTGGAGCCAACGCCGGTGGGGCGGGCGGCTGGCTACACGACCCGATCAGTATCTTACAATTCGGCTTGCGGTGAACACTTCGCTCAGCTGCGCGCCGTTCGGCAATGGGCGTGGACCGGCGGTGGCAGCATTGCATTCTTCGGTGGCGATCCCGCTCGAGAATTGTCTGATTTCTCACCGGTGCAAGACGGAACTGGCGTCTACCTCCGGGGCGGCTTCGAAGGCGACGCTGGAGTTTATGAGCTGCGACGGCCGGATCAGTAAGCTTGCAAACCAGGATTTATGATCGGGTTCGGCGAGGGCGGGCCGTTTGTACGACATCGGGGCCGGCCGATTGGAGCGGCGCTGCCGGTCGCAGGGTTTGACAGCCAGGTCCGCGCTCAGTTCCTGCAGTTCTGGTACGGCCCTCCGGCGGCGCCGTTTAGCATCGCTTCGCCGTGATGCTCCCAATACTCCACCTGTCCGTTGAAATACCGCGCTCCCGAGGCAGCCATCACGCCTGGGAGGCGATAGGTATGTCCCCCTGCAACGATTTCGGCATTGCCGCCTGTTGTGTTGCGCGTGGTGAAGGTGACGCCTCCGTCGCAGCGCCAGACATAGGTCTCGCCATTTGGGACATCATGTGTGGCGCAAGCGGCGAGGGTCAGAAGAGCGGTGACGATGAGAAGTTTTGTCATTGAAGAATGCTACGCTCGCTAGAAGCCAAGCGCCAGGGTCGAAGCGGCCATGAGTGAGGGCCAACCGCAGAGCTCGACGAACCTAGCTCGCCCTTACCCGGTTTGAGAGAACGACTGCTTTTAGAGGACGGCGCAGCTCGCGATATTCTGCAATCGCCGCGCCTTGCAACGCAGGCGCTCGCCAGCGCGGCGGCCGCAGCGCCGCCGCGCATAATCTGGCAGAGCAGCCTAGTTCAAGAACGCCCACGCGCCATCCGGTTGACGGCAGGCGCGCCCATCGGCTTGACGCTGACGGTCGAGATAAACGGTGTGGCGATAATTGGCGCACTGGAAGCCGTGCCGGTCGAAGTAGAAGCTCCGCACCAAGAAGTCGCCGTGGTGATTATTGCTGGGATTACGCCAGCGGCGAATGTAGCCGGCGCGACCGGAATTCAGACCATCATAATAGGCGCGATAGGCATAGTCGCGGTCGTTGCAATCCATGTCGCTGGTCAGCGCAGCGCCCGCCGCGCCGCCAATAATGATGCCGGCAATGGTCGCGCCTGCATTTCGACTGTCGCTAGCGTGACCAATCAGGCCGCCGATCAGCCCGCCAATCAAGATGCCTGCTGGGTCGGGGCGGCTTCGGCATTCGCGATAATAGATATCATCATTGTAGCTATAAGTACGCGAGTAGCTCTGGCGCCAATAATTATCTTGGTCGTCACGCCAGCGAGTGTCGCGAATGACGCCTGTGTTTGCCGAAGTAAGAAAGCAATTCCCTTGATAGCAGACCCAATTATAGCCGCGCGGCGGCGGCGTTAGATTGTGCGCGCGCCAATCGGAGACAACGTTCTGATTTTGCCGATATTGATCGGGCAGACGGTCACCTCGTGTCCAGCGTCGCTCTTGAGGATTGGGGCCGCCACGCGTTTGTTGACCTTGCTGGCCGTAGCTCTGACTTTGTTGGCCTTGCTGGCCGTAGGTCTGAGCTTGCTGACCTTGTTGGCCTTGGCCTTGGTGCTGACCTTGCTGGCCGTAGGTCTGAGTTTGCTGACCTTGTTGGCCTTGGCGCCGACCTTGCTGGCCGAAGATCTGAGTTTGCTGACCTTGTTGGCCTTGCTGCTGACCTTGCTGGCCGTAGCTTTGGCCTTGCTGACCTAGTTGGCCGCTAGCCGCTGGACCTTGGGGGCCTTGTTGGCCGGCGCCATGGCCTTGCTGACCTTGTTGGCCGGCGCCCCCTTGTTGGCCGCTAGCCGCTTGACCTTGGGGGCCTTGTTGGCCGGCGCTTTGGCCTTGCTGACCTTGTTGGCCGGCGCCTTGACCTTGCTGACCTTGTTGGCCGGAGCCTTGACCTTGTTGGCCACTAGCCGCTGGACCTTGCTGGCCTTGTTGGCCGGAGCTCTGTCCTTGCTGGCCTTGCGGTTGTCCGTGATGTCGACCGCCTTGGGTTGCGGGAGGACACGGCGGTTGGCCTGATTGGCCGCAGGCGGGGACCCCAGTGTCGCTATGGCCTTGACCACCTCCTTGGGCAAAGGCGGCGCTGGCGGTCGTCAGTGTCAGCGCCAGGATGATTGGCGTGATGCATCTCATTGTTCCGCTCGCTTTCCATTCCCGCCCAGGAATACCAGTCGCATGCCTCTCAGACACGCAGGCTGTGCGCGCTGAAGGTAAGAGCGAAGACAAATACGCGATTGATGCTGATCAAATCTGGAATGTTGAGGTTCCCAAAAAGCAACCAGCCGCGCGGCTGGATTGCCGTGTTCGCTAGCGTACAAGGTGGAGAAAACGTTGAACAACGCCGGCGCGTTCCCTCGCCATTTGGCTATAGGAGCGCGTGAGCGCCGCCACGGTACGCGCCGGGTGGCCGTCTCAACAAGTGGCCACACCGATGCAAGGCTTGCTCGGCGGGTGTAGCCCCTATGAGCGCCGATGTGGCCGCCAGCAGGGAAGAACAGCGGCTGCGGTGCGACGAGCGCTCGGATTGCGCGATATCAACGCGGACCGTAAGAGCAGTGCTCAAGTCAGTCTGACGGACCGCGAGGCGTTCCGTGCAACGGGAGGCGCGCGTGAGCAAGCTTGGCACTGAGACAATGCGATGGTTGTTTTCTGCAGGTTTGGCGGTGGTTGCGATGGCCGCCGGGACCGCGCCGGTTGCAGCTCAGATGCAGCTCAGACCGTATACTGCGTCCGACCAGAGTGCATCAGCCAGTGTTCCGGCCGGCTGGCAGGTTACTCAGGGCAGAAATGGCGTGATCATGATGTCCGGCCCGCAGGGCGAGCAAATCGGATTGGGCGAGGGCATCTACGTCCGAGATAGTGGAGCGCACGCTGGCGTGCGTTCAAGCGTGCGAATCCAGGCGACCATGCCCTATCGGGCAAGCCTCGCTCAGAAGTTCGCGATGCTCTGGCAGCAGGCGTCCGCTGCCAGTGGAACGCCCGCACCGCAGGTCAGGATCATTTCCTCAAGACCCATCCAAATCGCGCCGGCCATTGGGGAGTGCGGCGTATTTCTTGGGACCATGTCGACGAACACGGGAAATTCAAAATTCGAGACGCAATTCTGCTCGTTGCGCCCAGATTTCGCCGGCATCTTCAAATTGATTTGGAATAACGCGCGAGTGCCCGAGGCGCTTGCAACTCAGGAACGCGCAACTGTCGAGGCGGTGTTGCACAGCTACAGACCCTCACGTGCGACCCTGCAGCTAATCATGCAGCCGTCGACCCGGCAGATGCCTCTTCCTGCACAAAACGTAGGCGTCGCAAGCGGCATGAGCTCAGCTTATTGGGGCGCGATCGGCGCGGACCATTCCGCGGAGTGCATGGATTTGGGCGTCATCCGAGAAGTGCCCGAGTGGCGTCTGCCGCCTTACTGCAGATAACAAGATCGCACTGGCGCGCGCGCCCCGACCACACATCAATAGCGCTGCACGCGATACACTATCGCTTCGCGGCAAACGGGGTTTTCTGAACAGAATGGCCGGATCGGCGCCGTGCCGTCCGCGGTTGGGTCGATCCGTATTGGCGCTCTCGGTTATCGGCCCGCTTGGCGATCCGCCCATCGCGGTGATTTCATCCAGGTCAAGGTCAGCAGATAGGGGTCAGCTTGCGCTACTTTGTGCCAGACATCCGAATCCGAAGCGAGGTCACTGGCATCGCCGTGGAAAAGTTTGGCGGCCTGCCCTACGGACTGGCTTCTAAAGCTTGGCCGAAATGCGCTGAGTGCGGAGGGTCGCAATCTTTTCTTGCTCAATTCATCCACGATAGCGAGCGCCTTGATTTGGGTCGACCAGGGCGCGCCCTGGTCGTGTTTCAATGCGCACAAGATCCGGGAATGTGCGCCACTTGGGACGCGTTTTCGGGCGCCAATGCCTGCTTCGTCGTCGAGCCGGAGGAACTCTCCGGCGCCGAAACTCAAGCGCCGCCCGATGCGCCGCCACTGGACAACGAAGCGCTGGTTGTCGGCTGGGAGTTGCGGGAAGACGGAATTCCAGATTCGATGTCAGCGAGTTTTTTCGATGAAACCGCGTACTTCGCGCTTGGCGACGATGTTTTGAAAAGAGTGACGTGGTCAACGCGGTTAGGCAGCGTTCCCGCTTGGATTCAGAGTCCGAGAGAGGCCCCTCAGGGCGATTGGCGCTTTCTTGGACAGATCGACAGTACCTACAGTTTCATCTCCCCGCCGCGCAACACGCCCGCTTGGGCGTCAATCGACGTAAAGAATTTTGAGGGGCGTACTCACGTCGGCTTGGGGCCAAACTTTGGGGACGGGGGAATTGCCTACCTGTTTCTGAAGAAGACTGAGGGAGCTCCTGGCGCAAAAGTGCTTTGGCAGTGCGGCTAGGATCTTTAAGGGGCGTCAAAGCGGCTACATTCGGCCGTTAGCGAGGTCGCTGCCGGCTCTGAGGCAGGCCTTTGATCAAACGCGGCAACCCCCTGAACCCTGTCGATCTCGTTTGATCGGTTCCAGAAAGATGTCTCCTTTCCGCGACGGGCGGCTTAGCGCACGCACATTTGGGCCGGTATCTGCTTCTCTGACAATTAGCCATATTGCCAAACGCGCGCGCGGAGAGTTCGTGACGATAAGCGGCGCCGCGACAGCGCGGGGCGAGTTCACGTTTGCGAGTTCGCGTCTGTTTGTGCGCCGATTACCGCGATTGAATGAGGAGCACTCTATGAAGAGCATTCGACATTGGGGCGCGCTGATTAGCGTCTTGGGCGTTAGCCTTCTTGCCTCGCCCGCGGCGCTGGCTGCCGATCCGCCGGGCCCGCCGCCCCACGCCGCCATGCAGGGACACGACGAGGGCAACATGCAGGCGCCCCGCCAGGGACACATGCAGCAACTCGCGAGCCTTCTGCACGACGCGCTCGCTCTGCGGCCTGACCAGGAAGCGAGCTGGCGGACGTTCTTAACCTCGATGGCGCCACCCGCCGCGACGATGCCGCACGGCGATGAGGCCCAAGATCAGGCCATGCTTACAACGCCGCAGATGCTAGATCGTATGGCCGAGCACATGCGTCGTGAACAAACTGAATTTGAACGCCATGCTGCGGCTGTGCGTCAATTCTACGCTGTGCTGAGCCCAACCCAACAGCGCACCTTCGACGCCCTTATGATGCTCATGCATCGCGGCATGGGCATGCACGGAATGGGCGGCATGGAGGCCCATGGCATGAACATGCACGAAGACAACGATGACGGTTCAATGATGCACTGAGCAGGGCTTGTTACAAACATGAGGTCGCCGCCAGACCAGAGGCGGCGACCTTGCTTGCAAAATCTCTCACAATCCCGCCAGTCCAACCGCTAGCGCCAACATCCAGGCGGGGGCCAGGCATTCTAAGCGTGAGCGCAAGCGTCCCCGTGCGCACGCTCGCGACGTGTGCACAAAAATTAGCGCGCCACGAGGGTGGACAATCTGGTTCAGCTCCACGCCGACGATGTCGGGGGCGATTTCGGCGAAGTGTTCTGTGCGATCATGGTCGCGACCGATAAATCACGCCGAAATCGTCATGCGAATGATGGCTTCGCCAATCGGACATTTGGTGCTCTGGGCCGTTTTCTTAGGTCTGCTTTTTGAATTTGGCGCTTACCGACCTTAGCAGGTTTCTTGTGCCAGTGCGGTCTGGCGTGCAAAAGGACTGGGAGAATGGACGCAGACAGAGCCACATCTTCTGAAGGCGCGTTTGAACAGGCCATGACGTGTCTGCGCTCCGGCGCGGCCGATAGCCTGGAGCGAGGCGCAGAACTGCTGGATCGTGCGGCGGCGCTGGGCAGCGGCGAAGCGCAAGCGAAGCTGGCGCACTTCTCGGCGCTCGGCATACGAGGCAGGGCCGATTGGAACGCCAGTCTGGACCAGCTTGAGAGGGCCGCCAGCATGGGCGCGCTTGGGGCGCTAAGGGAGCTGCAAATATTGGCGCGACGCACAGAGTGCTCGGCGCCGCAGCTGCGAGGCTCAATCGACATTGGTGCGCTCATCGCTCCCCGTGAGACACGCGTTGTAAGCTCCTCGCCTCGGATCAGAACCGTACCCGGGTTCATGAACCGCGAGGAATGCGATTGGCTGATCGAGGCAAGCCGTCCGCGCCTCATGGAGGCGGAGGTCTACGATAAGGAGAGACTAGGTTCGTACGCCGCGCGGGAACGCTCGAACAGTTGCGCAAATTTTGCGCTGCTTGATATCGATGTCGTTCTTGTGCTGCTTCACGCGCGCATTGCCAATACGATTGGGTTACCTAGCGAGTGCTTCGAACCCACCAGCATCTTGCACTATGCGCCAGGACAGGAATTTTTGGCTCACTTCGATTACCTGGATAAATCGAGAACGGGATTTGCGGAGGAGTTGGCCCAAAGAGGACAGCGTATCGCCACCTTCCTTGTCTCGCTCAACCAAGACTACGAGGGAGGCGAAACCGACTTTCCTCGCCTATCATTCCACTACAAGGGAAGCACGGGCGATGCCCTAGTGTTTGCAAACGTGGGTCCCGACCTGGAGCCCGATCCCAGAACCTTGCACGCCGGGCGTCCCCCGATCTCGGGCGAGAAGTGGCTGTTATCGCAGTGGATACGCGATAGGCCCGCGATCTGACTGTTCGCGCCGGTGTCGCGGGTGCGCAGGCGCCGCCAAACAGTGATCGATGTCACCTCTTTGAGCGACTGAGCAGGCAACAAAAGATAGTGATTTAGGGGACGCTGGCCCCGGCGGGGGTGAAATCTCTTCGATCGGTTACGAGGCTTGCGCGACGCGATCCCAGCACCCGCCGCGGTCGTTTGTGCGAGGGAAATCCTCCGCAGGGGCTGCGATGCGGCGAAATTTGCGCAACGGCGCCCGGCTATTTTTGTCTTGGCAGATGAGCAGCTGATTTCAGGAAATTGCCGCCATCATGCCTCGTTGCGCACGATGTAGGCTTGCTTGAGGCCATCGACGTCTGCCGCTAAGCGGGCAGGCGCGCCTATCGAAGTCAGCGATGCGCCGGTGTGGAAGCCGTAGAAGCCGGCGCAGGCGCGGGCGGTTGGTCTCCGATATAGCCGCGGTCGACAAAAGCGTAGCCAGCCACGCCATAGCCATCGATCCGCGCAAACCCGCCTGAGGTTTCTCGGACAAACACGCGCGCGCCTGACCAGAGCACCGCTACAACTTTTGAATCAGACGACGCTTCGACATGAACTTTGACACCGTGAGGCGATGCGACCCAGGAATTGTGGGGCGTGTTGGCAGGCGCGGCGGCGGCAGCCGACGCTAATACCATCGCAAAGCCTATCGTCAGGAGCGCGCGCATATCCTGTCTCCTTGTCGTCTAAAATTGTAGACGCCTCCGTCGCCGGCAGGTGCGGGGATTCTCCGTCGGCGCGAGTTTTGGCCGTCAGGATGCATAGGGCGCGCGGGTGCATCGTCTTTGGCAGCCGACCCCCACGGCGCTTGAGACGACGGCCTGCAAACACCTGTATCGGCCCAGTGTCGGCCGTTACCATTTTTCCGCCCCGTTCATGGTTGCGCCCAGCGGCTGGACAGTGGCGCGTGAGG
>Ga0209698_10007597_pt1 | contig 11354 bp, 6 predicted proteins | sample LitLauG_LLR_2012_FD_187203 | JGI IMG/M metagenome (GOLD analysis project Ga0209698, IMG submission 187203) | Freshwater sediment microbial communities from Pennsylvania, USA - Little Laurel Run_MetaG_LLR_2012 (SPAdes) (version 2) | ecosystem: Environmental > Aquatic > Freshwater > Creek >... | reverse complement strand
ATGGCCGCGAAGGCGGTGTGCTTCCTCGAGGCGATGCAGCCTGAATTCCGCGATTATGCGCGGCAGATCGTGGCGAATGCGAAGGTGCTTGCGCAGAGGCTCGCAGACGAAGGTTTCCGCATTATTTCGGGCGGAACAGACACGCACCTGATGCTGGTCGATGTGTTCTCAAAGGGAATGCTTGGCAGTGAAGCTGAAAAGGCGCTGGGCGAAGCAGGAATCACGGTGAACAAGAACGCTATCCCGTTCGACACGAATCCACCGTTGAAGCCGAGCGGAATTCGCATTGGCACGCCAGCGTTGACCACCCGCGGCATGAAGGAAGCTGAGATGCTGCAGATCGGACATTGGATCGCCGAAGCCCTGTTGCATCGGACGGACGCCGCTGTCCTGGGTAAGGTCCGCAACGAGGTGCTCGAACTGTGCGAGGCCTTCCCGCTCTATGCCGATCGGCGTGCCAAAGCACAAGCAGAGGTACGCGCATAATTCCCCTGTGTCGCGCGGTGTCCTCTGTGTTTAAATTCCATCGGTGAAGATCGCGATCGACCTGCGACGAATGACGGAGTTCGGCGTTGGGACCTACATCCGCAACGTCGTACGAGTATTAGGACGGTTGGATCGCGAGAATAGATATATTTTGATCGGCCCTCCAGGGAAAGTGCTGGAGATCGGCCCCCTTCCACCCAACTTTCACAGTGTGCCGGTTTCTTCGCCGGAGCGTTCGGTGAAGGGGTTCCGCGAATTTCGGACGATCCTGAAACGGTTGAACTGCGATCTCGCCCATATTCCAAACCTGTTTTCGATACCACGCGCGATGCCTTGCCCGTATGTGATGACCGTCCACGACATGCTCGAGCACATGTCGCGGGCGCGGGAGCAGAGCGGCTTCTGGCGCTCGCTGCATTTTCAACTTACCAAACGAGTGCTGCGAAGAGCGGCGCGCATCTTCGCAGTTTCGAACTTCACCAAGAACGAGATCGAGAAGCTTTTCGACATTTCTCCTGACTGTATCGAAGTCGTGTACAACGCAATTGATGAACGTTTCCTGCGGGGACATGCGACCGCCGCGGATCGCGAGCTCATCGCACAGCGGTATCAGGTTACGTATCCGTTCCTGCTGTACGCGGGTCGAATCAGCCCGCACAAGAACGTCGTGCGCATGATTGAGGCATTTTCGGCGCTCAAGAACGAACTGGAGCGCGATCAGGCCTATCCCGACCTCAAGCTGATCATTATTGGGGACGATCTTTCGGGAAACCCCGATTTGCGGCGAACCGTCGTGCGCAGCGGAGTGCAGAACGATGTGCGGTTTCTGGGATTCGTTCCGATTGAGGTGTTGCGGATTTTTTACGACGAAGCGAAGGTCTTCGTTTTTCCGTCGCTCTATGAGGGGTTCGGATTGCCACCGCTCGAAGCCATGGCGCATGGTACGCCGGTAGTGACTTCAAATGTGTCGTCGTTGCCTGAAGTTGTAGGCAACGCTGCGGTACTGGTGAATCCGGAGAACGTATTTGAGATTATGCGTGCTCTTCACCGCGTGCTGACCGATCAGGCCCTGCGTGAACGGATGAAGGTGCGCGGCTATCAGCAGTCGACGCGATTCTCGTGGGAGACGTCGGTGCAGCGGATCCTGCAGGTGTATGGCGAGGTCGCGAACGGACATCCCCGGAGAGATCAACAACCCGCCGCGGATTGAGCTCGATATGAGGCTTTGGCCGTGGCGGCAGGATGCCGCCACGACAGCCGCCGAGAACGGCGGCGCTACTTCAGGAGCGGTTGGCCGGGAGAGCCGATGGCTAGCTTGTGCAGCTTGGCGGTTAGCCGGGAACGATCGGCATCGGTTTTGGCTGCGGCCAGGCGCTTGCGAAGCTGCGTGATCTTTTCGTTACGAGTGCGGCGCCGGCGAATCTCCGGACGGCGGCTGGGTGCGGACATATTTTCTCCTCAGTTTCAAAAATGTGAAACAGAAGTATAGCAGGCCGTTTACGCTACTGCGTCTACGGGCTCCGCTAAGTCCGTCTCTACGTCACGCTCCGGGCGTTCTTCGACGGCAACGTGCCTTTTCGCCACGAGTACGTAAATCGACGGGACGACGAACAGGGTGAACATGGTTCCGATGATCATGCCGCTGACCAACATGATGCCGATGCTGTTGCGGGCTCCGGCGCCCGGCCCTTTCGCGAGGACCAGCGGGAAGTGGCCGATCACAGTGGCTGCGGTCGTCATCAAGATCGGACGCAAACGCGTGCTGGCCGCTTCGATCACAGCGGCAAGCTTCTCGCGGCCTTGCTCCTGGAGGTGATTGGCGAATTCCACGATCAAAATGCCGTTTTTCGACACCAATCCCACAAGCGTGATAAGTCCGACCTGACTGTAGATGTTCAGTGTCGTCAATCCCAGGAACGAGAACATCAGCGCGCCCGAAATTGCCAACGGCACAGATCCGGCCAGAATGATGAAAGGATCGCGGAAACTCTCGAACTGTGCTGCCAGCACGAGATAGATCAGGATGCCTGAGAGCAGGAACGTTCCGAGGAACTTGCTGCCTTCTACGCGAAGCTGCCGCGACTCACCCGCGTAATCGACGGTGAAGCCTTGGGGTAGGATTGCCTTCGCTTCGTCTTCAAGAAGGGTCAGAGCCTTGTCGAGCGGGACTCCTGGCGGAATGACGCCCTGAATTCGGACAGCGTTCAACTGCTGGAATTTCTTCAGGTCGCGTGGCTCGGTCGTCGTCTTCAGGGTGGCGAAGGTTGAAAGCGGGACGAGCTGGTTTTGTGAGCCCGTGACATAGATCTGCGATAGCTGTTCGGGTGTCAGGCGCTCGGTACGCTTCACCTGCGGAATCACCTTGTAGCTGCGTCCCTGAATGCTGAAGCGGTTCACATAGTTGCCGCCCAGCAACGTGGATAGATCCTGTCCTGCCTGGCTGAGGTCCACGCCCTGCGACCGAAGCTTGTCGCGATCGAAGACGACTTCGGTCTGGGGCTGGTCGAATTTCAAGTCGGAGTCGGCGTAGATGAACATTCCGCTCGTCATCGCTTTCTGGACGAGCTGATTGGCGAAGGTGACCAGTTGTTGCGGTTCGCCCGGTGTGGCAATCACGAAATCCACCGGGAAGTTTCCACCACCTGGCAGGGAAGGCGGGGTCAATGGAATCACACGAATTCCCGCGATCTGTGAAAGTGGACGGGTCGACTCGAGCAGTAACTGCTGAGCCGTTTTTTTTCGTTCACTCCACGGCTTGGTGACCATGCCGCCGAAACCGCCCGTCGGACTCGTAATCTGGAAGATGCTCTGGCTCTCCGGGAACGAGCGATAAACGTCGTTGACCTGGTTGGTGAACAGGTTGGTCTGATCAATCGTTGAATTGGGCGAGGCTTGGATTACGCCGAACACAACCCCTTGATCCTCCGCAGGCGCCAGTTCGCGCTGCGAGAACATGTAGAAGGGAACCATCACCAGTACAACTACCGCCCATAGCGTCAGGACAACTGGACGATACTTCAGCGTTCCACCCAAAGCTCGCGCGTACCAGTCGCGCACGTGCTCGAATTGCCGGTTGACGAAGCCGGAGAATCCGCGCTCTGTGTCCCCGGGGCGCAAGAGTTTCGATCCCATCATCGGTGACAGGGTCAAAGCCACGATGCCGGAAACAATGACGGCGCCAGAAAGCGTGAAAGCAAACTCGCGGAAGAGTGCACCGGTCAATCCGCCCTGAATGCCGATCGGAGCGTAGACAGCGGCGAGCGTGATGGTCATGGCGATGATTGGGCCGACCAGTTCGCGAGCCGCATCCATAGCGGCCTGGAACGATGATTTGCCCAGGTGCAAGTGCCGCTCAATGTTTTCGACCATGACGATGGCATCGTCAACGACGAGACCAACGGAGAGCACGATTGCCAGAAGCGTGAGCAGGTTGATCGTGAAGCCCGCGACGAGCATCAGGAAGACTGCGCCGATCAGCGAGATCGGGATCGCGACCACCGGGATCAGCACGGATCGGAACGAGCCCAGGAACAAGAAGATGACTACGACGACGATGAGGAGCGTTTCCGTCAGGGTGCTTAGTACTTCATTGATCGCGTCCTGAATGTAGGCAGTCGAGTCGTAAGGGATGCCAACCTTCATGCCGGCAGGCAGTTGCGATTGGATTCCAGGAATTTCCGCGCGCACTCGCTTGATCACGTCCAGAGAGTTGGCCGTGGGCAGAACCCACACTCCCATAAATGTTGCAGTTTCGCCGTTGAAACGGACATCCTGCTCGTAGTTCTGTGCGCCGAGTACGACATCGGCGACTTCCCCTAAACGAACGACGACTCCGTTTTCGTTTTTAATAACAAGCTGGCGGAATTCCTCTGGCGTACGGAGATTGGTGTTGGCCACCAGGTTCACCGAAACCATGGCACCCTTGGTACTGCCGATCGCGGAGAGGTAGTTGTTGCGCGCCAGAGCATCGCGGACGGTCGACGGCGAAATGCCAAGGGAGGCCATGCGATCGGGCTTGAGCCAGATGCGCATGGCGAACGTACGATCGCCAAGGATGTCGGCGCGCTGAACGCCGCTTACCGCGCTGAGCTTGGGTTGCACCACGCGCGTCAGATAGTCGGTAATCTGGTTCTGGTCCAGATCCTTCGAGGAAAAGCCGAGGTACATCGCGGCAAACTGATTGTCGGCCGTTTGAAGATCGATGACGGGAGCTTCAGCCTCGGGAGGCAAGTCATTGCGGACCTGCGCCACCTTCGCCTGAATCTGCGTCAGCGCGGCGTTGGTGTCATAGTTCAGCTTCAGGTGAACGGTGATCGTGCTCAGTCCCTGAGCGCTGGACGACTCCATGTAATCGATGCCGTCTGCGCTGGCGATGACGCGCTCCAGAGGAGTCGTGATAAATCCGCGGACCAGGTCGGCGTTCGCTCCCACGTACACGGTGGTCACCTGAACGACCGCAATGTCGCTGCGTGGATACTGGCGGACGCTGAGCGAGCGGATCGATTGCAAACCGGCAATCAAGATCACCAGGTTTACAACGATTGCCAGGACAGGCCGTTTGACAAAAAGATCTGTTAGTTTCATGACGATCCCTAAGCGACTAAAGTCGCGATGACTTTGTTGCGGGTGCGGACGGCCTAAAGGCCGTCCCTTTCAAAGCCAGAGTGCGTTAGCTTCAAAGCCAGAGCGCCTTAGCTGTCTGCAGGTTTAGGAGCGGGATTGTTTTCCGGCTGAACCTTATTGTTGACTTTTACCGCTGCTCCGTTACGCAGCTTGAAGACGCCGGACGTGACTACCTCGTCCCCGGGATTGACGCCGGAAATAACGGCGACTTGGTCTCCGCGCGAGCCGTCCACCTTCACAAACTGCTGGCGCACGCCGCGATACGTGGTGCCCGTCTTGGGGTCCTTCAAATCGGTGATGACATAAACAGAATCACCGTACGGGGCATAGCTGATGGCCGACGCGGGAAGCGCAACCACGTCGCGCGGCTTGCCAAAGCCCAGTTCGACTTGCACAAACATGCCGGGTTTCAACTTACCCTTCGGATTGGAAAGAGTCGCCTGCACCTGGATGTTACGAGTCGTCTGGTCGATCACGGAGTCGATGGCATTGACGCGAGCGGTGAACGGCTGGCCGCCGAGATCTTCTGACGTCACGTGCAGGCCATTGCCGATTCGCACCTGGGGGACATCCTGCTGCGGGACACCAAAATCCACATAGATAGGATCGAGCGATTGCAACTGCACGATCGCATTGCCCGCTGCCAGATATTGACCAAGGTTGACCTTGCGAATCCCCAGAATGCCCGAGAACGGGGCAACGATAGTTTTACGCTCGATGGTGGCGCGCGTCTCGGCGACGTTGGCTTCGGTCTGCTTCTGCTGTGCTGCCGCGGCATCGAAGTCGGCGCGGGAAATCACTCCGGCGTTGAAAAGTTGCTCGGTGCGCGCGAAGTTAGCCTTGGCCAGATCCCGCTGGGCCTCCAGCGAGGCGATTTGGGCGCGCTCCTGGCGAGTGTCAAGCTCCACAATCACCTGTCCCGCCTTCACGAATTGACCCGACTCGAAGTTGATCTTGTCGACAGTTCCGGGAAGGTCGGCGCTTACCTGAACGCCGTGAACGGCTTCCATGGTGCCGATCACGCCCATGGTGCTAGGCCATCGCTCCTGATGGGCCACGATGCTGGTCACGGCCTCAGGCGGCATCTGGAAGTGTGAAGCGGCTTGCACAGCCGTCTGGATTTGCTTGAACTTTACGAAGCCCAGTGTAGAAAGCAGGACCAACAAAACACCAAGCATCAAAACCATGCGCTTTGCCATGACTTCCCCTTAATTCCCCTTAGGAGTGCCCCGAGACTAACTAACGTTTTGTAACTAGATTCAACAACCCTGTGGTTGGATTCGGAACTTCTTGTGGTTCGTGCGCTTTTCAAGTTGCAAAATATGGCGTGGACAGGGATTCCTGACGAAGTAACGGCCTGGGAAAAGCGAAAGTTACGCTGCGGCCCTTAACGTCTGCAGGGTCTCATCACGGAATGGGGACGGATTTGCTTCTAACCGAGCAGTTGTAGTGTTATGGTGACGCTGTAAACAAAATCAAAAGCGGTTGTGTGGGCCGAGGTGGCAGCTGCCATCAACCGCCGAGGGGCGTCCATGAACGTTGGTCTCAGTCGGAAACGAAACATTTCGCGGGTAAGGAACGGAATTATCACATTGTCTTGCGGTTTCCTGATCGCGGTGTGTCTGTCTTACCCATCGCTTGCGCAGGGAACCGATAAAGCGGAACGCGTTCTGTTCCATGCGAAGGTGTTCACTGGAGTTCCTGAGCATCCTTATGCCGAGGCGGTGGCCATTCGAGGAGATAAGGTCGTTGCTGTCGGCAACATCTCGGATGTTTCTCGGGCGGTCTCGGCGGCGGCAGAGAAAGTTGACCTTCAAGGGAAAATGCTGCTTCCCGGGCTGATTGACAGCCACGCGCATCCGATTGACGGCGGCGTCGATTTGATTGGCGCGGATTTCAGTGAGAAGGAGCCATCCATTGATGAACTGGTGAAGTTTGCGGAGGAGGCCAGGAAGTCCGGGAAGGGGATGCGGGGAGATGTGCTGCGCATGAGCGGTATGCCGCTGGAGTTCTGGTCAATGACCGATGAACTCAATGCGCGGTTTAACAGCGGTACGTTTGCTGCGGTGCCTGTCTTTCTTGCGGGATCGGACGGGCACACTGGCTGGGGGAATCATGCCCTGCTGGCACGGGCCGGCGTGACGAAGGATTTTCTGGCGCATCTTTCGGACGGGCAACGGGCGTACTACGGTGTCGGCAAGGACGGAGAGCCGAACGGATTTGCCGTGGATGAAGGTCGGAACAAGCTTGACGCTGTGGTTCCAAGTCCTACTGCACAGCAAACGATCGCGGGAGGACGGGGTGCGGTTCACTACCTGCAGAGTCTGGGAATTACCGCATGGCTCGATGCGGCGGCGGATGATCCGACTTTGGCAGCTTACAAAAGCCTTGCCGAGAGTGGTGAGTTGACTCCGCATGTGGCTGCATTCTGGAAGGTCGAGCCGCGCAACGAACCGGCAAAGGAAATCGAGATTGCCGAGAAGATGCGGCGGAAATATGCCGGGATTCCGAATCTGACAATTCCGGGCATCAAGGTCTTCGCGGATGGAGTGGTCGAGTTTCCTTCGCAGTCGGCCGCTTTGACGAAGCCATATAAGAATTCCGGACGCTCCGGGGACCTGCTGTTTGAGCCGGCGCGATTTGCGGAACTGGCGACGCAGGCGGACAAGCGCGGATTGATCGTTCACGTTCACGCACTCGGCGATCGCGCAGTGAAAGAGGCACTGAACGGAATCGAGGCGGCGCGCAAGGCAAACGGAGACAGCGGTCTTCCGCACACGCTCACCCATATTCAACTTGCCGATCCGGAAGATTTTCCGCGGTTCAAACAGTTGGGCGTAATTGCGGCATTGCAGCTTCTTTGGGCTACGGCCGACCCGGACAGCATCGAGTTGATGAAGCCTTATGTAGATCCCGAGTTGTATCGGTGGCAGTATCCAGCGCGGTCGCTGCTCGATGCGGGAGCTACGATTTCCGGCGCGAGCGACTGGTTTGTGTCGAGCCCGAATGTGTTCTGGGCCATTTACCAGGCAGAAACGCGAAAAGGTGCTGAGGGAGTGCTGGATGCCTCGCAAGCGATGCCGCGCGAGGCGATGCTGTTTGCGTATACTCGCAATTCCGCGCGCGCGTTGCACCAGCAGGATAAAATTGGTTCTCTTGCGCCGGGAATGCAAGCGGATATGGTGCTGGTCGATCGTGATGTGCTGACCGTGTCGCCCGAGGAAATGAGGGACACCAAAGTTCTCTGGACGATGATTGGAGGCACCACGGTTTATCGCGCGCCGTGACCTGCTTGCTACCCTCGCAACAACGTCTCGAAATGACCTGGGCGCCTCCCATCGTGCTTCCGGACGAGTTCAATGCCGCCGTCTATTTCATTGATCGGCACCGGCACGAAGGGCGTGCCGCTAAGACAGCGATTGAATGGGGTGAGGAGCGGATCACGTATGGAAAACTCTCTGAGCTTGTAAACCGGCTCGGCAACGGCTTGAAGAGCCTGGGCGTTCGGATGGAAGAGCGCGTCCTGCTTCTCCTGCTCGATACGCCGGAGTTCGCCGTCAGTTTTTTCGGTGCGATCAAGATCGGAGCGGTCCCGGTTCCCGTCAACACTCTGCTTAAACCTGCGGACTACCAATACCTGCTCAATAATTCTCGCGCGCGGGTCGCGATTGTCAGCGAGGCGCTGTTTTCGCTTATCCAGGCGATTCCCAAGAGTGAGTTGCGCTTCCTGGAAGTGATCGTCGTGACCGGACAAGCGCCGGCCGGAACAGTTTCGTTTCACGATCTGACCGACCGCAATCCGCCGGATCTTGAGCCGGCGCCGACTCGCAAAGACGATGCCGCGTTCTGGCTTTACTCTTCCGGCAGCACGGGTCAACCAAAGGCTTGCGTTCATCTGCAGCACGATATGGTGGTGAGCACTGAGCGCTACGCGAAAGCGATTTTGAAGATCACGGAGCAGGATCGCTTCTTCAGCGTGGCGAAACTGTTTTTTGCCTATGGATTGGGAAACGGACTGTATTTTCCTTTATCAGTGGGAGCGACCAGCGTTTTGATGCTTGGGCCGCCGAAACCCCAGGCCATTTTTGATGTGATCGAGCGGCATCGACCTACGTTGTTCTTCTCCGTTCCGTCGAATTATGTGAAGCTTCTTGCGCATCCAGCGCCGGCGGGCGGGGAATTTGATCTCTCTTCTGTGCGGCACGGGATTTCCGCCGGCGAGGCTCTTCCGGCTGCCATATTCCATCAATTCAGGCAGCGCTTTGGAGTGGAGATTCTCGACGCGATCGGTTCGACGGAGGCGCTCCACATGATGATTTCCAATTCCGCCGGCGAGGTGCGGCCGGGTTCCAGCGGAAAAGTCCTGCCAGGTTTTGAAGCAAAGATCGTGGACGACAACGATCAGCCGGTCGCCGTCGGAGAGATTGGAAACCTACTGGTCAAAGCCGACTCCGCTTGTGCGTATTACTGGAACGAGCACGAGAAAACGAAGAACACAATCGTTGGTCATTGGCTGAGGACGGGCGACAAATATCATCAAGATGCCGACGGGTACTTTTGGTATGACGGACGTTCCGATGACATGATGAAGGTCAGCGGGGTGTGGGTGAGTCCAATTGAAATTGAGCGCGTGTTGATGCAGCATCCGGCGGTACAGGAGGTAGCCGTAGTCTTCCGCCCAGATTCCGACGAACTGCCAAAGCCGTTGGCTTGCGTCGTATTGCGAAACGGCGGGAGCGGCAGCCCGGAACTGGCGCGCGAGATGCAGGAGTTCGTTTTGAAAACACTGCCAGTCTTCAAACGTCCGCACTGGGTTGAGTTCTTGCCGGAGCTTCCAAAGACGGCGACGGGCAAGGTGCAGCGCTTCAAACTGCGGAAGATGTCGGCCACTGCTCCACGCGATTCCGCTTAGCGGAATGCCATGGGCGCGCAAGGCATAGAATTGTCGATCGATTCATTCATGCTTTCTGAGCACGATCTGCGTTTCTGGAAGGTTTCTTGATGAATGTCCTCGTTTTGAATCTGGGCAGTTCTAGCCTGAAATTCCAAATCATCGCTACCGACCTTGACCGGATCAAGAACTACAAAGACGAGCGGATCTGCCGGGGGGAAATTGAAGGGATTGGCGGAGAAGCGATCTTTCGTTTCACGTACCGCGAGGAGCCGAGCCAGACGCTCACGGCATCGCTGCGTGACGTTGCATCCGCGTTGGAGTATTTGGTGCGGTACGTCGCGGCCGACAAATCGGGGGTGACCGAGATCAAGAGCACCGCCGATGTGCATGCCGTCGGGCACCGCGTTGTGCATGGCGGGGAGCACTTCACCGAGTCCGCGCGCGTCGACGATCGAGTGTTGAAGGCGATTGAAGACTGCATTGACCTGGCACCACTGCATAATCCCAACAACATCAAGGGAATTCTTGCGGCGCGCGAATTGTTTGGCAAAGATGTTCCGCAGGTCGCAGTATTTGACACGTCGTTTCACTCTTCGATTCCCGATTACGCCTATTTGTATGCCATTCCGTATCACCTGTACCGGAGGCATCGCATGCGCCGCTACGGGTTCCATGGGACCTCCCACCGTTACGTTGCATTTCGCTATCGGGCCCTCCGTGGCCTGACTCGGGAGCAGACCAACATCATCACGCTGCATTTGGGGAATGGTTGCTCGGCGGCGGCGATTAAAGGTGGAAAATCGATCGACACTTCGATGGGCATGACTCCGCTGGAAGGGTTGGTGATGGGGACGCGATCTGGAGATCTGGATCCGGCGATCGTTGGCGTTGTCGCACGGAAGGAAGGGATGTCGGCGTCGGAGGTCGAGACTCTGCTCAACACGCAATCCGGCCTGCTCGGAATTTCTGGGCTGACCAACGACATGCGTGAACTGCAAACGGAGCTTAAGGAGCATGACGACCGCCGTGTGCGGTTGGCGATTGAGATTTTTTGCTACCGGGCGCGGAAGTATATCGGTTCTTATCTTGCTGCGATGGGTGGCGCCGATGCCGTCGTTTTCACCGGAGGGATCGGGGAAAATTCGCCGGACGTTCGGGCGCGCATTTGTGCAGGCATGCAGTGGGCGGGTCTTGAGCTTGACGAGGCCAAGAATCAGCAGACCGTCGGCACCGAAGCGATGATCTCGACGGAAAGCTCGAAGCTTCGGGCTTACGCTATTCCCACGGACGAGGAACTCCTCATCGCGCGGGATACGGTGCGCGTGATCGAGGGAGTGGCACACCCGTCATA
>Ga0209698_10007595_pt1 | contig 11355 bp, 11 predicted proteins | sample LitLauG_LLR_2012_FD_187203 | JGI IMG/M metagenome (GOLD analysis project Ga0209698, IMG submission 187203) | Freshwater sediment microbial communities from Pennsylvania, USA - Little Laurel Run_MetaG_LLR_2012 (SPAdes) (version 2) | ecosystem: Environmental > Aquatic > Freshwater > Creek >... | reverse complement strand
CAACCGCACCACCTTCGCTTCGAGACCCCAATCCTCTAAGTGCAAGGAGACCTCCGTCTCCTCTTGACTTTTACTTATCATGGATGTCCCCAGGTTTTTCCGCATTTGTCTAGCTTGTAATACCCGAAAGAATGGCCTTCACGCGATCTGGATCGACGTGGGGAGAGCTCTGAAAAACGCTTTGACGCTGATCCTTGGGCAGCCCGTTGACAAAAAGCAAAGCGTGGTAGGCTGAGTCCCGAACGTATTCATCCGAATCATCGAGGGAAGACTTAGCAAGCGCGACGAGCACAATGTGATTTTTTGTGTCGTGCCAAAGACTAGCGAGAGAAGAGGCAGCTACACTTCGACAGTCTTCATCCGGGTCATCTGCTAGCATCGTTAGGAACCTTCCGGTAGCGGGTCTATAGATAAAATTCGAGCCGAGTGACCCTGCAGCGTTGTACCGCACAATCTCATCTTCGTGGTCTAGGAGTTCAACCAATAGGGGTATGCCAGGTATATATCGGTAGGCCCCGAGATCCTGAGCGACGGACCTTACGTCTTCAACGGAGGCGGCACCGTTTCGCACATTCTCCAAAGAAGCTTCCAGGTTTTTTTCATTCTTGTCCATTGATGTGCCCTAGATCGGGTCCTTTGGAGTAATGATAGTGCGCGCTGCAGCTGCGGTGTCTCGCGCAAATCGAATTGCAGAAACTGCTCTCTGTTTTTGGGAACCGCTTAACCCTGGATGCTCCTGAATGAATCTTTCGAGGTGGCGGGTGGCCCAGCCATCGGTGTGGATTTCTGTCTGCACCATCCATGCTGAGGGTGCCCCATCCTTGCGTTCTTTGCAAGGGTGGGCGAGATACTGCCGACATAATTGTTTTGACTCCTTGCCGCACAACCCCGTTGTGCCTGCGTTCGTGGTACCCACCCTTCGCAAACTGCGCGAAGGATAGGGCACCCACTGTCTTCATGCTGCCCGCGAGATTAAAGGCTGGGCCACCCGCCGATTTCTAATCAGAAGTACGAGTTGAAATTGTCGTGGACCCTGGTGGCGATCCTGCCGCCTGTTTAGAATCTGTACGGACCAGTTGCCGAGCATAGCTGACCGCACTAATCAGCAAAAAGAAGGCCATCGCCAACTCAAACATCCAATCGTAGCCAGCCTTCACAACTAAAATCCTAGTGCCCGCTGCAGCCATCACCCCGGCGACAAATGAAAAGGTGATTACCAGAATCATAATAACCGACTTGGAAAGCTTCGGGCCGCTCGCACTCATCGTTAGTCTCCTTTACACCTCCAGACTTGTCAGCCGTCAACCTCCGGTCGTCATTGGTTCCTCACTGGGAAGGCGCGCCGTACGTGTGCTTCCATGCCTCATATGCCCCCGCTCCGGCTGCAACGGCACCGGCTGCGGCTTTGCAAAGAGGATTGGGGCAAACCTTCGAAGTGACACCAGCCGCGACCCCGACATACTTCACAGGATCCTTCTTCATGTCTCGACCCGTAATCGTCAAGAACCCCGGTGCGCCTCTTTCTGCTGCTTCTCCCTGCATCGATTGAAATGTCGGCCCTCCTATAGCCTTCATTGCGTCGCTATCAGACAGGCCAGTAACCTTTCCTGGCTTAGCAACCGGATCGATGAACGTCGCACCGGGACCTGTGGCGTTGCTGGTCTGTGTTGTGCCAGACAAGAAGCGTTGCTGGTCTGTGTTGTGCCAGACAAGAATTTGCCTCCATCGTCCTCTTTGGTAGAGAACGTAGCGGTTGTTACTGTTATAGTGCCCGTCCAACTTCGGGGCTGGCCCAGCCGTACTCTACCACGGCACAGGATGCCCCACCCGTGGCAGTTTCACGGGTGGGCTGCTGCGAACTCTCCTGGCATGTTTATCGGGCGCAGTTAAATCGTCGCGTTGAGGAGCGGCTATGGAGCAGCTTCCGACATTGCGCCTATGGGGAGCGCGGCCCGGTTCTAGTCAAATGAGACCCGAAGGACGGAGCTTCACATCCGCAAAATCTCCTGAGCCCATCGGCATCGCGGCCCACCCGTGAAACCGCCACGGGTGGGGCATCCAGCTCATAGTGGCTCGGAGGAAATATGTCGGCTGGGCCAGCCCCCGTTCTGATTTCCACAGCCTAAATCGCTCTTCTTGTGACGAACAACCTTTACTGAGAATTTCAAAAGTGCAACATTGGGAATATGCAGCAGTGCTCCCCAAGCCAAAATGAAAACCGCTCGGCTAACTCCTTCTTTCGCAATATTTTGCCGCTAACCCATTTCGTCTCAATATTTTGCCCAACTTCACCTCGATCTACCCCCACTAAATCCTTTGCGCACAAGATTATACGAGCCCCCATCAAAAAAAATAATTCAGCCCGATCCCGCCCCGCGCAACGTTTGACACCGCCCACGGCCCAACCTAGACTGCCTGTGTATCGCTTCGCGACAGCGACCAGACGAGCGAGATCAAACAAGGAAGATCAGCGAGGGAAGACCCATGGGCTGGCTGCAAAACAAGTTCGAAAAGAATTTCATGATTTCGACCGTGGACTACGTCTTCAACTGGGCGCGCAAGTCCGCCGTGTGGCCGATGACCTTCGGCCTGGCCTGCTGCGCCATCGAGATGATCGCCTCGTCCACTTCGCGCTTCGACATCGCGCGCTTTGGCTCGGAAGTATTCCGGCCCAGCCCGCGCCAGAGCGACCTGATGATCGTCGCCGGCACGGTCACGCTGAAAATGGCGCCCGTAGTCAAGCGCATTTACGACCAGATGCCCGATCCAAAGTGGGTGATCTCGATGGGCGCGTGCTCATCGGTAGGCGGCCCATTCAATACCTATGCGGTACTGCAGGGCGTCGACAAGATTGTCCCAGTCGATGTGTACGTCACCGGATGCCCGCCGCGCCCGGAGAATCTCTTCTACGCGCTGCTCAAGCTGCAAGACAAGATCGACACCATGACGCTGGCGAAAAAGCCGACGGAAGTACGCCTCGATGCCAACATGGTGGAGCACTTCAAACGGCAAGTGATGATCGCGCAAACACTGCAGCCAAAATAGCGGAGCTCATGTAGGGACAGCCGCCCCCGGCTGTCCGCCTAGCCGAGCAGCTTCAAGAACGGCCCCGACTCGTAACTCGGAAAGACCTCAGCCAGGTTCTTGTTGCCTATGTGCCGCACGACGGCTTCGCCGATCACCTGCCGGAAGTCGGTGGTCAGCGCCAGATCGCGGCCTTCGTACAGCTGCGATTGATCGAGCCCGGGCCATCGTCCATAGACTTTGCCGCCCTTCACTGGTCCGCCCAAGATGAACATCACGTTGGCATGGCCGTGGTCGGTGCCGCGGTTGCCGTTCTCGCGCGCGGTGCGCCCGAACTCCGACATCGTGACCACCACCGTATCTTCGCCGAGGTCGCCGAGATCATTCCAGAATGCGGCGATCGATTGCGAGAAGTCTCCGAGTACGTTGGCCAGTTGGCCATCGGTCGAACCTTCATTAACGTGATGGTCCCATCCGCCGATGTCGGCGAAGGCGACTTGCACGCCGAGATTGGCTTTGATCAGTTGCGCGAGTTGCCGCAGGCTGTCCCCGAACCGTCCTTTGGGATAGTTCGCGTTGGCTGCAGGCGTGTACTTGCCGGGATCGGCGGTCTTCAGCATCTTCACCGCGTCGAAAGTCTCTTCGCCTGTGCCGTGCAGCACGGCATCGGACGAGTGGTCGTACATGGCCTCGAATGCGCTGGCCACGGGCGTGGCTTTTGGATTACGTCCGCCGACGGAGAAGTCGTTGATGTTGTTCATCGCCACGGCAGGCTCGGATCCGCTCAGGATGCGCGGCAGCGACGGACCGAGTGCGATGGCGCGGAAGGGCGAAGTCTGCGGCGTGCGCGGCAGGTTGTGCAGCGAGCGGTTGAGCCATCCATCTTCGGTCGCCTTCACGCCGGGCGTTCCGGTTTCCATGAAGTCTTGCGCATCGAAGTGCGAGCGCGTCGTGTCTGGCGATCCGGCGGCGTGCACGATGGCAAGATGGCGCTGTTGCCACAGCGGCTGAAATGGCGCGAGCGACGGATGCAATCCGAAGAAGCCGTTGAGATCGATCACCGACTTGCGCGGGATATTGATGCTCGGCCGCATCGCGTAATATTGCGGTTCGGCGTGAGGGACGACGATATTCAGGCCATCGGCGGCGCCGCGTTGGAAGATGACGACCAAACGCTTGGTGCGTCCACCATTCCCGACCGCGCCGAATGCAGCGCGCGTAAGGAAGCTGGGCACCGCCGCCGTGCCCACCACGGCGAGCGCGCTGTTGCGAAGAAAAATGCGGCGAGTGATGGACATAAGAAAAGCTCCTAGCTTCCAGCTGTGAGCTATGAGCTGAACCTTATGGATTTCACTGGCTCACCGCTCATTGCTCATGGCTCACTGCTCATCTTCTTTGAAACTCTGGCGAGCCCAGCAGCAGGCCCGCTATGGTACTGGCGTCTGGCGGCCGGTCAGTTTTCGCCGGCGGCTGCGCTTGCGCTACCGCGGTTTGCGCCACTATGGAATCGTGCGTTTGCTTCGACACGTCGCCGGTCAACAGCTTGGCTTCCATCGTGGAAATCTCGAGCGACGCATCCGGCGGACTGGGCGGGCCTCCGGCTAGTTGCGCGACGTCGACCTTCACGCCGCGGACTTTGCCGGACGTCAGCGCTAGCGCGAAGTTCATGCGATTCAACAAAGACGACGAACTCACCCAAGTGTCGGCCTTCATCGAATAGCCGGTCGGCGGCTGCGCGCCGTAGAGCGGCATGCCCATGTTATTCAGTTGGCGCGCCAGCGGCATGGCATCGTCCACGTCGGCGCCGGTTGCGCGCACTGCTGAGGCGACGAATTCGAGCGGAGTCTTGACCTTGGCGCGATAGACGCCGTCGTCCCAGAACTCAGGCGAGTGGAAGAGCGCGCTGAGCACTTCGCGAATGTCGCCCTTTTTCTTTAAGAACGTTTTGGCCATGCGATCGACCAGCGCCGCCGGAGGATCGTCGGATACGAAACGTTGCGCGAGTTTCAAAGAAATGAAGTGCGCGGTCTGCGGGCTGGTGGCCAGCATGTGCAGCACTTCTTTGCCCTCGTTCTCGCCGTTGGGCTTAATCTTCTTGCCGAGCACAAATTTCGGTCCGGGCTCGTGGCGGCGCGGATCGAACAGGAAACCTCCGCCTTCGAAAGGCTTGTCGATGGTCCATCCGGTGAAGACCTTCGCGACTTCGGTGACGTCGCGCTGCGAGTAGCCGCCGTTCACGCTGAGCGTGTGCAATTCCAACAGCTCGCGGCCGTAATTTTCGTTCAGGCCGCTATTCTGTTTTCGTTTCGCGTTGTTGTTGGGATTGGGACCCGGCCCCGGCCCGGGGAAACGGCGATAGCGGTACGGGCCGTAGGGGCGAGGACGCGCAGGGATACCTTCCGCATTCATCGAGTCCGGTCCAACGCTTAACCAGTTGTCGAGATAGAACAGCATTGCCGGACTTTTCGCCGTGGCGACTAACAGGTCTTCGAATTTGCCCATGGCGTGCGGGCGAATGACGTTCTGCTCGTAGTCGGTGATCAGCACCCGGTCGGCGCCTTTGTTGACGAACACGTTGAAGTGGTTGAACCAGAAATCGGTCATCACTTCTTCAAGCTGGCGTTCGCCGTAGATGGCGCGCAGCAGCTTGGCCTGCATGAGTTCGTCGGCCACCACGCCCTGTGGATTGTTCATGGCGAGCAGCGTTTCTTTTTGTTTGGGATCGAGGCCGGCCAGGAATTCCTGGCCTTTGCCGCCGCGCAGCGAATCAGCGAAAGCGACTTTTTCGTCGACCGACATCGCCATGATTTTCTTGAAGCGCTGGTCGGGAGGAAGACTGGCCAGATGCTGCGCGATGTCGAGATCGGCGTAGAGACGCTCTTCGCGGCGGCGAGCAGCGGGATCGTCCGCCGGCGTGGCCTTGGCTTCCATCGTGGAAGGGGCGGGCATTTCGGTTGCGGAGGGCGCGGCGCTGTTGGCATCTTTGGCGTCGTTCATTGCCATTGCGGAGGCGCCGCTCGCATCGGTGGCCGGCACGCTCGCCAGATTTGCATCGGCTGCAGTGGCCGGCTTAGCGTCAGGACTGGCAGCTGCGGCCGCAGCCAGCTCTTCGGCAGTCTTCGCGGAGCCGTCAGCGGAGTCTGCGACCGGAGTCGCAGCCGGCGTGGCGGCTGCCGTCTTCACTTCTGGCTTCTCTGCCTTCTGTTCCTTTTTTTCTTCCATGCGCGCGATCTGCACCTGGAACACCGCACGCTTGGCGGGATCGGAAGGCATGGGCTTCTTGCCATCCATCACCTGCTTGATCGCCTGATTGTCGGGAAACTCTTCGACGATCTCGCGCGAGCTCATGCGCAACGTGCGGAACGGCGCCAGGCGGGCTTCGACGTCGGAATCAGAAATCTTCTCCGGATGCAGTTGCAGATCGATCCACGGATCGACGCCCATCGCCATGACTTTCTGCACGTCGCCGGGGCGCGGCCCGAAGCTGAGGCGGTTGAGCGCATGCACGGCGCGTTTCTGCGCGTTCGGACCGGCATCATTCGATGGCTTCTTCTTCGCCGAAAGCTGCGGCACCGCAGAGGCAAAGCTCAGTGCGAACAGGAACAGCGCGGGTTTAACGAGGCGGCTTCGCATGAAACTGGATCGCATCACACTGGATCTCATCAGGAAGACTCCGGCCGGATCGAGTTCCTCTCATTATCAACCCTAGCCACAGGAAAAGTTGCTTCCAGAGTAGCCCCCGGGAGCTCAAAAGTGCGTTGAAAATGCAGGAACTTTGGTGATCTGCAGGGCGGGACGCAGCCGGGTTAAACGCCATTTCCTTGCGTCAGATAGACCTTGCCGCGGGTCACCTTGTGCTGCAAGGTGGCGGCGAGCTGATCGATGTCGGTCGCGGAGATGTTGACTGGCGTGCCTTCGATCAAGGGGGCGCGGCTGCTGCCGACCACATCGCGGCGCACTTGAATCAGCAAGCCCTGCACGACATTGGGATCGAACTTCTGCGGAGTCACGCGCACCAGATCGCTGAGGGCGCTGCCCACTGTCATGGGCGCTCGGTAAGGGCGAACGCTGGTCATAGCATCAAACGAATCGGCCACGCCCACGATGCGAACCGCCATGGACAAGTCGTCGAGGCCGAGTTGGTCGGGGTAGCCGGAACCGTCGCTGCGTTCATGATGCCAGCGAACGGCCTCAGGAATTTTCGGCCAGGGGAATTGCACACTACTGACGATCTCGTGACCGAGAGTAGTGTGATCGGCCATCTCGCGGAATTCTTCCGGATCGAGCGCGGAGGGCTTGCCGAAGAGACGGCGGTCAACGGCTACCTTGCCGATGTCGTGGAGATAACCGGCGCTGCGGAGAGCGGCGACTTCGCCGGGCTCCATGCCCATGGCTTCACCGATGGCGGCGGCGTAGCGGCCAACGCGCAGCGAGTGACCGTGAATGGCGACGTGCTTGGCATCGATCGCGGTGGCGAAGGCTTCTAGGGCATTGTCATAGAAACCGTGCAGCGAGGCCATCAGGCGCAGATTTTCTGACACGCGCTGGGCGATGGTCTGCGTCAGGGCATGATTCTGCACGGCGAGCGCGACGTAGCTGCAAAGAAGCTCGAGCGCGTCGAGTTCGCTGTCTTCGTAGAGCGCATCGCCCGGACGGCGCCCCAGAGCGACCACGCCTGCGAGCCGTCCGCCGGCTTTCAGCGGGGCGAGGCACTTGAACAACTCCGGTGCAACGTTGCCGTTCGAACTCAAGAACGCCGAATACGTGGAGGAGTTCAGAACGATGGGGCCACGCGCGGCAGTAAGCGCGTGCACATGTTTTGGAAGGAGAGGAATGAAGGCCGGATGCGGCATCAGGGCGTATCCCTGAACCGCCGCGGAGGTCAGCATGGCGGGCTTGTCGTTGAACAAGAGAAGCACGCCTTCGCGAGCGCCTGCCGCTTCCATGATGGCAGACAGCATCAGCCGCGAAGTGTCTGAGAACTCGCGCTCCGCAGTCAACGCGGGGCCAAGCTCAGACAGCGCTTCCACGGTATGCAACAACCGCCGCAAATTGTTGGTCTGTACTGCCACCGACGAAGTGGGAGTCAGATCGCAGAGCAAGATGAGGGTAACACGGTGAAATCGTTGCGGCGATAGGCGGTTGTTGGTTAGTTTGATGCGGTCCTGCGGGGGTGAAAGAGGGCGGCGGCGCTTGGCTTCGCCTTCGCGGGACGGACCCTTCGACTTCGCTCAGGGCAAGCTGCGTCCGTCCCCACGCGATTTCAGAAGTGATTGCGCAGGTCGGCGAAGGCACTCACGATGAGCAGTTGCTGCGGTGGGGGAGCCTGGTTCAGTTCTTCGTGCTCGAGTATCCAGGTGTCGCCGTGCGGGACGAAGACGGCGTTCAGTCCGGTGGCGAGGGCGGGATTGATATCGGATTTCGGACTGTTGCCGACCATCCAGGTGAGATCGCGCTCCAGGCCGAACTTCTCGACGACGTGGGCATAAGTGGCGGCATTTTTTTCGGCGACGATTTCGGTGGCGACGAAATATTCCTTCAATCCGGAGCGCTCGATCTTTCCCGATTGCTCGGCGATGGCGCCTTTGGTCAGCAGGATCAGGTGATGCTTGGCGGACAGATACTCGAGGGTCGCGGGAACGTCCGCCAGGAATTCGATGGGGTGATCGGCGATGGTGTGGGCGAAGCTGTTGATCTGCGCGTGCAGCCGGGGCGTGACCGGCTCAACGCTCAGGCGCTCGAAGGTATCGACGAGCGCGTGGGCGAAGCTATGCAGGCCGTAGCCGTGGGTAACGATACATTCGCGCTCGACATCGTTGAGCACCTGTCGGACCTGCTCGGGAGAAAATTCGTGATGATTCAGAAACGAGATGAAGCGGGCGATAGCGCGCTCGAAGTAAACGTTGTTCTCCCACAGCGTGTCGTCGGCGTCGATGAGGAGGGTTTGGGGCACGGCGAGCTATGAGCAGTGAGCTATGAGCTATGAGCTATGAGCGGTGAGCGAGTCACAGTCTCGCCGAGTTGCGGTTTAATCGAAAACCAGCCGTTTCCCGGACGCCAGTTGGGTGAGTGGTGGCACATAGCTCCTTGCTCATCGCTCATGGCTTTTAGACCCACTCCACCCGCGCTTCTGGCGCGATGATTCCGGCTTTGTGGCCCATGTCGAGCAGGCGGCGGACGGCTTCGCGGCCATCGGGGCCGTAGTCGAGCGTGCGCTCGTTCACGTACATGCCGACGAATTTGTCGGCGGAGTGCGGGTCGAGATCGCGGGCGAACTGCATGGCGTAGGAGAGCGCTTCTTCGCGGTGATCGAGGGCATATTGGATGCTCTCGCGCAACGCATGAGACGCGGCCGACATCAGATCGGACCCAAGCGCGCGGCGGATCGCATTGCCGCCGAGCGGCAGGGGCAGGCCGGTCACCTTTTGCCACCAGCGACCGAGATCGACGATGCGATGCAGGCCCGATTTGTCATAGGTGATCTGGCCTTCGTGGATGATGAGTCCGGCTTCGTACTTGCCCTCGAGCACCTGCGGAATGATCTGATCGAAAGGGACGACTTCGGTTTCGACACCAGGAGCAAACAGCTGCAACGCGAGGTAGGCGGTGGTCAGCATGCCGGGAACCGCGATGCGCTTGGACTTGATTTCAGTCTCGGTGAACGGGCGCGGAGAGACGATCATCGGGCCATAGCCTTCACCGACGCTGCCGCCGCAAGTCATCAACGCGTACTTGTCCTGCACGTAGGGATAGGCGTGAAACGAGATCGCGGAAATATCGTAGACGCCCTCGCGCGCCTTCTGATTTAGCGTTTCGATATCGCACAACGTGTGCGTAAAGCGCAGGCCCGGCGTGCGGACTTTGTTGGTGGCCAGACCGTAGAACATGAAGGCGTCATCGGAATCGGGGCTGTGAGCGACGGTAATCTCGCGCACCGAACTTGTCGGGTTAGGCGCCTTCGCGGTTTCGGAAACTACAGTCATCTTGTATCCCCACTTCCAAGCTACTTCTCAGAATAACGGTTCCAGCGGCTGGCAATGGCGGCGGCGAACATTACCTTCATGACTTCGCCCGCGATGAAGAAAAACAGGCCGAAGTATGCGGCCTTGGCCAGCGAGTGTGTGTAGACGTAGAGCCAGCTCAGGCCGCCGACGAACAGTAAGATTTCGGCGAGCAACCCGGCCACCGCGGCACGCACAAACGACTTCGCGCTGCGCTCGAAAACGTATCCTGCCACAAACGCTACGAGCGGGTAGGCCATCAGGAAGCCGCCGGTCGGTCCAAAGAGCTGCGCCACTCCGCCCAGACCTGTAGGGTTGAAGACTGGCAGGCCGATCGCGCCTTCCATCAAGTACAGAGCCAGCGCGGCAAATCCGCGGCGGCTGCCAAGCAGGAGTCCGACCAGCAACACACCCATGTTCTGCACGGTCAAAGGCACGGGAGTCAGCGGCAGCAACGGAATCGTGACGTGCGCGCACAAGGCCACGAACAGGCTCGCGCCCACCACCAACGCAACCTGGCGCGCGGCTTCCTGCGCACGCCCATGCGAAACACCAAGGGTCTGAGTTGCGGCTTTCGCCATCATAGAGCCTCCAATTAAGAAGCTACGGTTCGATACGGTCGGTCTGGTGCTCGCCATCCACTTTTTGAGCATTGTCCTGGGAGGCATGAGACTTCTGCAGATTGCGCCGCAAGTGCACATAAATTGCAATCGCAACGCACACCACGACGAGCGTACTCACACCCAGGATCAGGAACCACCAGATCATCCGCACAGCCGATTAGGATAACAGACGGGAAGGCAATCAGGGCGCCTTAGCTGGCCTTCGCTGCCGCTCTTTTCTCGCGCAGAGCTGCGACGCGGGTCAGCGTCCACTTGAGTCGTTCGCGGCCGAACTTGGAACTTTGGATGACCTTCTCGATGTTGCCGAACAGATGAGGATCGCCCATTTTTTGGCGGAGCTCATTGAGGAAGGGATGGACTTTGGCGAGGAGGAAATACATTTCGCCGCTGTTACTTGGGTGGAGAAATAGATCGGCATTCAGGGTCCCGTGAAGCACAAGGCCTGCGGCCATGCTCCAGTAGCCGCCGCACTGCCGGAGCCAGGCGTTTTCCTGCGTGCCCAGCGCCATCGCGATCTTGGCGAAATCGTCGGCATTCGTGGGCCAAAACTCCGTGAGCCACCAGCTGCGCGCCTTGCGTAGTTCGGGTTCGCGGCGAAGATCGTAGAGTTGCAGAATCAGTTGAGCGTCCGATGCGGTGGCTTTGGGCATGTTCTCTCCTTAGGCGTGTTGGGCCGGGGCCGAGGCGCTGGCCGCCGCTTCCGGCGG
>Ga0209698_10007594_pt1 | contig 11357 bp, 9 predicted proteins | sample LitLauG_LLR_2012_FD_187203 | JGI IMG/M metagenome (GOLD analysis project Ga0209698, IMG submission 187203) | Freshwater sediment microbial communities from Pennsylvania, USA - Little Laurel Run_MetaG_LLR_2012 (SPAdes) (version 2) | ecosystem: Environmental > Aquatic > Freshwater > Creek >... | reverse complement strand
GAGGAGCCCAAAATGAATCCACCACACGACATCGACCGCATTCGACAAGACGACAACACCAGCTGGTTCCACCCCTGGGAATATCTGCCCGAGGTCGGCCATGCCGACCGCACCATTGTCAGCGGCGGCGAAGGCATCTACATCTACGACGAGCGTGGCCACAAGCTGATCGACGGCCCGGGCGGCATGTGGTGCGTGCAGATCGGCTACAACCGTCCGGAAATGGCGCGGGCCATTGCGGACCAGGTCACGCGCATGCCCTACATGAACCCGTTCTCGCTGACCAGCGCGCCGCCCGCGCAGCTGGCCGGCCGGCTGGCGCAAATGGCGCCCGCCGATCTGAAGCACGTATTCTTCACGACCGGCGGCTCGACCGCGGTCGACACCGCGCTGCGCTTTGTCCACTTCTACAACAACATCAAGGAGCGGCGCGGCAAGAAGCACATCATCTCGCGCGCGCTGGCCTACCACGGCAGCACTTACCTGGGCTCGCTGATCACCGGCAAGGACCGCGAGAAGAACTGGTTCGACGTGGCTTCGCCGTGGGTCCATCTGCTGCCCCATGTCAATCCGGCGCGCCGGCCTGACGGCATGAGCGTCGAGGCCTTCTGCGATGCGAAGGTCGACGATCTGGAAAGGAAGATTCTCGAGATCGGGCCGGAGCGGGTCGGCGCCTTCATCGCCGAGCCGGTGCAGGCCTCCGGCGGCGTGATCGTGCCGCCGGACGGCTATCTGCGGCGCTGCTGGGAAGTGTGCCGCCGATACGACGTGATCTTCATTGCCGACGAGGTCGTGACCGCATTCGGGCGGCTGGGGCACTGGTTCGCCTCGAAGGACGTGTTCGGCGTCGAGCCGGATATCGTGATCAGCGCCAAGGGGTTGACCTCCGGCTACCTTCCCCTGGGCGCCTGCCTGATCTCCGATCGCCTGTTCTCCGAGGTGGCCGGCGCCAGGGCGCGCGGCGCGAGCTTCGCGCATGGATTTTCCTATTCGGGCCATCCGGTCAGCTGCGCGGCCGCCCTGCGCAACATCGAAATCATCGAGCGCGAGGGCATTCTGGAGCACGTGCGCGAGGTTGCTCCGCATTTCCAGCGCCGGCTGCGCCAGCTCAGCGACATTCCGCTGGTATTCGACGCGCGCGGCATGGGCCTGATGGGCTGCGTCGAGTGCACGGTGGCGCATGCGTCCGGCTCCGACCCCGACGACGAGCAGGTGCTGGCGGTCGATACCGAACTGGGTGCGCGCATCGACCGTCACTGCCACGAGCTCGGTTTGATGGTTCGGCCCCTCGTGAACCAGTGCGTCTTTTCACCGGCGCTGGTCATCACGCACGAGGAAATCGACCGTATGTTCGACATCCTGCACGAGGCGATCCTGCGCACCGCGCACGATGTGGAACGCCAGCTCGGAATCCAGGCCGCGTGAACGCCCCTGCGGTCGAGCATGGACGCATCGAGCGGCTGCGGCGCCTGCTGAATCCGGCCACGGTCGCCGTCGCCGGCGGGGACGTGGCGGCCGAGGTGATCCGCCAGTGCCGGGCGGTCGGTTTCGCGGGCGAGCTGTGGGCGATCAACCGGGGCCGGGAGCGCATCGAGGGCGTCCGGACCTTTCCGGACGTCGATGCGCTGCCGGCCGCGCCCGACGCCGCCTTCATTGCCGTGCGGCGCGAAGAGACGGTCAAGCTGGTTGCCGCGCTGGCGCGGCGCGGCGCGGCCGGTGCCGTCTGCTACGCGTCGGGCTTTGCCGAGGTGGGGGGAGAAGGGATCGCGTTGCAGCAGGCCCTGGTGGAGGCGGCGGGGGACATGGCGCTGCTCGGACCGAATTGTTACGGCGCCATCAATTACCTGGACGGTTGCGCGCTGTGGCCGGACCGGCAGGGTGGCCGCAGGGTTGCACGCGGGGTCGCGATCCTGACCCAGAGCGGCAATATCGCGCTGAACCTGAGCATGCAGCGCCATCACGTTCCGATTGCCTACCTGCTTGCGATCGGCAACAAGGCGGTGTCGGACACCCACGACTGCATGGCCGCGCTGCTGTGCGATGAGCGCGTGACCGCCATCGGGCTGCACCTGGAGGGATTGAGCGACGTCGCCGCGTTTTCCCGGGTGGCGCGCGCCGCGCTGGCCAAGGGCGTCGGGCTGGTGGTGCTGAAGGCCGGTTCGTCCGAGATCGGCGCGGAGCTGACCGCGAGCCACACCCGTTCGCTGTCCGGACCGCAGGAACTCTATGCGGCGCTGTTTGACCGCTTCGCAATCGCGCAGGTGAGCGATCCGGGCGAGCTGCTGGAGGCGCTCAAGCTGCTGCATGCGTGTGGACCGCTGGCCGGGCCGCGCGTGGGCTCGTTGAGCTGTTCGGGCGGGGACGCCTCGTTGGTGGCCGACATCGGTCAGGCCCACGGCCTGCGATTTCCACGACTCGATCCGCCGGTGGCCGCGTCGCTGGCCTCTACGCTCGGCCCCCGCGTGCCGATCAACAACCCGCTGGACTACCAGACCTACATCTGGGGCGACACGGCGGCCCTGACTGCCTGTTTCGCCGCCATGATGGGCGCCGACATCGACGTGTGCCTGGTCGTGCTGGATTTTCCGCACGCCGATACGCCGGCTGTCGAAGGTTGGCACGAAGTGCTCGACGCGTTCCTGGCCGCCCGCGAGGGCCGGCGCGTGCCCGCCATCATGGTGAGCTCGATGCCGGAGCTGATGCCCGCGCACGTGGCCGAGCGCCTGCTTGCCGCCGGCATTGCGCCGATGCAGGGCCTGCGCGAGACGGCGGTGGCCATTGCGGCGGCGGCGATGATCGGCGCCCGGCGCCATGCACCCGGGGGCGTTGCGGTGCTGCCCGCCCCGGTTGCGCTGCGTGAGGGCCCCGTGTCCATGCTGGACGAAATCGCCGCCAAGACCGCGCTGGCGCGCTTCGGACTGTCCATTCCACCCGGCGGGCTCGCACGCGGCGGCGCCGAGGCGGTCGCGCTGGCCGAGGCGGTCGGCTACCCGGTCGTGGTCAAGGCCGTGTCCGCGGATCTGGCGCACAAGACCGAGCTGGACGCCGTGAAGCTGAACCTGGGCAGCGCGCCGCAGGTCCGCTCAGCGGTGGCCGCCCTGAGCCCCCGATTCGAGCGCTTCCTGGTCGAGAAGATGGTGACCGGTGGCCTGGCCGAATTGATCGTGGGTGTGACGCGCAACGCACAGTTCGGGCTGGCGCTCACAATCGGCGCCGGCGGCATCTGGGTCGAATTGCTGGCCGACGCCGTCACCCTGCTGCTGCCTGCCACGCGCACCGACATCGAGCGGAGCCTGCGCGGTCTGCGCTGCTTCGCGCTGCTGGACGGCCACCGCGGGAGGCCGCGCGCCGACCTCGGCCGCGTGGTCGATGCGATCGTGGCGGTCACGGCGTTCGCCGAGGCGAACGCGGACCGCCTGGTGGAACTGGAAGTCAATCCGCTGATCGTGTCCGCGCGGCAGGCCACTGCGGTGGATGCGCTGGTGCGCATGGCCTGTGGCCCATCCGGCGTGCGCTCGATCCGCACGCCCTGAACCGCTGCTCTTCATGTTCGTCGAAGGTGGAACGCAACCCAAGCGCCATCGTCTGCGCGTTCTGCAGGCAGTCCGGCAGATCGTGGACCGAGGCCAAGCGGACAGTCGTTAGCAGTTTTCGGATAGCCAAGCCGAGATCGTCGGAGTGCAATCCGCGTCTTGATGGTGTTGCGCGCAGCCCTGTGCAAACCTGCGGAAAGAGCCGTGGAAACCAGGAAGAAGATCGACCTTGGCAACACCTACGACCGCGTCAGCGGGCCTTACAGCAACTATAAGCCCTGAACGCAGAGGCGAAACCAGTCAAGTAGTCCGGACGAAGGCCAACACGGACCGCGCCTGAGTTCAAGCGTTAGAGCAAACGCGAAAGTCCGCTTTTCAGGAAAGCGGACTCTCGGCAAGCCGGTGCGATGGCCCTCGGTTTGGGGTAGATGTCTGTTTGGGGCGAGCTACTATCGCGTGCAATCGGCCAGGCGCGACAGGATTCAGCGGGGGACCGGCATGGTGGAGATCTTTGGCTCCGACGCTTTCTCGCCGCGCGAGATTGCGGAACGGATTGAAACGATCGGCGTCGCCAAGGCGCGCCTTCCGCTGCCGACGATGGTGATGCTCGGAATGATGGCTGGAGCGTTCATCGGCCTCGGTGCGCTCTACTACGTCATCGTTGTCGCGGACCCGGGCCTCGGCTTCGCGTCGAAACGGGTCCTTGGCGGCATTGTCTTTTCGCTCGGGCTGATCCTGGTCATCGTGGCGGGCGCAGAGCTGTTCACCGGCAACAACCTGCTGGCCATGGCGTGGGCCGACGGCAGGATCTCGACGCGCGAACTGCTTCGCAACTGGGCGATCGTGTGCGCTTCCAACTTCGTCGGCGCCGCCGGCCTCGCGGCAATCGTGTTTCTGTCAGGTCACACCGAGATGAACGGCGGGCTGGTGGCGCAGCAGTACCTGAAGATCGCTTCGGCCAAGTGCAACCTGCCACCGCTGCGCGCCTTCTTCAACGGCGTGCTGTGCAATGTGCTCGTGTGCCTCGCCGTCTGGTTGGCCACGGCGGGGCGCAGCGTCGTCGACCGTATCTTCGCGATCGTCTTTCCGATCTCGGCTTTCGTCGCCGCGGGGTTCGAGCACAGCATTGCGAACATGTACATCGTGCCTTTAGGCATGATGCTGGAGTCCGCCGGCGTGACTGCGCCCGACATCACGCCGTTCGGCTGGTCCGGCCTGCTGCACAATCTCGTGCCGGTGATTTGCGGCAACCTGGTCGGCGGCAGCGTGCTTGTGGGCCTGATCTACCACGTGATCTACGTGCGCGGCGGATCGCCCCGGTAGCGCGGCGCCCGCCGGCGCACCAAGCCAGGAGACGGCACAGAAATACCCATGACGCAGACCACGTCCCGCGCGAGCGTTTGCCGCAACTGCGGCGCAACCGTGGCAAGTAACTATTGTCCCGACTGCGGTCAGCACACATCCTTGCATCCGCTTTCGGTCCGGGAGTTTGCGCACGAACTGGCTTCGCATTACGTCGCCGTCGAGGGAAAGCTCTGGCGCACCTTGGCTTTGCTCGTTTTGCGGCCGGGGCGGCTTACCGTCGAGTACCTCGCCGGGCGGCGCCAGAAATACATCGTCCCGGTGCGGCTCTACCTGACAGCGAGTTTCCTGTTTTTCGCCGTTGCGCAGATCAGCAATCATGTGATTCAGACAAGCATTGAACGCGACAGCGCGGCCGACGCACACGGTGTTCATCTGCAAATGACCGGCCGGCAACCCGAGGTGAAGATCTTCCGATTTGACTCCGGCAGCCTGGCGGATCTGAAAAAGGAAAATTTCGCGCGATGCCTGGAAAAGGACGCCGGATGTTCCCTGCTGGAGCGCTGGCAGGCACCCGGCCTGGTCAAGTTGCAACAGGACCCGCAAGGATTCGTCGATCGATTCGCGCAGCGCTTCCTGCACAGCCTTTACTATGCGATGTTCCTCGTGCTCCCCGTCTTTGCTCTGCTGTTGAAGGCTGCGTACCGCAATCGCCGCATGTATTACGGCGAACACCTCGTCTTCGCGCTGCACGTGCACAGTTTCTGGTTCTTGGTTGCCCTGGTTTCCGTGCTGCTTCCCAAGTCTATTGCGGATTGGCTGCCGCTGGTCTCGATCGCCTACGGCATATGGGCCCTGCATCAAGTCTATGGGGGTCGCTGGATCTACACCCTTCTACGCGGCGGCGCTGTCGCGCTTGCGTATTTGATCGTGCTGGGCGCGGGCGCCGCCGCTCTTAGCGTTGCGCTGGTGTCCACCTGATAACAAGCCGATGGCAGGCTGATGCGCAGACTTGCCAGTGCGGACGGACGCTGAATTCAGCGACAGTCAATGCGTCCTGAACAAGTGGTTAAGGCCAGGGTCTTGAGCTCTGTCGGTATGAAGGTCATCAGCTACCTCGATGCGCTGGACCCGGACCGGCTCTACGGTGTCGCAGCGCAACTGGAATACCATCACGGCGATTGGTCGTTGGGGCAGGGCTGTACCTGATCGCGCGAGCGGCCGGGCTCGGATGACGATCGAGCTGGGCGCCCGGGCGCTTTTGCCTGCCTACTTCAATTGATCGGCCACCTTGGCGATGCCCGCATTGGCGCAGACTTCGTCCTTCTCGCCGCCCGGCGCGCCGGAGACGCCAACTGCGCCGATCGTTGCATCGCCGATCTTGATCGGAACGCCACCGCCCACGGCAACCACGTCGGGGATCTGGCGCAGGTAGGCGTTGGCCGGATTGTCGGTCAGCTTCATGAAATCCAGCGAAGTCTGCCCGCGCGTACGGGCGGTGTAGGCCTTCTTGCGCGCGAATTCCAGGGTGTGCGGATTTGTGCCGTCGCCGCGCAGCGACGCACGCACCAGGCCGGCATTGTCGACAATCACAACGGAAACCTTGTAGCCGTCCTTGGTGCACTGTTCGATGGCGCCTTCGATAATCGCCAGCGCCATTCTCATGGAGACATTCTTCTCGACGAGCGGGGCCTGTGCGCTCGCCGATGTGACCAATGCGAGCGCAAGCGCCGCGGCCGCCGTAACCTGTTTTGCGACCATCCTGGACTTCTCCTGGTTTGAGCAGCCTGCATCGGGGCGAATCGAAAAGGCCCGCCGCCATTTGAATCGGAGTCTACCTGCGTCCGCTATCGGGCGGCTCGTCGGTCCGCCGTCGCTCGACCCTCTCGCCCGACCGACTCGAATCGACCCGCGAGCGCACATCGGTGACAATGGCGATCGGCTCACCAACGTGTCCCGAGGGTCGCAATGGGAAATTCGATGAAATCTGGTCTTGCCATGATGACGAGTCTGTTCTTTGCTGCGGTGGGCCCATCGACGGCCGCCTCCAATGCTGAAAAGATGGCGCAACGCGCCAGCGCGAGCCAGCTAAGGGATGGCGAATACGCGAACGTCGCCATCAAGGCATTTTGGGGCGACGTCTCCTTCATGTCAGAGTGCGTACCGGCCGGCCAGCCGGTTACAGCGCCGTTTGACATCTATTTCGAGGTTCTCCCGAACGGAAGTCTCGGAGCAGTCGTGCTCGATCCCAAGACGAACACAGGGGAATGCATCAAGCGGCATGTGATGCACCGCAAGTTTCCGGCGCCACCGGGCGGCGCGTACGTCACCAAGATCGACATGCAGTTCAAGCCATGAGTCGGCAGCGCGGCGCATTCGATACAGTCTGAGTGGTCGAGCTTGATCGAGGCCGACGGCTGTTGGAGGCCCGCCGCGCCTCACGCGAAGGTGCGCGTCACCAGGTCCATGCAGGCGGCTTCGGCTTCCTGGGGTGCGAAGCCCTTCGGGTCCAGGCACCATTGCAGCCACAGTCCGTCCATCAGCGCGCTCAACGCGATGGCGGCGCGCCGCGAATCGATAGCCTTGCCGCGCTTGGCGGCGATTTCGTCGAACGCCTTCTGATAAGTGCCGCGGTCCTGCTTGTAAAGCTCGCGATTGAGCTTCTTCAGGGTCGGCGACTTGCCGATCACGCTCCAGAAGCCGATCCAGATGCCAAGATGGTCCTGCTTGAACACGGTCGGACCGAAATTCACCCGGATCATGGCGCGCAGCTTTTCCTCCGGATCACGCTGCGTCTCCAGCAGCAGGTCGCGCGTCTGGAAGGTCCATTCCTCGCACAGCTCCTGGTACGACTGCCGGATCAACTCCTCCTTGGTGCCGAAGTGATGGTTGATCAGGCCGCGCGAAACCTGGGCTTCGGCGCAGATCCTTCCGATCGTCGTGCCGGAGTAGCCGTACTTGGCGATCGACCGCATCGCCGCCTGGATGATCGATTTGCGGCGGACGTCGGGGGACTCGCGGCTTTGCCGTTCGCGCGCGGGCTTCGGGTCCTCGCCGGCGCGGCCTTCGACGGGCTTGATCCGGCCTGCCGGCCTGGGCGAACGAAGCGCCCGCACGGTGCCGCCCGCCGCGAGCTCGGTACGCCTGGTCTTCATCGGCTTCAGATCCATTGGACGAACGTCATCGGCCGGCCTTGAACTCCAGCCACAGCCGGGTGATCAGGTGCAGGATGTCGGGTTCGATCGGCGCGAAGAAGAAAAAGTCCTTCATCGCGTCGGGCGGCGGAAAAATCGTCGGATCGGAGGCCAGCTCCGGCTTGACCAGCTTGCTGGCGGCGGGCACCGCGGTAGGGTAGGAGATCGCGTTTGTGATGTCGGCGGCTACCTTCACGTCGATCATGTGGTTGATCCACTTGTATGCGTTCTCCTTGTTGGCGGCATCCCGCGGGATGCCCATCATGGTAAACCACAGGCCCGTCTGCCCCTTCGGCGCAACGTACAGAATCTCGAAATTCTGGTGCGCCTGCCGGGCACGGCGCCGGATCACGCCGGCATCGCCCGACCAGCCCATGGCGATGCACATGTCGCCTCCGGCCACGTCGCCCAGATAGGTCGAGCTGAACTGGTCGATGTATGGCCGGATCTTGCGCAGCAGGGCGAACGCGTCGCGGTAGTCCGCTGCGTTTCTGCTGTTGGGGTCGCGTCCCATGTATGCCAGCACGATCGGGAAAACGTCGCTCGCCGAATCCATCATCGACACGCCGCAGCCGTGCAGCTTGCTCACCACCTCCGGTTTGAACAGCAGGTCCCAGCTGTCCAGCCGGGCGTCCTTTCCCAGGGCCGCGCGGGCGCTGGTGGCGTTGACCACCATCCCGTCGGTGCCCCAGACGTACGGAACGCCGAAGCGGTTGCCCGGGTCCTGGGTGGCGATCTTCTTCATCAGGACCGGATCCAGGTTGACGCGGTTCGGGATCCTGGACCAGTCCAGCTCCTGGTAGACGTTCGCCTCGATCTGCTTGGCGAAGTACGTGGAAGACGGGTAGACGACGTCGTAGCCCGAGTGACCGCTGAGCAGCTTGGCCTGCAGCGTGTCGTCGGTGTCGAGTATCGCGTACGTGAGGTTGATGCCTTCGGCCCTGGCGAACTCCGTCACCGCCTCCGGGCTGGCGAAGTAGTCGGACCAGATCAGGATGTTCAGGTCGCCGCGCGCGCCCGCCGGGCCGGATGCCAGCGCGAGCATGCCGGCACAGGCGAGCGCGGCCGCGGTGGGCGCGTTCAAGGTGGTCATTCTTGGTAAAACATACAACTAAACGACCATTCAATCAACGTGGCGTCGGCCGCGAACCGGCCCGGAAAAATCACGGCGGGGACTTGCGGCGCGCGAAAAAATCAGGGAAACTATTAAACATACGTTCAATAACGAATCGGCCCGGGAAGACATGGGCCGCGCAGTCGGGGGCCGGGGCCGTCCGCACGAGCGAGTCCTGGTCCGGGGTGCCGGCGCGAACGCAGGGAGGCCCGTCAGCCATGGAAGGCCCGCAACGCAGTGTCCATCGCACGGGGGGGCGCGCCTTGCTGGCCGCGCTGTTCATCGGCACGCTGCCGGTGTACCCGGCGATCGCGCAATCGCCCCCCGACGCGCCTGCGCCGGCTTCCGCAGCGCCGCAAACGGCGCAGGGGGAGCAGCCTGGGGCCGCCTCTGCCGCGGGTCCGGAGGAGATCGTGGTCACCGCGACGCGCCGCTCCGAGGTGCTGAGCAAGGTGCCGATCAGCATCAGCGCGTTCACGCAGGAATCGCTCGATGCGCGCGGCGTGAAGGACTTCACCGACCTCGTACGCTACACGCCGGGCGTCACGCTCGACACCAACGGCACCAACAACATCTCGATCCGCGGCATCTCGTCCTCGGCCGGCGCCGGAACCACCGGGATCTACATCGACGACACGCCGATCCAGATGCGATCCCTGACGTTCTACTCCAACGACGCCCTTCCCAAGGCGTTCGACCTGGATCGTGTCGAGGTGCTGCGGGGCCCGCAGGGCACGCTGTTCGGGGCCGGCGCCGAGGGCGGCGCGGTGCGCTACATCATGGCGCAGCCGAACATGCACCAGGCGAGCCTGTCCTCGCGCGAGGAGGTCTCCTTTACCAAGGGCGGCGCGGCCAGCTACGAGGCGGGCGTCGCCTACGGCGCGCCCATCATCGACAACGAGCTCGGGTATCACGCCAGTGCCTGGTATCGCCACGACGGCGGCTGGATCGACAAGATCGATCCGTTCACCTTCCAGACCGTGCAGCAGAACTCCAACTACTCCGACGACGTGATGCTGCGGCTGGCTGCAAAGTGGGCGATCAACGACAGCGTATCGGTCACGCCGTCCATCCTGTACCAGAACCTGAATACCAACGATGTCACCGCCTACTGGCCCGTGTTCTCGAACCCGGGTTCGGATTCCTACAAGAACTCGGACCCCGATCGGCAGTACGAGCCCGACCGCTACTACCTGCCGGCGCTCAAGGTCGAGGCCGGGCTGGGCGGCGACGTTTCGCTGATTTCCAACACGTCGTATTTCCACCGCTACAACTTGAGCGGCTACAACGGCACCATCTACAACTTGAGCTACTACCAGACCTTCAACAACCCGACCAACCCGGTCTACGTGCCGATGGCCAATCCCGGGTACTACCCGTTGATCGACGGCAACGGCCTGCACCTGCCCGCGAGCCTGCAAAACTACCGGGCGCCGTCCATGGTGACCAATCAGCTGCAGACCTTCAACCAGGAGATTCGCCTTCAGTCCGACAACCCGGGGGCGGACCTGGTCTGGACCGCGGGGCTGTTCTACTCCGTGAACCGGCAGAACAGCCTGGAAGAAATTCGCGATCCGATGATCGCCCAGTTTTTCCAGACCATTTTCGCGGCCGACTATACCCAGGTGTTCGGCCAGGCCCTGCTGCCCAATGGCGATGCGTTCTCCAGCAATGTCTTCGACCGGGATCGGCAGACCGCCTTCTACGGCGAGGCGACCTACGCATTGACCGACAAGGTCAAGGTGACCGCCGGCGCCCGGATATCCAAGGTCGACGTCAACTTCAACAGTGGCGCGAACGGCCCTCAGAATTTTGGCCCGACCGGCGGCACCGGCAGCCAGAACGAGAAGCCTTTTACTCCGAAGGCCTCACTGGCCTACCAGATGGACCCCGATGACCTGTTCTACCTGACCTACGCCAAGGGCTACCGCATCGGCGGCGCCAACCCGCCGATCCCGGCCAGCGCGTGCAGCCTCGACCTGGGCAACCTTGGCCTGGGGGCGGCGCCCAATTCGTACCGTTCCGACACGGTCAAGAGCTACGAGGTCGGCGCCAAGAACCGGGTGAGCGAACAGCTGTGGGTCGCGTCGAGCCTGTACTACATCCAGTGGAACGGCATCCAGCAGGACGTGTACCTGCCGAACTGCGGCTTTTTCTTCACGGACAACTTCGGCGATGCGGCGGCCAAGGGCGGCGACATGCAGCTCGAATACA
>Ga0209698_10007593_pt1 | contig 11357 bp, 12 predicted proteins | sample LitLauG_LLR_2012_FD_187203 | JGI IMG/M metagenome (GOLD analysis project Ga0209698, IMG submission 187203) | Freshwater sediment microbial communities from Pennsylvania, USA - Little Laurel Run_MetaG_LLR_2012 (SPAdes) (version 2) | ecosystem: Environmental > Aquatic > Freshwater > Creek >... | reverse complement strand
GGCATTGCAACAAGTTTCGCGCACCGGAGAACCGGCGATCGTGCTGGTGGGGCGCGCTTACAACTTATACGACCGCAGCATGAACTGCGACATTCCGCGCAAACTTCGGTCTCTCTACGGCGTGAACGTGATTCCTCTGGATTTCATACCGACGGAGAGCGAGGATATCAGTTCGATTCATCCGAATATGTTTTGGAGTTCGGGACGCCTGATCCTGGCGGCGGCCAAGTTCACGTCGCGCGATCCGAATCTGCACGTCATCTTCATTTCCAATTTCAAGTGCGGCCCCGATTCATTCATCAAGCTGTATTTGCGGGACGCAGCCGGCAAGCCGTCGCTCTTCTTGCAGTTTGACGCGCACTCCAACGATGCCGGCTATCTGACGCGGTGTGAAGCCTATCTCGACAGCAAAGGATTCCTGGGATGTCCATCCTCCACCATACCTGCGTAAGGAAGACGGTTCCGAAGAGTCATCCGCTGTTCGGGAAGGTGGTCTATGTGCCCGCAATGGCGGAAGGCAGCGCGCAAGCTTTCTGCTCGGTATTGCGCGGGATGGGGATCGAGGCGCACACCACCCCGCCCCCGGATGAGCGCACGCTGGAGTTGGGCGGCAAGTACACCAGCGGCGATGAGTGTTATCCGGCGAAAGTAACGGTTGGCGACTTCATCAAAGTCATCGAGCAGCCCGGGTTCGACGCGAAACGCACGATTTTCTTCATGGCCACGGGCCAGGGGCCATGCCGATTCGGGCAGTACGCGCCCTTTCTCAAGAAACTGCTGGTCGAACTGGGGCACGCCGAGGCGGGCGTATTTTCGCCCAGCAACGAGCATGGCTACTCGGAGATCGGGGAGTTCGGGACGCCGTTCGTGCGGGGTGCGTGGCGCGCGCTGGTAAGTGCCGATCTGCTGCGAAAGAAACTTCTGATGACTCGCCCTTATGAGCTGAGGCCCGGTGCGTCCGACCGCGCATTTCAGGATTCAGTGGACGATGTGTGCCGGACCCTTGAGCAGAGTTGCTCGAATTATGGTTGCCAGAGGCAGGCGCTGGTCGATTCGTTGGAGCGCGCGCGATTGCGCTTTGAGTGCGTGGAGGTGGATAACACACAGGAACGGCCGTTGATCGGTGTTGTGGGCGAGATCTTCTGCCGCCTGAACACCTTTTCGAACAGCGACCTGGTGCGCCGCCTGGAAAAACAGGGCGCGGAGTGCTGGATCAGCGACATCGCGGAATGGATTACCTATACCAACCAGGAAGAAGCGCGCGTGCTCCGGCTCACGGGCCGGACATTTTCGACCGCCATGTTGCGATGCTGGCTGCGCACCCGGATCCAGCACCAGGATGAGCACGCTCTGCTGGAGGTCTTCAAGGACGACTTCGCGGGTCATAAAGAACCTGCCTGCGCCGACGTGATGGAACTGGCGCGTCCTTATCTGCCCAACACCGGGGTGGAGGGCGAAATGGTAATGAGCGTGGGCAAGATAGGCCATCTGGCGCGCCAGGGCGCCGACGGCGCGGTCGACATCAGCCCGTTCACCTGCATGAACGGGATCGTGAGCGAGGCAATCTATCCGCGGCTGAGCCAGGATCTGGGCGGGTTCCCAATCCGCAATTTCTATTTTGACGGCACACAGTCGGACCTGGATCGCGACCTGGGAATCTATCTGGAACTGGCGCGGTCGTATCGGGACAGGAAAACGCACCGGCGGCCACGCCGCGAGCGGGCCGAGCGCGCAGCGTAAATCACCGCCGGATTCATCACATATTTTGGGTGCAGGCGACACCGCCGTGGGGAGGCACAATTCTGATATAGTGAGCCTTTCAAAGGAGACCGCACTCATGAAAAGCGTGAATAAAGTCATCCTGGTCGGAAACCTGGGTAAAGATCCCGAGATCAAGTACACGCCGCAAGGCAAGCCGGTAGCGAAGTTCTCGCTGGCCACCAACGAGCGGTACAAGGACAAAGACGGCAACTGGCAGGACCGCACCGAATGGCACAACATCGTGCTTTGGGAGCGGCTGGCGGAGATTGCCGGAGAGTATCTGAAGAAAGGCGGCAAAGTCTACATTGAAGGCCGCATTCGAACTGATTCCTGGGATGACAAGCAAACCGGTCAGAAAAAATACATGACCAACATCATCGGACACGACCTCGTCCTGCTGAGCGGACGCGGCGAGGGCGGCGGCGGTGGGTTTGCGGGCGGCACGCGCGGCGTGTCCACTTCCTCGGGCGGAGAGAACTTCGATCAGAGCACCCCGCAAGCTGAGCCAGCGCCTGCGGCAGCCGGGCCGATTACGGACGAGGACATTCCGTTCTAGGCACTCTGCAACCCAAGCAACAGACCCAGCTGTTCCCGGACCGCTGACAGGACAGCAGGCGGAGCCTCGTCGATGTAGCGGGCGTTCCGGGCGCGCCAGTCCACGTTCTTGATAGCGTCCGAGAGGACGACGCCTGTGACTTTTAGCCCGGCAGGCAAGACGGTTTCGAACGGATATCCTTTCCGCTTGTTGGTGATGGGAGCAACGATCGCGAGCCCGGTCGGCCGGTTGTAGCTGGCGGGCGATAACACGATCGCGGGACGCCACCCAGTTTGCTCGTGTCCCGCCCCCGGGTCAAAGTCAATCTTGATCAGGTGTCCTATCTCCGGAACGTAGGGCGTTCTTACCATACTTCCCTGCCGGCCGGTTTGCCCCAGTCTTGCTCACCGTGGAGGTTCTGCGGGGTGATGCGGGCCACGAGGTCCCGCAAGGTCAATTTCGGACGGGCGGGCTCTAGCGCAATGCGGCCCTTTTCCACGCGGATCTCCAGTTGATCGCCATCGCGCATTTCGGCTTTTTCGAGCACGACCTTGGGAAGACGTACCGCGTGACTGTTGCCCCACTTGACCACCTGCACCTTAACGGTTGCCATACGGGAGTCCTCTCTTTGCTAAGTATATACATACGGATATCCAAGCGCAACGGGTTCTTTCCGGAGTATTCTCTTCGATGCGAGGTCCGCTTATGAGTTCTCTTGCCGACAAAAACTGTGTTCCTTGCCGGGGAGGGGTGCCGTCCCTGAAGGGGAAGCAGCTCGAGGAGATTTACCACCAGTTGCCAGAACACCCGCAGTGGAATGTCGAAAACCAACACCACCTGGTTCGCGCCTACAAGTTCCCGGACTTCCTGACCGCCCTGGCGTTCGTAAACAAAGTTGGCGAGCTCGCCGAGCAGCAGGGGCACCATCCCGACATCTTGCTCGGGTGGGGCAAAGTGGAAATCACGACCTGGACCCACGCCGTAGACGGACTGACGGAATCGGATTTCATCCTCGCGGCGAAGATTGATCGGCTGCAAAGAACCTAGCCTTTGGACCACCGAGGTTGACTCGACTGCCGGACAGCCGAGGGCGGCTGTCCCTACGTGGCCGCCGCAGGTGACCGGCGGATCGCGAATCCCCACAGTGCCGCCGGAATCAACATGAGCATGCCGGACACGCTGGCCACATGGCGGGCGGCGAATCCCCAATCGACGAAGCGTCCGGCAAGATAGGCTCCCGCAGCGATGGTAAACATGCAGAGGCCAAGGTCGGCGGAAAAGACGCGGCCGCGAAACTTGTCGTCACTTTGCAATTGCAGGAGTGTGGTCGAGAAGACCCACACGATCGAACTGCCAAAGTGCGCCAGCACTACGCACAGGCAGGCTTGCCAGAGATGTCCGGAAACCCCGAGCAGCGCATAACCAGCGGCCGTGGCGAGATATCCCCAGAAAATCGCAATCTCTAGTTTGGGGATCCAGTGTCCGGCCCAAGGTGCGGTGAGCAATGGGCCGAGCAGCGCGCCCAATCCACGGGCGCCGAGCAGCAGGCTCATGCCGAGAAACGCTCCCCGGGCTGGATCCAGCCCGTGCCAGCGCACCGCAAATTCGTTTTGCCCCATGACGGTAAACAGGACCCAGCCCGGGCCGATGATCAGGTTGCCGAATTTTACGAATATGGTCGAGCGCAGCCGGACGTGCGATTGCACATAACGGATCCCCGCCAGGACGGGCGAGAAGTCCACCAGTTCGCGCATCCGCCAAGGATGGCCTCCTTCGGTGTGCGGCTCTGCGAAGCGCATGCCAAAGATCAGCGCGGCCGAGACGAGAAACGAGAGCGCGTTGAGCGCAAATACCGCGTCGCGTCCGAGCAGCGCTGCCACCACACCGCCAGCCGTTGCCCCGAGCATCAGGTTCACTGACCACGTGGCGGAGGAAAGTGTGTTCGCCAGCACCACATCTTCACGCGCAACAATGTTGGGAATCACCGAACTGCGTGCCGGCTCAAAGAACGCCGCCAGCAGCGTCTCCGCCACTAGCAGCGGATACACCAGCCAGACCATTTCTTTCGAGCGCACGAACAGCATGCAGAGCACGATCAGCACGCGCCCAATGTCAGCGGCGATCATGACGTGCTTGCGGCGGAGGCGGTCGTTGACGACCCCAGCGGTTGGACCGATGAAGGTTTGCGGCAGAACCTGAAGCACGAGCGCCAGCGCCACCGAACCGGCGCGTCCGGTCAATTGGAGAAGCAGGTTATAGATGGCCAGCGTGTAGAACCAGTCGCCGATCTCGCTCACGATCTGGGCGCTCCACAGGCGGCGCAGATTGCCGTTGCCGCCCAGCAGACGCGCGTAGGAGGCGAGCGAGACCCGACTAACTTCCACTTCGGGAGCAGGTTCCATGGTGGCTTGTGGCTCGATCCGCGGAGTTGGATAGGATACCGGAATCGTCACCCACAAAGCAGCGGAGGAAACGAAATCCTAGGAGCCATTCCGCCCGGTGGCTTTCCCGGATCCGCCCATGGTCTGCTTGAGATGAGCGGCGATCAGTCTGCCGTGGAAGCGGCCATTTTCAATGAAGATTTCGTTGGTTTTCGAGCCCGCCACAATCACCCCGGCCACGTAGACTCCGGGAACGTTCGACTCCAGGGTTTCGGGATCACAGACCGGACGGTGCTGTTCCGGAGATAATTCAATCCCAATGCTGCTCAGAAAATCGTAGTCGGGATGGTAGCCGGTCATCGCAAAAACAAAGTCATTCTTCAGGCGCAGCGAACCCTTCGGGGTCAAAAGTATGACATGATCCGTGCCGATTTCCAGAACCGTGCTGTTGAAGTAAGCGGTGATTTCTCCCGACTTGATCCGGTTCTCGATGTCCGGGCGCACCCAATACTTCACGTGGTGATGCATCTGCGCTCCGCGATAGACCAACGTAACGCGGGAACCGTGACGCCACAGATCCAGAGCGGCCTCAGCCGCTGAATTCTTACCGCCAATGACCACCACGTCCGTATCCGAATACGGGTGGGCCTCCCGATAATAATGAAAGACCTTGCTCGCGTCTTCCCCCGGGATCCCGAGGTGGTTGGCCAGGTCGTAATACCCGGTGGCTACCACAATCTTGCGCGCGCGGTAGTCATGGATGGCGCTGTGGCGGTCGGTTGCAGTGACCCGGAAATCGCCGTCTGCACCCGTGATGGTCTTGACCCACTGATATTGGCAGACATGCAATTGATAATGCTCCGCCACCCGGCGATAGTATTCGAGCGCCTCCACCCGGGTCGGTTTGGGCAGCGAAGTTGTGAAGGGTATGTCACCGATTTCCAGCAACTCGGGCGTGGTGAAAAACACCATGTTCGTCGGATAGTGGAAGATGGAATTCACCAGGCAGCCCTTGTCGATAATGATCGACTTGAAACCGGCTTTTTGCGCCTCGATCGCGCACGCCAGTCCGGTAGGGCCGGCGCCGACCAGCAATACGTCGGTCCACGAGTCGGGCCTTGCGTGGGCCTGGGTTCGCGGCAGAGTTTCCGGAATCTGTTCTACTGGCAAGAGGATCAGGGGCCTTTGTCGGAGGTTATGAAAACAAATGATTCTAGCACCTGTGGCTGGACCTCACGGCAGCCGCAGAGCGTCCTCGTCCCGATCCCTACTTCTTCACGCAGACGGAGACCCCGTCACGAATGGGCAGAATGGTCGTAAACAGTTCCTTCGACTCGTACGTCACCCGATTGAATTCCAGAATCGCCTTGGTTTCCGCGTCCGGGCTCGGCTGCGCGACCTTTCCGCTCCACAGAACGTTGTCGGTGATGAATAATCCGCCGCGCTTCAAACGTGGCAGGGCCAGTCGGACGACGCGCGGGTAGTCAGTTTTGTCAACGTCGTTGAAGATGATGTCGTAGGGCTCCTTCTCCTCCGAGAGCATTTCCAGGGCGTCGCCTACGCGCACGGTGATGCGCGCGCTCACGCCAGCCCGTTCGAAGTAACGCCGGGCCTTCTCGGCGTTCTTGTGGTCGCCATCCGTGTAAACGACGCGCCCGCTCTCCCCGACCGCGCGAGCCCACCAGATCGTGGAATATCCAATCGCCGACCCCATCTCAAAAACATTCTTAGCGCCGCTGATGACCGCCAGTTGATAGAGGATGCGCGCAACCGCCGGCCCCACGATCGGCACGTCATTCTTTGCAGCGTCGGCCTCCATCTCGGTCAGCACCTCGTCCCGCGGAGGCACCATAGCGTATAAGTAGTCTTCAACTTGCGGAACAGTGATTCCACCCATGCGCCAATCGGCCTTTGCGTTCTGGTCAGCCATGTTTTCCTTTCATTGAGTAGCGCCGGCACCCTGCCGGCTGTCGCGAGGGCACCCTTGCCCTCGCCGGTCGTGCCCCAGATCAGACGCCGGAGGCGTGAAATGAATTTACGAAATCGTCTGCCCCGGTTTTAATTCGAGAACCTTCACTTCCGGCACCAGCGCCTGCAATTCGCTGGGCCTCCCTGTCAGAAGCGGAAAGGTTCCAAAGTGCATCGGGATGACCGTCTCCGGCTGCAGCAGTTTGCAGGCGTAGGCGGCCTCGCGCGGCGACATGGTGAAATGATCGCCGATGGGCAGCATGCAGATCTTCGGCGCGTACAGGTCCCGGATGATCGCCATGTCGCTGAAGACGTTTGTGTCGCCAGCATGGTAGAGCTTCACGCCATTTGAGAACTCGAGCACGTAGCCGCACGCCTCTCCGCCATAGATGATCTGGTCGCCGTCCTGAATGCCGCAGGAATGCACGGCATGCACCATCGTGATTTTGACGTCGGCCACGGTCTGCGTGCCCCCCTTGTTCATGGGCGAGGTCTGTTTCACGCCTTTCTTTCCGAGCCAGGCGCAGAGTTCGTAAATTCCTACGGCGATGGAATCGTGTTTCTTCGCGACCTCGACCGCGTCGGCAATGTGGTCGAAATGCCCATGCGTACAGACGAGCACGTCAGCGCGTTGCACGTTCTTCTCGCTCTCCGGACACATGGGATTGCCCCCAATCCAGGGATCAACGTAGAACCTGTTCCCTTCCGGAGTCTCAATGCGGAAAGCGGCGTGGCCGAGCCAGGTAAGTTTGATGCCTTTGAGATTCATGTTCTCTTCTCAGTGAGCAGTTAACTGGGAACCACAGAACCGTGAGCGGGGCCTGCAACCTAATACTGGCTACCGGCTACAGGCTACTGGTTCTTCATCCATCCGTTGTACCCACCGGCCAGGGAGATCACGTTGCGAAATCCCATCTTGGCAAGCATCCATCCTGCGAGTACCGACCGAACGCCGCCCGCGCAATAGAGCACGATCTTCTTGTCTTTGTCCGTGGTTACGCGATCGATGCTCACTTCCACCATACCCCGAGGGATCGGAATGGCATTGGCGATCGTGCCGCGCGACACTTCCTCCGGCTCACGGACATCGATCAGAACAAATTCTTCGCCCGACTGCTGCATCTGCTTGAGGTCCGCGGGCCCAATTTCCCGGACGTCTTTCTTGGCCTCGTTCAACAAAGCAGCGAGTTCCGGCATCGGCATGGTCGTCCTCCTTGCGAACTAGCATTCTAGTGAACGTGGAGGAAGGCGCGCAACGCGGTCCTGTGTAGCGCGGACACTCTTGTCCGCGAAGGTAGCACATGCGCTGCATGCCCGCGGACAAGAGTGTCCGCGCCACACAACTTCCACTCGTCTGCAATCTCGTGTATAAGATTGTCCTCAATGCCTGACCTCAAAGTGCTGCTGTCGCGCGACCAGATCGCCAAACGAGTTGCCGAAATGGGAGAAGAGATTACCCGCGACTATCGCGGGCAGTCCATCATCTTCATCGGCGTCCTCAAAGGCGCCTCTATCTTTCTCAGCGATCTTGCCCGTCACGTCTCGCTCGATGCCACCTTCGACTTCATCGGGATCTCGAGCTACGGAAACCGCCCCACTCCCAAAGAGGACCCCGCCGGCCACGCGGCCTGGGATTCACTGGGCGAAGTGCGCGTGACCAAGGACATGGACAATTCCCTCGCCGACCGCAATGTCATTCTCGTCGAAGACATCCTCGACACCGGGCTCACGCTGAATTACATCTCGAAGCTCGTGCAGGCGCACCAGCCCAAATCGCTGCGCATCGCCGCTTTGCTCGATAAGCCTTCGCGCCGAAAGCAGCCGATCCAGGCGCATTACATCGGCTTCACCATTTCCGACGCTTACGTGGTCGGATATGGCCTGGACTACGCGGAGCGTTATCGAAACCTTCCGGACATCTGTGTGATTGAGAATCCATGAAGCCTCCATCAAGCACGCAGCTCTGCCCGTTTTGGGAACGAGACATTTAGTACCCTTCTGGGAAGTCGCTAAGCCTGCGTTACCGCTTTTTCCTGTTAGAGTCGCAATCTTCCGGGGCTATGCTTGGTGTGTAAGTGTCACAGCCGGACAAAGCCAAACCCCACGTGAGTGAGGGACGGAAAGCCACGGATCTCTAGAGCAATCCCTTTCCCCAAGAGAGAGCCGAGTTGCTTCGGCGACAGCGTTGTGTTGCCAGCGGTCCAGTTCGCTGCCTGTCTTGTTCCTCTTCATTGCGGCACAACGAAGCTCGCAGAGCAACAAGACAATCTGCGGTATTCCGTTTGCCCAAGGCAGATGAATAGGAGAGAACTCATGAAACGTGCATATTTCATCGTAGTTGTTGCAGTTGTACTGGGCCTGGGCCTTGCAATGCTGGCCATACCGAGTGTCATGGCCAACAATAACAACAACCAAGGGCCCAAGGTGATCGATCCAGACTCTGTCGCGTATGGCAGGACGTACGGCGAATGGTCAGCAGCCTGGTGGCAATGGACATTTTCCATTCCTGTAGGCGGCCATCCTCTTTTTGACAACGGAGACTGCAGCGTTGGACAGTCGGGTCCGGTGTGGTTCCTGGGAGGAAAGTTCTGCCCATCGGGCCAAGTATGTACCGGTTCGGCGACGCGCTCCTGCTCGGTACCCGCCGATAAAGCACTTTTCTTCCCCATCCTCAACACAGAGGATTCGGCTCCCGAAGAGCCCAATTGGGGTTGTGGCAATATGTTTCCGCCTCTCCTCGCAGGCTCAATCGCTGAAATGCGCCAGTGCGTAGCATTCTTTTTCGATGGAATCAACAATCTAAAGGCTGAAGTCGACGGGAAAAGCATCCACAACCTGCAGAAGGATTTCCGCGTGCAGTCGGTTGAATTCGAAGTCACCTTCCCTGACGACAACGTGCTGACCGCCATCGGGGAAGGACCTTTCACAGCGGGCAAGTACTCCCCCGTGGTGGATGAAGGGGTCTACCTCATGCTGCCGCCGCTGTCGCCCGGCCGCCACACGCTGCACTTTAAGGGATCTTTCTCTAACGGTTTCACAGAGGACATTACGTACAACCTTGTCGTCGCGAAATAAGGCACGTCTAAAGCAAGAAGAGCAAAATACTGACAATTCTCCTACGCCGCCCGATGTCTGGGCGGCTTTTTTCGCGATGCGGTGCCCTACCTTGAACTGGAGTTCCGTAAGACGCTCTGAGGCGCTCGTTCGGAATCAACGGCACCACTCTCGTCATGAGCCCTCTGCGTCCCGCAGGCGGCGCGGCCGCCTTTCACTGCTATCATGAACACGGTGAAAACGATCGCGCCACAGACCCCGCGCCCTTACGATGTCGAGCCCCTTCTGCTCGAAGTGGCCGACGTGGTCAATACCACGCTCGATCTGGAAACGACGCTCCGCCGCGTGGCGGAACTGGTCCGCAAGGTCATTGACTACGAAATTTTTGCGATTCTTCTCCTGAACGAGCAGCGCCAGGAACTCTACGTCCGTTTTCAGGTGGGATACCCTCCCGAAGTCGCGGACCGGATGCGCATCAAGATAGGAGAAGGAGTCACCGGGCGCGCCGCGCAGTCTCGCCAGGCGGTTCTCGTCGGGGACACAAGCACACTGGATTACTACATCCCAGCGGTTCCTAACGTGCATTCGGAATTGGCAATTCCCCTGATCGTCAAGAATCGGGTGATCGGTGTCATCGATATTGAAGCGCGGGAGAAGGAATATTTCACCGAAGAACACAAGCGTCTGCTGACGCTGATCGCATCCCGCATGGGGGTCGGCATCGAGAATGCGCGCCTCCATACCCGCATCACCCGGCAGGCCCGCGCCTTGCTGCTTCTCAACGAGATTGCGCAGGAACTCACCTCCATCCTGAACCTCGATGAACTGCTCAAGCGCATTGCCGAACTGCTTAACCGCCTGATCGATTACCAGATGTTCAGCATTCTTCTGATCGACGCGAGCGGCGAAAAACTGCAGCACCGATTCTCGCAGCGCTTCCAGGAACGGCTCCACCTCAAGCACGATATCCCGCTCGGCCGCGGCGTCGTAGGCTACGCGGCGCAGGCCAAGGAAGCCATCCTGGTTCCGGACGTGAGCAAGAGTTCGCGCTACATCTCGGTGAATCCGGAAACGAAATCGGAACTCGCAGTACCGTTGATCTACAAAGAGAAGGTCATCGGAGTGCTCGATCTCGAGCACACCCGCCGCGGTTACTTTACCGAAGACCACAAGCGGACGCTGACCACGCTGGCCGCCCAGGTTGCGATTGCGATTGAAAATGCTCGCCTCTACGAAGAAATTGCACGGCAGGAGCAGCGTCTGGAGCGCGATCTGGCGCTGGCGCGTGAGTTGCAATTCCGCTTGCTGCCGCATTCGCACCCGAAGATGAACAATCTCGAAGTGGAAGCCAAGTTTGTCCCGGCGCGAGCGATTGGCGGCGATCTCTATGACTTTGTGCCTTACTCGCTCTCCCGGCTCGGCATTGCAATCGGAGACGTCAGCGGCAAAGGCGCTCCGGCGGCGATTTATGCCGCCCTGGTCAGCGGGATCCTCCGCTCCCATGCGCCCATCGAACCTGGCCCAGCCGAGATGCTCTCGGCCGTGAATCTGTCGCTCGCCGAGCGCAGAATTGAAGCGCAGTTCGTCTCGATCATCTATGCCGTCTGGGATGACGAACAGCGCACGCTGCTGGTTGCCAACTCCGGATTGCCGCGACC
>Ga0209698_10007592_pt1 | contig 11358 bp, 8 predicted proteins | sample LitLauG_LLR_2012_FD_187203 | JGI IMG/M metagenome (GOLD analysis project Ga0209698, IMG submission 187203) | Freshwater sediment microbial communities from Pennsylvania, USA - Little Laurel Run_MetaG_LLR_2012 (SPAdes) (version 2) | ecosystem: Environmental > Aquatic > Freshwater > Creek >... | reverse complement strand
GACCGCCGAGCTGTCGCGAAAACGCACCTCGCTTTTGCTGGGGTGCACGTTGACGTCCACCGCTGCCGGATCGATGCGCAGGAACAGGCAATACAGGGGTTGCGAGGACCCGTGCAGCACATCGGCGTAGGCGGCCCGCAAGGCGTGCGACAGCAGCTTATCCCGCACATAGCGCTCGTTCACATAGAAATACTGGGCGTCGGCACGTGGCCGCGATGCGGTGGGAGCGCCCACCCATCCGCCCAGGGAAATGGCGCCCGACTGCGCATCCACCACCCGGGAGGCCGCGGCAAACTCCGCGGGCATGAGCACGCGCGTGCGCTCCAGCAGGCTGCCGGCGGGCGCATCGAGCACGCAACGCGCCTCGTGCCAAACCGCGAAGGCCACCTGCGGGTGGGCAGCGGCCACGCGCTCGACCACGGTAACGCAGTGCCCCAGCTCCGTGCCTTCGGTGCGCAGGAACTTGCGTCGTGCCGGCGTGTTGTAGAAGAGATCGGCGACGTCGATGCGGGTGCCGCGGTTGCCGGCCGCTGGCTCGATGGCCCCGCTGCCGGCATCGATCCGCCAGGCATTTTGCGCGCCCGCGGCGCGCGAGACGATGTTCACCACCGCGACGGATGCAATGGCCGCCAGCGCCTCGCCGCGAAATCCCAGGGTACCCACCCGCTCGAGGTCCTCCAGGCTGGAGATCTTACTGGTGGCATGGCGCTGCAGCGCCAGCGCCAGTTGTTCGCGGGGAATGCCGCGGCCGTCGTCGCTCACCGCAATGCGCCGCATGCCGCCACCCTGCAACCGGATCTCGATGCGACGGGCGCCCGCATCCAGGGCGTTTTCCACCAGTTCCTTGACCACCGAGGCCGGGCGCTCCACGACCTCGCCGGCGGCGATCTGGCTTATGAGACCATCAGGTAGCACCCGTATGAGAGCGCGGGGACCGTCCGGATCGCTGTCGGCGGCGGGGGGTGCGGCGCCGGCACCCAGGGTGTCCGGCGCAGTTTGTTGGGAACTCATGACCCATTATAGGGAGGCGGTCGAGTACCATCGCGGTCCCTCAGACGTTTCGGCGGGTTCCCCCCGCACCCATCGTGGCTGGCATTAATTGGTTGGACCTTTTCGGTGCGCTCGACCGTTTCCTGCTGGCGGTGGCGAATGAACACGGTGCGCTGGCCTATGGCCTGCTGTTCCTGATCGTCTTTGCCGAGACTGGTTTGGTGTTCATGGCCTTCCTGCCCGGTGACTCCCTGCTGTTCGTGGCCGGGGCCATTGCGGCGGGCGGCGCGCTGCAGGTGCTGCCCCTGGCCGGCACCATCGTCCTTGGAGCGTCCCTGGGCAATGCGCTCAACTTTGCCATCGGCAAGTGGCTGGGCAGCAAGATCTACGACGGCTCCCTCCGCTGGATCAACCGCAAGTCGCTCGACCGTACCCATGCTTTTTTTGAGAAACACGGCGGCAAGACCCTGATCGCCGCGCGTTTCGTGCCGGTGGTGCGGTCGTTCGCGCCGCTGGTGGCGGGCGCATCGGCCATGAGTCCACAGCGCTTCCAGGCCTATAGCGTGACCGGTGCGGTGCTGTGGAGCGTCGCCCTGGTGGGCGGCGGCTACCTGTTCGGTAACGTTCCCATCGTGCGTGACCACCTGGGCACGGTGCTCTTGGTGGGTCTGGCCAGTGCTTTCGGTCCTGTCATGCTGCTGGGCCTGGTGCAACTGGTGCGCGGCAAGTAAGCGCCGCGCGCCGCAGCAGGTTTACGCAGCAGGTTTACGTGGCAGGTGTACGGCAGGTGTACGCGGCAATTGATCGCGACAGTTGCGCGCGGCACGTGCGCGCGGCCGGTCCCGTCAGCTGCTGTTTTCAGCCCACCGGGTTGCGCACCAGCGGCGGATGCCGTGCAAAATAGTTGCGGATGCCGTTGAAGACCGCGGTCGCCATCTGGCGCTGGTAGCCCTGGTCGCGCAGTCGCGCTTCTTCGTCCGGATTGCTGATGAAAGCCGTCTCCACCAGGATCGACGGAATGTCCGGCGCTTTGAGCACCGCAAAGCCCGCCTGTTCCACGTGCCCGCGGTGCAGGCGATTGATTCCGCCCAGTTCGTGCAGCACGGCATCGCCCACGCGCAAGCTGTCGCTGATCTGCGCCGTCGTCGACAGGTCGAGCACCACGCTTTTCACCAGCGAATTGCGGATGGCCAGGCTGACGCCGCCGATGCGATCGGCATCGTTCTGCTGGCGCGCCAGTTCAGCGGCCGCGGCACTGGTGGCGCCGCGCTCGGACAGCGCGAACACGGACGAGCCCTGGGCATCGGCGCGCACCCAGGCATCGGCGTGGATCGAGACGAACAGGTCCGCTTCCACGCGGCGCGCCTTCTCCACGCGCATGGCCAGCGGTACGAAGTAGTCGGCGTCGCGGGTCATGAGGACCCGGTAGTCGGCCTGGTCGTCGATCAGCGCCGCCAGTTGCCGGCCGACCGACAAGGTGACCATTTTTTCGAAAGTACCGCGCTTGCCCACGGCGCCTGGGTCTTCGCCCCCATGGCCCGGGTCTACCGCGATGGTGATGAGCCGGCGCATGGCGCGGGCATTGCGCCGTGCCGTGGCGGGTTCGGCGCTGGCGGTGGCGGTTTCGGGCGCCCCCGCCGACGGCGCATTTCCCGCACTTTCTGCCGGCGGGTTTGCCGGCGTTGCCGGGGCGGCGTTGGCCGCGCCGGGACCGTGTGCGACGGCGTCCTGCGAGGTTCCCGCGCGGGCGCCAGAAGCATCGGCTTGGGGGGCCTGCGCCAGCGGTCCCTGCTGGTCACCCGTCGCGGGTGGCGCCACGGTACCCTCGGATGCCGCATCGGCCCCGTGGGGCCCGCGCAGCAGCGCCATGAGCGGGTCGTTGGCGCCCTCGGGGTAAAGATCCAGCACCAGGCGATGCTGGTAGGGGCCGGCGGGATCCAGCGCAAATACCTGCGGATCTACCGGTGCCTTGAGCTCCACCACCAGTCGTACCACTTGCGGGCGGAACTGGCCCACGCGCATCCGCGCGATGTAAGGATCGGCCGCATCGATCTTCTTGATCTGTTCGGCGAACTGCGGAGTCAGGTCAATGCCTTCGATATCGACCACCAGCCGCAGCGGCTTGGCATCGCGCAGCAGGAAATGGTTGAAGCGCAGCGGCGCGTCGTGTTCGATCGTGACGCGCGTGTATTCGGGTGCGGGCCAGATGCGCACGGCGAGCAGGGTGGCGCCGCGCGCAATGTGCGGCGTAAGCGCCAGTACCAGGGTGCCGGCGGCACCCGTGATCAGGCGCCGGCGCGCGCTTCCCGAAGGAAGATCTCCATCCGTTCCTGACATGCGGTTCCGTTCTCCGTGAAGGCGGCTAGGGTGGCGTGGCGTCCCGCGTCGAGCACCTGCAGCGTTATGCGCAGGTCGGCGGCGGGCAAAAATTCCCCCGCCTTGTCCGGCCATTCCGCCACGCAAACCGCCCCGGGCCCGAAATACTCGCCAAACCCCGCATCCGCAAATTCCTGCGGATGTTTGAATCTATAAAAATCAAAGTGATACAAGTGTAAGCTCGAAAGCTCGTAAGGTTCAAGCAAGGTGTAACTGGGGCTCTTGACCGCACCGGTGACCCCCAGCTCCCGCAGCAGCCCCCGGACCAGGGTCGTTTTACCCGCGCCCAGGTTGCCCTCGAGGTGCACGGCGAACCCCGCGCCCAGCACGATTTCGCTCAGGGCCAGCAGCGCGCGCGCCAGGGCGGCACCCAGCGCCGCCGTGGCGGTTTCGTCGGACAGCACCATGTCCCGCGGCTCTGCCGCTCCCCGCGTGTCTGCCGTTAGCCTTGCTGTCATCGGGTCTTGCACCGAGTATCGTTTCCGTTGTCGCCCCAGGTGTCGCCACGGGCCCTGTGCCCATCCCGTGCGTCTTGGATTTCTTCGTTCGCTAGCACCAACTTTGCATCGCCGGCTTTGACTTCCCAATCTGCATCCGAGCATAGCGATTTGACGGCGGCTCCGATTGCGCCAACGGCCCCGCCAATATGGGTCGATCTGGCGGATCGAATCCGCGCGTGGGGCGCCGAACTGGGCTTTGGCGCCGTGGGTTTTGCCGATTTGGACGTGACCCAGGCCGCCCGCCGCCTGGATGCCTGGTTGGCCGAGGGCCGGCACGGCGACATGGACTACCTGCAGCGCCATGCGGCGCTGCGTGCCGCCCCCGCGCAGCTGCAGCCGGGCGCCCTGCGGGTGATCAGCGTGCGCCTGGATTACCGGCCCAGTGGCGATGGCGATGACTGGGTTGCGCGTGAACAGGCGCGCCTGGATCAGCCCGGCGCCGCCGTGGTGTCCGTGTACGCGCGCGGCCGTGATTACCACAAGGTGCTGCGCAGCCGGCTGGGCGAGCTGGCCCGGCGCATCGCTGAAGCGGTGCAGCGCCCGCCGTACCGGCCTTACTGCGACAGCGCGCCCTTGCTGGAGGTGGAACTGGCCCGCAAGGCGGGCATCGGCTGGCGTGGCAAGCACACCCTGCTGCTCACCCGCGAAGCCGGATCGATGTTCTTTCTCGGCGAATTGCTCACCGACCTGCCGCTGCCCGTGGACACCCCGCGCAGCGAGCACTGCGGATCCTGCACGAGTTGCATCGCGATCTGCCCCACGCGCGCCATCACCGCTCCGTACCAGCTCGATGCGCGCCGCTGCATCTCGTATCTGACGATAGAACACCGGGGTGCCATACCGTTGGAGCTGCGGCCCTTGATGGGTAACCGCATCTATGGCTGCGACGACTGCCAGCTGGTCTGCCCCTGGAACCGTTATGCGCAGCGCGCGACCCTGCCCGACTTCGATGTGCGCAACGGACTCGACGGCGCCGGGCTGGTGGAACTGTTCGCCTGGACGGCAGAGCAGTTTGCGCAGCGCCTGGCCGGCAGCCCCATCCTGCGGATCGGTCACGAGCGCTGGCTGCGCAATATCGCCGTGGCCCTGGGCAATGCACCGGGGGGACCGGATGTGCTGGCGGCCCTGGAATGCCGGCGCGAACATCCATCCGCGCTGGTGCGGGAGCATGTGGAGTGGGCATTGGGCCGACATCGTGCCGCCCCGGCGGGCAGGGGCGGGGCGGAAAGTGTGGGGTAGTGGCCGGCGATCGGCGCCCGGTTCGCCGTGCATTTCGTCGATTCGACTGTTTTGCGGCTGCGTCTATAATGTGCGGCTTCGCTGCTGTAGCTCAGTCGGTAGAGCAACTGATTCGTAATCAGTAGGTCGGACGTTCGATTCGTCTCAGCAGCACCAAATATCGTGGCTTTACGCGATAGCGAGCACTAGCAATAAGATCGCATGCGTGCTGGCAATAGGGCGGAGAGAAAACACTACGCCCGACATTACGACGTAAAGGCCATCTACAACCCCACGATGTAAAGCCTGAAGGCGAGCCGATCATGATCGGCTCGTTTTTCTTTTGGCGTATCGATTCGGATTGTTTGATCCGATTGGCACATGACGCCCAGCTTGGGCCCCTGCTCCGAAATTGCCCGCTTTCTTGGCCCAATCCGGCGGCTGGGAATTGCTACCGTGGGCGTTTCAATCCGCTGTAGTGCCGCGTGCGCAGACGCGCAGCAACGGGTTCTCGACTCACCTATACGAAGGCTCCCGGTCCCCCAATCGCCACCATGTCGCCGTCCGCCACTATCAACGCCGCCATTGGCCGCTACGAGATCGTCCGCGCTCTGGGCGAGGGCGCCGGCGTATCAACCTACCTTGCCACCGATACCCGGCTCGCCCGCTCGGTAGTGCTCAAGACCCTGCGCGGCGACGCGGCCAACTCCAGCGCGCGCGATGCACGGGCCGCCGCGCTCGAGACCGCCCGGCAGGTGGGCACCTTGGCGCATCCCAATATCATTCCCCTGCTCGACGCCGGCGAGCAGGCCGGTGTCCTCTTCCTGGTCTTCGAGTATGTGGAAGGGCAGACCATCGCGGCGCTGCTCGCCACTGGGGAGAAGTTTTCCACGACCCAGGCGCTGGGCGTCGCCCGGGAAATATGCCGGGGCCTGGCCCATGCCCACGAACGGGCGATTGCCCACGGCGACGTCCGTGCTGCAACGGTGATGGTCACGCCCGAAGGAACTGCGCGCCTGATGAACTTTGCCGCCCTTCGCGGCACGGCCAAACCGGGTGATGCGCGGGCGACGCCCGCGGACGATCTGCGTGGGCTGGGCGAGCTCCTCTGCCAAATGCTCACCGGTAGCACGGCCGAAGCCATGCGGCACGCCGCTATTCTTTCGCTCGATGCCGGTCAGGTTGACCCGCGTTTGGCACAATTTCTGGATGCAGCCCTGGCCTCACCGGCCGACGGCGGCTTTGACAGTGCCGCTGCCATGGGCGCAGCGCTGACGGATTTGCTGGATACACCGCCGTCTGACGCTGCCGGCCCCGCCGCAAAGGCAACGCTCGACTATCTGCTGCGAAAGATACGCCTGAAGGGCGATTTCCCCGCGCTGTCGGCAACCATCAGTGCGGTCAATCGCGCCGCGGCCTCGGACCGCGAGCCGGTGGGCGTGCTCTGCAATGCGATTCTCAAGGACCTCGCCTTGACGGGTCGCCTGCTCAAGATCGTCAATGGCTCGCACCTGAACCAGTTCGGTGGTTCCATCAGCACGGTCTCGCGCGCCGTCGCCATCCTGGGCTATGACGCCGTGCGCAATGTCTCGATGTCGCTCGCCTTGTTCGAGCACATGCACGACCGCGCCAACGCGGTAGCGCTCAAGGACCAGGTCGTCGGCATCTACTTCAGCGGCTTGCTGGCGCGGGTCTTCGTGGAAAGCGCGGGCCTTCAGGACGCCGAGCTGGCATTCATCTGTGCGATGTTCCACCGCCTCGGCAAAATGCTGGGTACGTTCTACCTGCACGACGAAGCTCTGGCGGTCGAACGCCACATACTGAACCACGGCTGGAGCGAGGAGCGCGCCTCCCGTGAAGTGCTGGGCCTGAGCTACGAAGAACTGGGCATCGGCGTCGCTCGCGCGTGGAACCTGCCCGAGGAGATCGTCCAGAGCATGCGCGGCTATACGGGGCAGGCCCGCGAACGCCCCAGCCAGAATGTCGAAAAACTCAAAATGCTGGCGGGGCTCGCCAACGAGATCGCCGACATGGTGCAGAAGGCCGATGACAGCACACGCAAGGAGTCGCTCGCGCAGATCGTGCGCCGCTACGGACCGTCCATGGGAATCACGGAGCGCAGTCTGGTGGCGGCCATCGAACTATCCGCCAAGGCACTGGCGCGTGACGCCGACTCGCTGAGCCGCGGTGTGGCACGTAGCCCGTTTCTGCGCAGCGCCGGATCCTGGCTGCTGACGCCGGAAGTTCGTGCGCCAGGCGATGTCACCGTGGCCGACGGCCCATTACCGCGTGGCGCAACCGTACCGGCCGGACTCGACGACACTGCAGGCGGCAATCGCAAGCCTGCGCCGGCGACCGACGACGTGGCGCCGGCCACGCAACGGGTGGTGGACGAAGCACGACTGGATGCCGGCTCGGCGTCGCCAAAGGCATCGGAACCCGCGCGACGCCAAGCCGCGCTCACGGCCGGCGTCCAGGAAATCACCAGTGCCCTCGTCGGCGACCACACACTCAACGACGTTCTGCGCATTATCGTGGAAACCATCTATCGGGCCATGGGCTTCCAGCGCGTGCTGCTGTTCTCGCTTGATCCGCGCGACCAGTCCTTGCGCTGCCGCTTTGGCTTTGGCGCCAATGCGGATGTCATCACCCAGAAGCGGATCAGTATTCCGCTGCACGGCAAACGTGACCTATTCCATGCCGCCGTCGTCATGGGTGCCGACCTGTGCATAGAGGACCTGGATTCCGAGAAGATCCGTGCGCATGTGCCACAGTGGTACCGGTCGGCGATAGGCGCTCACGGTATCCTGCTGCTGCCCATCGTCCATCGCAAGCGCACCTTGGGTCTGGTCTACGCCGACAGCGATACTCCCGAAGCGCTGCGCTTCACGCCCGAGGAATTGAGTCTGCTCAAGACGCTGCGCAACCAGGCCCTGCTGGCCATGCGTCAGAACGCCTGAGGCCTGGCGAGCCGGTGCGATGGCAGGCCGGGCTTGCCGTGCGCCAGCCCCCGGTCTCAAGCAAGGTCCCGCAATCACGCATGCACCTGTGTGTCGTGACGCACAGAAAGGGCGCGAGCGATTTATATATAAATGTTCACTCGGGAACCTCTATCGCTTTTTCGCCCTTTTCCCATGGATGACGAAAAAATGAACCTCAAATTCGATGGTGCAAGTGACGGCCATGGCAGTCAACGGGCCAGTCTTCAATCACAAATGCCGGATAACGAATCAGAACTTACTCAAGGTGCTCACAAAGACCCTGACCCGGTTCCCGCGCACGAACAGTCCGACGCAATTCGCCATGAAAAAATTGCGGTCGCTGCGTACTTTATCGCCCAGAGCCGTGGCTTCGCGCCAGGCTACGACGAGGAAAACTGGCTGCTGGCACAGGCGCAGGTCGACGCCCGGCACCCGGGCTTCTTTGACATATATTAGTGTGGTGCTAATTTGTCTAAAAGCGCACGCACTAAGTGTGCTGTCGACACTGCTGCCTGTCCTCAGTTTCGCTGAGGGCGCAGCACGTCCGTTTAGTTACCGTCGTTTGTGCCTTATGTTGGATGCCGAACAGAAGGGCCTATAGTTTCCCTGTTGAATCGGGCAGCGTCGCACCATTTGACCTTGCCTTGAAGGCACTGCCGACGCTTTCACCAGGGAGACACAATGGCATTCACATCCAGCCCCAAGGAAAATTACCTCCTCGCGGCGCTGCCCGATTCCGAGTTTCAAGCGCTTTTGCCCGACTTGGAACCCGTCGCCATGCCCGCGGGCCTGTCCTTATGCGAATCGGGCAGCGCGGCCACGCACGCCTACTTCCCGACAAGCGCCATCGTTTCGCTGCAGTACGTACTGGAATCGGGCTCATCGGTGGAAGTGGGTATGGTGGGAAGAATGGGCATGGTGGGCCTTTCAGTACTTCTGGGCGGCAATTCCACGCCCACCCGGGCGGTTGTCCTGAGCGCCGGGCGCGGTTTCCGCCTGAAATCCCGGATCGCCAAGGAAGCGTTCGATAAGACCGGCCAGTTCATGTTCCTGTCGCTGCTCTACACGCAGGCGCTGATCACGCAAGTCGGACAAACCGGTGCCTGCAATCGGCACCATCGGCTGGATCAACGGTTGTGCCGCTGGCTGCTGCTTACCGTCGACCGCATACCCGAATCGAATCTCGTGCTCACGCAGGAGTTGATCGCCAACGTACTTGGCGTGCGCCGGGAGGCCGTAACGGAAGCCGCGCTCAAGCTGCAAAGGGCGGGCTTGATCCGCTACGCCCGCGGCCATATCGACATACTTGATCGGCATGGGCTCGAGCAGCGATCATGCGAATGCTACGAGATCATACGGATGGAATACGAACGCCTGTTCGCGGTAATGCGGCCGGACGGTGCACCTATCGGGCAATGGCAACACGCGCCTTTGCCGTACGCACGCGTACAGCGCGAAGGCGTCTTTCGAAAATAGGCGCCACGATGTGGCGCTGCTTGCGGTGGCGCCATGTCTTATCACGCGTCTAATGCCGGGTCGGAAGCGAGCGCCCGGTGCGGGGGTTGGAAACGACATCCGGGGTAGCATTCCCGCTGTTGCCATTCCATGAATAACCCGCCCGCAGATGAAGCACATCCTTGCCCTCCTATGGTTACCCGCCTCGTTCTGGGCGGCCAACGCGTACGCAGACGAGCCCATCCGTTCCGCCAATAACGTGGAGGCCCTGACATTGGCGGTTTCCCACCTGGCGCACGACCTGCAATCGCGCGATCCGGCCGGGGACACCATCAACAACCGCCTGACCGGACCGCAAATCGAGATTGGCTATGCCAATAGCCGGATACGCGATGCCTTTGGCGTGCCGGGTTTTTACTCGCGCTTCGAATTCGCGCTGGGCTACGGCCGCGAGAACTTTTCCGGCACGTCCCTTGACCCTTCCACCGGTGCGGTGGCGCCGGACAAAGGGCCCCTGGATGTCCTCACCGAAAGTGCGCAGGGCCGGTTCGGCTATGACTGGGAGTTGGGGCCGCAGCGGCGCCTCGCCCTGGTACCTTACCTTGGCGTCACGCAGCAGGTCTGGCGGCGCGATTCGACAACCGCATCGGGTACGGCCGCCTACTTCCACAGCGCGCTGGAAGCCGGCCTGATGGTGCAGGCGTCCCTGTCACCCCGGCTGGTGTTGGGCGCGGATGCGAGCGTGGGTCATGTCGTAGGTGCGTTGCAGATCGATCATGGCGACCTGATCGAACCCAGGGGAAGGATCGCTACGACGGGTTCGCTGTACCTGGATCATCGCAGCGACGCCACGAGCCACGAGCGGCTGCTGATTCGGCAAACCTCCCTGCGCTTTGGCGAACCCGCGCAAACCACGGGCGTGCTGGAGCCCCGCCGAAATTCGGGTTTCACCATCGGTCTCGAGTTTGGCACTACGGGGAATCTGTTCGAAGAACTGTTCCATTGAGCGGCACAATGCCCCGTTACAGTAGGGCGCTTGCGCCCGGCACGCTCGTGCGTACGCCCGTATCCGGCGAGGCGTCTTCCCGCGCGTGAAACTGCACGGTGGGTACGCGCGCGCGCAATTGCCCGCAGCCGGCTTCCACGTCCTGTCCCGCTGAATCGCGCAGCTTGGTGAGCACGCCCTGTTCATGCAGGCGGCGGGCCATCTCGTTGGCCTGTGCTTCGGCAGGCCTGCGAAACTGCAGCCCCGCCACGGTGTTGTACGGGATCAGGTTGAGCACCGCATATTTGCCGCGCAGCAGGCGCACGATGCCCTCGATTTCCACCTCGTCGTCGTTCACACCCGCCATCAGCGTCCATTGGTATTGAATCGGGTAGCGGGTGCGCCGTGCATAGTCTTCGGCGAGCGCTACCAGCTCTTCCGGATCCAGGCGTGGCGCGCGCGGCAGCAGGCGCGCACGGCGTTCGGCCACGGTTGAATGCAAGGAGAGCGCCAGGGCGGGTTTGACCACGCCCAGCGGCAGGCGCTCGAATGCGCGCTGGTCGCCTACCGTGGAAAAAACCAGATTCTTGTGGCCGATCTGACCTTCGGTACCCAGCAGGTGGATGGCGTCGAGCACGGCGTCCAGATTGTGGGCCGGTTCTCCCATGCCCATGAACACCACCTTGTGCACCGGCCGCAGGGTGCGAGCCAGCACCACCTGTGCCACGATCTCCGCGCTCCCCAGCTGGCGCAGCAGACCGCTCTGTCCGGTCATGCAGAACACGCAACCCACCGCACAGCCCACCTGCGTGGACACGCACAGGCCATCGCGCGGCAGCAAGACGCTCTCCAC
>Ga0209698_10007591_pt1 | contig 11359 bp, 10 predicted proteins | sample LitLauG_LLR_2012_FD_187203 | JGI IMG/M metagenome (GOLD analysis project Ga0209698, IMG submission 187203) | Freshwater sediment microbial communities from Pennsylvania, USA - Little Laurel Run_MetaG_LLR_2012 (SPAdes) (version 2) | ecosystem: Environmental > Aquatic > Freshwater > Creek >... | reverse complement strand
GCGTTCATTATCTTCAACTTGCGAATGCAACGCAACTGCAAACCCTGTGAAAAGCTGTGGAGAACCTGGTTAATTTACATGCAGCGAAAATGGTGCAACAACCCGCAATTGGCAGTTAGCACTTGGCATTTAGCCATGCGAAATTCCACGGGTCGGTTTGGCCAATTGCTAAATGCCAAATGCCAAGTGCTGAATTCTATACCGCCACCACCGCCGCCTGGTATTCCTCGTATGTGCCCTTGAAGTCGGTGATTTTGTGATCGCTTTCAAAGTGCCAGATGCGGGTGGCAACTTCGTCGATCAGATCGTGATCGTGCGTGACCAGCAGCACCGTTCCCTGATAACGCTGCAACGCGATATTCAGCGCGTTGATTGATTCAAGATCGAGGTGGTTAGTCGGCTCGTCGAGCACGAGCACGTTCGGCTTCTGCAGCATCAGCTTGCAGAACAGCAACCGCGCCGCCTCGCCTCCCGAGAGTACCGTCGTGGATTTGGTTGCTTCCTCGCGGGCAAAAAGCATCTGCCCCAGAATCCCGCGGAGCTCTTCGTTCACCGCCGAGGGATCCCACTGATGCAGCCACTCGATGGCCGTCGTACCCGTCTCAATCAGGCTGCGGTGGTCCTGCGCAAAATAGCCTATCGAAGCTTCATGTCCCCAGATCACCTTGCCCGCATCGACGAATAACCCGTCGTATCCGCTGGTCTTGCGCAGTTCGGACTCCGGCGTCGTCGGAGAGTTGGCCAGAAGTGCATTCAGCAGAGTAGTCTTCCCCGCCCCGTTGCGTCCAATGAGCGCGATCTTCTCGCCGCGGCCGATGCTGGCGGTGAAGTCGCGAATCACGTGGTTGTCATCGTAGCTCTTGTCGAGATGCTCGATTTCGAGGATGTGCTTGCCCGAGGGCCGCTTCTGCTCAAACTTGATGAACGGCCGCTGAATGTTCGATTTCGCCAGTTCCGTGACCTGAAGGCGCTCCACTTCCTTGCGGCGCGATTGCACCTGGCTCGAACGCGTGCCGGCGGCAAACCGGGCAATGAATTCGTTCAACTGCGCAATCTTCTTCTCGCGCTGCGCGTTCTGCCCCTCGATCTGCGAGCGGATCTGTGTCTTCGCCACCACCATGTCGTCGTACGTGCCGGTGTAGGTGATGATCGTCTGGTAATCGATGTCGGCGATGTGGGTGCAGATGCTGTTCAGGAAATGACGGTCGTGCGAAATGGCGATTACAACGCCGTCATACACGTTCAGAAATCCCTGCAACCAGTGGATCGAGTCCAAATCGAGGTGGTTCGTCGGCTCGTCGAGCAGAAGGGCCTGCGGATGTCCGAACAGAGCCTGTGCCAGCAGGATCCGGACCTTCTGCCCACCTTGCAACTCGCCCATCTTTCGCGAGTGCAGGACCTCCGGAATATCAAGACCTTCCAGCAAAATGGCGGCTTCGCTCTCGGCGGAGTAGCCGTCTTCCTCGCCTACAATTCCTTCGAGTTCCCCGAGCTTCATGCCGTCTTCGTCGGTCATGTCGTGCTTGGCGTAAATCGCATCACGCTCCTGCATAGCCGCCCACAAGCGCTTGTTGCCCATGATGACGGTATCGAGCACCGTGTAGGCATCGAAGGCAAACTGATCCTGGCTTAGAACGCCAAGCTTGCGTGGGCGGACAACCGTGCCCTTTTGTGGATCCATCTCGCCGCTGAGCAACTTCATGAATGTGGACTTGCCGGCGCCGTTCGGGCCGGTCAGGCCGTAGCGCTTCCCCGGCGTGAACGCCGTAGAGACCTCTTCAAACAGGACTTTGGCGCCGTAGCGCATCGACACATTACTGACTGAAAGCATGGTTGTGGCTTCTCTTCTTTCGCGACTTCTGAGTTCTTCAGGAACTGCGGGGAGTACCGCCAACACGGTGCGCAGCTGGTCTTATCAGGATATCACGCCGCTCCGAAAAGCAGATTCCTCCGCTTCGCGCTCGGAATGACAAGGCTCGCCGTGCCATTCAGGCAACCCAGGGATTGACCACTGTTGCCTGAATGTCAGAGAAGTGAGTAACATTCCGCGTCGCCAAAGATGCGTGATGGGCCAACACGATACCGGCGATCATGGTGTCGCGCATTTCTCCCACCCGGCCTTTCTTTTGTCTCACTGCGGCAAGGTTCGCCGCCAGCCGCGCTGCATGCTCGTCGAACTCGGCTATACGATGACCCATTTGGTCCAGCAATCGTTCGAGTTCTTCCGACAAGGCAGTCTTCTTCCTGCCAACCGGTATAATCTCCAGTCCGACTTGAATTTCAAACATTGTGATTGAGGTCGTCCAGATCGAAGTTCCGGGCTGCTGATCAAGCCATGAAGCTACCTTTGTGTCTGGGACGTCCCGCATGAGAGCGGAAAGAACGTTCGTATCAAGAATGATCATTCTCACTCTTCATCGAACGAGGCGGGACGGACAGGATGTCCGCGCAACTCTTCCACTTCAAAATTGAGGCCTTTGCCCCTGAACAGCGATGCGATCTGAGTGCCCAATCCTACGCTCGGAACATCGCGCTCGTTCACCGCATTGCGCAGAATATCGCGCACTTCTTCCTCCATGCTGCGGCCGTTCTTCTTCGCGCGTCGCTGTAGGCGCGCCTTCACACTATCTTCGAGATTGCGAACGACCAGTTGGGCCATGCCTTTACCCTGTCCAGCATGATATCATGATATCAAGCTTGCTGGGGCAGGTCAATCGCCCGGCACTCGCCTTTAATGCGAGGCCTGCCCGCTAGCGTCGACCAGCTGCTGCACCGGCGCGACCACCATCAACAGCAGTCCGGCTACCGGCTTCTTCGCCTGCTCGATCACCGCCATCTGCTGCGTCTTCCAGAGATCAGGCTCGGGCTGTCCCCGGTCAAGATAGTCGAGAGCCTGCAGGCCGGCCGCACCCAGCATCGCCAGATTCTGCGAGACCGGAATATTCTCCTGCAGCAATGCCGACTGCAGAAGCAGCGGGCGGAGCTTTGCGTCATTGTCGCGCCACAGCGTTAGCCAGGCGCGAATCTGCGCCTCGGTGGCGTGATCTTTGTATCCGCTGTGCACGAACTGCTGCACGAGGTTAGTGAACTCAAGCGCAGTATAGCTCTCCGGATACACGGCATCGATCATGTGAGTTAGAGGCGCGTGAAAATCGATCGGACCCTTCTCGTCGCTCCACCGGTTGTAATCTTTCACTGGTTCGACGACATCGGCCAGAGCTCGCAACGCCGTGATGTCGGCGGTTCCCGCCATACGCTGCAGCATTCTATCGCGGGCCGCGTTGTGCGCCAGCCCCAGCGACTCCAGCTCGAGACTCACGGCGTGCATGCGCGCGTACATGGAATTCGCATCGGTCACGTCCTGCGGCGACCAGAGTCTCTCTGCGATAGCCGCATTGCGCGGCCAGATGTGCGAGTCGATGTTCTCCGGCGTCACCCACTCGGCCCACTGGCACGACTCTCCACCAACGATCAACGCCTTCTGCTCCGGAGTCATTGTCGCCGCGGCACCGCTCATGGGATCAACCGCATAGTGGCGCGCCGTCGGCCACATCAAATCGAGATAGTATCCGTACGAAAGCAGGCCGCGGTAGCCTTGCTGTGCGGCCGTGGCCAGCGATTGCTGCCCGCGCCACGACTGCACCACGATAGTCTTCGGCAAATCAGGATGAAGAATCTCGTCCCATCCCACCATGATTTTGTGATTCTTGGTGAGAATTTTCTCCAGCCGCTGGTTGAAATACGCCTGCAGATCTTGGTTGTTCTTCATCCCGTGCGCGTGAATGAATTCCTGAATTTTTGGATTGGCGTCCCACTGCTTACCGTCTACCTCGTCGCCGCCGATGTGGAAGTAGGCATCGGGAAACAGCTTCGCCATCTCGGCGATGAACTTTTCCAGAAACTTGAAGGTCTCCTCGCGCGTGGGATCGATGATCGGATCGCCATCTTCGAGCGTGAATGGCCCCGGCCCGCTGGCCAGATCGGGATATCCAATCACCCACGAGCGGCTGTGGCCGGGCATATCAAACTCGGGCACCACCCGGATGCCCCGATCATGCGCGTACGCAATCAATTCGCGCATCTCTGCCTGCGTGTAAAACATCCCATCGGAGCCCATTCCGGTCAGCTTCGGGAACACTTTGCTCTCGGCCCGGAATCCCTGATCGTCGGACAGATGCCAGTGCAGCACGTTCATCTTGACAGCTGCCATGCCGTCCAGATTGCGCTTCAGCACGTCGATTGGGATAAAGTGCCGGCTGACATCGATCAGCATGCCGCGCCAGGGGAAACGGGGCTGGTCTTTGATCGTAACCGCCGGGGCGGCAAATCCATTGGGCGTAATTGTAACCAGTTGCAGAAACGTTTCGAGGCCGTGCAGCGCGCCGAGGGTGGTGAGTGCCGTAAGCTGCGCACCGGAATCGGCGACCGTGAGCTGGTATGACTCGTCTTCACCGAGTTTCTGCGCAGCGTCAAGAGTTTTATCGACGCGCACCGTCAGCGTCGCAGCAGCGCCAGCTTTGGGACGAAACGGAATCCCGGTCTGCCGCGACAGCTGCGCGACGAACCGCTGCACTCCGGCCTCGAGCGCAGGATCGTGAGTCCCCGTCACACTCACGGAAAAAGACTGACTGATCGGCAATTGTCCGGCGCCCTCCTGCACGCTGGCAGGCATGGGCATGAGGTTGAGTTGCAGTTGAGTTTGCGCTACAGCGAAGCCGTTGAGGAAGAGCAGGAAACACGCAAGAGTACGCATAAGGTCACCTGAAGCTGAATTGCACCGCCACTACATTGAAACGTTTCAATATTCCGACGAGCACTGAGCGCGCTTACTGCCGGAATTTCTTGTCGGCTTAGTGGCCGCCCAGTTCTTTAACGATTCCACCCACAAACTGTTTGGCATCACCGAACAGCATCAGCGTCTGGTCAAGGTAGTAGAGCGGATTATCAATCCCCGCGAATCCCGGGCTCATGCTGCGCTTGATCACCATCACCGTGTGTGCTTTGTCCACATCGAGAATGGGCATGCCGAAGATCGGGCTCGACTGATCGGTGCGCGCGGCGGGGTTCGTGACGTCATTGGCACCGATAATCAGGGCAACATCGGTTTGCGGAAAGTCGCCGTTGATTTCATCCATCTCAATGAGGCGGTCATAGGGAATATCGGCTTCGGCAAGCAGCACGTTCATATGGCCCGGCATGCGCCCCGCGACGGGATGGATCGCGAAGCGCACATCAACTCCCTTTTTGGTGAGCAGGTCATAAAGCTCGCGCACCTTATGCTGCGCCTGGGCCACTGCCATGCCATATCCGGGAACCACCACAACCTTGTTTGCCGCCGCTAGAATCGCCGCCGCCTCTTCCGGCGTAGCGCTGCGAACCGGCCTCGCTTCCTGCCCTGCGGCTGCTGACGTCTGCACCTGCCCGAAGGCGCCGAACAAGACGTTGGTGAAAGACCGGTTCATCGCTTTTGACATGATCACCGAAAGAATGAAGCCTGAAGATCCGTCCAGCGCGCCTGCAATGATCAGCAGCTTGGAGTTCAACACGAATCCCATGGCTGCGGCCGAAAGTCCGGCGTAGGAGTTCAGTAGCGAGATCACGGTGGGCATGTCGGCGCCGCCGATCGGAATCACCAGCAGGACGCCGATCACGAGCGAGATCCCGACAACCAGCGGGAACAATTCTTTCGCTCCAGGATGCAGCACCAGATACACGGCGCTGCCAACCGCGACCGCAAAGAGGAGGAAGTTGACGAGATTCTGTCCTTTGTAAGTGATGGGCCGTTGGGGCAGAACTTCCTGCAACTTGCCCGCCGCCATCAGACTGCCGGTAAACGTCAGCCCGCCTAGAATGACTTCCATCGACAACACCGACATCATGAATTTCGGAACGTCAGGCGAGCGTAAATAGAACTCCGCGGTGCCGACCAGCGTGACGCACAGCGCGCCGAACGCATGACTCAGCGCCGTCCGCTGCGGGACCGCAGTCATCTGCACCATGCCCAGCGGGATGCCGATGCCCGACCCGAGCACGAGCCCGATAATGATCCACTTCCAGTCAACGATGCCGTGGCGCAGCAGCGTTCCGCCAATCGCCAGCACCATGCCGATTTCACCAGCCAAAATGCCGTGCCGCGCAGTAGCCGGCGAACTCATCCACTTCAGCGAGAGGATGAACAACGCGCTGGCGATGAGATAGATGATTTCGAGTAAGTACTGGCTTCCAGCAAACTCGGCATTCATTAGGATTTCGTCCCTTGGGGTTTGGCAGGACGGCTGGTTTTGAACATGCGCAACATGCGGTCGGTGATGAAGAATCCTCCGACCACGTTGCTGGTCGCAGCGATGATGGCAATCACTCCCAGGACAGTCGCAAAGGTGCTCTTCTTCTCCCCGACCAGCACGATGGCACCGACCACCGCAATCGCATCAAGAGCGTTGGTAAGCGACATCAGAGGCGTGTGGAGCAAGGGCGATACGTGGCGGATCACTTCAAATCCGATGAAAGCCGCCAGCATGAACACGAACAGCGCGTCGATCAGGTTGGAAGGCATGCAGTCCTCTGTCGGTGGTCGTTAGTCTTTGGTCCTTCGTCTTTCAACAAGCTGTCATCCTGAGCGGAGTGGCAGCTCCGCGAAGCGGAGCAGCCACGAAGTCGAAGGATCCCTACACATCCGCTACGTCCGACGTCATGATAGGGATCCTTCGACTGCGCAAAAGCCCGCTTCGCGGACTCTTGTTCCGCTCAGGATGACAGTTCCAAATCACTATCCGCCCACGGGCGACAGCGCCGGCAGCTTGAAGAACTCCCGCACGCGCGCATTCACGACCTCTCCGCGGTTCGTGATCAAAGTCTCGCGCGTAATCTCATCCTGCAAGTTCATCTGCAGTTTGCCGTCTTTCACCATGTACGCCAGATACGTGGACAGATTGCGGGCGTACATCTGGCTGGCATGGTACGGAACGCTGCTTGCCAGATTAATCGCGCCAATAATGGTGACGCCGTGCGCCTTGACTGTTTCGCCGGTCTGTGTCAATTCGCAATTGCCTCCGCGCTCCGCCGCCAGATCGACGATCACCGAACCCGGCGCCATCCCTTTGACCATGTCGGCAGTGATCAACACTGGCGATTTCTTGCCGGGAATGACCGCCGCGGAGATCACGATGTCGCTCTCTGCGACCACGCGCGTCAGCAGTTCCCGTTGCCGGGCATAAAAGGTTTCATCCTGCGCCGTGCCGTATCCTCGTGCATCCTGCGCATTCTGCGCCTCGATGGGCAGTTCGACGAAACGTCCGCCCAGGCTCTGCACCTGCTCCTTCGCCGCAGGACGCATGTCGTACGCCGAGGCCACAGCTCCCAGGCGGCGAGCCGTCGAGATCGCCTGCAAGCCTGCCACTCCGGCGCCAATCACAAACACGCGGGCCGGAGTGATCGTTCCCGCAGCGGTGGTCATCATGGGAAAAATGCGAGGCGAGGTCTCGGCGGCCAGCAGCACTGCCTTGTAGCCGCACACCGTCGCCATGGAAGACAGCGCATCCATGCTCTGCGCGCGGGTGGTGCGCGGCATCAGCTCAATCGAAAATGCGGTGACTCCCGCCCGCGCGATCTGTTGAACAATCTCGGCCGATCCGAATGGTCGTAGGAATCCGATCAGCGTCTGGCCCCGCTTATAAAGAGGAAGATCGGCTTTGCCGGTGAGGTCGTTCGACCCGTAGCAGAGCACCTGCGCCACAATATCGGCCGCGCTGAACACGGCGGCGCGGTCTGGCATTATCTTCGCGCCTTTCTCGGCATATGCGGCGTCCGGGTATCCGGCCTGCTCGCCCGCTCCGGATTCGACGACGACTTCCAGTCCGGCCTTGGTGAGATTGGGAATCGCAACAGGAACAAGGGCAACCCGCCGTTCCCCCGGATAGCTCTCTTTCGGAACTCCGACGATCACTTGGGCTCTCGTCCTTTCCGTGGCCTCAACGATCCCGCCAGCTTCTCTGACATCACGTTGCCGCTCCGGAGACGAATCCTTTCACGGGGCAGCGTGCGAAATCTGTGACACGCATCACAGAAAAAAGCGAACTGGAAACAGTATCAGATCGGTAGCGCCGGCGTCTCGCCGGCTGTTGTGGGGGCGTCTGCCCTCGCCTATGCGGGCAGGATGCCCTCGCGACAGCGGCCGGGACGGCGGCACTACGAGAAACGGTAGTGCCAGACTCTGGCCGCTCCAATCAGGTTTGTGTCATCTCCTAGTGAGGCCAGCGTCAACTCCGTCTTCTCCGCCGGCACGAAGCGACAGCCCGAATGAATCACCTCACGGATTCGGTTCATAAACAGCGATGCGCTCTTCATCACGCTTCCGCTGAGAACAATTGCATCCGGCGTAAACATGCTAATCAAATTGGCTAGCCCCAACCCCAGGTAGTAGCCCTCATGCTCAACTGCCTGCTGCGCGAGTTCGTCTCCCTGCTGGGACAGTTCGCAGATGCGTTTCGCGGTGATCCCCTTTCGATGCAAATAACCAGGCGGCGCATTCCTTTCTATCCAAGCCACCATGGCGGGTCCGGCGGCCAGCGATTCCCAGCATCCGCGAAATCCGCACGAGCACTCCGGGCCAGAGGGATCGACAACGTGATGCCCAACCTCGGGATGCGCCCCATCCACTCCGCGATAAAGCTTCCCATCCAGAACGATTCCACCGCCGATCCCGGTTCCGACCGTGACATAAATAAGGCGCGCGCGATTCCTGCCCGCACCCCATCCGGCCTCAGCCAGAGCGGCGGCGTCGCCATCGTTCTCCATAGCGACACGAACTGGAAAATTCTGCTCCAGGTCCCGGACCAGATTCTTGCCCCTCCAGCCGGGTAGGAAGTCCACGTCCCCGAACTCACCGCCGATCGGGTCCACCGGCCCGGTCGATCCAATCCCGATGCCTGCGATTACGGCGCCAGCCGCACTCGCCGTTTCGCGCAGCATGCGCACGATAGCTGCCAGTCCGTTCGAATAGAGCTCCGCGTCCGTGGGTGTTTCCGCCCGGGCAAGCACTCGCCCGTTGTCATCTACGATGCCGACCGCGATTTTCGTTCCGCCGATGTCGACTGCGCCGATCATGAGGTCTTCCCCGCACTCATTCTGATCCTGCTCAACCGCTGGATTGAATTCTAAATCGGGAATGTGTACGCCAGCCGGAAGGAGATGAGTTTGTGTAGGACGGACGCCTTCGTCCGTCTCGCGGGCAAAGCCCGCGTCTAACCGTCGCAGGACTTTTTGAGAATGCGCGTTATGCGCTAATGGCGGCCGTGAAGGCGGTCCGCCCAGCACCGCCCGTTTACTGCTTCGCCGCTGCCATCAACTGCGCGACGATCTTCTTCGTCTCCTCATCCATCGCTTCCATCGGATCTCTCGATCCATTCGACGCGTTGGCCATCCCCTTGATCCCGACGTACACCGCGTCATACGCGGTGTCTCCAAGGTTCTCCACGCGATGATGAAAGGGCGGATACCATCGCGCCTCTCCGGGCTTGGAAAAAACTTCCCGCGTCTTGCCGTTTTCGTCGGTAAAGCGAAGGTGCGCCGCGGTAAGGATCACAACCACTCCGCCCGGATGTTCGTGCATGGCCGACTTCTCGTGCGGCCCATAATGCACCGAGACGACCTGCACCTTGTCATTTTCGAAATCGAGCCGGTAGTGCTTGGGCTCGATCTTGGTTGGATCCTGCGCCGCACTGAAAGCTGTGGCCAAACATACGAAGGCCCCCGCCCAGAATAGCCTTGACCACATACCCGCCTCCTGACCGAGTTCTTGATTCTTCCGAACAAGCCTAACTCGACGTGCTCATCGTAACACTGGCAAGGTGTGCGACAAGCGGAAGTCTCAGGATAGTAACGGATTCACTCTTCCTACGGCCCCGATGACCTGCCGCACAGATGACGGCGAGCGGTTCAACTCACTGCTGGCGGTTGCAACTTTCTCGGCACAAATCGCATTTGCTATTTATCCTGAACGTCTATGTCTTTCTGTTGTCACCAGCCAATTTTCCCTGTCAGCAAGCTTCCCATAATTTCAGCCGGTTAGCGATTGAGCAAATGCCAATTTCTAGTGTCCGAGGCCAAATCTTGCGGTCGATGAGGATTCTCTTCACGAATGCGAATGGAACGCCGTTCTTCAGGAGTGCGATTCTTCATAGGTCTCGGTATTCTTCCTGCGGGCGGTAACCAATCCCTTCTCTCGCAGGCGGCGCCTCAATCTCTTTTTGCGGTTTTGAATGTCCGCCGCATTGGTTCCAACTGCGTCTGCAATTTCATCAGGCTTGTAGAGGTCCAAATCTAAGACTGCTTCCACGACTTCCTTCAGTGCCGGCGGTCTCGCTCCGGATCACTCCTGCTGGATCTCCTCGCGCCGCTCCTTCTTCCTTCCCATCAAGGTGCTCAGCCGTGTCTTCCGCGGTAAGTTCGTCGCTGGACTCAAGGCCGCCTTTCAGGCAGGCGCGCTCCAGTTCCACGGACATCTCTCTCCGCTTGCGGAGCCACGCGCCTTCGCCTCCTGGCTGCGACTACTGTTCCGTCACGACTGGGTCGTCTACTCCAAACGGCCTTTCGGCGGGCCAGAACATGTGTTGCGCTATCTCGGCGCTTACACCCACCGCGTTGCCATTTCCAACAGCAGGTTGGTTGCTCTTGCCAACGGCCACGTCACCTTCCGCTGGCGCGACTCCGCCCATGGCAACAAGAAGCGGCTCATGACTCTCCCGGTTGAAGAGTTCCTGCGCCGCTTCCTCCTACACCTGCTGCCGTGCGGCTTTATGCGCATCCGCAACTTCGGCTTCCTCGCCAATCGGCAGCGGGCAGAACTCCTTCCGCTCTGTTCCCGCTTGCTCCAACCATTTGATCCGCCAGCCGCAGGCGCCGCCGCGCCGTAGCGTTTCCCATTCCCTCGCTGTGGCAATGTCCGCTTTGCGGCGGAACCATGCAGGTTGTCGAGCACCTCTCTGCTGCGCAACTGCTCCTCCGGTCTCCGCCTCATCTCAGCCGGTGCGCCGCATGAATCCACATCTCCAGCCTCGCATCTCGCTCGTGCTTCGGCGGGCACACTGGTTCTCTGTCTCGCACCTGTCAGAATGCAGTCTGGGGGTGCGATTCAGACTCTCCGATGCGCCGCCCCATGACCATTCTCTCCGCGACCCGCTACTGAAACCCAAGCGCTCCGACCGCAACGGCCAGCTCACAAACGATCGAAACCAGCTCATCCAGATACAAATCCCATAGTCCTCGGGGCGGCTTCCTTCAAGTCGCTGTATCTGAAGCGCCCCTTCACAGCGCAGCGGAACGATAGATCTTCACTCGTGGGCGCTTCAGATACAGCACTAAG
>Ga0209698_10007589_pt1 | contig 11362 bp, 11 predicted proteins | sample LitLauG_LLR_2012_FD_187203 | JGI IMG/M metagenome (GOLD analysis project Ga0209698, IMG submission 187203) | Freshwater sediment microbial communities from Pennsylvania, USA - Little Laurel Run_MetaG_LLR_2012 (SPAdes) (version 2) | ecosystem: Environmental > Aquatic > Freshwater > Creek >... | reverse complement strand
CTACCGTCCCGACGCCCTGGCCCCCCAGGTCGGCGGCGAGGGTCGGCGCTCCCGCTTCCAGGCGAACCTCGTGTCCCTGTCGGACACCGAGGGCCTGGCGATGGGCGGCCGCATCGAGCGGTTCGAGCAGCTCCGGGACCTGTTCATGAAGCGGTTCGACACCCTCGGGCGTGCGGCCGGCGTGGACGACGAGAAGGTCCCCCTCGCCCAGGTCAAGATCGACATCCCGGCCGAGCGTGACCTCCGCAACATCCCGTGGGCGGAGGCCCGGAAGCGGATCATGGCGATCGTCGGCAAGGACGCCGTCGGCATCGACCCGTGGACCGGCAAGGAGGCCCTCATCGCATCCGGCGGACTCGCGGCGCCGGTCGAGCCGTACTACCCGCAGCTCGTGATCGCCCAGGGCGCCCGCCCCGTGCAGGCGGCGCTGCCGACGTTCGTCGCCGAGCGTGGAGGGATCAAGCTGGTCCTCCCCCCGAGCATCAGCTCGGTGTCCGCGGCGACCCGGCCCGGCCTGTTCGCCGACGGCGTGACCAACACCGACACCTCGCTCGTGTCGGCCACGGCCGCCTTCAATGCGGCGGACGTGGGCAAGCCGGTCCTCAACGTCGGCGCCTCGACGGTGTTCGCCGCCGGGACGATCATCAGCTCGGTGACCAACGCCACGACCGTCGTGCTCAGCGCGGCGACGACGTCGACCGGCACCGGCGTGTCGTTCTACCTGCCTGGCCGCAACCCCAACAACCTCGGCCCGGCCGTGGCCGTCGTGACCGCAGCGCAGGATGCTGCGGGCCCGCCGAACACGGTGAAGTTCACCTACGACGTGCCCGACGGTTCGCAGACCGAGTTCGACGTCTACAGCGTCTACACGTCGCTGCAGTTCGCGAACCTCACGGCGCGGACGTTCCCCGAGCAGGTCGAGGCCAACATCCGGGTCGCCGATGCGCTGGCCGCCCGGGTCGCCGAGACGCAGATGCTCGACGTCATCACCGCCTGGTCGACGCTATTCACCGGCGCCAAGACGTTCGGCACGGCCCGTCAGCTCCTGACGCAGCTTGAGCACATGGCGGCGTTCTACCGCAACAGCGAGCGCATGGACCCGATGGCCGTGCTCCGCTGCGGTGTGCCGGCGTGGGCGATCAACGCGATGCGGGCCGACTACCTGTCCACCTTCATCGGTGGCGGGGCGCAGAACTGGGGCCTGTCGGACGACGAGATCGCTGGGTTCTTCCAGCAGATCCGGGTGGTGCCGTTCTTCTACCAGGACGGCCCGTCGGATATCTCGCAGTTGTTCTCGACCACCGGCCTGTCCGGTGCGACGAACACGGGCATCAACTCGGCGACGCCGATCGCCATCCCGGACTATCCGGGGACCGGCGTCACCACGTCGTTCCGCACCAAGGTCGTCAGCTTCATGTGGGCCGAGGGCACCTGGCTCGGCCTGACGACCGGCGAGCTGAACCTCGGGCTCGTGCGGGACTCGATCCTCAACTCGCAGAACCGCTTCCGCAACTTCCAGGAGGAGTGGGAGACCCCGGCGTTCGTCGGGACCCGGTCGCTGCGAGGCGTCCACACCGTCGCCGCCGACGGTACCTACGGCGCTGCGGCGAGCATCACGCTCGGCGCTGGCTCGGGCATCTGAGCCAAGCCGTGCGCCCGGCCTGATCCTGTAGAGCTGAGAGAGGGGCACCATGACCACGACTCCGACGATGAGCAGCGTGAATGGCATCGACTTCACGCTTCCCGTGTCGCCGCCGCTCGTGGTGCCCCCTCTCTCTCTGCTCGATCTCGCCCGGGAGCTGTTGGATGTGCAGGGCCTGGTCGAGGAGGCTCGGCTCGTTGCCGAGGCCGCCGTGTCCGCCCAGGCGCTCACGCAAGCTGCAGCCGATCGCCTCGCCGGCGCGCCGGAGGAGGAGCGTGTTGCAGCGCAGCGCGAACTCGAGGACGCCACCGACGCTCAGACCCAAGCGGAAGCCTGGGCGTCGGCGGCGTTCAAGCGCGTCGAGGACCTCGCGCATTGGGAGCACGGGTTCCAGTACCTTCCCGAGCTGACGCAGGCGCTGGCCCTCTCGACGTTCGCGCCGGACACCGCGGTGGCGAACACCTCGGGCGCGGATCCGACGACGCTGAACCTCAAGCCCAACGCGTCGACGGAGGCCGTGACCGCGCCGTCGTTCCTGTGGTACGACCCGTTCCAGGTCATCGCCCTGGACGACCGGAGCATGTTCGGCTTCCGCCACGTCGACTACGAGGATCGGCGCGATCGAGCTCGGCGTGCCCTCGTGGCCCACGAGAGCTACGACGTCGAGCAGGAGTTCTGGACGGGCGCGACGATCCCGACCAACTTCCACCTCACCGCGTCGCCGAACACCCCGACGTCGTCGCCGCATCGGACGACGACCGCGTGGCCGAACCCGGATCCTGCTCCTGGGACGACGCTCGGCGTCGCGGTCGGGCTCGGGCTCGCGCTCGAAGCGCTCGACCAGGCGATCGCCGACTCCGAGGCCGGCACCGGGATGATCCACGCGACGCCGTTCATGGTGCAGGCGTTCATGCGGATCTTCTCCTACATCCGCGACCCCGACGGCAAGGTGTACACGGTCAACCACAACCTGTTCGTGCCGGGCTACGGCTACAAGGGCACTGGCCCCGACCAGGCGGATCGGACGACCGCTGGCGACGGGCATCTGAGCGTCGGCGTCAACACTCTCAGCTCGGCGAGCGCGGCGTTCACCACGTCGGACATCGGCCGCCTGGTGACGGGCACCGGCCTCGCCGCCGGCACGCACATCTTGAGCGTCACCGACTCGACGCATGTCATCCTCGACAAGGTGGCGCTCGCGAACGAGACGACCAGCGCGATCACGATCCACGGGCTCGGCGGCGACGCGACGGGCTCGCCGCAGCAGTGGTGCTACGCGACGGAGATGCAGTACTGGTGCCGTGGCGACCTCCACGCCTACCCGCGTGACTTCAACGAGATGTCGCCGGCCGTGCCGGTCGACAACAACGCGCCTGTCCGGGTCGAGCGGTCGTGGGCGATCCTCGGCAACCAGATCCTGCGCGCCGCGGTCCTGGTCGACTCCACCGTTCTCACCTGAGCGCGCGTGACCGACGTCGCTCTGCCGCAGCCGGTCGGGGTCATCACCGCGTCGCACCACTACCTGAACCCGTGGGCGTCCGAGGACGACATTCCTCCGAAGCGCCTGGTCGATTCGCAGGGCTCGCCGCTCGCGGATATCCCGATGGGGCTGATGCTCGCCGCGGCGACGGACCTGCTCTACGTCCTGTCCGGGCGGGCGTATCGCACCGGCCGCACGATCTGTCGGCCGACCGCGATCAACGGCGCCTACGGCAACCAGTCCTACCTGTACCCGTACTCAAGCATGTCGGGCTACGGCTCGGCGTGGGGGTTCGCTGCGGGATGGGCGTGGACGGCGATCGGGATGGGCTGGTGGCAGAACGGGCAGGATCTCAGCGAGGTCGTGCTGCAGGCTCCGGTGCGGCGCATCAACCAAGTGCTGGTCGACGGCGCGGTGCTCGGCCCGACGCAGTACACCCTGTACGACAAGCGGCGCCTGGTCCGCAACGTCGACCAGTCCGGCTCGACCACCGGCGCGTGGCCGTGGAATCAGCAGCTCCAGCTTCCGGTCAACCAGCCGGGCACCTGGCAGATCGACTACGAGTGGGGGCAGCCTCCGCCGGACTCCGGGAAGCTCGCGTGCGCGGAGCTGGCGGCGCAGCTCGCGCTCGGGTTCTCCGGGCAGGACTCGTGCCGGCTCCCTGGCCGTGTCCTGTCGATCGCGACCCAGGGCATGAGCACCGCCGTGGGCGACGCCCTGCAGTACCTCCACGAGTCGTTGACCGGGATCCCGATCATCGACCTGTTCCTGCAGGCGTACAACCCCGGGAAGCGTCGTCGGCGCACGGTGTTCCTGGCGCCCAACAGCATCCAAGGCCGGTCGACGTGACCGGGCGTAAGATCCGCACGACCGAAAGGAGCCGCCATGTCTGACGGCGCGATCCAGATCCAGGGCTGCGCCATCCGGGTGGCCGCCATCGACTCGACCGGCGCCCCGATCGCCGGGGCCAACATGACCTGGCAGGACAACCTCCCGCTGATCACGCTCGACCTCAAGCCGGTCTACGAGAACGGTGTCGACATCACCCCGGTGTCGGCGTGCGGGCAGCCGGTCATGTCCTACAAGGACTACGACCGGCCGAAGCGGTGGGAGGTCGGGATCACCGTCGGCGACTCGAACTACGACCGGGACTCGCTGATCGACGGTGGCGCCCTGCTCACCCGAGCGTCGAACGCTGGGCGGACGTTCGCTGATGGTGCGACGACGACGGGCTCGAACCTGCTGAACTCCCCGGCGCTCGCCAGCTTCACCGGGATGGACTACGGGCGGGCCGTGACCGGCACGGGCATCCCGGCCAACACCTACATCGTGGACGTCATCTCGGCGACGGTCGCCCGGCTCAACAACGCGGCGACGGCGACCGGGACCGGCGTGTCGATCACGCTCGGCTCGGTCGCGGCGCAGACGATCGGCTACCAGTCGATCCCGCTGCTCACCGTCGGCAACCCGAACGGCATCTCGATCGAGGTGTGGGCGAAGGCGATCCTGCGCCTGACCGGCTACCAGGGCCCGGCGACGTACCCGTCGGGCGGGGTCGCTGGTCCTCCGGCGATCCCGGGCTCGCCGTGGGTGCGCGTCGCGATCCCCCGGGCCTACCAGTTCCCCGGCGATCAGAAGATCGAGAACAAGGAGACCCCGCACCTGTGGACCGGGTGGGCGATCGAGAACCCGAACTGGGGCACGGGTCCCAACTCGGACTGGACCACGGCCGGCGCCGGCAACGTCGGTCCTGTCGTGGCGCTCGACTCGAGCCGGGCCGTGAACTGGATGCGTGACAACGCGCTGCCGACGCCCCTCGGGCCCTATCTGCAGACCTCCGCCGCTTGAGCACGACCTTCACGGTCGACGCGCAGGCGCTTCCCTACCCGCCCGCACCTCCCCCTGGCTGGATCTCCGGCCAGGGCGACGTGCTGCTCCAAATCGCCGAGGCCGCCATCGTGGGTGCCGGCCTCGGCGATCGGTTCATCCGCCGTGCTCGGGTGGTCGACAAGCCGGTGTTCCGGTCGTTCGGGACTGCCGGCCCGAACGGCCAGCTCTACGTCTACCTGGTCGGCATGTACGAGGGCCGCTCGGGCGAGGAGCAGTACCGGGACTCCTACGGCAACCGTGGCCAGGGCGCGTTCCGCACGGCGGCCTGGTCGATCCAGTTCGGGCTGCCGTGGCCGACCGTGAAGCAGGCTGGGGTGCTCCCTTCGCCTGACGACCTGGGCGCGGTCACCCACGACCTGGAGGACGCCCTCGGGGCCGTGTGGGCGGCGCTGTACGCGTCGGCGCAGAACGGCTACCTGGACTTCGCCGGCAACCCGATCCGGCCCACAGCCAACCCGACCGACGGCATGCTGATCGGCCGCTCGTCGCCGCTGCCCAACCGTGGGTTCGCCGGCTTCGAGATCCCCGTGACGCTGCAGCTCGCCTGAGCTGCATCCCGCGGCCACCGGGGCTCGGCAACCTATCCTGGCGGGCGTGCCGGCACCGGAGATGGGGAAGCGACGCGTGTTCGCCCTCGCGAACCTGCCCGGCGGCGTGCGCGCCCACGCGTGGCGTGACGTGGCGGAGGGCCCGCAGCTCGACGCTTGGCTGGAGGCCGGCCTCGTGGCCCTCACGGGGCCTCGCGGGGAGGACCCGCCTGTGACCATCCCAGCCGAGCGTTGCTGCACCGGACGGGGCTGACGATGGCCAACGTGCGCTTCGTCGGCCTCCCCCGACCGCTCCTGTACGCCGCGGTCGCGGAGATGCCCGGCTGGAGGATCCTCGGGGAGCGGATCTTCGAGCGGGCGAAGGCCCTGTGCCCGGTGTCCGACAACGAGGACGACGGGCCGCACCTGGTCGACCAACTCGAGTTGCGGTTCATCTCCGGCGTCGACCCGCGGATCCTGATCGGCTGCTCGAAGGATCCCGGCCACCTGAAGTTCCGCTACGTCGTGGACGGCACCGACCCGCACCCGATCGACGCCCTCGGCCCCTACTCCCTTCACAACGCTCAGACGGACGAGTACTTCGGCCCGCACGTCGAGCATCCCGGCACCGACCCCAACAACTTTCCCGTCGAAGCGATGAAGCTGATCCTGCACGATTCCGCCAGCAAGTCCGCCTAGGAGGCCCCGCATGTCTCTGTCCGATGATCCCCTCCGCTCCGCTTCCGGGATGCCGGTCGCTCCGGTGCCCGTGGCCGCCGTGGAGCCGCCGCTCGGGTCAGCGTCGCACCCTGACGTCCAGGCGGCCGCAGCGGCCGCCCTGGCTCCCTCAGCGCAGCCGCCGGGTGGGTCGGCCCCCCGGTTCATGTCTCGCCGGCAGAAGCGTGTCGAGGACGTCGCGCTGCCGTTCATCGTCGGCGTCGAGCTCGTGGAGGCCGGCCAGGAGGACGAGGTCATCGAGCGGGAGTTCATCTTCCACCCGCGCTGGGTTCCCGGGACCGTCGGCTTCGACGCGATGGCCGCCCAGGCGCGCGACCGGATCTCGATCCACGACTTCGACGCCGTGTGGAAGGTGTACGAGACCGGGCTCGGGCCTGACGCCTACCGGGAGTTCCGGGCGTTCGTGGACGACCCGAAGGTCAACATCGAGCTGGAGCAGATCGGTGAGACCCTGGCCTGGATGCTGAAGGAGATCAATGGCGTTTTCCCTACGGAGCAGCCTGCTCCCTAGCGGGGTGGGCTGCGGATCACTGGCCTCTTGTCGATGGGCGTGCGACAGCCGCCGGGTTCGACGCGCTCGACCTGATGGAGAGCGACGTCGGCCGCTTCCTGGCGTTCGTCTATGTCCACTACCACGATGCGCTCGGGTCGTCCGAGGAGCGCGAGGCGCTGGCGGTTGCCGTGTCCTGGGGTGATCCTGGTGCGGTCGCCGCGGTCGGCCGGCGCGCTCGTCGGCTGACGCCGGCGCAGGTCGAGGAGATGAACGAGGCCGCGGCTCAGCGCAACGCGATGGTGCTCGGCGTGCTCGGGGACTACTTCGCTCAGCCCGTGGGGGAGGTCCCGGCCTCGTGACGATCATCGGTGATGCGTTCGTCCAGCTCCGCCCGGAAGGGAGCACCTTCGGCAACGAGACGCAGAGCGTCCTGTCGAAGGTGTTCAAGGGCCTGGGCCCGCTCGCCCCGATCGCTGGGGTCGCGGCGACGATCGTCACGACGCTCGGCGCGATCGGCGAGGAGTTCGACAAGCAGTTCAAGCAGATCCAGATCGACACCGGCGCGACCGGCACGCAGCTCCAGGGCCTGGAGGGCGTGTTCAAGCAAGTGTTCTCCACGTCGGCCTCGTCGGCCGCCGACGTCGAGAAGGCGCTGGCGACCGTGTCGATCCGAACGGGCCTGACCGGGCAGGCGCTCGAAGGGCTGACGAAGCAGGAGGTCGACCTCGCCCGGATCACCAAGACCGACGTCGGCGGGACGGTCGACTCGACCACGCAGTTGTTCAACAAGTTCGGGATCGCCGCGAAGGATCAGGGCGCTGCGCTCGACACCCTGTTCAAGGCGACCCAGGCGTCCGGGAAGGGGATCGACACCCTGTCGGGCGACCTGAAGCGCACCGAGCCGGTCCTGTCGTCGTTCGGCCTGACGTTCGGTCAGCAGACGGCGATCGTCGCCGAGCTGGAGAACAGCGGCGCTCGGGTGACCTCTGTCGTGACCGGGCTGGGCAAGGTGTTCTCGATCGCCGCGAAGCAGGGCGAGGACCCGGTGGTCCTGTTCAACAAGATGCTGGCGCAGCTCAAGGCGTTCCCGTCCGCCGCTGACGCCACGACGTTCGCGGTGCAGAACTTCGGGATCCGGGCCGGGCCCGAGTTGGCTCGTGCGGTGCGGGCTGGCAACTTCGACGCCACGAAGCTGTTCGCTCAGATCACCTCCGGTAAGGGCGGCATCGAGGCGACCGCGACGGCGACGGAGACGCTGGGGACCAAGTTCAAGATCCTGAAGAACGGTGTCGAGACGGCGCTGCAGCCGGCGGGTCAGGCGGTCCTCAATTTCGCCGACACCATCTTGTCGAAGCTCGCGCCGGTCCTGCTCAAGGACATTCCGTTCGACATCGCCGTCGCGAAGAACGCCTTCGAGCAGGGTTTCAACAAGGGCCTGACCGACAAGGCCAACGGGATCACCACTGCGATCTCCCGTGTCGGCCAGGTCGTGCGGGGCCTCGGCGACGGGTGGAAGAACCTGCAGGCGCCGAAGAACGCGTCCGACTTCGAGCGCCTCGCGAACGTCGTGGGGCAGGGCGCTCACAAGCTGTTCGACGGGTTCAAGCTCGCCGCGTCGGCTGTCGGCGACGTGTTCGGCGGGAAGCTGAAGGGCTTCCACGAGGGCGCGACGATCATCGTGGACGGTCTGGCGAAGGACGGCCTGTCGGTCCAGAACTTCGAGGCCGGGCTGCACACCCTGTCGACCAACACGGGGCCGTATCTCGCTCGGGTGGTCGACGGGTTCAAGAAGCTGCCGGGCGACTTCGTGAAGGGCCTGGAGGTGCTCCCCGGCGTCGCCGCGAAGGAGATCGGGAAGCTCGGCTCCGCCGTCGTGAAGGAGTTCGAGAAGCTCGGCGAGGAGCTGATCAAGGGCCTCGTGAGCGGGATCGTCCATGCCGGCGAGACGGAGCTGAAGGACGCGTTCACCAAGCCGGCCGAGAACCTGCTGAAGAAGGCGAAGAGCTTCTTTGGGGTGGCGTCGCCGTCGACGGTGTTCGCCGAGATCGGCAGGAGCCTGATCGACGGCCTGGCGGTCGGGATCACAACTCGAGCGCCTGTCGCGCAGGGCGCGGTCAACCAGCTCGGGCTGAAGGTGCCGGCGCTCACTGGTGGCCTGCCGACGATCCCGGGTTCGAACGTCGGGCCGGCCGCGGGCTCGGGGACGGCCGTGTCGATGGATCAGAAGCTCGGGCTGATCGTGGAGTTGCTGCGCCAGGTCCTTGAGGAGGAGCGGGTCAACGTGAACGTCCATCCGGCGCACACCCAATCGTCGGCGCAGGTCGGCCAGTCGGTCGCCGCGCACCTCGCGTTCAAGCTGGCCCGATGAGCAACGACTTCGGGTTCCCGGCGTACTCGATCTCGGGCAACGGGCTGACCGTTCCGGTCAACACCGGGACGCCCGACGCCGAGGGCACGTTTTGGTTCATGGAGGACCTCGACGGGTGGGACTCGCCGGACGTGCGCGTGACGATGCTGCCCCGGCTCGGCCAGGACGGCGAGGTCCCCGGCGACCTGCACTACCGGGGCCGCACGCTGATCCTCCGCAACGGCTGGGCGGAATCCGCGTCGGAGGCCGAGCGTCAGGCGAGCCGTGACCTCATCGCCGCGGCGACGGACCTCAAGCTCGGGAACGCCGGGCTGCTCCTGGTGAACGAGATCGTCCCGAAGCAGTGCTCGGTCGTGCGCGCCGGCAACACCGGGCAGGGCAAGCTGCTCGTGGTCTACAACCGCACCGGGATCCGGCCCGGCAACCCTGGCTTCGCCGGCCTCTCGTCGGCCGGGTTCAAGTACCTGTTGAAGTGGCAGGCGGAGCTGTACGCCGAGGACCCGTTGAAGTACTCGCAGACCCTTTCCTCGATCGCGTTCTCCGGCGGTGCCGCGTCGTGCCCGAACGCCGGCACCGCGGTGACGTTCCCGGTCATCACGTTGACGACCGGCGCGTCGGACCCGATCCTGCTCACCAACACCACGACCGGGCAGACATTGCGGCTGCACGTCCCGACGGTGCCGATCCCTCCTGGGCCGCTGCCGGCGATGCCGTCGACGCTGCACGTCGATATGTACCTCAAGAACATCACCGACGGCTCGGGCAACCCGGCGAACTACGTGCGGGATCCCACGACGCCATGGTGGGGCCTTGTGCCTGGAGCCAACGCTGTCACCGTGAGCCCGAGCATCGCGGGGACCGTCGTCTACCGCTCGGCCTGGATCTGAGATGAACCGGCTCTACGATCACGCCCGCCACGACATCGGCCGCGGCCTCATCGACCTCGGTGCGGTGACCGTCGGCATCGCCCTCGCGCCGACTACCTACGTCCCCAACTTCGCGACCGACCAGTTCCTGGCGATCATCGGCTCGCCGGTTGCCGGTGGGATCGGCTCCGACCTCGCGAGCGTCGTGTTCAGCTCGGGCGGCAATTTCACGTCAGCGAACTTCGACTTCGGGGTCGTGTCGGGGTCGTTCGGCGCGGTGATCCTGTTCGTGGACACCGGCAGCTCGGCGACGGCGAAGCTGGTCGCCTACATCGACACCGGCACCAACGTCCCCGGGTCGGGTGGCGGCTCCGATGTCACGTTCGCACCGGACCCGGTCAACGGGATCTTCACCCTCTGAGAGGATCGCATGGCAACCATCGGCCACCGCACCCGCATCACGGATATCGACTGCTCGGGGCAGGCGTGGAAGCTGGCGACGACGCCGATCCCTGGCGGCGCTGCCGGCGACACGGTCACGCTCAACTTCCCCGCCGCGCTGACGTCGTTCGGCGTCGCCGTGCCGACCATCACCTCCGGCGCCGAGTACCTGCCGATCGTGATCGACTTCGACAAGCCCGGGCTCGCCGAGCCGATGTGGATCACCGCGTACACCTCCGGGGCGACCAGCGCGACCGCGATCCGGTCGCCGGTCGACGGGGAGCCGAGCTCGAACTTCACGGTCACCCACGCCGTCGGCGCCAACATCTGTCTCGGCCCGATGCACCAGGACATCAAGGAGGTGTTCGACGACATTTGGAGCGGCGACACCTTGGCCGGCGGCCCGTTCGACTACAACTTCGAGGGTCGGGGCCTGTCGACCATCCCGTCGGGGTACACCTGGTACGAGCAGGGCGGCGCGGTCTACCTGGAGAAGAACGGGGCCGGGCAGATCCTCGCCCCGTCGGAGGGTCTCGGCGGCTTCAACTTCCGGGGGATCTGGCGGCCGTTGCCGGCCGCTGCGTCGTTCATCGTGTACGCGAAGATCCGGGTCGACGCGACGCTGTTCGCCGATCCGACCGCCAACGACCTGATCTACACGGGCCTGTTCCTGCAGCAGAACGTGGCGTCGGCGACGACGGTCGCGGTCGGCTCGAACGGTGTCAACACGTCGACGTTCGCCGGGGCCGGCGTGCTCGACGTCGCTGACACCTCGTCGTTCACTCCGGGCCCGAGCCATCTGATCGTCGCGACGAGCGGCACGCCCGCCGAGATCAACTACACCGGGCAGACGCCCACGTCGTTCACCGGCTGCACCACGTTGTCGGGCGGTGGGGTGCTGTCGACGGGCGGCGCCG
>Ga0209698_10007588_pt1 | contig 11362 bp, 9 predicted proteins | sample LitLauG_LLR_2012_FD_187203 | JGI IMG/M metagenome (GOLD analysis project Ga0209698, IMG submission 187203) | Freshwater sediment microbial communities from Pennsylvania, USA - Little Laurel Run_MetaG_LLR_2012 (SPAdes) (version 2) | ecosystem: Environmental > Aquatic > Freshwater > Creek >... | reverse complement strand
GCTGCGGATTGAGGCTAGTGGGGCGATTCTGCGCGGAAATTTCCGGGTTGGCGACTCGCTGACAGACTCGCGGACAGGAATGTCCGCGCCACAGGAAACGCGGGCGGGGGCGCCCGCGCCACACGAGTGGTGCGAGCGGCGGCTCTTGGCTCGGATCCACCGGCTTACCGTTGCTACGCTGCGGAAACAGATTGAGCCAGTTACAGCGGCGCAGTTTATGAACTGGCTTTTGCGCTGGCAGCATCTCGCTCCGGGGACGCAGGTGCGCGGCGAGCATGGGACGCTGGAAGTGATCCGGCAGCTGCAGGGGTTCGAAATTCCGGCGAGCGCCTGGGAACGGTTTGTGCTTGGGCGCCGCATCACGGCGTACGATCCGGCGCATCTTGATCAGCTTTGCCTGGCGGGCGCGGTGGGATGGGGGCGGCTCTCGCCGCATCCGGCAACACTTGAAGAGGGCGGAACTGCGGACACATTGAACGCCGATGGTGCGAGCGGTGGACGGGCGGGGCCGCCCGTCGCTCCATTTCGGCGGCGGGTGATCCCTACTCGGGTTGCGCCGATTGCGTTTTTTGTGCGCGAGGATGCGGACTGGATGCGGCCGCATCATCCGGGAGCTGAGGATTCTTCGACCTCGTTTCTGAGCCCCAATGCGCAGGCACTGCTGGAGTTGCTGAAACAGCGCGGGGCGTTGTTTTTTCCTGACATGGTGCGCGCCACGGGCAAGCTCAAGGCGGAAGTGGAGATGGGTCTGTGGGAACTGGTGGCGGCGGGACTGGTCACAGCCGACGGATTTGAGAACCTGCGCGCGCTGGTCACGCCGAAGAATGTTTCGGGCAGCGGGCTGGGAAAGGCGCGGCGTCCGCGGCATGCGGCCGGGCGATGGTCTTTGTTGCACACCGAAGGCGCGGACCGCGATCGGAGCGTGGAATCATGCTGCTGGATGTTGCTGCGGCGTTACGGGGTGGTGTTTCGCGATTTGCTGGTGCGGGAAACCAACCTGCCGCGCTGGCGTGAATTGCAGATTGCCTTCCGGCGGCTCGAAGATCGCGCGGAAGTGCGCGGCGGGCGGTTCGTGGACGGATTTCTGGGAGAACAGTTCGCGCTTCCGGTGGCGGTGGAATCGCTGCGGGCGCATCGCAAATTGCCGCTCATTGGAGAGCGCGTGACGATTGCAGCAGCTGATCCGCTGAACCTGGTGGGAATTGTTGTTTCGGGCGAACGGATCCCGGCGATTTCGGGAAGAAGTGTTACGTTCCGGGATGGAGTGTGGGTAGCGGAGGGAGAAACTTTGCTGGCCGCGGGGTTGTAGGGCGGCGGCACTGGGCCGTCCCTCCGGGACTGAATTGTTTGCTCTGCTGACCCAGCGCTGAAGCGCTGGGCTAAGTTGGTTAGCCCCTCCGGGGTTTTTTTTGGGGCATTTCGTTCTGCCGGATTGTCCGAAGACGAGTTTTCACACGCAGGCATTTGAGTTAACGACTTACGGCATGGCTAAAGCGATGCCCCGCTAGGAAGCGCTGGCGGTGGTGCGAAACGCAAGGTCCCTCGACTTGTGCTCCGTCGCTTCGCTCCCTCGCCTGGCGCTCGGGATGACAGGAACGTAGAAACAAATCGGGGACCCGAGGAGGGGTCGCCGGGTCCCCGTCACTCCCGGTCAGCAAATCTGCAGCGCTTCCCCCGAATCGCCTTCTGCTGCACGGTAGCTGAAGAACTATAAACTCGGCGGAGACAATTCGCAACACTTTAGCTTTGGTGTTGCAGCACGCTCTCTGTCGCGCTCGGTTTAATTCGATTCAACGCGGCTCACGGCAGCTGGAGGGAGAGCAGGCCCGCTGGGTTCAGGTAGACGCCCTGCCAGCGCACGGCCAGATGCAGGTGAGGGCCGGTGGCGCGCCCGGTGCCGCCGCTGAGCGCGATCTCCTGGCCTTTCTCCACGGTATCCCCTTCCTTGATCAAGAATTTTGACAGGTGGAGATAGAGGGTTAGCAGGCCCTGGCCGTGATCGATCACCACGCAGTTCCCTTCAAAGAAGAGCGGACGCGCCAAGATGATGCGGCCACGATTGACGGCTGCCACCGGTGTGCCCGCGGGGGCACGGAAGTCGAGACCCTGGTGCGTACTCTGCACGGTGCCATTGAATACGCGTTGCACGCCAAACACGTCGGAGATCTCGGCCTCGACGGGACGAGTGAAGGAGCCTTTCCATTCCCTTTCGGCGGTGAGTGTCTTGAAAACCTCGGCCTTGATTGCCTTGTCCTGCTCGATCTGGCGAAAGTCTTCCGGGCTGGGGGCGGTGTAGCGTCCCGGCACTTTCAGGATGGCCCGCGGATAGCGCTGCCGCTGCAAGCTGATTCGCTGCTGGAAAGTGAGGGGCTTTCCAGCGGCTGTTTCAGCGCTGAGTTCGAGGGGATAGGTTCCGGGCTTGGTCTCCAGACTTACACCGGCCAGCGCGAACCAGGCCTTTTCGCCATCATCGAAGGTGAAGGAGAGATCGTGGCCGAGCCACTTGCCCGAGAGCGAACTAACCGGCTTCGGGGTCGTGACCCGAAATAAAACGGGAGCGCCATTTACAACGCGAGTCGGCTGGTAAGTGAGCTTCCAGGGGGCGGGTTTGGTGGCCGATGCGGCCAGTGACATCAATACGGCGGCAATCAGTGACCAGGAATGGAACCGCAATCGGTGCATCGCGATTTCAGGCTAGCATTGCGCGCGGCGGACATCCATGTTTCCGTCAGGATGGCGGTGTTGCTACTTAGGATTCTGGGCAGGATTCGGCGGGTGAGGAATGGTGGACCTGGTCGGGATCGAACCGACGACCTCTTCCATGCCATGGAAGCGCGCTCCCAGCTGCGCCACAGGCCCAATTTGGACTACCCGCGCCAGAGAAGACCGGCTCGAACTGGTTTCATCAATGCTTTTGCCGGGCTGTGAGCTTGGCCCTCAGGGGCTAAAGCCCGCATTTTTGAGGGGCCCGAGCGGAACGGCTGAAGCCGTGCCCTACCCAAGACCTATTTATGAAACCACTTCTAATCAATTCTCGCCCACCTTCCCTGTAGAGTCAAACTCAACTACGATATGGTTGCAAAGTTCATGACACCTCGGAGCCCAATGTCATTCTCTCGAAACGTTCTTTCGCTATGCGCGATCGCTTCTTTCGGCTTGCTGTTGCCGTGCAGGACGATGGCACAAGAGACAGCTGGGGCAACCGGCGCAGCGCAGCCTCCGGTGGCTTATGCATCGGTCAGCGAACTGAACGGCATTCTGGCAGAAGTCAAACAGACCGCGCAGAACATGCAGGCGGACCTGGGAAGAACCCGCATCGAGCGTTGGAAAACCGATTCGTCGACCAAACGGCAGACGCAGGCCAACGTGGATTCGATCCAGCGCAATCTGCAGTCGGCGTTGCCCGATCTTCTCTCGCAGTTGAGCAACTCGCCCGAGGACCTGGCGGCCAGTTTCAAGCTTTACCGGAACCTGGATGCGCTGTATGACGTGTTTGGTTCGGTGGTGGAATCGGCCGGAGCATTTGGTTCGAAAGACGAGTTTCAGAGTCTGAGCAACGATATGAGCGGGCTGGAGAGCACGCGCCGCAGTTTCGGCGAGCGCATGCAGAAACTGGCCAGCGCGAAAGAAGAGGAACTGGGGCGGCTGCGGGCGCAGGTTAAGACGCTGCAAGCGGGGCCGCCTGCGCCGCCGAAGAAGATTGTCGTGGACGACACCGAGCCTGCGAAGAAGCCGGTGGCGAAAAAGAAGCCGAAGCCGGCCACTACCCCGCCCGCAAAACCGCCCGCGAGCACACCGCCGTCGAATTAAGGCGCGATTAATCCGCCTCGAGCTATGTGCCGTCCCTCCGGGACTTGAATCATTTCTTCCGTTTTCCCAGCGCTGAAGCGCTGGGCTAAGCTGGATCGCCCCTTCTTGGCTTGAAGTTTTGCGAGACAAACTGCCATTCCAGGCTGGACCCTTCAGCTTCGTTCGGGCGGGCTCGCGAGAGCGCCGGTCCCACAAAACCCCATCGTATTGAAAATACGTTGTTTATTGATGGAACTCGGGGTCAGTCGCCGGAGTCTAAGTAATCGAGGCGGGATATCGAGGGAGTGGTATCCGGAAAACAAGTTTTCCCGCCTGCGGGCCGCGATCACTCTATAATCGAGGGGAACGCCATCATGGCGGGAGCTACGACATTGGGCGATCTCGCGAGCGCTATCGGGGCCCGGGCCGAGGAAACGGGCGTCATTGCCGAGTTGAAGGCTGGATCCGAAGATGCGTACGCCTGGCTGATTGGAGAATTCCATCAGCCTATCTACAGCCTTGTGTACCGCATGGTCAATGATCCCGCCGACGCCGCCGACACCACCCAGGATGTGTTTCTGAAAGTCTTCCGCGGGATAAAACATTTCCACGGCGAGTCGAGCCTGAAGACATGGATCTACCGGATCGCGCTGCATGAGGCCGCGAACCGGCGGCGGTGGTGGTTCCGGCACAAGGCGCACGAGACTTCGATTGATCCGATCGAAGCGGGCGAGTTGGAATATGCGGGGGACAAGCGCCTGGTGGATCCGCGCGAGTCGCCGTTCGACAGTTTTGCCCACGCGGAGGTGCGTACCGCGGTGGGAGAAGCCTTGCAGCGTGTGCCCGAACCCTACCGGACCGCGCTGGTTCTGCGCGATCTGGAAGAGATGTCGTACGAAGAGATCGCGGAAGTTCTGCAGACTTCCCTGGGCACGGTGAAGTCGCGCATCACGCGCGGCCGCGACGCCTTACGGAAACGACTAGCGGGGTATGTACGGGAGGCAGGCCCGGAACTGGGGCTGATCGCTCCCGAGGAGTGCCGCGACCGAGCGGCCGATGGTTCGCGTGGCAGCAGAGAGGTAGAGGTGACACCATGAACTGCGGGGAGGCCAAGAAGCTGTTCTCGCCGTATCTGGATGGCGAAGCGAGCGGGCGGGAGATGCGCGCTCTCAGCGGCCATATGGAAGAGTGTTCCCGGTGCGCGCGCGAATATGGCGCAGTTCGGCGCACGCAGTTATTGCTGGCCAATCTTGGATCGAAAAAGGCGCCGCCCGACCTGGCACTGAAGTTGCGGGTTTCGATCTCACAAGAGATTGCGCAGAAACGGCGTTCGCGCTACGAGGGTGTGCTGGTCCGGCTGGAGAACGCTCTCAATGCCTTTATGGTTCCGGCCACGGCCGGACTGGTGAGTGCGGTTCTGATTTTCGGGCTCCTGCTGGGTTTCTTTGCCTTGCCGGGCCAATTACAGGCCTCGAGCGCAGACGTTCCGCTGATGCTTTACACCGCGCCTCAGCTGGAACAATCCGTGTTCGGCACATCGCTCGGCAGTATTGGCGAGGATTCGGTGGTCATCGAGGCCTATGTGGACGCCAACGGGCGGGTCCAGGACTACCGCATTCTGTCGCAGTCCGAAGACGCCAAGGCGATGCTTCCGCAGGTGAAGAACCTGCTGATCTTTACGACCTTCCGGCCAGCGCTTTCGATGGGACGGCCGACGGCCGGAACAGCCGTGATTTCCTTCTCGAAGATCAGCGTGAAGGGGTAGTCCAGTTCCCGGTTCTCAGTTCTCAGATGCGAACTGGCACGCTCCGCACTTCCTTTGGGAGACGCTGCGAGAAGAAATCCTCCCACGTCCAGAGAGTTCCGCCAGTGAGAACCGGGAAGCTATCTCATAATGAACCAGCGGCGTAAACTACCGTGCCCTCGGGGCTAAAGCCCGCGTGTTTGGCGGTCCGAAGCGGCACGGCTGAAAGCCATGCCCTTCCCAAACTATTTATGCGATGGCCTCTGAGAACTGAGAACCGGGAACTGTGTTGTCAGGTTTGACCTGCCGGATACCCTATTCGTACACTATTCTGGCCATTCATTCGCGCTACGATCACGGAGGATTCCCTGGAACAGAGTTTTCGACTGGCGTTCGTTTTGAGCCTGGCGCTGCTGCCGGCGTTTTGTTGTTTTGCCGAGAACACACCCCAAGTGTCGTTGGAAACCAGCGAGACCCTGTTTACAGTTTTAACTGCGATCAACACTTGCGGCTACGATCAGGAACTGAGCGCTTCCGACCCGCTGCGCACGCAGATCCGGTCGGAAGTCGGCAAGGCAGTGCAGAACACTCCGGGAGCGCAGGATGCAGTTGCACCGTTGTGCGCGTTCTACCGGGACCACCAGGCAACCGATCCCTCGCGCAACCTGGCGCCTTATGTGTCGCTGGCGCTTTACCTGGGAGAAGCACCGACGTTCGCGCCCAAGGTAAAGCAGGCGGAACTTCCGCCCGATGCGTCGGCCGTTTCGGGCCTGGTCGAGTTCCTCCAGCCGTTCTATGAGAAGGCCGGGCTGCACGCGATCTGGGAGCGGCACCGTGAGCGTTACGCGGAGTTGACACAGATCTATCATGATCCGCTGGCGAAGATGACGTTTGACACGGAGATTTATCTGAAACTGCCGTCGGCGGGCTATCTGGGCCGCCAGTTCACCGTCTATCTGGATGCCATGGGCGCTCCCGGCCAGACGAATGCGCGCAACTACGGATCGGATTACTACATCGTATTTTCACCGTCGACGAGCACGGCGATCAAGTTGCAGCAGATCCGGCACACCTACCTGCACTATCTGCTGGATCCGATGGCGCTTAAAAACGGGGCCTCGTTTCAGCGACTGGAGCCGCTGCTGGAGGAAGTCAAGAGCGCTCCGATGGATGAAGTCTTCAAGGAGCATATTTCGCTGCTGGTGACCGAGTGCCTGGTGCGCGCGATCGAGGCGCGTACCATGGGTTCGAAGACGACCGAAGGGGAGCGGGAAAGGAACATCCGTGAGGCCGAGGTTGAGGGGTATATTTTGACCCGCTACTTCTACGATGCGCTGGCGAAGTTCGAAAAGGATCCGGCTGGAATGCGTAATGCCTACGCCGACCTGCTGGGCGCGATTGACGTCGGACGGGAAATGAAGCGGGTGTCGCAGATCCAGTTTGCCGGGGAGGCCGCTCCGGAACTTCTGCACCTGGCGAGGCCGAGGGATGAGCACCTCCTGTTAAACGCGGAACGGCGGCTTTCCGCCGGGGACCCGGAAACCGCGCAGAAACTGGCGCAGCAGGCACTGGACCAGGAAGAAGGAGATCCCGGGCGAGCGTTGTTTATTCTGGCGCAGGTGGCCACCGCCAACCGCGACATGGAGGGAGCACGGACTTACTTTGAACGAGCGCTGCAAATGGCGCGCGAGCCCAAAGTGATTGCGTGGTCGCATATTTATCTTGGCCGAATCTTCGATTTGAAAGAAAATCGGAACGCCGCGGTGGATCAATATCGCGCCGCGTTGAATTCGCCCGGGGGAACGCTTCCGGAAGTGAAGCTAGCCGCCGAGCGCGGGATCGAGCGGCCGTACGAGCCTCCGCAGGGGAGAGAGCCACGATAAAGCCAGGTTTCAGTGTTTCAAAGTTTCAAGGTTGCAAGATCGCAGGGCGTCTTCGAAACCTTGAAACTCTGAAACCTTGAAACCCTAAGCATTACGGGAGATAGCATGAAGCTCACAGCAGTCCTTCTAGTGGTATTGAGTATCGCGCTCTGCGCCGCGGCACAGAATAGCGGACAGCCTGCGCAGCAGACACCTCCGGCGGCGGGCCAGGCAGCCCCCGCGCCGGGTACGCCGCCAGCGGCCAAACGCCCGCCGCAAGCGAAGACGCAGCCGGAATTCGACGCCTACAAGGCAGCCGCCGCGAATACCGATCCAACCGCCTTCGAAAAAGCGGCGGACGATTTCGCCACCAAGTTTCCGGATAGCGAACTGCGCGTGCTGCTGTACAAGAACGCCATGCGCATTTACCAGAGCGCCAACAACGGCGAAAAGACCGAGGCCATGGGCCGCAAGGTGCTCAGTTTCGATGGGGATGATCCGGAAGCTCTGGTGATCGTGGCCGAAGTGATCGCGGAAAGAACGCGCGACTCGGATCTGGACAAGGACCAGCGCTTCGACGAAGCCGTCAAGATGGCGACCAAAGCCACTACGACGGTAGACTCGGACATCAATGCCCCGGCCGGCACGCCCCAGGACAAATTGGACGCCTACAAATCCCTGCTGCGCTCCAACGCCTACTCCATTATGGGGACGATCGCGTACAAGAAGGACAATTACCCGGCGGCGCAGGAAAATCTCCAGAAGTCCATCGACGCCTTCCCTTCCCAGCCCGACCCGGTGGTGGTTCTTCGGCTGGCGCTTACTCTCGACAAGCAGCAAAAATACCCCGAAGCCCTCAAAGTGGCCAACCGCGCGGTGGAATTGACGCAGGACAACACAGCGATTGGCACTCCGGCCCGCCGGGAGCGCGACCGCTTGCAGCAACTGACAGGAGGCACGCCGCCGGCGGCGCCACCTGCCAGCCAGCCTCCCAAGAACTGAGCGCGAGGGGCTGAACAAACGTCGTCCCACTCTGATGAAGTCACGCGAAATCATGGCGCTGGAAGAAACCCTCGGACACCAGTTCCAGCGCCCCGAATTGATCGAGCAGGCTCTGACCCACCGCTCGCAGGCGCGCGAGTTGGAGGCCCTGGGCGCGTCGCCGCGCTCCGGCGATAACGAACTGCTCGAGTTCCTGGGCGACGCTGTGCTCGGCCTGGTCACCAGCGAAGCGCTGTTCCACCGATTCCCCGAGTTCCAGGAAGGACAACTCTCGAAGCTGCGGGCGCATCTGGTCGGACAACGGCACTTGCTGCATGTTGCCGAACAACTCCAGATCGGCCATTACCTGCGACTGGGCCGGGGCGAGGAGAAAAGCGGGGGCCGCAGCAAAGCCACGTTGCTGGTGGATGCGCTGGAGGCGATCCTGGCGGCTCTCTATCTCGACGGAGGGTGGGCGGTCGCGCGCGACTTTATCCTGCGGGAGATCGTCGATCCTGAACTGGCGCAGATGAACCTGGAAACGAGCGCGATGCCAGTGATGGATTTTAAGTCCGCGCTGCAGGAAAGGTTGCAGGCCAGCGGACGGCCGCAACCGGTGTACGCGCTCGTGAAAGAAGAAGGGCCCGAACACAAGAAGACTTTCACCGTGGAGATTAAACTCGCTGCACCGGAGATCGGCGAGTTCGTGGCGCGCGCGCAGGCAACCACCAAGAAGCGCGCCGAACAGGAAGTGGCCCGGCAGGTACTCGAACACCTGTCGACCCTGCCGGTCGCCGCAAGAGCGGGAAAGGACGCCAGCACGCTATAGAACTGGCGAAAAGCAGACCTCGGGCGCTAAAGCGCGATTGCATTTTCAACGGCCCGGTGGCACGACTGATGTCGTGCCCTTCCCAAAACCAGCGGGCATGAGAGTCTTTCCCGCCGGCTGTTAGTTGTTCCACCGTTTCACTATGTCATGGAGCGAACAGATGTCGGCCAGTGACTGGCCCGCGACGATTCAATCCGTCGCGGGGACGGTAGTGATCGCGATCTTCGTGGTCACGTTCGTGGTGCAGGCCTTTACGATCCCCTCGGGGTCGATGGAACACACGCTTCTGATCGGCGACTATCTTCTGGTCGATAAATTCTGCTACGGGGACAGCGGTTTGTGGAATCATGTGCTGCCTTACCGCAACATTCGACGCGGCGACATCATTGTGTTTTATTATCCTGTGAATCCTGCGCAGCATTTCGTAAAGCGGGTGGTGGGAGTGCCGGGGGATCGTTTGCGGTTGATCAATAAGCGCGTCTACGTCAACGGACAGCCTCTCGACGAGCCCTACGTTCAGTACATTGCGCCCGCCCGCGACCCCTACCGCGACGATTTCCCGCGCACGGACGTGCCCGCGCGCGATACGACCGCCACGTGGTGGTTACAGATGCGGAAGTTGGTGGAGGATCACCAGTTGATTGTTCCCGAGGGCCACTATTTTGTGCTGGGAGACAACCGGGACAACAGCGAGGACAGCCGCTACTGGGGATTCGTACCGCGGGAGAATATTATCGGGCGTCCGCTGCTCATCTACTGGTCGGCCGACAACTTGAACAACGATCTGCCCGTATCGCCGAAGTTGGGTGATAGACTTTATCACCTTGCCTATGCGGTCACACACTTTTTCCAGATTACCCGCTGGGGACGCACTTTCCGGCTGGTACGCTGAAGGAACTGCCTGAAACGGATCGAACCTGTGCCCAAGAAAGAAAAAGAAATCGAAAACACTCCGGAAGAGAAAGCGCACGAGACGACGGTGGAGTTTCTGGCGTCGCTGGCGGGTGTGCTGGTGACCGGACTGTTCATCATCACGTTTGTCCTGCAAGCGTTTGAGATCCCCTCCAGTTCGATGGAAGAAACCTTGCTGATCGGGGACCACGTGTTCGTCAACCGCGAACAGTTTGCGCCGCCCACGAAATGGCTGGGGCCACTGTTACCGTATCGCGACATCCGGCGCGGCGACATCGTAGTATTCCTGTCGCCGGAGGAGCCCGGACTGTTCGTCGTGAAACGGATTGTGGGGATTCCTGGCGACCGCATTCATCTGCGCGACGGTGCGCTCTACCGCAACGGCCAGAAGCTGGAAGAACCATATGTCCAGCACAAGCAGCGAGATTACAACGAGTACCGGGACAATTTTCCCGCCGTGCCTGCTTCGGAGATGTACGGTGTGACGAGCTCGGACTGGCAAGCCACGATGTCATCCTACATTCGAGGCGACGACATCGTGGTCCCTCCGAACAGTTATTTTGGGATGGGGGACAACCGCGACGTGAGCAAAGACAGCCGCTATTGGGGCTTCATTCCGCGCAAGAACGTGATTGGGCGTCCCATGTTCATTTACTGGTCGTTCACGACTCCCCCGAACCAGTACGAGATGCGCGGATGGGATGACCGGCTCAAATTCCTGGGGCGCATCATTATTCATTTCTTTGATCTGACGCGCTGGTCGCGCACGCTTCGGGTCGTGCGGTGAAGTTTCTGCGTTCCAAGCGCGGGATGGCCGTCCTGGCGGCAATCCTGCTCATTTTGTTTGTGGCCCGTCCGGGTGTGTACCGGCTGCGCAGCCGGATCACGAACTCCATTGGCTCTGCTCTGGGCCGTAAAGTCACGCTGGACAACGTGCGGGTACATCTTCTGCCCCGGCCGGGCTTTGATCTGCAAGGCCTGGTGATCGACGAAGATCCTGCCTTCAGCGCGGAACCGATGATTCGAGCGCAGGATGTTTCGGCCGCGATCCGTCTCCGCTCCCTGCTGCGGGGACGGCTGGAGATCGCGACGCTGAGCGCAACCGAACCCAGCATCAACCTGGTGCGGAACCAGGAGGGCCGCTGGAACATGGCCAGCCTGCTCGAGCGCAATGCGCAAATTCCAGTTGCTCCGACCAGCAAATCCCCTTCGGAGCAGCGGCCAGCCTTTCCCTACCTGGAAGCT
>Ga0209698_10007587_pt1 | contig 11363 bp, 7 predicted proteins | sample LitLauG_LLR_2012_FD_187203 | JGI IMG/M metagenome (GOLD analysis project Ga0209698, IMG submission 187203) | Freshwater sediment microbial communities from Pennsylvania, USA - Little Laurel Run_MetaG_LLR_2012 (SPAdes) (version 2) | ecosystem: Environmental > Aquatic > Freshwater > Creek >... | reverse complement strand
ATACTACTTCATTCCCTGGGAGGCACGCTCGACGAGCATGGAAGCGTTGCTCCAGCAGAGCCTGGACCAGGAGGCCCTGCGCAAGCTGTTGGAGCAGATTCCCGCGCGCAAGACGCTGCTTCTGTTGGATACCTGCGGCTCGGGCGCTTACGTTTCGGGGCGCGGCCTGGGCGAAAAAGCCGCGGTAGGCAGGCTGGCCAAGATCACAGGCCGAGCGGTAATAGCAGCCTCCGCTACCGACCAGATGGCGCTCGAAGGATACCAACATCACGGGGTGTTCACTTACGCGCTGCTGGAAGGGCTCTCGACGGCGGCCGACGATCAAGGGCAGATCCAGGTGAGCAGGCTCGCCGACTTCATCGGGGAGCTGGTCCCTGAGATCACCAAGAAGCAATGGGGCTATGAGCAGACCCCGGCGCTCGAGATCAGGGGGCAGACATTTCCCATTGCCCGGAAGCCGGCGCACTGATCCATGCAGAGCGCGCCGCAGGGACCGCTCCGAGTTTTCATCTCTTACGCGCATGAGGACGAGGAGTTGCGTGAGGAGTTTGTCAAGCACCTGAGCCAACTCCAGCGCGATGGGCTGGTGCAGGATTGGCATGACCGTGAGATCACCGCGGGCTCGGAATGGGCTGGGCAAATCGACGAGCACCTGAACTCCGCGGATATCATCGTGCTGCTGGTCAGCCCGGATTTCCTGGCATCCAAGTATTGCTACGACATCGAGATGAAGCGCGCGCTGGAACGGCATGCGGCGGGCGAGGCACGCGTGGTGCCGGTCATCCTGAGACCGTCGGACTGGGGGACATCGCCGTTTGCCAAGCTGAACGCTCTTCCCAGGGACGCCAAGCCGGTGGTGGACTGGCCGACGCACGATCCCAAGGTGCATGACCACGGCTTTCTGAATGTGATCGAGGGATTGCGCCGGGTGGCAGGGGAGTTGAGGGAGCCGGCCGTGCGCGGTGGGCCGCTGGTACAACCTCCGGTTGTTGGGCGGCCCCTGGTGCTCATGATTGGATCACTGTGGCTGTGGGCTGTCGCCGGCTGCTTCATCATCCTGATGATTGCCGCCGGGTGGTTCTGGCGGGCCAGACAGCAACGCCGCGCGCAAGAACGGCAATATGTGGTGCAAGGCGACGCAAGCCTGAATGTGGGGCATTACGAAGAGGCTCGCGCGCCCTACCAGCAGGCGCTTCGCTTGAATCCCGGCAATCGAGTGGCGAGCTTTGGCGTCGAGATAGTGGACCTCGCCAAGCTCAAGCCCGATCCTGTGAACTTCGAACAACGGCTGAAGCAGTTGCTCCAGAAAGCGCCCAGAGACCCGCACTTAAAGGTTCTGGAGGGCGACTATCTGGTTGGCCTGGGCCGGCTGGATGACGCGATTGGCCGGTACCAGGAAGCCGCCAAGCTGGATCAAGGATTGGCGGAAGCATACTTCCGGATGGGCGCACTATACGATCTGCGACAGGACATGCGGGCCTTGACGATGTACAAGCGGGCTGCCGAACTGGCGCCCTCCTCCCCCCATTACGCCTGTAACCTGGCGGATCAGTATTTCAAGCACGGCGAATACAAGGAGGCGATCCGCATCTATGGGGGCATCCGGCAGTTTCCGCTGGCTGCACTCGATAGCGCGAAGATTTACCGCCTGTTGGGCGATCTCAAGGCCGCCAACGACCTGGAACGCGTCGCCATCGAGTGGATGGGCGAGCCTGCCGTAGCAATGTCGCCGGAGCAGCGATTGCCATGGTGGTTCGAGTATGGCGGAGCGCAGCCCGTCAGTCTCTCCACTGAACGCGAGAAGTTCTGCTACGCGCATCTGGAACTGTCGGCAACGTTGTTTTTGGACGGCGACGAGGCTCACTCTAAAGACCAGTCGGATCGCGCAGAGCAGGATTGCGGCGCGCGGTTGGGCGCGGTGAAGAAGGTCGTGGGATGGGAACTGGAGAACGTCGCCAAGGAGCGGGAGGAACTAGCGGGCCGGGTCGCGGCGTACAGCCGGAAGTTTCTGGCGGAGTAGACGAGACAATCGCTTGCGACTGGCGGCCTGAGAGGCCGCCGCAGGCCACGGGCCTGCCCCACGAGTAAGCTAAGCCGATGGTGGTAGACCCGAACCGAAGCCGCCGTCCACCACCAGTGCGGCCCCGGTGACAAAAGATGCGTCGTCGCTTGCCAAGTATACCGCGGCGCGCGCTACTTCCTCGGCGCGGCCGATGCGCCACAGCGCGTGCAGTTTCCCGGCCGAGGCACGCGCTGCCGCCGGGTCGGGCTGCGCTAGAAAATAGCCCTCCGCCAAACCGGCATCGATGTATCCAGGACAGATGCAATTCACGCGAATGCCATCCTTTCCGTGGTCAATCGCCATGGCTTTGGTCAGCCCGACAATCGCAGCTTTGGTAGCGCAATAGCCCGCGCAGCCAGGTTCCACAAAGTAGGCGTTCACCGAAGACAGGCTTACGATGTTGCCACGCGTCTTGCGCAAGTGCGGCAGGAAGTACTTCGAACACAAAAAGACGCCGCCCAAGTTAACGGCGATTTCCCGGGTCCATTCTTCGACCGTGGTGTCTTCCACGGTTTTGTTGACCTGAATCGCGGCATCGTTTAACAGCACGTGAACCTCGGAGAAGCGCCGCAAAGTCTTGCTCACCAGCCGTTCGACAGCGCCCGGATCCGCCACGTCTGTTTCGACGGCGTGAGCCGTTCCGCCGGCCGCCTCGATCGCTCGCGCAGTCTCCCGGACCCCCGCCAGATTCACATCCGCGAGCACCACGCGGGCGCCCTCATTGGCGAACTCTATCGCACATGCTCGCCCAATACCGGAGGCCGCACCCGTGACGACCGCCACGCGATTCTTCAGTCTCATGATTCGTCCATTCTTCTCAAAGCCTGTTCCGACGTTTCTTCAGCGCGCGATGCGGACGGTCTTTTCCCTCGCATGCAGGGTCAGCACTTTCGTCTTAGGCTCCCACTCCATGTCGCCCCCGGTGGCCGACTTCGGGGTCCATGCGCCCAGCTTCAGCCGCTCGGTGGAGACGCTGTCGAATTTGGCATAGGTAATCGCGTCGCCTCCGTACTCGATGCGCTGGATCACCGAGGTCGTCCGCAGCAGATGATTCTGGTCGTCGGGCGCGAGTTCGGGGAATGACGCCATGGCGCGCAGGTAATGCCGAACGTAATCGCCGTAGCCATCGGTAAGCCAGTTATCGTCGCGTGGATAACGGTTCTTGCCGTCCGTGTCTACCATGTACGTGGCCCAGTTCAAGCGGCGTATGGCGGCATCCTTCAGTGTCGAATCGCCGGTTTTCTCGCAGTAGAGCAACTCCACGGACGCATGGCGCGAAGTGTGACTATTGCCGGGCACTTTGTAAGCCGTTTGCTCGTTGATCGGGATCACGCCGAACTTCTCCCACTCGTGGTTGGCAAAGGATCGGTAACTCCAGTCGAGGATGCCGGCTGCGTCTTTCTTCCACTGGGCGTCCCAGGTAGGATGTTCGAGGATGTATCGCGCCAGAGTGTCGGCGTTGATCTCGGTGTCCGACCAGTTTTCGGTAGGGATGTCTTCGAAGAAAGGGCCCCACTTGTTGGTCTTCATGGGGTAGGCCTTGAGCCAGGCGGTAACTACATCGCGTGTCTGAGCGCATTTCGCGGCGCTGCCCCGGTCGAGAGCGATCAAATCGTCGAACAGTAGCAGCGCTCCGGTATAGTTGCTGGTGTAGGTGGCGGCGAACGTTTTGCCGTCCTTGACGACCTTGTGGACTTCGCCAGTTTGGGCGTGGACGCGGAATGGCCAGGGCGAGTTGTCGCCATCGCCCGGCTTCACTCTAGCTGCCAGAGTGCCGCCGATGCTTATGGCGGCATCGAGGTACTTGCGGTTACCAGTCATCTTGTACAGCCCGACCAGTTCCGCTCCGAAGCTGGCAGCCTTGTCGGGTTGCAGGAAGCCCTTGCCGGCACGCATGTCTCCGTCGTAAGTGCCCGAGTGGAGGACGGTGTTGTAAGGATAGGGGAGGCTGCCCCACAGTTCGTTTTTCGCGGAGAAGCCATGGGCCAGCCAGTAGTCGGCCATATACGTCATGTTGTCGCGCACGCTGGTGTCGCCGAGGTAGCCGTACAGCAGGTTCCAGGACGAGAGCGCCATGTTGATCTGGTCGCCGCCGAGGCCGCGCGGATCTTCTTCGTTGGGCTTCCAGACCTGATGCTGCATGTACATGGGGACGCCATTCGGGCACTTGCGCATGTCTTTCCAGAAGTTGAAGAGCAGCCGGATCACATGGTCGTAGGCCCGCGAAGGACCCGTGCCAAACCAGGGTACGATCTTTCCGGAAGCATCGGTCCGGATGTCGTGATAGCCGAGCTTTTCGGCGTGAACCGCGGGCCCCGGCGCCACCAGGAGCGCCGCTGCAACAGAGATCTGGAAGTACGGTTTCATGGTTCAACCCTTAACACTGATCTCGCCCGAGTTCACGTGCCGGATCTGCAGGACCCAGTCGCCTCCGGCTAGGGGCCGGAGCGTATAGTCTTCCAGTTTGACGCCGCCTGCGGTGATCACAGACGGCTTAAAGCTCAGCCGCAGAACTTCCGTGGCGGCTCCGTCGAAGGTACGGTACTCGACGCTATGTGCGCCATATTTTACCGTCTGCACCACGGAAGTGGAGCGCAGAATATGGTCCTGGCCGGCGGGGGCGAATTCGGGAATCGCGCCCATGGCCCATTGGAAGTGGCGCAGATAATCGGAATAGCCGTCGCTGAACCAGTACGAATCGTTGTAGTCCAGGCCGCAGCAGGCGATCCGGCCGTCCGACGCGGCGAAGTACGTGCCATAATTCAAGCCGCGGAAGGCGTCTTCGCGGGCCTGCCCATCGCGCGTTTTTTCGAAGTACATGGCGTTGATGGCGGCCCAGCGGGCGGTGTGGTCGCCCTGACCGGCACGCGAGCAGCAGCCGAATGTAGCATCCGGCGTGGATTGCTCGTCAATGGCCTGCGCGCCGAAGAACGGGCCGCGGCCAAAGCGGAATCTCACCCAGTCGAGAAGCCGGCCGACGTGACTCATCCATTGCGGATCGACCTCGGCGGGGTCTTTGCGCGCCAGGATATAGTACGCCGCGGCCATGGGCGTCAGTTGATTGACGTCGTCGGTATGGCGGGGGACATCCTCGAAGTAGCCGCTCCATTTGTTCCAGGCCGGGCTCTCGCGGTTCAGCGGGTGATCCACCATCCAGCGCCAAGCTGTGTCGCGGGCCTTGCGGTATGCCTCAACGTCGCCGGCATTCAAGCGCATGAGCTCCTCAAAAAGGCGTAGCGAGCCGGCCACATCACCACCATATTCTTCGAGCGCCAGCGTGACGCCGGTGCGCGCGTCTACGCGGAACGGCCAGGGAGTGTGTTGGGCGTCGCCGGGGCGGACGTGGCCGGCCAGACAGCGGGCGCAGCGGATGGCGGCTTCCAGGTACTTGCGGTCGCCTGTCAGCTTATAGAACAGCGCGTAGCCTGTGCCCAGTTCGCCGACTTTGTCGGTCTCGATTCCGCCGTAGAACTCGTGCGGCATGTCCTGAATGCAGCGGCCATAGTCCGGTTGGTCGTCGCAGTTGGTGGCGAACGGAACGCCGGGCCATTCCCAATCCGCTGGGGTAGTGCCGTGGGCGAGTTGGTGGTCCAGCATTTCCCGCACGGCCGCGACCGCCTCCTGGTCGCCCGAGTAGGGATACCAGCCGACCAACGAGTCTACGAATGAGGCAAACACCATCGCCGGGTTGTGCTGCCAGTTAGCTCCCTGGAGGGTCTTGCCGTCGAAGACCGAGTTGATGAGGTAGATCTTCAGGCCCGTGCCATGGCGCGTATCGCGAGGCACCTTGTGCTCGATAAAATCCCACCCGAGATGCAACACCTTGTCATAACCGAGGTTTTTATCGGGCTGATACCAGGCCAGCAGGCGGCCCTGCGCGTCGAGCGAAGCCGGATGCCACGGCACCTGGGCATTTACGTAGACGTCTTCGGCGGCGAGCGCCGGGGGCAGGACCAGGCATAGCAGAAAAAGCAGGCAAAAGATGGGCCGCAGCATATTGAAGATCATATCTTCTCGAAGCCGGGATTTCAATTTCGGCGATTTCGATGTAATGTGGAACTGGGAAATGCAGACGCGCACCTTTCGCAGCGGCCGATTGAGCGAGTTGGCGCTCCACGAGATTGAACGTATGGTTGCCGAGGAGTTCGCGGCGCCGGGATCCAGGCTGCCCAAAGAAGCTGCCCTGGCGGATCGGTTTCACGTCAGCCGGATCGTGATCCGGGAGGCCATGAAGATCCTGGAAGACCGCGGGTTGGTGGAAGTACGCGCCGGCCGCGGTAGCTTCACCGTGGCCCCCAAGCCTGATCGAGTCAAGGCGTCGTTGATGCGGCTGTTCCGCGATCAGCCCATGCCCACGGCCGAAGAAATGGAGCGCTTGCTCGAGTTGCGCCAGGTGCTGGAGGAAACCACCGCCAGTCTGGCCGCCGTGCGCGCCACCGCAGAGGATCTGACGGAGATCGACGCCGCCTTGCGCCAAATGAAGGAAGACGGCCTGGACCTCGATGAAACCATTGCGGCGGACCTGCGTTTCCACCGCGCCGTGATGCGCGCGGCGCACAACCGGTATTTCGAGATCGTGCTCGATCCGCTGACGGAGGTATTCCAGCAGCAGATCAAGCTCACCAACAGTTATGACACCGGTTGGGAGATCCACCGCAGCATCTTCCAGGAGATCCGGGCGCGCAATCCGATCGGAGCACGGCAAGCGGTACGCCGCCTGATGAAGCAGACCCTGTCGGATTCGCGCAAGGCACTGAAAGAGTTCAGCCAGGATTGAGTGCGCGCCCCGTTGACGATCGGGTGCTTGACATATTCTGACAGTCAGATAGTCTGAAGGGGCGTGGCATCAAAATCAACGACAACCCAGGAACGGATTGGCCGCGTCGGCCAACGGCGCCAGGTGGTCATTCCACGGGAAATGATCAAAGCCCTCAACATCCAGGAGGGCGATTTTGTGGCATTCGCCGAACAGAAGAACGGCGTGCTCATCAAGCCCCGGCGTGTGGTCGATCCTGACGACGTGCTCACCCCCGAAGAGAGCGCTCTCGTGAAGAAGGCCGAACGAGAAATGCGTTAGGGAAAGTTCGTCACGCTCGCCCAACTCCGCCATGACTTGGATCGTCCACATCCGACAGAGCCGTAAGACAGCTTAAAGCAATACCGCCCGACCGGCGGCAACGCGTCCTGGACGACATCGCCGCGTTCGAAGAGGACCCCTTCCGTGGCCTCGTTCTTCTCCGCAATGAGAAAACGTACCGATAGCGGACCTGCCCGGACTTCCCCAGACTTCCCTAAGGACGCCTTGACAGCCTGCCCAAACGTATGATATTTACAAACAATCGGTTCAGGGAGGATTTCCATGTCACATCGTTCTATGTCACGCTTCTTCGTTCTCGTTATGGCGTGCGTTTGCCTGGCGAACCTCGTGAACGCACAAATCAACACGGGCCGGATCGACGGCACAGTCCGGGACGCCAGTGGAGGCGTGGTACCCGATGCGCGGGTTTCAGTGACCAACGATGCCACAGGCACCGTCATGTCCGTGCTGAGTTCGGCGGCGGGCGACTACGTGGTGAACTTTCTGGCGCCTGGCACATATCACGTGCAGGTGGAGAAGCAGGGTTTCCAGCGCAATGTCACATCCGGCGTAGTCGTGAACGCTGGCGGTATCACGCGCGTGGATACCAATTTGACGCTGGGCCAAATCCAGCAGGCCGTGCAGGTGGCGGCCAACCCGCTGGCCGTGGCCACAGAGACTTCCGAACTCTCCAAGACGTTCGACTTCAAGCAGATCGATGAACTGCCCAATATCGATCGCAATCCGCTTTATCAGATGAACTTGCTGCCGGGCGCCAACAACGACGTAGGTAGCGGCAACTACGGCAGCAATGGCGGCGAGAACGGCTCAGCCATTGGATTGACGCGCGCGCAAACGGTCTCGCTGGGCGGCGTGGACGCCAATGCCAATAGCGTGTTCATCGAAGGCATCTTCAACCGCGAACCGCAGAACGCGTATATCGGCCTGGTCCCGCCGGTTGAAGCCATTCAGGAAGTGCAGGTCTACACCGGCAAATACAATGCCGAATTCGGGTTTTCGGGCAGCGCGGTCATCAACGTGGTGACCAAGGGCGGCACCAACGAACTGCACGGAGCGCTGTTTGAATACCTCCGGAACAACGACGCCGATGCCAGAAATTTCTTTGCTCAGAACGCTACGCCTTTCCGCCGCAACCAGTTCGGAGGCGCGGTGGGCGGACCGATCAAGAAGAACAAGCTCTTCTTCTTCGGGGACTATCAGGGTGCCCGATTCGTCACCAGTTCCCCAGGCTTTACTTCGGCTCCCACGGCCAAAATGTACAACGGCGATTTTTCCGAGTTATACGATCTGACGCAACCTCTGGACGCTGCCGGGAACACCTACGGCCAGATCTACGATCCGTTTTCACGCAAGTTCGACGCGAACGGAAACGTGACGTCGGCTACGCCTTTTCCGGGGAATGTCATTCCAAAAACAAGCTGGGATCCGGTGACGGCTAAGATGGCCAACGATCAGGTCTTCGGCGTCGCCAACCTGCCCGGCATCAGCAATAACCTTTACTACCTGTACAGCAACCAACAGAACGTGAATCAGGGCGACGGGCGCGGCGATTATTACCTGACCGATCGCGACCGGTTTTTCTATCGTTACTCGCAAATGGATTCGACAAACAACAACGCCACTTCAGTCAACCAGTTCTGGCAGGCCGGCCAAGCCGACTCGAACAGCGTGAATCGGAACATGCAGCTCACTTACCTGCGCACCATCGGAGCCACCATGTCGAACGAACTGCGGCTGGGCTACAACCGGACGCACGTCAACACCAGCAACAAGACCATGAGCAAGGCCTGGAACAATTTCTACGGGCTTCCGAACGGCAACCTGGGCGATCCGATCACGCAGGGTATCTTTGAAGTCGATCTCTCGCCGATTCACAACATCGGCGATCCTGACTGGGTCGCATTCATTATTAGCAACACCATCGCGCTCACCGAGAATTTCACATGGGTAAAAGGCAGGCACAACCTAAAATTTGGCACCAGCCTGAATCATGTGGAGGATACTTCCGCGGACACGATTGGCGGAGACGACCCACGCGGCAGGATCAGCTTCGATCCTGCCATGACTTCGTACAACGGAACCGCGGCGCCCTACGCGTTTCCCAGCTTCCTGCTGGGCACGCCGACCTCCATCGCCCGGGCGCGTTTCGTGGGCGGTTGGCCCTATCAGACTTACTGGCAGAACGCCTGGTATGCGCAGGACGATTTCAAAGTCCTGCCGTCACTGACGCTGAATCTCGGGCTGCGCTATGACCTGTTCACGCGGCCGATCGAACGCTACAACCGGCAGTCGAACTGGGACTCCCAAACGAACCAGTTGGTGGTGGCCACCAAGAGCGATCGCAGCCCCGGACTCAACCTGGATAAGAACGATTGGGGGCCGCGCCTGGGCTTCGCCTGGAGCCCCGACCATGGCAAGACCAGCGTTCGCGGCGGATACGGAATCTCGTATTGGCAAGCCTATTGGTCGGGCCCGTTGACGATTCTCGGGTTGACTTATCCGAGCTACGTGAAGCAGCAGTTTTTGACGCCGAACAACCTGACGCCGTCGTTGATGCTCACTAAGAACGGTCTTCCTATTTCCAGCGCGCAATACGACAGCTCAGGAAACCTGATCATTCCGGACAATGCGGTGATCCGCGGGACTGCCATCAACTGGAAGAACCAGCGAGTGGACCAGGGCACCATCAACCTGGCGCGCGAACTACGGTCCGGCATGATCCTCGACGTGGGATACGTTCACGTTGAGGGCATCCACAACAATCACGGGGTAAACATCAACCAGGCGCCTCCGCAAGCTGCTGGAGCCGACTATAACCTGGCCCGGCCGCTGTACAGCCAGTATCCGCAGTTGGGCGACGTTCCCGTACAGTTCGCCACGGCCGGCAGTTGGTACGACGCTCTGACCGCCAGTTTCACGGCCAGCCTCACGAAGTATGTCAATGTGTATGCCACTTACGCGCACGCGCGCAGTTTTTCAAACGGGAACAACATCAACCCGGCCAATATATGGCAGTATTACGGGCCGACGCCGGAGGATATCGCGCATACGCTCAATGCGCAGGTGGTGGTACAAATCCCGTTCGGGCGCGGCCGGACCTATCTCTCCAACATCAGCCGCGGGCTGGATGCGGTCCTTGGCGGTTGGCAATACGCCGGTTTGATTCACGTCCGCAGCGGCACGCGTTTCGACGTCTCTTCGGGAGTGAGCCTGCTGAACAACGGTCAGGGCAACCGGCCGAACCGGATTTGCAACGGAGCCATCTCCAACCCGACACCGAACATGTGGTTCAACCCGAGTTGCTTCATCGATGACACGATTCCGCAAACTTATGGGAACGCGGGCATTAATCCGCTGTACGCGGACGGCTTGCAACAGCTCGATTCTTCGCTTTCGAAGACCTTCAATGTTACCGAGCGCGCAAACTTGCAGCTTCGGATTGACGTTTTCAATACTTTCAATCACCCCAACTTCGCAGCGCCAGATTCGACGGTTGGCGACGCGACGGTCGGGCAGGTTTTCAGCACGTCGGTCGACCCGCGCCGCATGCAGTTCGGGTTGCGGCTGCACTTTTGAGAGTGGGGACGGGCTTGAGCCCAATGCCACTTGGTTTTGACACCCGGCGAGTATTCTGCACTAATTGTGGGGCAGGCCCCCGGCCTGCGTGGGTCCCTTGGACCCGCTCTCTGACGGAAATCCCAAGCATTTGCGAAGCACCGGGCGGCCCGAGAGGCCGCCGCAGGCAGAGTGCCTAACGCCACTGCGCAGCTAACGCGGCGACGTGGTCCGGCAGGAGGTTTTCGACGGTGCCCCACGAAGCAGCCAGCTTGCCCAAGAACCGGAAAAACGGCCCCGCTCCGATCTAATTGCTGCCGTCCTTCCGCATCGAATACTTATCCAGTTCCGCGATCAGCTCTTTGGCGGCCGCCGGCGGCTCCTTCGGCGTCATCAGGATTTGCTTGTTGTCCAGTTTCTCTCCGTACAATTCCTTGTTGGCATCTCTGTCCGGACGCAGCGACGCGCCGCTCAGCGAGACGCCCGCAAAAAGACCCTTCGAGCGCGACCACGAAATAATCTCCGCGGTCATGTAGGCATCGGTATTGGCCGACGCTGTGCGCCCTACCGGTCCCGCCGCCACGCTGGCGTCGCCGCCCAGAGTGAATTTGTCTTTGTCCAGTTCCTTCATGCCGTGCTCGTTCATGA
>Ga0209698_10007585_pt1 | contig 11366 bp, 9 predicted proteins | sample LitLauG_LLR_2012_FD_187203 | JGI IMG/M metagenome (GOLD analysis project Ga0209698, IMG submission 187203) | Freshwater sediment microbial communities from Pennsylvania, USA - Little Laurel Run_MetaG_LLR_2012 (SPAdes) (version 2) | ecosystem: Environmental > Aquatic > Freshwater > Creek >... | reverse complement strand
CGCTGCACCCGCCGATGCCGAAAAAGCGCAAAAAGGCTTTTCGTCGGGCAAGCCAGTCGCTAGCGTCAAGCTGATTGATTCGAACGGCACGCAAACCTTCGAAGTGCACAAGAGCGGCGACGATTATTTCGGCAAGAGCAGCGTGGTACCGGGCTCATTCAAGCTTTCGGCCGACCTTGGCAAGCAACTTGAAAAGCCGCTCGATGAATTCCGGAACAAGAAACTTTTCGACTTCGGATTTAGCGATCCCAACCGCATGGAAATTCAGGGCAAGACGTATGCCAAGAGTGGCAGCGATTGGAAAGTGGATGGCAAAGTGATGGACGCCGCCGCCGTACAGGCGTTGATCGATCAGTTGCGCGAACTAGCCGCAACATCGTTTGCTGCCGACGGCTTCACAACCACAGCCTCTTCCATCACCATCGTTTCAAACGACGGAAAGCGCACCGAAAAAGCGGAATTTTCCAAAACGCCCGACGGCTATTTGGCTCGCCGTGGCGCGGAACCCGGCCTCTATCGCGTGGACGCTAAGGCGCTTAACGATATCCTGGAAGCGAGCAACAAAGTGAAGCCGGCCGCCAAGAAATAGCGCCTGAATGTCCGCACTGAATACCGATCTCTATCAACTGACCATGGCGGCGGGTTATTTCGCCGAACGGAAGACGCAGGAGATCGCCACATTTGAACTCTCCGTTCGCCGTCTGCCGGAACCGCGTAATTTCTTAGTGGCTGCGGGTCTTGCGCAAGCGGTGGAATATCTTCGCGATCTGAAGTTTTTGCCGGAGCACATTGATTATCTCCGGTCGCTCGCGCAATTCAAACACACACCGCCCGAATTTTTTGATTTTCTTGCCAAGCTGCGTTTTACCGGTGACGTGTTTGCCCTGCCGGAAGGCACGCCGGTATTCGCCAATGAACCCATTGCCATCGTGCGCGCACCTCTGGTGGAAGCTCAGTTGGTGGAAACATACCTGCTTTCGACATTCGTTTTCCAAACAATGGTAGCGTCGAAAGCGGCGCGTTGTGTGATCGCATCGCAAGGTAGGCCGATTGTCGAGTTCGGCAGCCGGCGCGCTCATTCGCCGGGCGCGGGCATTCTCGCGGGACGCGCCGCATTCGTGGGCGGATGCTCCGGCACGAGCAACGCTGAGGCTGGCTTTCGCTTTGGCATTCCCGTGTTCGGCACGGCTGCGCATTCCTGGACCATGGCCTTTGGCGACGAAGAGCGCAGTTTTCGCGCATTGCAAAAATTGCTGGGCGAATCGACGGTCTTCCTGATCGATACGTATGACACCATCGCGGGCGCTCACCTTGCGGCCGAGATGGGGCAGCCGATTTGGGGCGTGCGGCTCGATAGCGGCAATCTTGGCGAACTCGCTAAGCAGGTCCGCCGCATTCTGGATGACGCCGCATTGAAGAACGCCAAGATCTTCGCGACAAACGATCTGGATGAATACCGCATTTCGGAGTTCGTGAAAGCGCATGTGCCGATTGACGCGTTCGGAGTTGGCACTCAACTGGCAACGTCCGCCGACGCGCCCGCTCTTTCCGCCGTTTACAAGATGGTGGAACTGAAGCGCGATGGCGGAGTGTTCTACACTGCCAAGTTCAGCGCTGACAAGAGCACGCTGCCCGGCGCGAAGCAGATTTACCGTTATCCCGACCGCGACGTGGTGGCTCACTATAGCGAATGCAGTAATGAATTCAAGGGCGAGCCGCTGCTTCGGCCGATTCTGACCGGGGGAGAGTTAGTGGAAGCGCTACCCGCTATGGACGACATTCAGAAGCGGTCGCAGGTCATGATTGCCAAGCTACCGGAACGGCTGCGGCAACTGGGCGCGGTTGATCCTTACGAGGTTGAGCTGTCGCCGCGTTTAGTGGAAATGGCACAAAATCTGCGCGAAGAAATGCAACCCGCCGCTCGCACATGAAAACGATTTTCTTCGACGTCGATACGCAACTCGACTTCATTTTTCCTGCGGGCGCGTTATATGTTCCTGGTGCCGAAAACATCGTAGGCAATCTAAGCAGCCTGACGAACTATGCAGTCGCGAACTCGATTCAAGTTGTTTCAACCGCCGATGCGCATAGTGAAGACGATGCCGAATTCAAGGTTTGGAAAGCGCATTGTGTGGCGGGCACCGTGGGTCAACAAAAGTGCGCGGCAACGTTGCTTCCGAAACACCAGATTCTTAGCAGCGTGCCCGGCGCGTCAGTTGGTGCGGCACCGCAAATCATTGTTGAAAAGCAGATGTTGGATTGCTTCACGAATCCCAATTTGCGGCCGCTACTGAAATCGCTCGCCGCTGAACGCTACGTGGTGTACGGTGTGGTTTCAGAGTATTGCGTAAAATGCGCGGCTATGGGTTTGCGTGAGACTGGCGCGCGTGTGGAGCTTGTGGTGGACGCGATTCAAACTCTTGATCCCGCCGCTGAGAACGCGCTGATAGACGATTTCACGGCGGCAGGCGGGCATATCGCCACCACTGCTGCTGTTACCGGTAGAAAGTAACGTTGTGATCGCCCGCCGGCAGAACCACCGAATCCAACTTGACTCCCGCCTTCGCTTCCCCGAATTTTTGGCCATCTACTTCGATTCGCGAAACGCCATTCGCTAAGACCGCCACGGCGCGGCTCTTGCTTGTATAGGCTAAATCGGCTCGATCGGTTGCACCGAGCGCTGAACGAATCTCGCCATTAAAATCGGTTATCGCCACGCCCGGTTGCAAAGCACTGGCTTCAAACTTGTGTTTCCCCGTAGGCGCAAGGATGGTGCGCGCATTTTGCACTGGCCACAGCTTGCCATCCATCTCCACTGCACCCTGCCAATCTACGCGCGTGGGTTGCTTTGCATCGAGCGTCAACACCCCGGCCTTATCGAATTGCGCCGAAGCTGTATTCGCGGCTGCGGGCAGCAAGCGCAGATCTTGCCTTTCAAGCGAATTCTCGAAATAGAGCGCGACCCGCGAAAACGATACGGCCGCTTCATGTACCAGTTCCAGAAGCTCCACGCCTGTTTGCTTCTTGGTCGGATACACATCCTGGTAGCGTTCGACGACGTTGATGTCGACCGCCAAGTGTGCGCGATCCGATGTCAGCGCATGATACTGTTCGGCCAGTTTGGAGTAGCGTTCGGGGCCAAGGCTCCAAAGCGTTGCCGGATCTTCTACCAATAACGTGCTCTTGCGTGCTTGAATCAGCGGTAAACTGCGTGCAACATCCGCGCCCAGTGCGTCGCGAATGCCCGGCTCAAAGCGATCGTCAATGTGCGTCAACACAATATCCAGGTAAGGTTTGTGCGCACGCGTCTTCTCAATTTCATCCAGCCATGTGGCTTGTAGGTTCGAAGCTAAGCCTGCACGATAGTTTAGAAATTTCCGCAGATCCTCCGCCCGTGCGCCCGGGTCCAAGAGCGTCTTCGGATCGATGCCGCTTTGCTTCTTGTAAGCAGCTCGCACGTCGTCGTTCATGGGCGTAAAGCGCGCCGGATTGCTCGCGCCTTCCAAGGATTCAAAATAGAGTTCGGCGAGATTCACGCCGTCCCAATCGAAGCGGTGTAAAAGGCCGGCAATCTCTTTCGAAACCGCGGCACTGCAATCGGTATTCTGCAAATTCATCAGCTTTCGCCAATCGAGTTGCGCATCCTGGCCGGCACCGGTCTTCTCGCGCCACTCCGGATGATCGGCCCAGAACTTTTCGCTCACATGCGGCAGTTCTAACCATGCATAAACGAGAATCGCGTTTTTATGGCAAGCCTGAATCAAGCGCGCCATGTACTCATCCTGGGCGGCATCCGGTTCCATGGTGTGCCAGGCGGCTACGTGCAGCACGCTCACGCCCGCTTCTCGCCAGCGGCGCGCCAGGTAATCCGCATCGGCGCGTATGCGATACGAAGAATCGAAGAATGCCCACAGATTGGTAGCATGCAACGGCAGATCTAAGCCAAGATCCACCAGCGCCTGGAGCAAATACGGATAGCGTTCAATCCCACTCAATCCCGGCTCTGCGGCCATCCAAAGAATCGCACCGTTTTCAGTGCGCTTACCCGCCAAGACCGGCGCGCCTTTCCAGCGTTCGCTGGCATAAACCGTGAAACCTTCGGGGATCTGCGCTTTGACAATTTCCGCTGGTTGTTCCCAGATAATCTGCATCTGCGGGCCATGTGTATCCACAATCTGGCGCACCGTGACGTGTTCTGTCTGCGGCACAAATCCTAGGCTTCGCGCCGCTGCACTGTCGCCTTCTAAAATCAAAATCTGCCTGGTGATGTTCCCCGCCGCCGACGCACCGGCAATCACGATGCTCGAATCAGTGCCGCCGCGCTCAATGCCGACTGAACCGAGAATCTTCGTCCACGTCACCGGATTTGCTCCATCGACGCGAAACGTCACTGCCGAAAGCGGCGCGACGCAGCAAACCAACAGAGCGGCAAATCTATTTTTCATTTTGTTGTTTTCGCGTACCAGAAGCCGACTCGAATATCGCTATACTGCGGCCGCTGTGCGGAGAGATACAGGCCGCGCAAGAAGTCGCCTGAGAAGTAGACATTCTTCGGCAGCCAACTCGGCCGGAAGCGCAAGCCCGGTCCGAACTCGAAAGTGTTGGCCCAATACTGCCGCTGCACATCCTCCACTAGATTGCCATTCATCAAGACCTGCAATGTATTGCCTTCGCCCAGCGGCACCGTTCTGCCGGTGCGGTTCTGGGAGTAGAACAACCAATCCTTGCCGAAACGGCTCACATAGACGGCATCGCCCGTCGTCTCGTAGTAGAAACCCGCTTTGGTGCTGCCGGCCAGATGGCCAAATCCACGCGCGTAATTGACGCCGCCGCGATAATCCGGAACCGCCGAACCTACATTCTGCAGGTTGAGATATTTGATTGATTCACCCGCTTCCGCCCATCCAGTGAAACGGTGCCAAGCCTTTGTCGAAGCACCGACGCCCACGATGAATGAACTTTCCGAAAGATACTGCGGGAATTGCACGTTCTGGCTAATGAGCCCGCTCCTCACGTCGCCGGTAAACCGTGTCGACACGTAAAACGAAACAAGCTGATTCACACGGCCCAAGCCGGGAATGGGAATCGTGTGTTTGATTTGGCTGTACGTGAACAAATCGTGCCAGCGCGAGGAATACATCGGCAGCGCCCAGACGGTGGTTTGCGGAAGAGCGTCTCCATTTAGGTTGTGAAACGCTTTATTGGCTTCGCTGGCGATTTCTCTATCTTCCGCATGCCGCGCTTTATCGAACCAGAGTTTCGCTTCGTCGTCTTGTTTAGCCGCGTTGTACGCCCATCCCAGCTTGAGCATGACTTCGGTGTCTTTGGGGTCCTGCTCGGCTGCTTGGCGCAAATATTTAATGGCGTCGTTGTTATAGCCGGCGGCTAGGCTTTTCAGGCCCAACGCTTTCGGGTCGACAGATGACGCGCTCGGCGCTAGCGCAGTGTGCGGAATATCCTCCGGCCTGGTTTTGAAACCCTGCAAGGCGTTCAATTGCTCGCGCGCCGGCCAGTCTTTGGGGTTCATGCTCAAAAGCAATTCAAATTGTTCAATCGCTTTGGCCTTATCATTCATTGCGAGATAAAGATAAGCCAGTTCGCGGCGCAAATTTGCGTTGTGCGAATCGAGCTTCAGGGCGCTCACAAATTCGTAGGGATACGGGTAGCGCGTGCCATACAATTCCAGCGCCTGTTCAGCGGTGCGCGAATCACTCGATCGCGAAGCAGCCAGCAGAGCGGCTTGTGCATCCTCGCCGCGATTGACTTGACGCCAAACGCGCGCCAGGTGAAGCAACAACTCGGTCATCTGCGGCTTTAACTCGCGGCAAATCTCGTACTCGCGCGCAGCCAGCGGCAATTCATCGCGCAATTCCGCCGTTTGTGCCAGTTCCCAGTGCGCGCTGAACATGCTCAAATCGTTTGGCTTGGGCGATTGAGCGATCGCTTGCGACCAGCGAGCAATGCTCGCTTCCAGTGGCTTATCGATGTTTTGAAAAGCCTGCTCTGCGGTCTGCCGCGTGGCTGCGGAGCCGCTCTGGCGAAGCTTATCGAACATACGGCGCGCTTCTACCGACTGCTTGGTCTCGAACGCCAGAAAGGCGAATTCAAGAGCGGCGGTTTCGTCTTGGGGATTGAGTTTGAGAGCGGCGGCAAATTCGTCGCGGGCGGCGGAGTTCTCACCGGCTTTCAGCAGCGTGTAGGCGAGATCTTTGTGAACGCCCGCGTTGCTAGGCTGCAAAACAATACCTCGCCGGAAACTTTCAATGGCACTATCGTAGTCCTTGTTTCGCAAAGATTCGTAGGCTTGCGTCAGTTCTTTTTGGCCAGGGGGAGATTGGCCAAAAAGAACAAGCGGAGAGACAAGAAACGAACAAACAGCGAAAGCCCAATAGCGGTACAGCATCAGAATGTCTCCCGTGGAAGAAGTGCTCACTGGTTGAGCACTTCTCTTTAAGAGAAATCGGAGGTTGGGCAATTGGGGACGAAAGAATCAAGATACAATGGCACATCCTCGAAGAAACCCGCGCCAATGCCAATGCCGATCACGCCCCGCAGTAAAATCGCTCTCTCGCTGCTGCTCCTCACGACTGCTAGCCAGCCCCTCGCCCCTGCCGAGCCGCCATCCCTCCTTAAGTCCTTCGCCGCCATCCAGCCCATCGACGCCCACATCCACATCTATAAAACCGACTCTCCCGAACTCTCCGCCCTAATCGACCAGCTCAACCTCCGCGCCGTCAACATCTGCGTCATTGACGATCGCGACCCCGATTTCAAAGCCCTCGAACCGCAACGCTCCCAAGTCCTCCAAGTCCGCGCCAACACCCACGGCCGCGCCGCCTTCGCCACCACCTTCGATCCCTACACTTTTGAGCAGCCGGATTTCGCTGCCCGCACCATTCGCCAACTCAACGACGACTTCGCCCACGGTGCCATCGCCGTCAAAATCTACAAGGTCATGGGCATGGAAATGAAGAGTAAAGCCGGCCAGTGGGTCATGGCCGACGACCCAGCCTTCACACCCGTATATCGCGACATCGCCGCCCACAACCGCACTGTCATCGCTCACTTAGCCGAACCGAATTCATGCTGGGAGCCGCCCAATCCCGCCAGCCCCGATTCCACTTACTACAAAACCCACCCCGGCGAATACGCCTACGCTCATCCTGATTGGCCATCCAAGGAATCCATCCTCGCCGCGCGCGATCACTTACTCGAACAAAATCCAAAGTTACGTGTCGTCGGCGCACACCTCGGCAGCATGGAAACCAATGTCGACGAAATCGCTCGCCGCCTAGACCGCTACCCCAACTTCGCTGTCGACATGGCCGCACGCATCCCCTATTTCATGCTCCAGCCCCGTGACAAAGTCCGCGCCTTCCTCACGAAATATCAAGACCGCGTTCTCTATGCCACCGATCTCGAAGTGCAACCCCGCGATAAAACCGCAGATACGCTCACCCACTTCCGCAACACATATGAGCGCGATTGGAAGTTTTTCTCAACCAACCAATTCGTGGAATACAAAGGCCACACTTACCAAGGCCTCGACATGCCTCGCCCAATCCTGCAGAAACTCTTCCACGACAACGCCATCCACTGGTTCCCTGGCGCTTTTTAGGCGCTGTACCCCGGCACCTCTTCAAGCCGGAAATACACCGGCAATCCCCGTTCGCGCGCGATCCGCACATCGTTGTCGGCTCCTTTTGATTCTCCCTCTAAACGCAGCACCGCTTGACAATGTTGCAGCAATCGCCCCGCAGTCGGATGCAGTATCTCTTGATACAGCGCATCGCCAACCTTAGTACCACCCGCATTCTTCCAAATAGGCAGCGCCACCCATTCCCCAATCATCGGAATGTGGCCCGCCCGGAAGATCTGATACGAAACACTCTCCAGCCGCGCTAGATTCTGCGCCATTAGCGCCGGATCGTCCCCGGTCCCGGATCGGTAGGGTCCTGCAATCAAGATCATCATTGGCTTTGTCATGCCATTTCAGCATATGTGCAGCATCGTGTACTGTCAAGCAGAAACGTGCATCTTCGTGCTACCATGAAACCGTGCCGATATGCTAACCACACAGCGAAAGCAACTCATTGTTCAGCGCCTGAAAGAGCACGGCCAGATCGTCGCCAAGGATCTCAGCGCAGACCTGGGCCTCTCAGAAGACACCATTCGCCGCGATCTCCGTGAACTAGCCGCCGAAGGCCTGCTACAGCGCGTACATGGGGGTGCCCTGCCCGCCTCCCCCGCTGTAGCCAAGTTTTCTATTCGCAAGGAACTGCAAACCGCCGGTAAAACGGCCATTGGCGCCGCCGCCGCCCGCATGATTCAGAAGGGGCAAGTGGTTGCCATCGATGGTGGAACCACGGCCGTCCAATTGGCGCGCCAAATCCCCTCACATCTTTCGGCAACGGTTGTTACCCACAGTCCCAGCATTGCGCTTGAGTTAGTAGATCATCCGAACATCCAAGTCGTACTGATTGGCGGAACGCTCTTCAAGCACTCCATCGTCTCCGTAGGCGCATCCGCGTTGGAACAGATTAGCCGCATCCGCTGCGACACCTATTTCCTCGGCGTAACTGGAATCCATCCCACCGCAGGCTTGACCACGGGCGATTTCGAAGAAGCCGCTATCAAGCGTGCCTTGAGTGCTGCGTCTGCGGAAACGATCGCCATGGTTTCGGCCGAGAAAATCGGTGCAGCATCGCCGTACCTGGTCATACCCATCTCGGAGATCGCGGGCATCATTACCGAGAAGACCGTCGCAGCCAAAGCGCTGCAGCCTTACAAGAAGGCGGGAATTCAAATCACTCTGGCTTGACTTCCACTAACTTAAATCCCTGCATACCACGCATACCCAGCTTCCGGCGACGCCGATCCCAACCCCTTGCCAAACTTCTTCAAATTGTCCGTCACCGTCAACCGCGTAATATACTTCACGTTCTTATATCCAAGCTGCCTCGGCACGCGCATCCGCAGCGGCCCGCCATTCCCCACCGGCAACTCGCCGCCATTCAACCCATAAGCGACCAACGTCTGCGGATGCAGCGCATCGGCCATATCGATGCTGTCCCACCAATCTCGGTCAATCGAAAAATAAACAACATACTTAGCGTTCGGCAAAACACCGGCGGCGTCCAAGACATGTGCCAGCGGCACACCCGTCCATTCCGCTATATAAGACCAGCCTTCTTCACACGCCAGATGTGTGATGTGGCTGCTCGTTGGATAACTCTTCAATTCGTCCATGGAAAACGATCCCGGCCGCGACACCATCCCATCAATCGCCAGCCGCCAGTCCGCAAAACCGCCCGCTTGCAGTTTCTGAAACGCGTCAAGCTTCGGTGGCTCACCATTCACAAACGGCGCTTTCGAAATCTCACTGCGTGGAAATTCGCGCGCCATCGAATGCCTTGTCAGTATCCGTTGCGCTGCATAAGTCAGCGTCTCGCCCGCCCCATACAAGCCGCCATTGTCTGGCGGAATCAATCCATACCGCTGCGCCAGTTCCGCCGCTACCGCCAAGCCCCCTGCGCCCGCGGCCACCGTCAATCCGCCTGTAATCAACTTGCGTCGTGAAACATCGCTCATTTCGCCCTCCCCGTGATCATTGCCCGCATCCGGCTCTTGAAACCAGCCACACAAATCATCACCACATGCACAACTAAGAAGAGCGCCAATGCGATCGACACAAAGAAGTGAATCGTCCGCGCCGATTGCTGCCCGCCCAACACACTCACCAAAAACGGAAACACCGACATAATCGCCGGCGACATCGCCAATCCCGTCCAAATCACTAACGGGAACAACCCGAAAATCACAACCAGATAGGTAATCCTTTGCAACACGTTATACGGCGCAGCCGCGTCATTCGTTGGCTTCAATCGCAAGTGGCTCGCTATCGTGCTCGCCAAACTCCGCGCCGTTAATTCACTCCCGCTTGGCAGCAAGTCTCTCCGCAGATGCCCGGAAAACAAACTCCAAAGCACATACAGCAACCCGGTCAGCACCACCACCCAAGCGCTCTGAAAATGCAAATACCGGCTCCAGCCATTCTGATCCGGCATCACGTATCCATAGCCTGTCGGCACCAATGCCCGCGACGCCGGAATCGGCAGCTTAAACAGCGGCGTCATCAAAACGTTCCCCGCTTCGCCCCAATAAAACCGTGGGTGCGATATCACAATCTCCGCGCCCGTCACTAGCAACGCTAAGAAACTGATTGCCGTAACCCAATGCGTCACCCGCACCAACGCCGAATGCCGCGCACGCAACCTCACACCGGTCTCGCCAGACACATTCGCCGCCACACCTGGAATCCGCACCGAATCGCCCATGGGCGAATGGTAGCAATAATTCCAAACCTGCGCAAAACCTCACCCGCGCAAAAAAACTTCATTGCGGTTTGCCCATCACGCGAATCACTGCGATAATGCAAAACACCAAGCCCAACGGCGCTGCAAAAAGCGCAAGCATCAGCATCACATCGCCTGCGTAGCTGCCCGTTCCACAAACGCCGGCTGAAGACATAACCAAAACGCTTGCTACTAAAGTCCAAAGCCCGGATTTGAGCAGCCGCGACACTTCACTCCACCACCGTAAAAAACGTCCGCCACACCGCCTGCTCGTTCCACAACACATCAATCCTGTAAATCCCCGGCGTCAACGGCGCTGGCGAAAATCCAAACATCAACTGCGTCGGCGACGTCTCCGCCAGCGACACCTTCTTCCCCGCCACCGTCCCTAACAACCGGTTCCCCGCATCGTAAATCTCCGCGCCCAACATGCCCTTCCCGACCTTATCCCGCTTCTGCCAGTTCATCAGCACATTGATGTTTTCAGTCCGCCGAAACTCAGTCTTAAAATCCGGCGGCGGCATATTCAAATTCTTTGGCGACTTGTCCGACATCCCGCCCCACAGAAACGACGGCCCCGGCGTCAGCGGCCTAGTAAATACCTTCTTGGTGACTAACTCGCTCAGTGTCTCCGCATTCGCTGGCAGCCGCTCATGCTGCACCACCGTCACTGGTATCGCCGCCCGCACCGCGCCCAGTCCGCTGAACAACGCGGAACTCATCGAAATATCTTTGTGATGAAACCGCGCCCCAGGCGTCAAACTCCCGCCCAGAATGCCCACCACCTTGCCATCTAAATCCAACAGCGGCCCGCCCGCCGATTCGGTCGTCAAACTCGCTTCAAACCGTATCAGCGAATCCGCATTGTTCGCATTCTGTCTTCCCGTAACATCCACGCCGCCAAATTCCCGCACATGATTCGCCTGCACATTAAATACCGGCAGCCGGTCGCTGATCTTCACCTCCGCTGGGTTCCCTAATGTCAGCGCCGGCACGCCCGCCGTGTCCACC
>Ga0209698_10007584_pt1 | contig 11367 bp, 9 predicted proteins | sample LitLauG_LLR_2012_FD_187203 | JGI IMG/M metagenome (GOLD analysis project Ga0209698, IMG submission 187203) | Freshwater sediment microbial communities from Pennsylvania, USA - Little Laurel Run_MetaG_LLR_2012 (SPAdes) (version 2) | ecosystem: Environmental > Aquatic > Freshwater > Creek >... | reverse complement strand
GACGCCGGCCGGCAAAACGTCCCGTTCACCACCGGCCTGCTGATCGGCATTGGCGAATCGCTGGAAGACCGCGTTGACACGCTGCTGGCGATCCGTGACCTGCATGAACGTTACGGCCACATCCAGGAAGTCATCGTACAGAATTTCCGCGTCAAGCCGGCGATCGCCATGTCCCAATGGCCCGAACCCAGCCATGGCGAGATGCTGCGTGCGGTGGCGGTAGCTCGCTTGATACTCCCGAACGTAAATATTCAGGCTCCGCCCAATCTTTCCGCGCCGTACTATGAAGACTTGGCAGATGCCGGCATCAACGATTGGGGAGGGATTTCGCCCCTGACCCCGGACTACATCAACCCGGAAAAACCCTGGCCGCACCTGGAACACTTGCGCCAGCGCACCGAGGCGAAGGGATTCGCATTGCAGCAGCGCCTTCCGGTGTATCCGGAGTTCCTGCCCGCGGTCCTGTCGAAACCGGGCCTGCTGTCAGAGAAACTGCGGGCCGCGGCCAACGCCGATGGGCTGGCGAGAATCGAGCGGGCGGCATGATCTGCGTCCTGAGTGGCGGCACGGGCGGCGCCAAATTCATCGACGGCCTGCGCCAGGTCATGCCCGCCGAAGAAATCACGATCGTCGTCAACACGGGCGACGACCTGCTGTGGTGGGGACTCTACGTTTCGCCGGACATCGACTCGATCACCTACGTCCTCTCCGGCATGCTCAGCCGGGAACGCGGCTGGGGCGTCAAAGGCGACACCTTCCTGTGCCTGCAGGCCATGGGGCAATTGGGCGAGCCGACATGGTTTCACGCCGGCGATCGCGATCTCGCCATGCACCTGCTGCGCTCGCGCCTGCTGGCCGAAGGCAAGACGCTGTCGGAAGCAACCTCGATCATTTCGGGCAAACTGGGCGTGAAGGCCCGCATCCTTCCCATGAGCAATTCGCGCGTCGAAACCCGCGTCGATACGCCAGTGGGCGAGTTGAGTTTTGAAGAGTATTTCGTACAGCGCTGGTACCAGGACCCGGTCAACTCGGTGCGCTTTGCCGGCGCCTCTGACGCCGAGCCGGCACCGGGCGTGATCGAAGCCATCACCTCGGCCGACGCGGTTCTGATCGCCCCCAGCAACCCCATCACGAGCATCGGCCCGATTCTCGCCGTGCCCGGCATTCGCGCCGCTTTGCTGAGCGCTCGCGGGAAAATCGCGGCCGTAAGCCCGATCGTGGGCAACGCGCCGGTAGCGGGTCCGGCGGGAATTCTCATGGCAGCGCAAGGACTGCCGTGCTCGATCGCGGGAGTCGCCCAGGCTTACGCTGACTTCCTGGACGTCCTGATTTGTGACACTCGCGACGCCCGCTCAGCGGATGCGCTCCGGAACGGCGGCCTGCGGGTGCAATGTACGCAGACCATTATGCGCAGCGCCGATGACAAAGCCGCCCTGGCGCGAGAAGCACTTTCTTTCGTCGTCGGCGACCTTCTCAAGGATCAACCCGTGACCGGCACCGGATTCCAGCGCCTGGGCTAACCGTGATCCTGATCCCGGTCAAGAACTCTGCTTCCGCCAAGCAACGGCTGGCCTCCGTCCTCGATCAGCCGTCGCGCACGCAACTGGCGCAAGCCATGCTGCACGATGTAGTGAGCGCGCTGCATGAGTGGAACGGCCGGCCTGCGGTTGCACTAGTCACCAGCGACCCTTTCGCGCTGAAACTGGCGGCCGAATACGGCCTGGAAGTGATTCCGGACCCGGACAATCCCGGGGAAACGGGCGCCATCGAGATGGCCACGCGCCTCTGCGTCGAACGCGGCTGCGAGTGGACACTGGTGATTCCCGGCGACATTCCTTCGATCCAGGCGTGGGAAGTGGAAGAAATTCTGAAGCATGCCCCGGCGGAAGGCAGCGTGCTGGTTCCGGCGGGCGACGGACGGGGCACCAACGCCGCATTCCGCCGTCCCGCCGATCTGTTCCCTTTGCGTTTTGGTAACGACAGCTTCAAGCCGCATCACGCCGCCGCGCAGGCCACGGGCAAACCGTGCGTAGTGCTGAAACTGCCAGGAATCGCCGTCGATGTCGACAACCCGGAAGACCTGCGGCAACTCCTCGCGCTGCCCGGCGAAACCCGTGCTCAGCGCCTGGCGCGCGAGTTCGGTTTGGATTGAATCATTGTCATCCCGAGCGCAGCAGAATAGCCGCTCATCGGGCAATTCTGCGGAGTCGAGAGAGCCTGCCCTGAGCAAGCGACCGCAGGGAGGGCGCCGAATGGGGACCTTGCGTTTTTTTTGATACTTCGGCGGAGTTTCCCTAACATGAGTACGGGCTTCAGTGCGTGCGTGGGCAACCGGTGTCGTCCCTGGCGGGACTCGCTCCGATTTCCCACTTTACCCAGGACTTACGTCCCTTCGGCAAGCTCAGGGCAGGCTCTGGGCTATCGAATGCCGCCCCTGCGGGGCTGGTGTTTCGTCAGTGTTTGCTTCACCGCGTTGGCGAAATGCTGGTTCTCACGCACGCTCGTCAGCCCCGCATCCATCGCTCATGGCGCTCACTCCATCACCGCGAAAGTCGCAAAGCAAACCTGCCGCGCAGGAACTCCGACTGATCCCGATCCGCGTCGAGGACGAAATCCGGCCCGGCGACAACCTGGCCGACAAACTCCTCTCTTCATTGCGCCGAAGCCGTCTTCAACTCCAAACCGGCGACATTCTGGTCGTGAAACACAAGATCGTCTCTAAAGCCGAAGGACGCCTCGTCGATCTCAACACCGTCAGTCCCTCTGCCGATTCGATCGCATGGGCAAAGCAATATGGCCTCGACGCGCGCGTGATTGAACTGGCCCTGCGCGAAAGCCGCTCTGTGGTCCGGCGTAAGAATGGCGTCCTGATTACCGAGACGCATCACGGCTTCCTGTGCGCCAACAGCGGCATTGACGTTTCCAACGTCGATGGAGGCAGTCATGCCGTGCTCCTCCCCGAGGATGCGGACCGCTCCGCGGCGAAGTTGCGCCGCGCGCTCAAACGGAGGATCGGCCTCAGCCTCCCGGTCATCATCACTGACAGCTTCGGGCGTCCCTGGCGCGAAGGACTGACCGAGGTCGCTATCGGCATCGCCGGAATGAAACCGCTCCGCGACGACCGCGGCCGCCGCGATCCACACGGGTACAAGTTGAAAGCCAGCGTTGAAGCGGTCGCCGACGAACTGGCCTGCGCCGCTGGACTGGTCTGCGGCAAGCTGAATCGTGCCCCGGCCTGCATTATTCGCGGCTTTCGCTACGAAGCTGGCCAGGGCCGAGTCCGGGATCTTCTGCGTCCCGCATCGTCGGATCTGTTCCGCTGATCCTTCGCGCAGACCGCAGAGGGAGACAGCCACCGCAAGATCGCTATAGAATTAGCCCTCTGCGGAGAATGTTATGGCTCGTGCAATAACGTCCCAGGAATTAGAAGCGTTCCCTTTGGTCGAATGGTCGGAGATTGCCCCGCGGCTTTCTTCCGGTGCGCGCTCGTCGCTGGAAAAGATCCTCGAAACGCAGACCGGTTCGACGCTTTCGCTGGATGAGTCTTACGCGCTGGCAAACTCGGAAGGCGACGATCTGCTCGGCCTGCTCGTCGCTGCCAATCTTCTGCGCCAGGAACTTGCCGGCAACATCGTGACCTACGTCGTCAACCGCAACATCAATTTCACCAACATCTGCTTCGTCGGGTGCAAGTTCTGCGCCTTCAGCCGCGGCCCGCGCGAATCCGACGCCTACTACCTCACGCTCGATCAGGTCGCTGAGAAGGCCCGCGAAGCCTGGCAAATCGGCGCCCGCGAAGTCTGCATCCAGGGAGGCCTGCCGCGCGATCTCCCCAAGTTCTATTACCGTGACATCCTGCGCGCGGTGAAAGCCGCGGTCCCGGGCATGCACATTCACGCCTTCTCGCCGATGGAAATCGTCTACGGCGTCGAACTCACGGGCATGCCACTGGCCGATTATCTCGCCATGCTCCGCGACAACGGCCTGGGCACTCTGCCGGGCACCGCCGCCGAAATTCTCGACGACGAAATTCGCCATATCCTCTCAGCCAACAAGCTCTCGACGGCGCAGTGGGTCGAAGTCATCCGCACCGCGCACCGCTGCGGCATCCGCACCACGTCGACGCTCATGTACGGCCACACCGAGACGCCCGCCCACTGGGTCCGCCAGATGCTGCTTCTCCGCGAAATTCAGTCGGAAACATGCGGCTTCACCGAGTTCGTGCCCCTCGGTTTCGTGCATCAGAACACACTGCTGTTCCACCAGGGCCTGGCGCGCTCCGGCCCCACGCTGGCGGAGCATCTCAAAGTCCATGCACTGGCGCGAGTTTTGCTCGCGGGATCGATCAATAACATCCAGGTATCGTGGGTAAAGCTCAACCGCAGGCTCTCGCAGCTTTGCCTGCACGCCGGAGCCAACGATTACGGCGGCACGCTGATGGAGGAAAACATCTCGCGGGAAGCGGGGGCGACTGCCGGGCAATACACGAGCCCCGAAGACTTTCAGGCGATGATTCTCGAAATCGGCCGCATCCCGGCCGAGCGCAACACCACTTACTCGCGCATTCAGATCAAAGTACCGCAGCCCGCGTTTGCGGTCGAAGAAACGTTGGAGGCGGAATTCGCGTGAACGCGGCAGCGCCCAATCCCATCGGCCCGATCGCCGTCATCGGCGGCACCGGTCCGCTCGGCATGGGCCTGGCGCTGCGCTGGGCCCGCGCCGGGGAAACCGTCATCCTCGGCTCGCGCGATGCCGGCCGGGCACAACAGGCGGCCGCTGCCATTCAGCGCGCGGTCGGAGGCGAGGTCAATGTCTCCGGCATGGAAAACGCTGCCGCCTGTGCCGCCGCCGACATCCTGATGCTTACCGTGCCGTTCGAAAACCAGGCGTCGCTTCTCAAGCATCTGAAGCCGTCCATCACCGAAGGCAGCATTCTGATTGATGCCACCGTGCCTCTGGCTGCGTCCGTCGGAGGCCGGGCCTCGAGACCTCTGGGTATCTGGCAAGGTTCAGCGGCGCAGCAGGCGGCGGAACTGGTCCCGAAGGAAGTCAGCGTGGTCGCGGCGTTTCACAACGTATCCGCCGATTTGCTCGGAGGAGACGCGGCGCTCGATTGCGATGTCATCGTCTGCAGCGACGATCCCGACGCCGGGCAACTCACCCGCGATCTGGCGGCCAAGATCCCAGGCGTCCGCGCCATCGACGGCGGCAAGCTGGAGAACGCCCGCATCGTCGAGCAGATCACCGCCCTGCTGATCGGACTCAACATCCGCCACAAAGGCCACGCTGGAATCCGCATCACCGGCCTGCCCCCGCAAGCCTACCGCTAGAGTCGTCCGCGCGGATTTCCCCCAGCGAACCGTAAACGATCCCCAAACAGGCTTCGCGGAACTTTGTCCGGATCGTGAATTCGGCTTCCCGGTTAACTTCAAGTTGGCGCGCTTCGGGCTAGTGTGGTGTCCCGGAAATACGCGGCATAAGCCGGGACAGCAACTTTTTCGGCCAAGAGTAAGGATGGGCCGCGCAAGCAAAGTACATAGGTCCTTCGCCTTGCTCAGGATGACAGCCTGGACTTATGTCACAAACTTGTGGGACACCACACTAGGGATCTCGCAGGCAAAACCGTAACTTGCGGAGGCATGCTTACGAGTGATTCCGCAGGCCTTGAGGCACGCGTCCCGGTTTCTTGATAACCTCGACAGTGGCTGGGGGACTGTCGCCGTTGCCGCCGATCATTAACGCACAAAAGATCTCAAAAACATTTGGGGCAAAGCCGCTGTTCGAGGACGTCTCTTTTACAGTTTCAGAGGGTGACCGAATTGGACTGATCGGCCCGAATGGCTCTGGAAAATCCACGCTGCTGCGGATCCTGGCCGGGATGGAACAGCCAGACAGCGGTGACGTGGCCACACGAAAGCGCTTGCAACTCAGTTACGTAGAACAGGACTCGAACTTCGTTGCAGGAGCGAGCGTCCAGGCTGTTGTTCAGAGGGCGATCGAACGCTCGGTAACAACCGCAGCCGAGCGCGGCACCCACTTTGCAGAGACGTTGGGCCGGGCGGGTTTTGAGGACCCCGAACTGGAGGTCGCCTCGTTGTCCGGAGGCTGGCAGAAGCGCCTGGCAATCGTGGAGGCGCTGGTTCAGACACCCGATGTCTTGCTGCTCGATGAGCCGACGAATCATCTGGACCTCGCCGGGATTGAGTGGCTCGAGGATCTGCTGCGGCAGGCGGCGTTTGCCTGCGTGATCGTAAGCCACGACCGCTACTTTCTCGAAAATGTTGCAACCAGCATGGCAGAGCTGAGCCGGGTCTACCCCGAGGGTTTGCTGCGAGTGCGCGGGAGTTACAGCACCTTCCTGGAGAAGAAAGAAGAGTTCCTCCACGCTCAATCGAAACGTCAGGAAGCTCTGGAAAACCTGGTTCACTCCGAAATTGAGTGGCTCCGACGGGGAGCAAAAGCGCGTACGCGCAAATCCAAGGCCCGCATCGATAAAGCCGGTGAACTGATCACCGAACTGGCCAGCGTGAATGCCAGAGCCCGCAGCGCCACAGCACAAATTGACTTCTCCGCAACCGAGCGAAAGACCAAGCGGTTGATCGAACTGCAAGATGTCACTTGCGAAATTGGAAATCGTAAATTATTCGAAGGACTGAACTTTATCGTCTCCTCTGGGATGCGGGTCGGCGTGGTAGGGCCCAATGGGAGCGGCAAGACGACCCTGTTGCGCATGCTGCGCAGCGAACTGACTCCCACGCGCGGCGAAATCCGGCGCGCTGACTGGTTACGCATTGTGTATTTCGACCAGAGCCGCCGACTCGACCTTAGCTTGACGCTGCGTCGCGCGCTCGCTCCCGAAGGAGACTCCGTCGTCTATCAGGATCGCGTCATTCACGTCGCAGCCTGGGCTGCCAGATTCCTGTTCAGCGGGGAACAACTCGACCAACCCGTCGAGCGGCTTTCCGGAGGAGAACGCGCGCGTGTGCTGATTGCTCAGCTCATGTTGCAGCCAGCCGACCTTCTTCTACTCGATGAGCCAACCAACGACCTCGACATCCCCACCCTGGAAATCCTCGAGCAGAGCCTGCTCGAATTCCGCGGCTCCCTCGTCCTGGTCACTCATGACCGCTATCTCCTGGATCGCGTGTCTACTGTCGTGCTTGGCCTGGATGGTCAAGGCAATACGGAAAGCTTTGCGGACTATTGGCAGTGGGAAACCTGGCAGGCAGAGCGCGCGCGGTCCCGGAACGATAGCGACGCCAAATCGCCGCCCATTCCCGGTTACCCAGCTCCACCAGTCCAACCACAAAAGAAACTCTCATACCTCGAAGCACGCGAATATGCCGGCATTGAGCAACGGATTGCGGACGCCGAGCAGAATCTGGGGAGCAAACGTGCTGCATTGGAAGATCCCGCCATTGCCAGCGACGGCCCCAGGCTCGTTGCCGCTCACGCTGAAATGGAAGCGGCACAAAAAGATCTGGACGCGCTCTATGCACGTTGGGCAGAACTTCAAGAGAAAGCTGACAGCTTGTCCCCTCGCTGATTTGCAATGGTGCCGCTCTAAACCTGGTTCCTGTCGCTTGTCGGCAGATGGTCGGTCAACGGGACACTATTCCCAAACGGGCTTCTGGAGTTGGGATTGTCTCAAGCCGACACACCTTCCGTTAGAGCTATCGGGAACCCCCACCAAAGTGGCCCGACCAACGGGCCATTTTTGAACCACCTGGGCGCGGCTATAGTTTCTGCCCCGGATTTGCGCCATCGATTCGAATCCTCTCAGGAGACTGTTCATGCAATTCAGAAAGGTGATTCTGTCCGTTGTCTTCGTCGTCGGCATGGCTTGCTTCTCATTTGCTCAATTTGAGCCTCTCTCACCGTCTTCGCATCGCGTGCTCGGATATTTCAATCCGGACACTGGTTTGTTCGAACCTTTTCGTGCGTCGGGGCAAGACGTGGAATTTCCGCCCCTCGCGGCGCCGACGACCGGAACCGTTGTCTTCAACCTTACGATCACCCTGAAGACGCCCCTGCCCAAGAACGGCATCCTGGCTTGCGGTGCGGGTGCGAGCGTCATCGAGACAACCTTTTCTGCCGCGGAGAGCGGATTCGCGTTTGCCAAACTGGTCAGCGGGAATACCTATTCCTGCACGGTCACCATCCCTTATTCGTGGACGCTCAATTCCCCCAGCACAGACAAGATCATCCTGTCCTACAAAGCGCAGGTCACGGAGGGCATTCAGGTCACGGCCACGAACGGAACCGCGACCGTGGTCGTCGCCGGGGCGGGCCGGGGCAGCAGTCAAACCATCCCGAGTGTGCTGGTACCGGCCAATGGCGCAACCACAACGGAGAACGTCAGCGTGACGCTGTAAGGGGCGCGTCGGGTTCTTGCTCCGGCCTGTTGACAACCCAGTCGCGCTCGCATGCTGCCGGCTGTGGCGGCGAGACGCCGCCACGACAGCCGCCGAGACGGCGGCGCTACCTCACACCTGCGTTTGAGAAAAGGGCTTCTTAGTCTTCCCCAGCCCCCGTAGTCACCTATTCGGCGGGCTCTCCGCCCGTCATGGCCTGGGCCACGATCAACCTTCGGGCCTCGACGCGAATTTTCGGCAACTGCAGGGCGAACCACCAGGCTCCGGCCACCGCCGCCAAGCCGCCGATGGCGACCGTGCGCGGAGCGCCCAGGCGATCCGACAGCGCTCCGCCCAGCAGCGCGCCAATCGGCGCCAGCCCCATGAACATCATCGAGTACACAGCCATGGCCCTGCCTCGTAAATCGTCGGGAACCATCGCTTGAATCAGCGTGTTTGAGGACGACATCTGCAGCATGATGAAATAGCCGACGGGCAGCAACAGCACCACCGACAGCCAGAACGACTTCGAGAACGAGAACAGAACCAGGCTGAGGCCAAATCCCGCGCAGCAGACTGCCACCCACCGCCCTAAACCTTTCACCCCGGAGCGCACAGCCAGAGTCAACGCGCCCAGCAGTGCGCCCACACCGGCCGCTCCCATCAGGATCCCCAACCGGACCGCCCCGAGATCGTGCGATCCGATCAGCGAGGCGAATTCCTGCCCGCCGCCATGCAGGATCTTGTCGGCAAAAATCGGCATCAGCACGACATAGGGCATTCCGGTTGCGCTGACCAGCCCCAGCAGCAGAAGCAGCGTACGAATCGGCGCTGTGCGGCGGACAAATTGGAATCCTTCTTTCAGATGCTCCAGCGGCGAGGTCTCTGCCGAGGCCTTCGGCATGGGCCGCACCTTCATCAGCAGAAGGCCGGCGATCACCGCGATGTAGCTCACTCCGTTGGCAAAGAAGCACCAGCCTTCGCCCAACCGCGCCACCAGCACTCCGGCAACCGCCGGTCCAATGATGCGGGCGCCATTGAACATGGAGGAGTTCAGGGCGATCGCGTTCATCAGATCTTCCTTCCCCACCATGTCCACGAGGAACGATTGTCGGCCGGGAATGTCGAATGCGTTCACCACACCCAGCAGCGCAGCCAGAATGAAAACGTACGGCACCGTGACTGTGTGGGTCAGCGTGAGGGCGGCGAGCACAAATGCCAGCAGCATCGATGCCACCTGTGTCGCAATCACGACATGCTTGCGGTTGCTGCGATCGGCGACGATCCCGCCAATCGGGGCGACCAGGAATACGGGAATCTGACTCGCGAATCCGACCGCTCCCAGTTTCAGACCCGACCCGGTGAGGCGGTAAACCAGCCATGACTGGGCCACAGTCTGCATCCAGGTGCCGATGAGCGAGATCAGCTGTCCGCTGAAGAAAAGTTGGAAGTCGCGATGACGCAGCGCGCGTCCCGCCGCCTGCCAGCGCAATCCCCGATCAGGCTCTGGCGGCGCGGTTTCAATCTTTTGGGGAGCGTCTGCCGAATTCGCCACGTTCTTTCGTTTGGATGACACTTTCCGTCCGAAGGACCAATATATCGTGCAGCCGGGCGTGCCGCAGTCTGTGCCATAGCTTCTCTTTCGCCCCTTCGGGGCTTGCTGTTCTCCCACTTAGGACCCACGCCAACGCCGTGGGCTGCATTCCTACGCCGCTTCGCGGCTGGGATAACGCCTCACTTTTCCACAGTCGAAACAGGGAGAAAGCCGGAGAAAGGTGAGTGCCGGTTCCGCAAATGCAAGACAGTGACCAGTTTGGGAAAGATTTACAGGTTGTAACTAGTTTGTAACTTCTCGCGCTCGCCGGCATGCGCTAAAGTAGGCCTGCGCTTTCCCCCGGCGACTCCGTACAAGGCAGTGAGGCTCTCCCATGACCACTCCAGTTCGGGTTGAACGCCGTGCCGGGCAAAGATTCCCCTACCTCCTACCCGTTTCCCTTCGCGCCGGTTCCGGCGAAGTCGAGGGTGTCGGATTCACCCAGGACCTGAGTTCGCGGGGCGTTTTTCTTTTCACCGACGCTCCCGTGAAGGAAGGCTCAGAGCTCGAGCTCGTGCTCCGGATGCCATCCGAGATCACGCTCGGAGAAAGCATGCGGGTGCGCTGCCGTGGTCGCGTGCTGCGCGTCGTGAGGCCCTCCGCGGCTTTGCACCCGGCGTCCGCAGGCGTATCCGCCGCCGAAACCAAGATCGGAATCGCCGTTCGCTTCGAAAGCTACGAATATCTTGCCGAGGCAGCCGCGAGTGGCGAGGGGTTCTCGCGGGTCTCCACCCTGCATCCTCAGCCGGAAGACTCCAAACCCGGGGCACATTTCTCAGGCCGCGGGCTGCCAGGCTGAGCGTTCGCTCTTGGCCCGTCCAGCTTGCGATCCACAGGAGTCGGCCTTTCCAACCCGCCAGACTTGGCTTACAATGTCCTCTATCGAGGCCGGAAAGATGCCTCGCGGTTTCTACTGCGTTGTTTCCTCTTACCAGCCCTCGTTCTGCGTGCGCAGCCTATCTGCGCCCGGGAATGAGGTGGGTGCGGTCGGTTACCTAGGTCACTTGGCGGTGAATCGGTTCTCTTTCTAACATGCAGACACCTAGAGAAATCAGTGAGAACCTCGCCATGCATGGGATCGCGGTCGCGCTCCTGACTGAGGACCGGGAACATCTATCCGTACTGGAGACGCGTATCGAAGCGACACGTCTCGGACGTACTGTTTTCAGCCATCCCGGGTTCCCGGCGACTGCGACAGACTCGATCCTCCGCCAGCTGCAGGAGTCCCGCGCCGAGGTCGTGGTTATCGATGTACCCACGAACGATGCGCAGCGCGCCATCCGGGCCATCGAATTCATTCGCACGACCACGCTGCAAATCGCCATTTTCGCCAACGGCGAGATGAGCAAGCCCGCGAACATCGTCGCCAGCATGCGCGCCGGCGCCGGGGAATATCTGGATGATTCCGCAGGATCGGAC
>Ga0209698_10007583_pt1 | contig 11368 bp, 10 predicted proteins | sample LitLauG_LLR_2012_FD_187203 | JGI IMG/M metagenome (GOLD analysis project Ga0209698, IMG submission 187203) | Freshwater sediment microbial communities from Pennsylvania, USA - Little Laurel Run_MetaG_LLR_2012 (SPAdes) (version 2) | ecosystem: Environmental > Aquatic > Freshwater > Creek >... | reverse complement strand
GGGTGGTGGGGCGACGGGTGGCGGGGCGACGGGTGGCCAGGCGCGACCGATCCTGGCGACGGGTCAGGCTCCCATGGCGTGGACGCCGCCGTCGACGTGGAGGATCTCGCCGGTGGTCATCGGAAGGAGGTCGGACAGGAGGGCCAGGCATGCCCGGGCCACCACGTCGGTGTCCAGCACGTCCCAGCCCAGCGGGGCCCGTTCGGCCCAGGTGTCCTCGAACGCCGTGAATCCGGGAATGGACTTGGCGGCCATGGTCTTGACCGGCCCGGCGGCCACCAGGTTGACCCGCACCCGGTCGGCCCCGAGATCGCGTGCGAGGTAGCGGGCGAGGGACTCGAGCGCGGCCTTCGACACGCCCATCCAGTCGTACATCGGCCATGCCACGGTGGCGTCGAAGTCGAGGCCGACCACCGAGGCGCCGGAGCGCCCGTCGGTACCGGCGGCCACCAGCATGGGCCGGAAGGCCTCGACGAGCGCCTTGAGCGAGTAGGCCGATACGTGCAGTGCGACCTGGACCTGCTCCCAGTCCGCCTGGAAGATGTCGCCGCCGAGGCACTCCGGTGGGGCGTAGCCGATGGCGTGGACGAGGCCGTCGAGGCGGTCCCACCGCCCGGCCAGCGAGGTCGCAGCCGCGGTGACCTGGTCGGCGTCGGTCACGTCGATCTCGAGGACCTCGGCCTCCACGGGGAGCTTTCTGGAGGTGCGCCGGGTGAGCGACAGTCCCCGGCCGGCACCGCTGAGCACCACCTCCGCGCCCTCCTCCTGGGCGGTCCTGGCCACGGCGAAGGCCAGTGACGCGTCGGTCAGCACGCCGGTGACGAGGATGCGTTTGCCGTCGAGGAGTCCCATGCGCCGACAGGGTACTGCCGGCGCCGGCCCGGGGTGTCGACCGGTGCGACGCCCCGTTGCCACCCAGCGCGGAGGATGTGCCTGGGCCGGGGGACGGTACGCGTAGGGTAGCGGCCATGCGAATCGGAATCCTTGGTGGTACTGGCCCTGCCGGACGGGGGCTGGCCGTGCGGCTGGCCGCAGCCGGCGACGACGTCGTCATCGGATCGCGGGATGCGGAGCGGGCGGCCGGGGTCGCCACAGGTCTGGTCGAGGCATGGCCCGGTCGGGCGCTCGCCGTGGCCGGGGCGTCCAACGAGGACTGTGCCGCGGCCGATCTGGTGGTCGTGGCCACGCCGTGGGAGGGAGTGGTGTCGACGGTGAAGCCCCTCGCCGGTGCGCTCGCCGGCAAGGTCGTGGTCTCCATGGCCAACGCGCTGGTCAAGGAGGGCCGTGAGTTCCTCGCCCTGATCCCGCCCCGCGGATCGGTGGCGGCCACGCTGCAGGCGGCGCTCCCGAAGTCACTGGTGTCGGCCTCGTTCCACCATCTGCCCGCCTCGGAGATGGAGAAGTTGGACGTGGCCATGGCGGCCGACGTCCTCGTGTGCTCGGACCACCCCGAGGCCAGTGAGGCCACCGTGGCACTGGTCGACCGGATCGAGGGCCTCCGGGGCATCGATGCCGGGAGCATGTCGCAGGCCGCGGCCATCGAGGCGTTCACGGCCGTCCTGATCACGGTGAACATCCGACACAAGGTCCACGCCGCGGTGCAGCTGGCCGGCTTCCCCCGACCGTGAGCTCCCGGGCACTCGGCACATGATCCACCTCTACGACACGGCCCGTCGGGAGATCGTCCCGTTCGAGCCCGGGGAGACCGTGACGCTCTACTCGTGCGGTATCACCCCGTACGACTCCGCCCACCTGGGACATGCCCAGGTCTACCTGACGTTCGACATCCTCCAGAGGCGCCTGCGCGACCTGGGACACGACACCCGGTGCGTCCGCAACGTCACCGACGTCGACGACGACATCCTCCGCAAGGCACGGGAGCTCGGGGTCCACTATCTCGACCTGGCAGCAGAGGAGATCGCCCGGTTCGACCGGGACATGGACGCCCTGGGATTGATTCCGGCGTGGTCCGAGCCTCGTGCCACCTCGGCCATCGCCGAGATCCTGACCCTGGTCGGGACGGTGCTCGACTCGGGAAACGCCTACGAGTCCGGGGGTGCCGTCTACTTCGACGTGACCACGTTCCCCCGGTTCGGCGAGGTCAGCCACTTCGACCACGCCACGATGTTGACCATGGCCGCGGAGCACGGCGGACATCCGGACGACCCGCACAAGCGGCACCCACTCGATTTCGTCCTGTGGCAGGCGTCGCTTCCCGACGAGCCGTCGTGGGAGTCCCGCTGGGGCCCCGGTCGCCCCGGATGGCACATCGAGTGCTCCGCCCTGGTCCTGCGTGAGCTGGGTGAGACCATCGACGTGCACGGCGGTGGGCGTGACCTCGTCTTCCCTCACCACGAGTGCGAGACGGCACAGTCCGAGGCGGCCACCGGGGCGCCGTTCGTCCGACAATGGCTCCACGTCGGGCTCGTGGGACTGGACGGCACCAAGATGTCCAAGTCCCTGGGGAACCTGGTGTTCGTGGGCGACCTGCTCCAGGAGTGGGAGCCGGCCGTCGTCCGCCTGGCCCTCCTGTCCCACCACTACCGGCCGGACTGGGAGTGGTCCGACGACGACCTGACGGTGGCGGCCGCCCGCCTCGAGGCGTGGCGTGCCGCCAGCGGCCCCGGGGCACCGGCCGGGACCCTGGGTTCCGACGAGGACGGCCTGTGGCGGGTCCGCGGGTTCCTCGACGACGACCTCGACACGCCCGGCGCCCTGGCCGCGCTCGACGACGAGGCGTCGCTCGGTCGTTCCGTGGTCCAGGGTGCCGCACTCCTGGGCGTTACCCTGTAGGCGGGACGCACCGTCCCGGGCCCGTCCGTGAGGACGCTGCCGCCGGTGCCGTCCCCGAGCCCCGAGCGTCGAACCGTCCCACCGAGCATCGCGTCCACGAAAGGCACCATCCATGGCAGGCGTCACCGTCCGACTCCCCGACGGCAGTACCAAGGAGTTCGAGCCGGGCACCACGGCCCTCGAGTTCGCCGCGTCCATCGGGCCGCGCCTGGCCAAGGCGGCTGTGGCCGCCACGTTCGACGGGGCACCCGTGGACCTGTCGCGCTCCCTTCCGGACGGGGCCGAGGTCACCGTCGTGACCGCGACCACCCCGCTCGGACGGGAGGTGCTGCGGCACTCGACCGCACACGTCCTGGCCCAGGCGGTGCTCCGGATGTGGCCGGGTGCGCACTTCGCCATCGGACCGGTCATCGAGGACGGCTTCTACTACGACTTCGAGCTTCCCGGCGGGGCCCACTTCACGGACGACGACCTGGAGCGGATCGCCGCCGAGATGCGGGCCATCATGGCCGAGGACCAGCCGTTCGTCCGCCACGAGCACACCATCGCCGAGGGCCTCGAGCTCTTCGGCGACCAGCCGTTCAAGCGCGAGATCATCGAAGCAGTCGGCGCCGGCCAGGACGAGGTCGACGCCGCATCCGAGGGTGCGGGTGAGCATGGTGTGTCGACCTACTGGAATTCACCGGCGTTCACCGACCTGTGCCGCGGGCCCCATGTGCCATCGACCGGCAAACTCGGGCACTTCGCCCTGATGCGTGTGGCCGGGGCGTACTGGCGGGGGGACGAGAAGCGTCAGCAGCTGCAACGGATCTACGGCACCGCATGGGAATCGGACGAGGCGGTGGCCGAGCACCTGCACCGCCTGGCCGAGGCCGAGAAGCGCGACCACCGCAAGCTCGGGGTCGAGCTCGACCTGTTCAGCTTCCCCCACGAGCTCGGTGGCGGCCTGGCCGTCTGGCACCCCAAGGGCGGCATCGTCCGCAAGCTCATGGAGGACTACAGCCGCGAGCGTCACGCCACGGGCGGGTACGAATTCGTGGTGACGCCCCACCTGGCCAACGCCCACCTGTTCGAGACCTCCGGCCACCTGGGCTTCTACAAGGACGGGATGTACCCGCCCATGGAGATGGACAACGGGACCTACTACCCGAAGCCCATGAACTGCCCGATGCACTGCCTGATCTACGCCAGTCGACAGCGCAGCTACCGTGAGCTCCCGCTCCGCCTGTTCGAGCTCGGAACGGTGTACCGCTACGAGCGGGCCGGGACCCTGCACGGCCTGATGCGGATCCGGGGATTCACCCAGGACGACAGCCACATCTACTGCACCGAGGACCAGCTCCAGGACGAGATCGGATCGCTGCTCGAATTCGTCATGAGCGTGCTGACCGCGTTCGGCTTCACCGAGTTCACGGCCAACCTGTCGACGAAGGACCCCGACAAGTACGTGGGCGGCGACGACATCTGGGAGAAGGCGACCGACGCCCTCCGTCTGGCCCTCGACAGCAGCGGACTGCCCTACGAGGTCAAGGAGGGTGATGCCGCCTTCTACGGCCCGAAGATCGACATCGACGTGCGCGATGCCATCGGCCGGACGTGGCAGCTCAGCACCATCCAGTGCGACTTCAACCATCCTGAGCGCTTCGACCTCGAGTACGTGGGGGCGGACAATGCCCGCCACCGTCCGATCATGCTGCACCGGGCCCTCTTCGGATCGATCGAACGGTTCTTCGCCATCCTGGTCGAGCACTATGCGGGGGCGCTGCCGACCTGGCTGTCGCCCGAGCAGGTGCGCGTGCTCGGGGTGCGCGACGATCATCAGGGCTATGCCGACCTGGTGGCCGCCGGCCTGCGGGCCCGGGGGATCCGGGTCGAGGTGGGCCCGGCGGACGAGCCGCTCGGTGCCCGCATCCGCCGGGCCAAGCTCGAGAAGCTCCCGTACATCCTGGTGGTGGGCGATGACGACGTGGCCGCCGGCACGGTGGGCGTCAACCGGCGGGGGAGCGACCGCCCCGAGCGGGGCGTGCCCGTCGACGCCTTCGCCGAGGCGCTGGTGCGTGAGGTCGAGGCCCGGGTGGTTCCCGAGCCCGTGCACGCCGAGTGAGGTCGGTCCGGTGAGCCTGGAGCGGATGTGGGCCGGATGGCGGTCGGCCTACGTCGCCGGGGCGACCGGTGACCCGCACGGCCTCGGTGAGGGCCGGGACGACCGCCCCGCCCAGGATCGGGGGGAGTGCGTGTTCTGCCGGATCGCCTCGAGCGGTTCCCCGGGACCGGACAACGGTGTCCTGTGGGCGGGCGACTCCGTGCTGGTGGTACTCAACGCCTACCCCTATGCCAGCGGGCACCTGATGGCCGTCCCACGTCGCCACGTCGCCGCACTGGGCGACCTGACCGAAGAAGAGGCGACCGAACTGTGGGCCGCGGCGCGGACAGGCGTCGCCGCCCTCGAGGCGGCGTACCACCCGGAGGGCATCAACCTCGGGGCCAACCTGGGGGAGGCCGCCGGCGCCGGGATCCCGCGCCATCTCCACCTCCACGCCGTGCCACGGTGGCGGGGCGACACCAATTTCATGACGGCGGTGGCCGACACCCGGGTGCTGCCGGAGACGCTGGCCTCCAGCTGGGAGCGACTGAGGGCGTCGTGGCCCTCGGGTGCGGGAGGCTGACCGCCCCACCCAGCCCAGGCGTGCGACCGGGGCCGGGAGCCGTCCCCCCTCGACGACCGAGGTCGGCGGGACGGGCGAGTGCGGAACGACACGGGTTGCGTGTGCGACGCGATCCACGAGACGAGGAGGACGACATGCCGGTGAAGGAACTGGGACACCTGGTGCTCTACGTGCGCGATCTGGAGCGGTCGGCGGCGTTCTACGGTGACGTCCTCGGCTGGGACGTGGCGTTTCCGGTGACCCTCGGCATCCCGGCTGCCGCGTTCACGGCGGGTCGGACCCATCACGAGCTCCTTCTCATCGAGGTCGGGGACGACGCAGCTGCGGTGCCCGCCGGTCGACGCCTCGGCCTCTACCACTTCGGACTGAAGGTCGGGGACACCGACGACGAGCTGCGGGCCGTGCTCGCTCGCCTCCGGGAGGCAGGGGTCACCGTCGTGGGTGCGAGCGACCACACGGTCACCCACAGCCTGTACATCCTCGATCCCGACGGCAACGAGGTGGAGCTCTACATCGACGTACCGGGCGTCGACTGGCGGTCCGACCCGAACCTGATCATGGCCCCGGTTCGCCCACTTACGCTCTGAGGGTGCGGGGACTACCCGTCTGAACAGGGAGTTCGTCCACCGCTGCCCAACCGCTGCCTGGAGTTAGCAGGTGGTAGTCTTGGGGTGATCTCTTCGAGGAGCGTGCATGTTCGACGGTCGATGGCGCGACACGGTGGACCGGGGAACCGGGCCGGTCGGGCGCAAACTGCAGCAGTTCGGGATTTCCGCCGACGTGCTGACCGCCACCGGTCTGGTCTCGGCGGCGGCCACGGCCGTCGCCGTCGCCACCGGCCATCTCCACCTGGCCATCGTGCTCCTCGTGCTGACCGGGCTGCACGACCTGCTCGACGGACCGGTGGCCAAGGCGTCCGGCACGTCGTCGGTCCGCGGCGCCTTCTTCGACTCGGTGACCGACCGGGTGTCCGACGCCCTCATCCTGGGTGGTATCGCGTGGTATCTGGTGTCCGCCCACCCCGGGCACCTGGTGCTCCTGCCCTTCGCCGTGCTCGGTGTCACCTCACTGGTCTCCTATGAACGGGCCAAGGCCGAGTCGCTCGGCATCTCGGCGAAGGGCGGCCTGATGGAGCGAGCTGAGCGGATGATCCTCCTCGGTATCGCCTTCCTGTCCGCATCGTTCCTCGTGCCCGTGCTGTGGGTGATGCTGGTGCTGACGTCGGCCACGGCCGTCGGTCGCTTCGTCAAGGTGTGGCGCCTGGCCGAGGCCCCTCCTTCGACCGTGGCCCGGCGCGAGCGTCGGACGCGTGCCGGCGTGCGCACGTCGGGCCGGAGTACCTCGCGGACGACGGGACGCAGGGCTGCGACATCGGCATCCCGGTGGCGTGCCCGCCGTCAGGGTGAGCTCTCGAGTCGGTCCGGCAGGACCTGGAGGGCCCGTCAGGCCCGCGCCGGAACCCGCCAACGGACCGGCCGGCGCCATGGCTGAGGCGCCATTCGTCTCCACCGGCAGGGGCTGACACCCGGTGGACAAGGGGCAGGCCGTCTACCGGACGTACACGACGTTGGCGCGCGGCATCGCCGCGCTGCCCGAGCCGGTCGCCATGGGACTCGGCAGCGTGGTCGGTGAGGTGCTGTTCCGGGTCCGCCGTGAACACCGAGCACAGGTCACGGCGAATCTGGTCCGCGTGCTGGGAGCCGGCGAGGAGGACGCCGCGCTGCTCGACCGATGGGCCCGGCGGTCGTTCCGGGAGTACGCCCGCTACTGGGTGGAAGGCGCCCGACTCCCCGGGATCTCCTCCGAAGAGGTGGAGCGGCACGTGGAGATCGAGGGCATCGAGCACCTGCGTCGAGCCGCCGAGGACGGCAGGGGCTGCATCCTGGCGCTCCCCCACATCGGAAGTTGGGAGTACGGCGGCGCGTTCCTGGCCACTCAGGGACTGCCCATGACCGCGGTGGCCGAGCGCATCGAGCCGCCGGAGCTGTTCGACTACTTCGTGGAGCAACGGGCGGCGATGGGTCTGACGATCGTGCCGCTCGACCGGAAATCAGGGGGAACCCTGCTGGCCGCGCTGCGTGCCGGCACGCTGGTCGGACTCCTGTGCGACCGGGACATCGAGGAGACCGGGATCGAGGTCGAGTTCTTCGGCGAACGCACGACCATGCCGGCGGGCCCCGCCACCCTCGCCCTGCGGACCGGGGCCACCCTGTGCACCGGAGCGGTGTACAGCGGACCTGGCCGGATGCACCGGGCGGTGGTCCAGGCGCCTCTCGACACCACGCGCAGCGGATCTCTGCGGGCCGATGTGGCCCGGCTCACCCAGGAGATCGCCCTCCGTCTCGAGGGACTGATCCGCCGTGCACCCGAGCAGTGGCACGTCTTCCAACCACTCTGGCTGGCCGACCGCCACGCTCGTCGGGCCCCCGGTGCCGTCGGGCTGGCCCTGGTTCCCGGCGTCGGCCCGCAGGACGAGGCAGTGGCATGAGCTGGATGTCGCGACCGCGCCGGTCCCGTCGTCAGGAGCCCGACCCGACCCCGCTGCCGTCATCGGCCGCATCTGCCACCATCCGGTCGTTGCCGGTACCCGAGCTCACCCGCGAGGGATACGCACCGGAGGTCCACGACGGCAATGGCAATGGCAATGGCAATGGCAATGGCAATGGCGACGGTAACGGCAACGGCAACGGCAACGGGTCAGGGAGTGGCAGCGGCGGCGGCAGCGGTGCCCGACAACTGGGCGCATCCGTCGGCGGCCCCGCTACGCACGCGGCCCAGCGTCTGCCCCTCGTCGACGGCCCCCGGTTCCGGACGACGGATGTCCACGAGGCGGACGTCGTCGCCGTGGTGGCCGAGGACGGACGGTTCGTGTTCGTGAGCGCATCCGCCCAACGTCTGTTCGGGTACGACGTGCGTGGCGTGGTCGGCACCGACGCGTTCGCGCTGTTCGACCCGGACAGTCGACCGGGAGTGCAGGACCTGTTCGACGACCTCGTCGCACGCCGCCGCCTGACGGCCGCACTGGAACTGCGTGCGTTGCGTGCCGACGGAAGGGAGCTCGACCTCGAGCTGACCGCGTCCAACCACCTCGACGACCCGTTGGGCGGCATCGTCGTGACGTTGCGAGACGTCACCAGCCGCAAGGTGCTGGAGTCACGGGCCAATGAGGTGGACCGGCGACAGAACGCACTGATCGAGTCGTTGGCCGACGGGATCCTCATGGTGGACGCGGATGGCCGGGTGATCCGGGTGAACGAGGCGTTCGAGGTCATGTTCCGGGCACCGAGGGTCCGGATCCTCGGGGAGGACTTCCGCGAGCTGATCGCCGCAGCGTTCCGTCGAGGGGTGGAGATGTTCGACGAGACCGGCGACGTGCTGGAGGCGGACGACGATCCGGTCCTGAACGCGCTCCGCCACGGCCGTCGGGTCGTCGGTGCCGTCATCGGTCACCGTCGCGGATCCACCGCCGCCACGTGGGTCCGGGTCAACGCCCAACCGGTCCTCGGGCCCGATGGCGCCGTGGTGGGAGCCATCGGTTCGTACGGGGACATCACCGAGTCCCGAAGGGCGGCGTACGCCCTGCACCAGGAGGAGGAATTCCTCCGGGTCCTGCTCGACACGCTCGACGAGGGAATCGTCGCCTGTGACGCCCAGGGTCGGATGACCATCTTCAATCCGGCGGCACGCCGACTCCACGGACTCGACCACACGGCGGAGCCGATCGGACGGGTGCCGTCAAGTCGCATGCTGCGTCGGTCCGACGGGACGCCGCTCGACCCGGAGGAGAACCCGCTGCTGCTGGCCATGGCCGGCGAACGCCTCCGCAATGTGGAGATCGTCCTGGTCCCGCACGACGGCGACCCGCGCAAGGTGAGCGTCAATGGTCAGGCACTGGTCGACGAGGACGGTTGGAAGCTGGGTGCGGTCGTCGCCATGCACGACGTGACCGAGCAGAAGCGCAACGAGGAGCGACTTGCCGACCTGGCCCACCACGATCCGCTGACCGGCCTGGCGAACCGGACCCTCCTGGCCGTCCGCATGCGTGAAGCGGTGGACGGGCTCGCCGAACTGACTTCGGGTTCGGACGTCGGCCCTGTGGCGCCCGACGGGTCCCGGGTCCATCCTGAGCATCCCGGGATCGCGGTCTACCTGCTGGACCTCGACGACTTCAAGGAGGTCAACGACGAGTTCGGCCACGACGTCGGTGACGATCTCCTCGTGGCAGTGGCACGGCGCCTGTCTGCCATCGTGCGCCCGTCGGACACCGTCGCCCGACTCGGCGGCGACGAGTTCGTCGTGGTGTGTGAGATCGAGAGCGGCGAGGAGGAGATGCTACGCATCAGCAGGCGCATAGCCGCGGCGTTGGCGCGTCCCTACCGCATCGACGGCCGCACGCTCATCGCCGAGGCCTCTGTCGGCGGCGTCTTCGTGGACGACCCGGATACGGACCCGTCCCGACTGCTCAGCCTTGCGGACGACGCCATGTACGGCGTCAAGTGGAGCAGGCGTCGTCAGCGCCGCTCCATGACGGACTGAACCCGGCATGCCCGGAGGTGGCGGCGGCGCCGGGCCCCTGCGCGTCGCGCTGGTGTGCCCCTACAGCCTGTCGAGGCCCGGCGGCGTCCAGGGCCAGGTCCTGGGACTGGCCAGGACCCTGACGGCGCGGGGCCATGGCGTCACGGTGTTCGCTCCGGTGGACGACCTCGTGGATGTGCCCGACGGGGTCGAACTGGTGGCAACGGGCCACTCGACCTCGCTCCGGGCCAACGGATCGGTGGCCCCCGTATCGGTCTCACCGGCAGCCGCCCGGCGTGCGCTCGCGGATTTGAGAGAGCGTGACCCGGATGTGGTGCACGTCCACGAACCGTTCGCCCCCGGCCTCCCCTACGCACTTCTGGTCGGCCGGGCCCTGCCTCCCGTCGTGGCGACGTTCCACCGCAGCGGCGACAGCATCCTCTACTCGCTGCTCCGCCCGGTCACCCGCAGACTGGCGGATCGGCTCGCCGCACGGGTCGCCGTGTCCGAGGCGGCCGCCTCGACGGCGCGACGGGCTCTCGGGGGTACCTACGAGGTGCTCTTCAACGGGATCGAGATCGACCGGTACGTCGGGGTCGCGCCCTGGCCGACCGACGGGCCCGCGGTCCTGTTCCTGGGTCGGCACGAGGAGCGCAAGGGCCTCGAGGTGCTGCTCGAGGGGTGGCGCAGGATGGACGCAGACCGTCGATCGCGCACGGAGGGCGACCCGGTGCTGTGGGTGGCCGGAAACGGCCCCGAGACCGAACGGCTGCGGCAACGGTTCCCCGAGTCGGCCACCGTGCGTTGGCTCGGGGTGGTGGGGGAGGACGAGAAGATCCGACGACTTGTGGGTGCCGACGTGCTCGTCGCCCCGGCGCTCGGTGGCGAGTCGTTCGGACTGGTGCTGCTGGAGGGGATGGCCGCCCGGACCGTCGTGGTGGCCAGTGACATCGACGGCTACAGGGATGCCGCCGGTGGCCGGGCAGTCCTGGTGGCCCCGGGCGATCCGGACGCCCTGGCCGGGGCGCTGCACGGGGTGCTCACCGGCAGCCAGGCCGCACCGGAGGGCACCGGAGGGCGCGTCGCCTGGTTGGATGCCGCCGCCGAACGGGCCGGGCGCTGGTCGATGTCGGCCCTCGCCGAGCGGTACGAGGACCTCTACCGGGGCGTCGTGGTCCGGGACCCCCTGTGACCGGCCGTACACTGCTCGGACGATGACCGACGCCTCCGACCGCCCCGCTTCCACCGGATCGTCCGCCTCCCCGTCGGGAGGAGCATCCTCGGGTACGTCTGGGGGCGGGGCGAATCGGTCGAGTGGATCGCGTAACCGCCGCCGGCGCGGTGGTGGCGGTGGTGGGGGCGGCGGTTACGCGATCCACTCGACCGATTCGCCC
>Ga0209698_10007581_pt1 | contig 11369 bp, 13 predicted proteins | sample LitLauG_LLR_2012_FD_187203 | JGI IMG/M metagenome (GOLD analysis project Ga0209698, IMG submission 187203) | Freshwater sediment microbial communities from Pennsylvania, USA - Little Laurel Run_MetaG_LLR_2012 (SPAdes) (version 2) | ecosystem: Environmental > Aquatic > Freshwater > Creek >... | reverse complement strand
GGTTCGCGCGTGGGTTTCACCGACCCCGATGTGATGGAGCCGGCCGTTGTGGCGGATGGTGACCGCACCGGCGTCGTCGATCCTGTCCCTGCGAACCCGGCTGTGCGGGTTGGTGATCTGGCTCCCTGCGGTGGCCCTGGGACGGGCCCGGTAGTCCGTCTCGGTTGCTGCGTGCTTGGGCAGGGAGCGATGAGGACGACGAGTGTCGTCCACGTCGACGAAGCGATCCAGAAGACTCCGCACCTCGGTTCGCCTGCGCAAGCCGACCCAGCTTCGGCGTCTGCGCGCTGTCGAGGCATCGATGAGCGCGCTCCGTCGAAATCACGGTGCTACCTTCGAACTCCATGGATCAAAGTGGCGGAAAATGGAGCGCATCGGGTGGCACACGTGTGACGTGCACGGGTGATGGCAATCGGTCACAGGCATTGGCATCGGGGAACGGCTCGTGAGCGAGGACGGGCTCGACGGGGGACTGCCCATGGGGCCTGATGGCCAGACGCAGCCGGTCCAGCCCGGGGGTCAACCGCAACCGGGCTCCGTTCCTCCGCCGGTGCCACCCTCCTACGCTCCACCGGCGCCACCGCAGGGCTACGGTCCTCCACCAGCTGGCTACGGTCCTCCACCCGCTGGCTACGCCCCGCCTCCACCGCAGCCCGGATACGCCATGCCGCAGCCCGGCTACCCCGGATACGCGCCACAGCCCCGGAACAACGGATTGGCCATCGCTTCGTTGGTCCTGGGGATCGTCGGTTTCGCACTGTGCGGGGTCGGATCGATCCTGGCCATCATCTTCGGGTTCATCAGCAAGTCGCAGATCGACAAGTCCGGAGGAACGCAGAAGGGCCGGGGCATGGCGATGGCGGGGATCATCCTGGGGTTCGCCTTCGTTGCGTTGCTCGTCGTGCTGCTCATCGTCGCTGCGGCAACCGGCGGCGTCCACGGAAACGTCCACGTCGGAAACACCGGTAACTCCGGCGGGTGACGTTGGGCGGGTGATCCGGGGGATCCTGCGGCAACCCCACTTGCCGGTGCGGGAACGACCGCTCCGGCAGATCGGAACCGGGCCTGCGGCAACCCGAGTTGCGCAAGAGATCTTGCACGCGCCTGACCAGCGGGGACGCCGTTGCTGGCCGCCTGACCAGGAACTTAGCGAAAACCGCTAAAGCAATCGGGGCCCCGGGCCGAGAGTCTCGGGGTGCAACACCCGCTGCAACTCGACCGCAACCAGTCGCAACCCGATGGCAACGACTCGCCACGGTTGCGCCGGCTGCGCGCCCGCCGGGCCCGGCGTCGCGTCTTCAGCGCCATCGGACTGGCCATGGCCGCGGTACTCACCCTCCTGGCCGGCACCGTGGCAGTGGTGGTCGTCGCCCTCCACGTGGGCATCCGGCCGGTCCTGACCGGCTCCATGCGTCCCGACTACGGCCCCGGGGCCGTCCTCCTGACCCGGCAGGTCCCGACCACCTCGCTCAAGCCCGGCATGATCGTCCTGATCATCCCGCCCGGCGAGCACGCTCCCTACGCCCACCGCATCGCCACGGTCAGCGGAACCCGGGCGGCGCCCGTGATCACCACCAAGGGCGATGCCAACAAGGCGGTCGACCCGTGGCACGCCAAGATCACGGCCCGCGACGTCAGCGTCGTCATCGGCTCGTTGCCCGGAATCGGACGACTGCTGGTGGGCCTCCGGGGCTCGGGCCAGATCGTCCTGGCCGGCGCCGGCATCCTCATGGTCTCCATCGCCTGTGTGCGGTGGCTCCTCACCCCTTCGACCCGACCCCCGAGCCGTCGCATGACACCCGGGAGCGCCTGAGGCCGAACCTGCGGTCCGCAGCTCGGACCGCCCCCCGATGTACCCGCAGCACCAGTACCGCAGTACCCGTTACCCCGAAACCTGATTCACCCGATATCAGATTCACGAATCCATAGAAGGAGATTGCAGTGTCCACCCATCGCCACACCTCCAAGAAGGAGCGGTCCTACGGCAAGCTCGCCGTGGCCGGCCTCCTCACCACCTCGGTCGCCCTGCTGGGCACCGCCGGCGTCTACGCCGGACTGTCCGCCACCGCCACCGGGGCCGAGCAGGTCTCGTCGGGGTCGTTGAACCTCGTCCTGAGCAACGACGTCGGCGTCGGCTTCTCCAACTTCACCGGGAAGATGGCCCCGGGCGACACCGACAACGTCTACGTGAACCTGAACAACACGGGCTCGCTGGCGTCGGCCGCCGGTATGACGCTGGGCGTGGCCGGAAATCCGGTCAACGCGCTGACCAGCGGATCGGTCCCCGGCGAAGGCCTCACGGTCACCGCCACCCAGTGCTCGGTCGCCTGGACCCTCGCCACCGGCACGTGCTCCGGCACGACCACGCCCATCCTCACCACCACGCAGGTGAGCGGCATGTCGACCCCGGTCGCCCTGTCGAACATCCCGGCGCTGGTGGCCGCGACCGGCCAGGTCGCCCACGTGCAGGTGTCGCTCGGACTGGTCGCCACGGAGTCCTCGACCAACGGGGTCCCTCCGGCCGCCACGGTCCAGGGTCTGTCGACCACGCTGACCTACACCTTCACCGAGCTGCAGCGCACCGGCGTCGCCACCAACCAGTAGGCAGTCGGTAGCGATGCACGGGTCCACCCACCGCAGGGCAGTCAGGACGGTCGCCACGGCGGCCGTCCTGCTGCTCGGCGTGGGTGTGGTCCCCACCATCGCCCATGCCGCCGGGATCGGGGGGAGGGCCACCGGTTCGGAGGCGGTGACGGTCGGCACCTGGGGGCTGACAGCGGCGACCACGTCGATGTCGTTCACCACGAACACGGCCCAGACCACCACGGCCACCAACACCGGTTCGATCGCACTCAGCGCCGAGTCCTACGTGGTGACCGTCTCCAAGCCCTTCTTCTTCACCCCGACCATGACCGTCTACGAGTGCCCGGTGGCCTGGGTGTCGGGGGCGTGCTCGGGCGGGACCGGCACACAGATCGGCGGCACCCTCACCGCGGGGACGACCACCACCATCACGACGACGACGTCCCTCGGCGTCGGTGCGTCGCTCTACCTCGAGGTCGTCCCGGCCGGTGTCTTCATCCTGACGACGACGGTCACGCTCACCCCCGAGGTGACGTCACCCGCACAGCTTCGGGCCCCGGTCAGGACCATGCAGTGAACCCGCGCCCGCTGCATCGGCGCAGCCACCCCGTCCGACGCGCCCCCCGGGACGCGACCGGAACGACGATCGAGAGGATCACCCCGTGAATTCGACGATGAACGACCCCGTGGACTGGTTCGCACTGGGGGCATGGTTCGAGAGCGCCCGGGACGTCATGGACGAGCTCACCGCCTGTGCCTCGCTGGCCGGCACCCTGGTCAAGGGTGACCCGCCCGCCAATCTGGTCGTGGTGCGTGACCTCGATACCCGGGTGCGACGCACGGCCACCTGGTTCTCCACGTTCGTGTGCCCCGAGGCGTGGGTGCGTGACTTCGCAGTCGGCATCATCTCGGTGCTTTCCGATATCCGTGAGACGACCCTGCGTTCCGAGGGCGCCCCGTCGACCTCCGACGAGCGGTTCGTCGCCAAGGTGATCCGGGCCGAACTCATGGTCCGCGAGTTCCGCTCGATCGCCGAACGCCTGCACGTCTACGCAGGACTTGACTTCCAGAACGCATGACCGCCGGCCTGCACACGCGCCGGGTCCGGCGCCGTCCGGTCCCACTGGTGCTCGCCGGACTGACCCTCCTCGTGGTGAGTCTCCTGCAGACGGGGGGCGTGTACGCCGCTCTTTCCGGCCGGGCCAACGCGTCCGAGTCGGTGTCGAGCGGGGCCCTCGACCTCCGTATCGGTGCCGACGTCGGCGCCGGGTTCAGCGCCTTCGCACCCAAGATGGCGCCGGGCGACACCGACAACGTCTACGTCAACCTGACCAACACCGGGACACTGGCCACCGCGGCCGGCATGCGCCTGTGGGTGGCCGCCGCCCCGGCCTCGCCCTTGTCGAACGGATCCGCGGCGGGGGAGGGGCTGAACGTCCGTCTCACCCTGTGCTCGGTGGCGTGGACGCTGGCCACCGGCGTGTGCCCGGGGACGGTGACGGCACTGCTGGCCACGCGCCAGATCAGCACCATGGGCACCGCCGCCACGGCCGGCGCCCTGGCCAACGTGCCGGCTCTGGCCGCGGGGGGAAGGGTCGCCCACGTCCAGGTGACCCTCGGGCTCGCCGGCACCGAACGGTCCGTCAACGGCGCATCGCCCGCGATCACCGTCCAGGCGCACACGGCCGCACTCACCTACTCGTTCGTGGTGACCCAGCGGGCGGGCGTGGCCACCAACCACTGAGTCGTTCGCCGGACCCGGAACCCGGCACGCCGGGCTGACCGCCGCTCAGCCGGCGTCCGCCGCCGTCGGTCCGGCGCCGACGGCCCCGAGTGCCGCACCGAGGGCGGCGAGCTGTTCGGGGACGGCCCGCCACCACGTCCAGCGACCACGCTTCTCCCCGGTGATCAGCCCGGCCGCCGCCAGCTTGTGGGTGTGGTGGGAGATGGTGGGCTGGCTCTTGGCCAGAGGTCCTTCAAGGTTGCAGCTGCACGTCTCGTCCTGGCTGGCGATGATCGAGAAGATGCGGAGGCGCACCGGGTCGGCGAGCGCGGCGATCACGCCGGCCAGCCGCTCGGCCTCGGCCTCGCTCAGCGCGTGCTCGGCCAGGGGCGGGCAGCAGAGGACCTCTGCGTCGGGTCGGGTCGTCGTCACCGGTGCCTCCTCCGTGCCGGGGCCTCCGTCGGGCCCGCGAAAACATATTGACATCCATCGATGTGATGTGCACACTGTACATCGACAGCAATCAATGTAAAGGATGTGCCCATGTCACGCGTGCAGCTCGCCCTCAATGTGTCCGACCTCGACGAGGCCATCACCTTCTACTCCGCCCTGTTCGGCACCGAGCCGGCCAAGGTGCGGCCCGGGTACGCCAACTTCGCCATCGTCGAGCCGCCGCTGAAGCTCGTCCTCATCGAGGGCGCGGGCGACCCGGGCTCGATCAACCACCTGGGCGTGGAGGTGGCCACCACCGCCGAGGTGGCCGCGGCCACCACCGCCTTCACCGGCAAGGGCATGGACACGGTCATCGAGGACGCCACCACCTGCTGCTACGCCGTCCAGGACAAGGTGTGGGTCGACGGCCCCGACGGCGCCCGATGGGAGGTCTACACGGTGCTGTCCGACGCGTCGGGCCCTGAGGGCCTCGGCGGAGACGAGCGCTGCTGCACCCCGGCCCCGGTCGGGAGCGCCGCGGTCGGCTCGGTCCCCGGCGGAGGCGACACTCCGGTCGGCACCACCACCGGCTGCTGCTGACCGGACGTGGCGCCCACCACCGTGCACCCCGTCGCGCTCTGGCGCCGCCTGCTCGCCGAATTCCTCGGCAGCGCCCTCCTGGCGGCCATCGTCATCGGCTCGGGCATCGCCGCCCAGCAGCTGTCACCCGGCAACACCGGTCTGGAGCTCCTCCAGAACGCGCTGGTCACCGGGGCCGGGCTGTTCGCCATCATCCTGGTCTTCGGTGCGCTGTCCGGCGCCCACTTCAACCCGGTGGTGTCGTTCGTCGACGCCGCCTTCGGAGGGATCTCCTGGCGTGATGCCACGGCCTACCTTCCGGCCCAGGTGGCCGGCTGCACGGCCGGAGCGGTGGCGGCCAACGTGATGTTCTCGCTGCGGGCGGTGTCGATCTCCACACACCACCGGGCCACGGGTCCGCACCTCTTCGCCGAGGTGATCGCCACCGCCGGGCTGGTGCTGGTGATCTTCGCCCTCGCCCGCAACGACCGGAGCGCCTACACCCCGGCCGCGGTGGGTGCCTACATCACGGCTGCCTACTTCTTCACCTCGTCGACCAGCTTCGCCAACCCGGCCATCACCGTGGGTCGGATGTTCTCGGACACCTTCGCCGGGATCGCCCCCTCGTCGGTGCCCGGCTTCGTGATCGCCCAGATCGTGGGCGGCGTGGTCGCGGTCGGCCTGGTGGTCCTGCTCTACCAGCGGCTGACGCCGGCCGAGGCGGCCGAGGTCGCCTATCCCCATGACACGGCGGCTCGAACCCATGACGCCCCCGACCCGACCCTCCCGCCGGCCACCGCCGGCGCCGACTCCTGAGGAGCCCCGTGCCCGATCGTCCCGTCGTCCTGTTCCTGTGCGTCCACAACTCGGGACGCAGCGTCGCCGGACGGGTCCTGCTCGACCACTACGCCGCCGGTCGGATCGAGGTGCTGTCCGGTGGTTCCGAGCCGGCCGACCGGTTGAACCCGTCGGTGGTGGCGGTACTGGCCGAGCGCGGCCTCGATGCCAGCGCCGAGTTCCCGAAGCCGGTCACCGACGAGGCGGCCCGTGCCGCCGACGTGGTCGTGACCATGGGGTGCGGGGACGCCTGTCCCATCTACCCCGGGACCAGGGTCGTGGACTGGGAGCTCACCGACCCGGCCGGCCTGCCGGTCGAGGAGGTGCGGCCGATCGTGGACGACATCGACCGCCGGGTGCGGGCGCTGCTCGACGAGCTCCTGGAGGCACCGGCAGACGGCTGACCGGCGGGGTCAGCCCGCCAGCCGCGCCACGGCGTCCTCGAACAGTTCCGCGTGGAGGTCCACGTCGGCGTCGGTCGTCTCGGGGCACATGAGGACCATGTTGTGGAACGGCGTGATCAGCACGCCCCGGTTGCTCATGGCCAGATGGAGGTACTCGTCGAGCTCGGGGTCGTCGGCCGCGGCCGACCCGGTCCCGTTGCGCGGTGCCGGTGAGCAGAACCGGTACTCGGACCTCGCCCCGAGCCGGGTCACCGTCCAGGGCATGGCGTGCCGGGCGACGGTGTGCTCGGCCCGCTCGGTCAGTCTGGCGCAGAGTGCATCCATCCGGGTGAACGCCTCGGGGGTGAGCACCTCGCCGAGCGTGGCCCGGGCCGCCGCCATCGAGAGCGCGTTGCCGGCCAGGGTGCCTCCGATGCCGCCCACGTCGACGATGTCGGCGTCCTCGTCGGCCACCCGGGCCAGCACCCGCTCGGCCACGTCGGAGCGGAGTCCGTAGGCGCCGATGGGGATCCCCCCGGCGATGGCCTTGCCCATGGTCACGATGTCGGGGTCGAGCCCCCACGCCGCGGTGCAGCCCCCCGGACCCGCCGACACCGTGTGGGTCTCGTCGATCATGAGCAGCGTCCCCGTCTGGTCGCACAGGGCACGCAGACCCTCGAGGAACCCCTCGTCGGGGAGCACGATGCCGATGTTGGTGAGGGCCGGCTCGGTCAGCACGGCGGCGATCTCCCCGGTGGCGAGCGCACGGGCGACGGCCTCGAGGTCGTTGAACTCGACGGCGACCGTCGTGGTCGCCGGGTCCACCGCCGGGGCCACGTTGCCCGGGCGCGACCGGGTCGACCCGTCGGGCGCGGCCACGACGAAGGTCTCGTCGACGCTGCCGTGGTAGCAGTAGGAGAACACGAGGACCTTGGGTCGACCGGTGACCAGGCGGGCGAGGCGCAGGGCCCACCGGTTGGCGTCGGTGGCGCTCAGGGCGAACGACCACTGCGACGGGCCGAAGCGCCGGGTGAGCTCGCCCGCCACCCACTCGGCGTCCTCGCTCGGGAGCATGGCGGTGATCCCACCGAGCGTGTCGATCCGCCGGCGCACGGCGTCGACCACAGGGCCGGGGGAGTGGCCGGCCATGGCCCCGGTGTCCCCCAGGGCGAAGTCGACGTAGGTGTGGCCGTCCACGTCGGTCACCCGTGCGCCCCGGGCCTCGGCCAGCGCCAGTGGGAAGCGTCCGGCCCAGTTGGCCATCCAGGTCATGGGCACACCGGTCAGGAGGTGGTCGGCCCCGGCGAACTGCGCCCGCGAGCCCGGATTGCGCTCGTGGTGGACCGTGCGCTCGGCCTCGAGCAGTGCGGTCAGACGGTCACGGTCCATGGGATCCCTCCGGGTGGGCTGCACCGGGAGTCGGAACCCGGCCCGCCCATTCTGCCCAACCGAGCCGACGCCCACGACGCCGGCACGGCTAGACGCCGGCGCGGCCCCCGTCGACGTCCTGCTGGTCGGGGAGCGACTGGATCAGGCGGCTGACCGCGGTGTACCGGCCGTCCCGCCAGGCCTCGGCGATGGTCTGGTCGCCCAGTTCGCGGTGGCGGGTGAAGTTCCACCACCGGGTGACGTCACTGTCGCTGTAGCCCTTGTTGGCCAGGATGATGTTCAGCCGGGTGGCCTCCCAGGCCGCCTCATCGGCGGTCAGCGGACCCGGGCCCTGCGCTCCGGGGGCGACCGTCCGCCCGGTCCGCTCCACCTGTTCGGTCCGCTCGGCCTGCTCGGCCCGCTCAGCCTGTTCGGTGCGCTTCTCCATCTCGTGTGCGATCTCGCGGTCGAGGTCGCGCGACACATGTCCCCGGATGGTCGGGAGCGATCCGCCCGTCAGCGTGTGGCGGTCGCTCACCCGACGCTCGCGTTCGGCCTCGAGGCTTCGTGAGTACAGGTGCTGGGCGGTGCTGTCGACGTCCCCCGCCGTCACCCGAAGCCGGAGCCGGCGCTCGATCCGCTCGGCCGCACGCTGCGGGGCGTCGGAGGTCTCGGACGCCGCACGCCCGTCGGGCACGCCGGCCACTTCGGGTGCGTCGACCGGGCGGCGGTCGCGGGACCGGCGCCGGCGCTCGAGATCCATCGGCGCGTCCCCCGGGGTCGCGGTCCGTGGCGTCAACTCCTCCCAGGGGGAGATCGGCGGCTCGAAGGCGACCTGGGCGGGGGAGCCGTAGCTCTCCACCGGGAAGACGTCGCCGGCGGTGCCGGCGATCGCCGCGGCCAGGTAGGGGGTCGTCCACCGGCTGTCGCCGACCATGACCGTGCCGGCACCGGTGGCGGCCAGCCGGGCGAGCGGCACGTCGAGGCACGCGGCCACGGCGATCGCCTCGGTCAGACCGATCCGACGGTTGGTCGTCTCGACCTGGGCGACGGTCTCCCGGGTCCACCCGACTCCCCGCAGGAGCATCTCGTCGGCCAGTCCCTGCTGCGTGAGCGCGGCCTTGGCCCGTAGGGCGGCGATGTTGCGCCGTACGACGTCCTCGACCCCGATCGTGCCCTCGTTCGACATGTGCACACCCTACCGGCATGCACCGTGGGCGTAGTGGTTCATTGTAAGGAATTTGAACACCCGTCATTCCGCATCCATGAAGTTCATAGGTCTCTACCTGGGCATTCGTCGTCAGCCGCGATCTGCGAGTGAGGTCAGCAGTAACACCAAGGGTGGTCAGGCCGGTACGGTGCGCAGCGAAACAGCATGCCGTGGGTCAGGTGGGTACGGCCGGGAGCGACGGGTACCCGAACGGTTCCCGGTGCTCGGTTGCAGTTCGTCGATCCCGCTACAGGTGCCCCCGGCGGCGTCCGACAATTGGGTTGACCGGCGAGCGGACCGGACGAAGGCAACAAGTCACACCGGGACACCGGACCAGTACCGACCAAGGGGCAGAACGAACCGTGACCATCGAATACAACACACAACGTGCACTCCGCGACTGGCACGACGACGAATTCGATCTCGACGACCTGGCCATGCCTGAGCCGCGTCAGTGGCAGCGCTGCGGCGCAGTCCACTGCATCGACCGGGGGCCGTGGATCGGAACACTCGTGTGCTGCATCCGCCAGAGTGGACACGACAACGACCACTCGATGTCGCTCGGCGATGCCGGCGCCGTCGACTTCTGGCAGGAGAGCTGGCTCTAGGACCGTCCGGCCCGCCGGCGCGCCGGACGCGCCGGAGGGCAGGGTCAGTGCCGGATCACGACCGCCACGTCGGGTCCGAGTACGCCGGTGAAGCCACTTGACGGCTCGGGGTCGTCCGACGCCAGCACCACCTCGGCGCCCACGAGCGACCGGTCACCGAGATCGACGGATGTGCCGGTAAAGTTGACCAGCACCTCGACCGCGGCGCCGTCGACCTCCCTCCGGTAGCCGAGCACCCCGTCGGGGGTCTCCAGCATCTCGAAGGAACCCCGGGTCAGGGCGGGGGTGGCGCGGCGCAGGGCGATGGCCCGCCGGTAGAGGTGGAGCATCGACGACGGGTCGGCAACCTCGGAGGCCCGGTTCCGCCGGTCGGCCTCGGGGGCCATCGGCAGCCAGGTGACCACGTCCGCACGGGTGGGCCAGCCGTGGTCCGGACCGGCATCCCACGGCACCGGTGCCCGGCATCCGTCCCGACCCCCGGGGTCGACCCGGCGGTCGGCGGGGATGTCGGCGTCGGCCAGGCCGAGTTCCTCGCCCTGATACACGAACGGCGTCCCCCGCAGGGTCAAGAGCAGTACGGCCGCGGCCCGGGCCCGCGCTTCGCTGCGACGGGCGGTGGTGTCGGCGTCCTCGCCCGATCGGGCGGCCGCCAGGTCGTAGCGGGTGCGGTGACGGGGGTTGTCGTGGTTGGAGAGGACCCAGGTGGGCCACGCCCCCCGGGGGTCGAGTGCACCGAGGGTGTCCTCGATGCACGCCCGCCAACGGTCGGCCAGCCACGGGGCGAACAGGGGAGGGAAGTTGAAGGCAAGGTGGAGCTCGTCGTCGTGGCCGTAGTAGGTGGCCACGGCCTCGGTCGACAGCAGGAACACCTCTCCGACCATCATGCGGTCGCCCGGGTAGCCGTCCACCAGCGTGCGGATGGAACGGAGCCGCTCGTGGGTCACCGGTTGGTCGTTGAGCGCGCAGTGGGGGACGCCGGCCACGTCGGGCGGGTCGTCGGGCAGCGCCGGGTCCTTGCCGATGCCGTGGACGACGTCGGCCCGGAACCCGTCCACCCCCCGGTCGAGCCAGAACCGCAGGGTGTCGTGCATGGCCTCGACGACCGCCGGCTCATCCCAGTTGAGGTCGGGCTGGGCCGACTCGAACAGGTGGAGGTACCACTGCCCGGTGGGCTCGTGGAACGTCCAGGCCGGGGCGGTCAGATCGAAGGCGGCCACCCAGTTGTTGGGGGGCGACCCGTCGGGGGCCGGGTCGCGCCACACGTACCAATTGCGCCTCGGGCTGTCGCGCGACGAGCTGGCGTCCACGAACCACGGGTGCTGGTCCGAGGTGTGGTTGGGCACCCAGTCGATGACCACCCGCATGCCGAGTTCGTGTGCGTCCGCCACCAGGCCGTCGAACTCGGCGAGGTCGCCGAACAGGGGATCCACGTCGCAGTAGTCGCTGACGTCGTACCCGAAGTCGGCCATGGGGGACCGGAAGAAGGGGGAGAGCCACAGCGCGTCCACGCCCAGCCAGGCCAGGTCGGCCAGCCGGGACCGGATGCCGGCCAGGTCGCCGACCCCGTCGCCGTCGGAGTCGGCGAACGAGCGCGGATAGATCTGGTAGAACACCGCTTCGCGCCACCACGGGACCCCGGTGGAAGG
>Ga0209698_10007578_pt1 | contig 11371 bp, 13 predicted proteins | sample LitLauG_LLR_2012_FD_187203 | JGI IMG/M metagenome (GOLD analysis project Ga0209698, IMG submission 187203) | Freshwater sediment microbial communities from Pennsylvania, USA - Little Laurel Run_MetaG_LLR_2012 (SPAdes) (version 2) | ecosystem: Environmental > Aquatic > Freshwater > Creek >... | reverse complement strand
ATGTTCTATGAGGAGGGCGCCGTCGTGGTCGCCAGCAGTTACACGAAGGTAGGCGGGCTCTACGACCGCGGATTCCGGCACGATCCTGCGCGGCCGCTCGAAAGTCTGGCGGACTATTGCATGGGCTGCTACACAAATCTCGGCTTGCCAACGCGCGTCGAGTTGCTGGAGCGCTACATCCGTGAATACCACGCTGACGGTTTCATGATCAACAGTGTGAAAAGCTGCAATTCTTTCAGTGTTGGCCAGCTCTTGATGCTTCGCCAACTGGAGGAGCGTACCGGCGTACCTGGCGGCTTCATCGAAAGCGATCTGGTGGATCCGAGATATTTTTCGGCGGCGAACATCAAGAACCGGATTGAGAGCTATTTGCAGATGCTGGAACAAAAGCGTGCCGCGAGGGTCGCATGAACTCGATTCAGATCTACGTGGGGATCGACCTTGGCTCGACGACCACAAAGGCGATTGTTCTGGACGAAGGCGGAAACGTCATCGGCCGCGGCATCACCAACAGCCGGAGCAATTACGATGTGGCTTGCGCGATTGCCCGCGATGAAGCGTTTGTTCGCGCGCGATTTACTTTGACGCGGCAGAGTTTTAGCAAGGATGAAACGCCGGGCAACGCCGAGAAGTCTTTTTTGGCATCTCTCGAACGCAATTTCCGCCTGGAACAATATTTGGGCCAGCTTGAGCGCCTGCGTCTCATATTGCATTCAACTGCTGAGGGCCCACGATTCCGAGACAGTAAGGACGAGCTTGACAGGGTTCTCGAACTGGTTATCAGCGAAATGGCCGAACGCGCGCTTCAGCACTACGGCGAGTTGGCAGTTCGCAAAAGCGATTTCTTTCGCGATCTCGCCGCCGCCGACTACATGGCATTGGCCGAAAAGCACAGCGACCCAAAGGGAATCACATTTGAGACTCTCTGCGGGGTTTTTGATGCGGCAATATTAATTGTTGAAAATGAGTCAGCCGGTGACGCCTTTGAGCGCCACATCGGCCCAGCTTTGGACAGGACCATGCTGAAAGCGCCGGAAAAGATTCGCCATGAACTTGCAAGATTGCGATCCGGTGTCGAGGCGGCCCGGTCCATTCAATTCAGGGAAACAGGTACTGTCGGAACTGGCTATGGCCGCCAGCGGCTTCCATTCCCCAAGGAACAAATCCGCAGCGAGATTCTCTGCCACGGCCTTGGTGCTCACGCCATGTTTCACGATACTCGAACCGTTCTCGATATCGGTGGACAGGACACGAAAGCCATCCAGGTTGATCCCGAGGGTATTGTCACCGCTTTTCAGATGAATGACCGCTGCGCGGCCGGTTGCGGCCGATACCTCGGATATATCGCCGACGAAATGAATCTGGGCCTGCATGAATTGGGTCCTCTTGCGCAGCAAAGCACCTGCCGAGTGAAAATCAACAGCACCTGCACTGTTTTTGCCGGAGCGGAGCTGCGCGAAAGGCTTTCGCTCGGGCAGGCGCGCGAAGATATCCTCGCGGGTCTGCATCGAGCGATGATTCTGCGGGCCATGTCACTACTCGCGCGCTCGGGTGGCATCGCCGACCAATTCACTTTTACTGGTGGCGTGGCGCGTAATCCTGCAGCCGTTGCGGCGCTGCGCGAACTGGTCAAGGAAAACTATGGCGACCGCATTTTGAACATTTCCGCGGATTCGATTTATACGGGCGCGCTAGGCGCCGCGCTGTTTGCTCGCCGGGCCGCTCAAACGGTAAATTGATGTCCACAATTCTGCAGAACAATTCTCGCGAGGAACTGTCGCTGCTCACTGCGGGAGTGGACGTCGGCTCCAGCTCTGTAAAGATCGCCATCTTGAAGATGCCAGGTGATGGCTCCGTGCGCCCACTTTCATTGCGCACAGACCGCATTCGCCGCCGAGATCTGCGGAAAGTCATCCACGAGGGTTTTGACGCGGCCCTGGATGAAGCCGGTGTCAAAAAGAATGACATCGCGTACGTGGCCAGCACCGGCGAGGGCGAGCTTGTAGATTTTCGGCGAGGCCATTTTTACGGCATGACCACACACGCTCGCGGCGCGCAATTCCTTTTGCCCGATACGCGAGCGGTGTTGGACATCGGCGCGCTTCACGCCAGGGCCATCGTGATCAATGACCGCAGCCGAGTCTTGGAATATCGCATGACCAGCCAGTGCGCCTCGGGCTCCGGCCAATTCCTTGAAAATGTTGCGCGATACCTTGGCATCGCGCTCGAAGAAGTCGGCCCGCTTTCCTGCAGTGCCTCCAATCCGCAATTGGTAAGCAGCATTTGTGCTGTCCTCGCTGAAACTGATGTAATTAATATGGTGAGCCGTGGAATATCCACGGCCGATATACTCAAGGGAATTCACCTCTCCATGGCCGGGCGATACATCAAGTTATTGCGGTCCATTGGTGCGCTGGGGCACGTAACCATCACGGGGGGACTGGCGGCGGACACAGGTCTGACGCTGGCACTTCAGGAAAAAGTTGCTGAGGACGGACTCGCGTTAAAGGTGCAAACTCATCCGCAATCCATTTACGCCGGCGCGCTGGGTGCCGCTCTCTGGGGCGGATTCCGCCACAGTGTTCTGGCGCGCCGCGCAGAGGCAGTCGCATGACGGAAAAGGGCCGACTAAGCGGACAAATCGCAGTGGTCAGCGGGGGATCGGGCGCGATTGGCCGCGCTATTATTGCCTCCCTTATCGAAAACAGAGCTCACGCAATATCTCTGGACGTTTGCGATCCCGGCGACAAAATTCCGTGGGTTCAGTGTGATATTCGCGACGATGACGCTATGGCCGCGGCGCTGGCGTCGGTATTTCAGACGCACGGCAAGCTCGACCTGATTATTCACGCCGCGGGGGTCTCCAAAGACGCCGTGATATGGAAGGTTACCGCGGAAGAATGGGACTTCGTTCAAGCTGTGAATTTGCGCGGGGCGTTTCTCCTTATGCGCCACGGGATTCCCTTGATGCGGCGTGGGCCCGGCGGGCGAATCGTTTTGATTGGCTCAATCAATGGCTCCCGCGGAAAATTCGGGGCGTCGGCCTATTCGGCAAGCAAGGCAGGCCTGGTGGGTTTGACCAAGAGCGTGGCGCGAGAGGTGGCTCGATTCGGAATCCTGATCAACGTGATCGAGCCCGGCTGGGTGCGCACGCCACTGACCGACTCTGTTTCGCAAGAAGTGAAGGATGCGGCGCTGTCGGAGAGTTTGACCGGCACACTCTTAGAGCCCTCCGACATCGCGAATTCTGTTGTATTTCTTTGCGGATCCGGCGGAAGGCAAATCACGGGTCAGATTCTGCGTGTAGATGGCGGACAATTCCTCGGGAGCATGTAGGAAACGTGGGAAAGAGGTTGATCATGGCTGAATCACGAGCGGAAATTCCCGGAGTTCTGGAGACAGACGCAGTCTTTGTTCGTTCGATGAAGGAGGCAGACGCAGGTGCTGTAGTCGAAATTGACGCCGCTGCCTCTGGTCGCCGCCGGCCCCGCTATTTTGAGCTGATGTTGCAGCGTGCAGTGAATCAGGCAGGCATGCAAATCTCACTCGTTGCCGAAGTGGATGGCCACGTCGTCGGTTTCCTGGTTGGATCGCTCTACTATGGCGAATACGGAGTTATGGAGCCTTCTGCATCCATCGACGCGATTGCAGTGCATCCGAGTTTCCGTGGTCGTCATATTGGAAAAGCGCTGATGCGTCAGTTGAAGCTGAATCTTGGAGCGCTGCGAATCACGACGCTCCGCACTGAAGTGGATTGGGACAATTTTGAGTTGGGGGGTTTCTTCCAAAAGGAAGGCTTTGCACCGGCCAAACGACTCTGCCTGGAGTGCCGCTTGGATCCGACTTCACCACTCGGTTGATCAGTTTCGACAATTAGTCAAAAGGAGGTTCTACGTTTCTCACACTCTTGGTGATCCTGGTCGTCGCAGTGCTCTACTGGTTCCCGCTCCGGCGTTGGATGGGCCGTTGGGGCACCACATCCTCTGATCTAGCGAAGGCGATGGCGGGCGATGGCCTCATCGTCAAGCCGACCTTTACGTACACGATGGCCGCAACCATCGATGCTCAGCCCGAACACATTTGGCCCTGGCTGGTGCAGATGGGATATCAGCGAGGCGGGCTTTACAGCTACGACTGGCTCGACCGCCTCTTTGGCTTTTTGGATCGCCCGAGTGCCACCCGTATTCTTCCCGAGTTTCAGCACCTAGCCGTAGGCGACAGAATTCCCCTACCGCATGGGCAAGGATATCCCGTGGCTGCCGTTGAACCCGGTCGTGCGCTCGTATTGGATATGAGGAATATGTGGGGTTTCGACTGGGTGTGGCAGTTTGGCCTCTATGCGGTCGACAAGAATCGAACACGTCTCCTGTCGCGCAGCGCCCTGCATCCGCTGACCATTTGGACCTGGCTTTTCAGTGTTGTCGTGATCGAACCGGCGGCCTTTCTCATGACGCGGCGGATGCTCCTGGGCCTCAAACAGCGGGCCGAAACGCTGAGAGCGCAAGCATTGGCACGCGCTGCATGAAGGGAAATGGATGCATTAAGACGTTATGATGCGAATCCTGAAAGGGAGCTTGGTCTATTTTGCGATTGTGTTTGGGTGTGGATTCGTGCTTGGTACGATCCGCACCTTATGGGTTGTGCCACAGATAGGAACTCGCTCGGCTGAACTGTTAGAGACGCCCATCATGCTCGTTGTCTCAATTATGGCGGCCCGTTGGACGGTTTTCCGCCTGAACATGCCCTCCGCCCGATCTCCTCGGCTGGTGATGGGCTGTGTCGCACTTGCTTTCCTTCTCGCTGCTGAGTTCGGGTTCGTGTCCTGGATTAGAGGGCTTTCAATTCGAGAATATCTTGCAACCGGGGACCCGGTGGCCAGGAGTGTCTACTACGTGACGCTTGGGGTTTTTGCAATCATGCCGGTGTTTGTCGCACGCAAAACGTTGCCTGTCCCGGATCACGGTAAAATCCAGTTGACATAAAATAGACCGCACCTATCTCAATGGCGAAGGCTATCTCTTTTCGCGAATGTCGCTGTCTAACAAGTAAGTTCAGACGATAACTTCCGGATTGCCGACCATCCGGACTGCGACGCGGAAATGTAACCCAAGTAGGCTTTCGCTGGATTACCCGGGCCAGACTCCTGATTGCTGTGGGATCCTCGGCCACTTCGCGGAATTCGCTAATTGCGGGTTGAAGAGAGCCCATCGTCCCTCAAAGTAAACCCTCAATCTTGTCGAACTGTTGATCCCAGGCAAACCTGGACAGGATCTTCACGATCAGTGGAAGCCCTACCTCCGTAACAGTGACCTTCGTCTTTCCGCTCGACTCACTGAATTCCACAATGACCGTGACCGCATTCGGCCAACGGCCCGGGACTGGCGCCTTCGAGCCAGGAACGGCTTTACCGGTCTCATCGGCAAACGACAGGGTGGAGACGATCCTTCGGTTTGGGACCACTTCCTCGTAAACCCCTGTGTTCCAGAACATCTCTCCTTTTGGTGACTTCATTGCCCACAAATACGTCCCGCCCACTCGGAGATCATTTCTGATGAATGGGGCTGTGTAGCCCCTCGGCCCCCACCAGTGTTTGATCGAATCCTCATCGTTCCACACGCGCCACACCTTGTCGCGGGAAGCATGGAAAGTGCGTTCATAAGAACCAGTTGCACGGACTTCCAGGGCGACAAGAACGAGCAAAACCAGCGCTAAAACCACCCCGCCCAGTATTTTGTAGATCATGTGACGCTCCTTATCGTCTTCGCGCCAGACGAGAGCAGCCTGCGAGTCTGCCCGCTCCAATGCCTTGCCGGACGGATTCTGGCACACTTCGTGTGTCCTCGCATCGATCGACCCACAAAATCGGCTGATGACGATCGACTCCGGCCGAATCACGGGCAACCCGGAAGTAATCCCGGTCCAGAAGTCCGGTTGTGGGAAGCTGAGATGTCCGTCGTCGATTGCTGCCGGGTTTGGGAAAATTACAGCATGCTCAAAACCTAAAGCGATTGAAAATTATGCGTGTCATGGTATTTTTCTTTCTAGGAACTAGCGTTAGATGGCTCTCACGGGTACGTTCGTCGTTTCAGCCTTTCGAAAGCATTCCGGACAGATGAAAAGAGTATTCTCCGAGCTAAGCCCAGAGGAGCTTCGTGGCCTTGAAGTCACACTCAAGAAAGTCGGCAAGCGCGCCGCCACGCTGATGGAGGAGAGTTGAGCAGCCTCATGAGACTACGCCTGGCTGAGAATGAAGGCGAGGATCAACGTGGAATCGGGATATCACTGTTTTGTCGCCAAGGTTCATGCAACTGAAGCCCTGTTTGCTCATCCAATCCATTTAGCCCAGTACGGGCAAAAGGAGCGGACATGAAGATAGGAATCATCGGAGCAGGCAACATCGGTGGCGCACTAACTCGGCGTTTCACTTCAGCGGGGCATCAAGTCTTCGTCGCGAATTCGCGAGGGCCACAAACCCTCACTAAACTTGCTGCTGAAACGGGTGCGAAACCGGTCAACGTGAAAGAGGCCGCACACGCCGGCGACGTCGTAGTCGTGACCATCCCCGAAAAAAATATCTCGAGTCTGCCGGCCGATTTGTTCAAAGACGTGCCGGCGAGCGTCGTCGTAATCGACACGGGAAACTATTACCCGCGGCAGCGCGACGGCCGCATCGACGCCATCGAAAACGGCATGCCGGAAAGTCAGTGGGTCGCGCAGCAACTGGGACGTCCCGTGATCAAGGCATTTAACAATATCTATGCAGCCCATTTGCAGAACTTCGGCCTGCCAGCTGGCACCACTGGGCGCGTTGCGATTCCTGTTGCCGGAGACGACCCCAAGGCAAAAGCCATTGTCTTCCGGCTCGTCGATGATATCGGGTTCGATCCTGTGGATGCGGGCAGTCTTGCTGAATCCTGGCGCCAGCAGCCTGGAACGCCGGTCTACGGGCCGGACTTCGTCGCGGTCGAAGTGCAGCGTGCCCTCTCGCAGGCCGGTCGCGAACGGCCTGTTGAATTTCGCGCCGAGGAGCGCAAGGGTACCTCTGCCTGAACGTCACTGCGCAAGTGTGACGAGATACAAACAATCTTCTCCGCCTTAATGCTATAAATCAGTTCGGCTATGCCCGACCAGGAACAGCGTGATGAAATGCATGCAGAAGCCACACGGGTGTCCCAGACGCACCCGAGCGAGGTCGGAACCGAATGGAGTACATGGCGGCCGCTACGTCTGCCAATCTTCCGGAATCTGCTGGTTGCCGACCTGGTTTCAGATATGGGCACGTTTATGCAGGGTGTTGGTGCCGCATGGCTGATGGTTTCGCAAGGGGCCGGGCCGCTGCTTGTGGCACTGACACAAACTGCCTCGGCATTTCCTTTTTTTCTTCTCGCGCTGCCTGCAGGAGCTCTGGGCGACATCTTTGATCGGCGGAAGCTAATACTGACGACGGAAGTGTGGATGTTCTCGGTAGCCCTAGCGCTCGCCATTCTGACGGGGCTGCATTTAATTACGCCTTGGGTGCTGCTCCTTTTGACGCTTGCTTTGTCGATTGGAGACGCGCTCGAAGCGCCGACCTGGCGAGCGGTCCTACCAGAACTGGTCCCGCAACAAGGGTTGATGCCGGCCATTGCTTTAAACGGCATTGAATTTAACCTGGCACGAGCCATCGGACCGGCGCTGGGTGGATTTCTGATTGTTGCGGCAGGAATTGGCACCGTATTTTGGCTGAATGCCGCATCGTATCTCGGCGTGCTTTGGGTGATTGCGCGGTGGAAACGACCGCCACACCAGCATGGTCCGCTACGAGAGACCGTGTCGGGTGCGATCCGCGCGGCAGTTCGGTACACAAGAAACGCGCCTGACATTTTGACCGTTCTCGGGCGAATCGGATGCGTTATGTTTTTTGCAAGCGCGTTTTGGGCGCTCCTGCCCACCATCGCTCACGAATTGCGACGAAGCGCTACACTGTATGGGTTGCTCCTGGCCGTCTTTGGCGCTGGCGCTGTCCTTGGAGCCATGGCGCTACAACGAACACGTTCCTTGTTCTCGTCTGATGCGCTGCTCGCACTGGGAACCACTGTCTTTGCAGCTTCGCTTTGGGGCGTCGCCGGATTCAAATCCGTAGCACTCCTGTCCGTTGCCATCTTGTTCGGAGGAATGGCATGGACCGCAATCATCTCCTTAATGACCACGGTTATGCAGAACTTGGCGCCGGATTGGGTCCGCGCGCGCGCAATGGCAGTGTTCATGCTCGTCTACATGGGAACGTGGACAGTCGGCAGCGCTTTTTGGGGATATGTCGCAGGCCGGGAGGGTACACACATTTCTTTGATTGCCGCAGGTATTGGCACAGCCGTTTGTCCAATATTGGTTTTGATTTCGCGTTTGCCCGATACTCCTGTGGATCTTGGGGCTTGGGATCACTGGGGCAAGCCGATGCTGGTTGGAGACATAGACCCCAGTCAAGGACCTGTACTAATTTCAGTAGAATATGAAGTTGACCCGAAGAAGTCGGACGAGTTCCTTGAGGCTCTCCACAAATTTGCACGAGTGCGCCGGCGGGACGGAGCATCAAGATGGGGCGTTTATCGCGATACTGAGCATCCGGCGCACTACGTCGAAGCGTTTATCGTCGAATCTTGGGCGGAGCACTTGCGACAGCACGAGCGATTGACGAGCGCAGACCGCGACCTTGAGGAAAACGTGCGTCGTTTTGAATCGAAGGCTATCAAGGTGAGGCATTTCATCTATGCGCGTAGCAAACGTGGGCCGCAGTAATTGGGGGATGTGCGCGCCCGCCGCTATGTGTACGCGCATTTAGGGTCTGCCCGCACAAGAACTGGCGATTCAAGAATCGAGTTCCTTGCTTAACTGCTCAACTTGGCTGGACTGAAAGAACGCGCACCGCGATAGCTCAGAATCGAGAGGCACTGTTACTCGTTCAGCGAAAACTTGTATCAGCGCTGCCCGCCCGTAGTGTTCACTTTGCCCCCGACGTAGGGAAAGAGCTTCGCGTGCGGTTGCCTGAAGCGCCTCTCGGCATCTATTGACTCCGGGGCCAGCTTTCCAGTTTTTCAGTTTGCCAAGCCATATGTGATGGAAACCTAGAAAACTGATTTTCCGCTGGTTTGGTTCTTCCGCGAATGAATTCCAGCACCGCGATCTTGTTCTCGCGCAGTTCCGCTAAGGTTGGCACCCGTCCGCCATCCACTTTGCGAATAGCTCAATGCGAGACTGAGGCCAAGGACCTTCCCCTCTCGGGGGCGGGGGCGGCATTACCGAGCCACCGATTCCCCGAATGCGGTCGTAAATGGCGGCCGCGTGCGTCTTGACGTCATCATAACTCCCCAGGTTGAACGCCTTGCTCATGCCACGAATGTCTTGCTCCGTAAAAAGCGGGCGAATGTCCGCTTGGAAGCTCGTCGTTTTCGTCATTGTTCCTCACAGCCACTGGATTATACGTGCGCGGTGCTCGCGCCTCGTGACTCTAAACCGGAATGCCGGCTTTCACCACTTCATTCAGCCTCTATCTGGTCCGAACGTGGATTCCCAAGAACACCATGTCCGTCTGCCCGAAGGGCTGGGCTCATGGCTGGCAGTCATCGTTACAGTTTCTGTCCTGCGGAGGGCGCCTTCGCAGCGCCACGCTTATTCCATCCATGGAAGCGCGACAAGTCGCCCGCGTTCCATGCCTCGCGGAGTCCAGGAGTACTCAGGTCCCAGTCGGGACGGATTTCGCTCGTTACCGTGCGCAGATCATGCCAGAGGTCTGCGACCGACGGGCGGCCCCAAAACCAGTAGCCGTTGTAGATACTGTAAATAACGAGGCCTGGCTTGAGCACGAAGGTATGCGGGATCATCGGATTGTGCTCGGGATCGGTGTACTCCTGGATGTCAAGGTCCTTTTGAACCTTTCGCTCAGGGTCAGAGAGGAAAGGCCACTCGGCACCGACTGACGCACGGAATTCCTGAAGAGTATGGTGATCGTCGGTGGCGATCGTGGCGATCTGAGTGTAAGCCACCGCGATCTTCGGATAAAACGCGGCTAGTTCCAAATGTTGATGGTGCTCCTTTGGGCAATAATGGCCGCGCGCAAGCGTAAGGATTAGCGGATCATCGCCCTGTAGCTCGCTGAGTTTGCGCAGTGCGCCCGTGTGATCGGGCAGTTCGTAGTCGGGGAAAAGGCCTCCGGGCACAATATCAGAACGCATGATTGGACCCCTCCCATGAGTCCGTGGGGCTACTTATGTCGGCAGATCCGGGCCGCTTCGCTTCTGTGCCAAGTTCACGCTGCGAATCCCCGCTCGCGCCGCCAGATCCGCGTTGGCCGCCGTTTGATCGTCCTTGCTGGCGAGCATCGCTACAATCCCTTCGACGAACGAAACTCGTGAACAACAGTCGCCGGGTCCCTTTGCAGTACGTCAACCGCATAATTCATTTTGCGGATGTCGGACTCGGAGATTTTGCCGCCAAGTTCACCGAGGATGACCTCTAGCTGGGGAAAGCGGTCGAGCGTGGATTTCCGGATGATCGGGACCGCATCGTAGCGCGGGAAGTAGTGGCGATCGTCTTCCAACACCACGAGGTTGAGCGCATCGATGAAACCATCCGTCGAATTGCCGGCCACGAGATCGACTTGGCGATCTACAAGCGCGCGGTAGATTAATCCAAGATCCATGACCTTTGGCGTCTGGGCAAAATGAAGATGGTAGAGATCCGCCCAGCCGTGGAATCCGTCGGGACGCTCCAGAAATTCGTAGCCAACGCCCACGCGCCACCCAGGCGCGTAGCGAACGACATCCGAGATGGTGCGTACATGAAGATTCTCCGCATCTTTTCCTCGAATCACCATCGCAAACGTGTTTTCAAAACCCAGCGGCTCGGTGACTTCGAGGTTGAAGCGCTGCGCGTAGAGCTGCTTCACTCGCTGATAGACGGGATTCGAAAGACCTTTGTCGGTAGAGGCACTGGACCGGTCCGGAGGCTCGTTCAATACCGCGGTAAGAGCGGTCCCCGTGTATTCGATGTATAGATCGATTTGTCCAGCGAGCAGCGCCTTGTGCACCAAAAGTGTGCCTCCCAGATTCGTTTTGCGCTCAACCGGAATTCCTGCACGCGCTTCGATGTGCTGCGCCAGGAGTTCCGAAAGGATGACCTGCTCCGTGAAGAATTTCGAACCGATCACGATCCCGGACCGCTGTGGCCCCTTGCAGGCGGGAACCAGGCAAATCATGCTCAGCAAGGAAAGGAAGGAAAGGTTTCGGAAGAGTGTCCGATACATGCTTGTCGCACTATTTATCGGCGAGCACTGGAGTCTAGCACAAGCGAGCAGCTGCCTTCGATCAGATGACGCGTAAACGGCGCTCCAGGAATC
>Ga0209698_10007577_pt1 | contig 11373 bp, 8 predicted proteins | sample LitLauG_LLR_2012_FD_187203 | JGI IMG/M metagenome (GOLD analysis project Ga0209698, IMG submission 187203) | Freshwater sediment microbial communities from Pennsylvania, USA - Little Laurel Run_MetaG_LLR_2012 (SPAdes) (version 2) | ecosystem: Environmental > Aquatic > Freshwater > Creek >... | reverse complement strand
GCGTACCGGCATCGTCGTACTCGTGGAGCGCGCAGGCTGAGAACCAGTCCGCGCGCCGCCCCTCCGAGCCCTCATGGGTCGAGGGGCTTTTCTGTTGGTAGAGCCGTTTGAGCTGAACGCGAAAGGCAAGTGCGATGAGCGAGAAGATCACCGGAGCTCAGAGTCTGGTCCAGGCGCTGGAACGAGCCGGCGCCGAGGTCATCTTCGGGATCCCCGGCGGGGCGATCCTGCCGGCGTACGACCCGCTCTTCGACTCCAGGGTGCGGCACATCCTGGTCCGCCACGAGCAGGGGGCAGGGCACGCCGCCGAGGGCTACGCCGCGGCCACCGGAAAGGTGGGGGTGTGCATGGCCACTTCGGGGCCAGGTGCCACCAACCTTGTCACCCCTATCGCGGACGCGTACATGGACTCGGTTCCTATGGTCGCGGTCACCGGTCAGGTTCCCAGCGCTTCGATCGGCACTGACGCCTTCCAGGAGGCGGACATTCGCGGCATCACGATGCCCATCACCAAGCACAACTTCCTGGTGACCGACCCGGGGGACATCCCTCGTCGGATCGCTGAGGCGTTCCACATCGCCAGTACCGGCCGCCCTGGACCTGTGCTGGTGGACATCGCCAAGGATGCGTTGCAGGCTGAAACCACGTTCGTGTGGCCGACGTCGTTGGACCTGCCCGGCTACCGGCCGGTTACCAGGCCGCACAGCAGGCAGGTCCGGGAGGCGGCCCGGCTGATCCTCGAGGCGCGCCGACCCGTCCTGTACGTGGGAGGCGGAGTGATCCGGGCCGGCGCGAGCGCCGAGCTTCATGTCCTGGCTGAGCTGACCGGGATCCCGGTGGTCACCACGCTGATGGCTCGCGGGGCGTTCCCGGACAGTCACCCGCTCCACCTCGGGATGCCCGGCATGCACGGCACTGTGGCTGCGGTCGGCGCTATCCAGAAGAGCGACCTGCTGATTGCCCTCGGGGCCCGGTTCGACGACCGGGTCACGGGCAAGCTGTCCAGCTTCGCTCCCGACGCCAAGGTCATCCACGCCGACATCGACCCTGCTGAGATCTCCAAGAACCGCGCAGCTGAGGTGCCGATCGTCGGCGACTGCCGCGAGGTGATCGCAGACCTGATCGTCGCCGTCCAGGCCGAGCTGGACGCGGGTGCCGGCCTGGACTATGCCGCCTGGTGGCGGCAGCTGGACCAGCTGCGGGGCACCTACCCGCTCGGCTACGACGTGCCGTCGGGAGGCGAGCTCGCGCCCCAGTACGTGATCGAGCGCCTCGGCGCCATCGCCGGACCTGACGCGATCTACTGCGCCGGGGTGGGGCAGCACCAGATGTGGGCGGCCCAGTTCGTGCGCTACGAGAAGCCGAACAGCTGGATCAACTCCGGTGGGCTCGGCACGATGGGGTTCGCTGTCCCAGCTGCGATGGGGGCGAAGGTGGGCCGCCCCGACGCGACAGTGTGGGCGATCGACGGCGACGGCTGCTTCCAGATGACGAACCAGGAGCTGGCCACCTGCGCCCTCAACGACATCCCCATCAAGGTTGCGGTCATCAACAACGGGAGCCTGGGCATGGTCCGCCAGTGGCAGACCCTGTTCTACGACTCCCGCTACTCCAACACCGACCTGCACTCGCGTCGGATCCCCGACTTCGTCAAGCTGGCCGACGCCTACGGCTGCGTGGGGCTTCGCTGCGACTCCGCTGCAGATGTCGACGCGACGATCGACAAGGCGATGGCTGTCCACGACCGTCCGGTGGTCGTCGACTTCGTCGTCCATCAGGACGCCATGGTGTGGCCGATGGTTGCGGCCGGCACCAGCAACGACGACATCATGGTCGCGCGTGATCTTGCGCCGGTCTGGGACAGGGAGGAGTAGCAGATGAGTCGGCACACGCTGTCGGTCCTGGTGGAGGACCAGCCGGGCGTCCTGGCCCGGATCGCCGGACTGTTCTCCCGTCGCAGCTTCAACATCGAGTCCCTCGCCGTCGGACCCACCGAGCATTCGGGGATCTCGCGGATCACCATCGTGGTCAACGTCGATGACAGCCCGCTCGAGCAAGTCACCAAACAGCTCAACAAGCTGGTCAACGTGATCAAGATCGTCGAGCTGGAGCCCGCACAGTCCGTCCAGCGGGAGATCATGCTGGTCAAGGTTCGGGCAGATGCGGACACGCGGTCCCACGTGTTGGAGACGGTGCAGCTTTTCCGGGCGAAGGTGGTCGATGTGTCCACCGACGCGGTCACCATCGAGGCCACCGGCAACGCGGAGAAGCTGGAGGCTCTGCTGAGGGTCCTGGAGCCGTTCGGGGTCCGCGAGCTCGTCCAGTCCGGCATGGTCGCCCTCGGGCGCGGCAGCCGGTCGATCACTGACCGCTCCCTGCGTTCGCTGGACAAGACCACCGCCTGACAGACTTCAGGCGTCCCGTCCCGGCGCAGGGCCGTTCACCCGCAGGTTCCGTCCCATCCAGGCACTTTGAAACGCAAGGAGCGCACCGCAGTGGCCGAGATGTTCTACGACGACGATGCCGATCTCTCGATCATCCAGGGCCGCCACGTCGCGGTGCTCGGCTACGGGAGCCAGGGGCACGCGCACGCACTGTCGCTGCGCGACTCCGGCGTGGACGTCCGCGTCGGCCTGCCCGAGGGCTCCAAGAGCCGAGCCAAGGCCGAGGCTGACGGGCTGCGTGTGGTGACCCCGTCCGAGGCTTGTGAGGAAGCCGACCTGATCATGATCCTCGCGCCCGACCCGGTCCAGCGGCACCTGTATGCGGAGTCGGTGGAGCCCAACCTTGTCGACGGCGACGCCCTGTTCTTCGGTCACGGATTCAACATTCGCTTCGGCTACATCAAGCCACCCGCTGGCGTCGACGTCTGCATGGTGGCCCCGAAGGGACCGGGCCACCTGGTGCGCCGCGAGTTCAGCGCCGGTCGGGGAGTACCGGTGATCGTCGCGGTTGAGCAGGACGCCACCGGCGGCGCCTGGCCGCTGACCCTCGCCTACGCCAAGGCGATCGGTGGACTTCGTGCCGGCGGCATCAAGTCCACCTTCACCGAGGAGACCGAGACTGACCTGTTCGGCGAGCAGGCCGTCCTGTGCGGCGGGGCGTCGGCGCTGGTGCAGACCGGATTCGAGGTGCTCATCGAGGCCGGCTACCAGCCTGAGGTCGCCTATTTCGAGTGCCTGCACGAGCTCAAGCTGATCGTCGACCTGATGTACGAAGGTGGGATCGCCAAGCAGCGCTGGTCGGTGTCGGACACCGCCGAGTACGGCGACTACGTGTCCGGGCCTCGGATCATCGACGCGCGGGTCAAGGAGAGCATGAAAGCTGTGCTCGCCGATGTGCGAAGCGGGGCCTTCGCCCAGCGTTTCATCGACGACCAGGACGCAGGCGGACCGGAGTTCAAGGCCCTGCGCGCACAGGGCGAGGCGCATCCCATCGAGGCGACCGGACGCGAGCTGCGCAAGCTGATGGCCTGGGTCGAGAGCGACGACGACTATGTCGAGGGCACCGCGGCCCGGTAGCGCGGTGTCCAGGCGTCCGGATGGCGGACGTTGTGAAGAGCTTCACAAGGGCCTCGGTACCCTTGGGAGCTGACCGGTCCACGCTTGGGACCGGCCTGACGGAAGGTGATCCGCCGTGACCAAGCCCGTCGTCCTCATCGCTGAGGAGCTCTCACCGGCAACGGTTGAGGCGCTGGGTCCTGACTTCGAGGTCCGCTACTGCGACGGAGCCGACCGCGCCGAGCTGCTGCCGGCGCTGGCCGACGTGGACGCCGTGCTGATCCGAAGCGCCACCCAGATCGACGCCGAGGCGCTGGGTGCGGCGAAGCGGCTGAAGGTTGTCGCCCGCGCTGGCGTGGGACTGGACAACGTCGACGTGGAGGCGGCCACCCAGGCGGGGGTCATGGTCGTCAACGCCCCGCAGTCCAACATCGTCAGCGCCGCTGAGCTTGCGATCGGCCTGCTGATCGCCTGCGCCCGCAACATCGCCCCTGCGAGCGCGGCGCTGAAGGGCGGCGCGTGGAAACGCTCCAAGTACAGCGGGGTGGAGCTGCAGGACAAGGTTCTCGGTGTCGTGGGGCTGGGCCGGATCGGTGTCCTGGTGGCGCAGCGCCTGTCCGGGTTCGGTATGCGGGTGATCGCCTACGACCCGTACGTGCAGCAGGCCAGGGCGGCGCAGCTGGGTGTTCGTCTGGTGACCTTGGACGAGCTGCTTGCCGAGGCGGACTTCATCACCGTGCACCTGCCCAAGACCGCTGAGACGGTCGGGCTGATCGGCGAGGACGCCCTGCACAAGGTCAAGGCGACGGTCCGCATCATCAACGCCGCCCGCGGCGGCATCGTCGACGAGGCGGCGTTGGTGAGGGCGCTGGAGGACGGCCGTGTCGCCGGCGCCGGCCTGGACGTCTACGCCAAGGAGCCGTGCACCGACAGCCCGCTGTTCGCGTTTGAGCAGGTCGTCGCCGTCCCGCACCTGGGTGCCAGCACCGACGAGGCGCAGGAGAAGGCGGGTATTTCCGTGGCCCGTTCGGTGCGTCTGGCTCTGGCTGGGGAGCTTGTGCCCGACGCGGTCAACGTTCAGGGCGGGGTGATCGCAGAAGACGTCAAGCCTGGTCTGCCCCTTGCGGAGCGACTGGGTCGCATCTTCTCTGCGCTGGCTGCAGGAGTGGCCGTGCGCATCGACGTCGAGGTCCGCGGAGAGATCGCGGCCCACGATGTCTCCGTGCTTGAGCTCGCAGCCTTGAAGGGGGTCTTCGTCGACGTCGTCGAAGAGTCCGTGTCCTACGTGAACGCGCCTTTGATCGCCAAGGAGCGCGGCGTAGAGGTCGCCTTGACCACCAGCCTGGAAAGCCCCGACCACCGCAACCTGCTCACCGTCCGCGGCACCATGGCGGGCGGGGAGCAGGTGTCGGTGTCCGGCACTTTGGTGGGACCGCGTCGGATCGAGAAGCTGGTCGAGATCAACGGCTTCGACGTGGATCTGCCGCCGAGTGATCACATGGTCTTCTTCCGGTACCACGACCGACCTGGTGTGGTGGGCGCAGTCGGGCAGCTGCTCGGCGACACCGGCATCAACATCGCCGGGATGCAGGTCAGCCGCGACGAGCGGGGCGGCCATGCGCTGATGGCGCTGACGGTCGACTCGGCTGTCCCGCAGCCCACCGTGACCGGCATCGTGGCCGCCATCGGCGCCGACTCCGGTCGCGCCGTCGACCTCGAGGCCTGAGCCGCGTGGGCCGCGTGCTGCGCCTGGCCGTCATCGGCGGCGACGGGATCGGTCCGGAGGTCGTCGCTGAGGGCCTCAAAGTCCTGAGCTCGGTCGCTGCGACGAACGACTTCAGTGTCGAGCCGACGCACTACGACCTTGGCGCCCGGCGCTGGCATGCAACTGGCGAGACCCTGCCTGACTCGGTGCTCGCCGAGCTCAGGGGCCACGATGCGATCTTGCTCGGCGCGGTCGGCGACCCGTCGGTGCCGTCCGGTGTGCTCGAGCGGGGGCTGCTGCTTAGGCTGCGTTTCGAGCTGGACCACCACGTCAACCTGCGACCTGTGCGGCTGCTGCCGGGAGTTGCGACCCCGCTGGCCGGGGTCGGCCCGGGCGACATCGACATGGTGGTCGTGCGGGAGGGCACCGAGGGTCCCTACGCGGGATCTGGCGGGTTCTTGCGCCGCGGCACCGCACATGAGGTCGCGACCGAAGAAAGCCTGAACACCCGCTTCGGGGTCGAGCGTGTCGTCCGAGACGCCTTCGCCCGGGCCGCCGCGCGCCCCCGCAAGCTGATCACCTTGGTCCACAAGAACAACGTGCTCACCCATGCGGGCGACCTTTGGACCCGGACTTTCCATGCGGTCGCCGCCGAGTTCCCCGACGTGCGCACCGAGTACCAGCACGTCGACGCGGCCACGATGTTCTTCGTGACGGCGCCGCGGCGATTCGACGTCGTCGTGACCGACAACCTGTTCGGCGACATCATCACCGACCTGGGGGCGGCGATCGCCGGCGGAATCGGTCTTGCCGCCAGCGGGAACCTCGACGTGAGCCGAGCCAACCCGAGCATGTTCGAGCCGGTCCACGGCTCGGCCCCGGATATCGCCGGACAGGGCACGGCCGACCCGACGGCGACGGTGCTGTCGGTGGCCATGCTGTTGGAGCACCTGGGGCTGTCGGCGGCAGCCGCACAGGTGGAGTCGGCGGTGGCCAGTGACCTGCTGGCCCGCGCCGGCGACCAGTCGGCGCCGGCCCGCTCCACGTCCAGCATCGGAGACGCGCTCGCCACGGCCGCCACCGGCTGACTAACGTGATCCCATGACCGGCACCGACCTGATCGCCCTGAAGCCCACCGGCGCCCCGCTGGACGCTGCCGAACGGCAGTCCCGGCTCGCAGAGCCGGGCTTCGGCCGGTTCTTCACCGACAACATGGTCACGATCGCGTGGGACGCCGGGCAGGGCTGGCACGACGCCCAGCTGGTCCCCTACGCGCCGATGTCGATGGACCCCGCGATCATGGTCCTGCACTACGGCCAGGCGATCTTCGAAGGCCTCAAGGCCTACCGCCAGCCCGACGGGTCGGTCGCCACGTTCCGCCCGGAGGAGAACGCGCGCCGGTTCCAGCGCTCCGCGCGGCGACTGGCGATGCCCGAGCTGCCCGAGGACCTTTTCATGGCGTCGATCGAAGCTCTGGTGGCGCAGGACCAGGAGTGGGTGCCCTCGGGTGCGGAGAAGAGCCTGTACCTGCGGCCGTTCATGTTCGCCACCGAGGTCGGTCTGGGGGTTCGACCGTCGTCGTCCTATCTGTATGTGCTGATCGCCTCCCCGGCGGGTGCGTACTTCCCGGGCGGGGTCAAACCGGTCACGGTCTGGCTGTCGGAGGAGTACAGCCGCGCCGCGCCAGGTGGAACTGGTGAGGCCAAGTTCGCCGGGAACTACGCAGCGTCTCTGGTGGCGCAGGCTCAGGCCGCCGAACAAGGCTGTGAGCAGGCGGTGTGGCTCGACGCGGCCGAGCACCGCTGGGTCGAAGAGATGGGCGGCATGAACCTGTACTTCGTGTATGGGTCCGTCGAGGGTGCCGCGCCTCGGCTCGTCACTCCCACCCTCACCGGGACCCTGCTTGCAGGGGTGACCCGTGACTCGCTGCTGACGTTGGCGGGGGACCTGGGGTACGTCTCCGGAGCTGATCGCATCTCAGTGGAGGCCTGGCATGCCGGGAACGTCTCCGGTGAGCTGACGGAGGTGTTCGCGTGCGGCACGGCGGCGGTGATCACCCCGGTGGGCGCGGTGAAGTCGGCGTCGCGTGAGTGGACCGTCGGTGATGGTGGAACCGGGCCGGTGACGGCTCGCCTGCGGCAGGCGCTGCTGGACATCCAGACCGGTGTCGCCGCCGACCAGCACGGCTGGGTGCACCCGTTGGCCTCAGGGCGCTGAGCGCACACCCAGCGCGATGTGTCACACTGCTGGGGTGTACCGCACCCTGATCATTAGCTAGCGCGCGCCGGGGCTCGTCCCCGACGCGCAGGCCTCCCACGTCGTGGGGGGCCTTCTTGTTTGTCCAAGACTGAAGCTGACCGGCCGGCCGAGGAGTGACTGCTGTGGACGACACCTTCCACGTCTACGACACGACGTTGCGTGACGGGGCGCAGCAGGAGGGCCTGACGTTGAGCGTCGCTGACAAGTTGACGATCGCCCGGCACCTCGACGGGCTCGGGGTGGGGTTCATCGAGGGTGGATGGCCGGGAGCCAACCCCAAAGACACGGAGTTCTTCGCCAGGGCGCGCAGCGAGCTGGTGCTGCAGCACGCGACCTTGACGGCGTTCGGCTCGACTCGCCGCGCCGGCTCCGTCGCCGCGGACGACGCCACTGTGGTCGCCTTGCGTGACAGCGGCGCTGCCGTCGTCACCGTGGTGGCCAAGGCACACGACCGGCACGTCGAGCTGGCGCTTCGGACCACGCTGCAGGAGAACCTGGCGATGATCCGCGACACGGTCACGCATCTGTGCGCCGAGGGCCAGCGGGTGTTCCTCGACGCTGAGCACTTCTTCGACGGGTTCGCCTCGGCACCGGACTACGCGCTCGAGGTGGTCCGGGTGGCGACCGAGGCCGGAGCGGATGTGGTGGCGCTGTGTGACACCAACGGAGGGATGCTGCCGGCGGAGCTCGCCGACGTTGTCGCGCAGGTGCTGGCCGTCACCGGGGCCCGACTGGGGATCCACTGCCACGACGACACCGCCTGCGCCGTCGCGAACACTTTGGCCGCCGTGGACGCCGGCGTGACCCACGTCCAAGGGACCGCTAACGGCTATGGGGAGCGTTCCGGCAACGCCAACCTGTTCAGCGTCGTGGCCAACCTGCAGCTGAAGAAGGGCCGGTCGGTGGTCCCCGACGGCGCCCTGGCCGAGATGACCAGGATCGCGCACGCGGTCTCTGAGGTGACCAACGTGTCGCCGAACCAGCACCAGCCGTACGTGGGCCTGTCGGCTTTCGCTCACAAGGCTGGGCTGCACGCCAGCGCTGTGAAGGTCGACCCGATGCTGTACCAGCACATCGACCCGGCGGCGGTGGGCAACGACATGCGGATGCTGGTCTCGGACATGGCCGGGCGTGCCTCTATCGAGCTGAAAGGACGCGAGCTCGGCTACGACCTGGCCGGTGACCGGGAGGTGCTGACCCGGGTGGTGGATCGGGTCAAGGAGCTGGAGGCCCGCGGTTTCACCTTCGAGGCCGCTGACGCGTCCTTCGAGCTGCTGCTGCGCGACGAGGTGGCCGGTGAGCGTCGCCGACACTTCTCGGTCGAGTCCTGGCGGGCCATCGTCGAGCAGGGCCCGGACGGGCAGGTGCGCAGCGAGGCGACGGTCAAGGTCCACGCCGGTGGCGAGCGGATCGTGGCGACCGGCGAGGGCAACGGCCCGGTCAACGCTCTCGACCAGGCGCTGCGGCTGGCTCTGGCCCGGTCCTTTCCCGAGCTGGAGCGGCTGGAGCTGGTCGACTACAAGGTGCGCATCCTCGAGGGTTCACAGGGGACCAGCGCCGTCACCCGGGTGCTGGTCGAGACCTCCGACGGGGTCACCGAGTGGGACACCGTGGGCGTCCACGAGAATGTGATCGCCGCGTCCTGGATGGCGCTGGAGGACGCCGTCGCGTTCGGTCTGCTGCGGGCCGGACGAGACGCCAGCTGACTGCGCCGCCCCTGACGGTGCGGCAGCGGCTGCGACCGGCCCGTCGCGCCGCGGGTAACCTTGCCCCTCGTGCGTATCGCCCGGTTCTCCGTCCCTGACCAGACCCCCCGCTACGGTGTCATCGTCGGTGACCCCGGTGACCCAGATGCGGTGATTACTGAGCTGGCCGGCTTTCCGCTGCCGCCGTTCGAGCTCACCGCGACCAGCCACCAGCTGTCGCAGGTCCGGCTGCTCGCCCCGGTGGTGGGCAGCAAGATCGTCGCGGTCGGGAAGAACTACGCCGACCACGTGCGGGAGATGGGTGGCGACCAGGCACCCGCGGACCCGGTGCTGTTCCTGAAGCCCTCCACCTCGGTGGTGGGCCCCGGCGACGCCATCGTGCTGCCGGCTTTGAGCAGCGAGGTGCACCACGAGGCCGAGCTGGCGGTGGTGATCGGCGGCATCGTTCGTCGCGTCCCCGTCGAGCGGGCCCTGGACGCCGTGCTCGGGTACACCTGCGCGAACGACGTCACCGCGCGGGACCTGCAGCGCAGCGACGGGCAGTGGACGCGGGCCAAGGGCTTCGACACGTTCTGTCCCCTCGGGCCGTGGATCGAGACCGAGCTGGATCCCTCGGCGCTCGAGCTGACGTGCCGGGTGGACGGCCAGCTGCGGCAGTCGGCCAGCACGGCCGACCTGCTGCGCTCGGTGGCCGAGCTGATCGCGTTCGCGAGTGCAGTGATGACCTTGCTTCCCGGCGACGTCCTGCTCACCGGCACCCCCGCCGGGGTCGGGCCGATCGTGGCCGGCAACCGGGTGGAAGTGACCATCGAAGGGATCGGAACCTTGCACAACTTCGTCGTCTCCGACCAGGTGGCCGGCTCATGAGCGACGTCCGGGTGCGGTTCTGCCCTTCACCGACCGGGAACCCGCACGTCGGGCTGATCCGGACCGCCTTGTTCAACTGGGCCTACGCGCGGCACACCGGTGGCACGTTCGTGTTCAGGATCGAGGACACCGACAGCGCCCGTGACAGCGAGGAAAGCTACGGGCAGCTGCTGGACGCGCTGCGCTGGCTGGGCCTTGACTGGGACGAGGGACCGGTCGTCGGCGGCCCCTACGGCCCCTACCGCCAGTCCGAACGACTTGACCTGTACTCGGACGTGGCCAGGCGTCTGGTCGACGGAGGCTACGCGTACGAGTCGTTCTCGACCCCGGAAGAGGTCGAGGACCGGCGCCGGGGGAGAGGCCAGGACCCCAAGCTGGGCTACGACAATGCCGACCGTGACCTCACCGACGCCCAGAAGGAGCAGCTGCGTGCCGCGGGGCGCCTGCCGGTCCTGCGGCTGCGCATGCCGGCCGGGGCCCAGGAGTGGGACGACCTGGTCCGAGGACCCATCAGCTTCGCCCACGACCACGTTCCCGACTTCGTGATCGTGCGAGGCAACGGTGAGCCCCTCTACACCCTGGTCAACCCGGTCGACGACGCCGCGATGAAGATCACCCACGTGCTTCGTGGGGAAGACCTGCTGTCTTCGACGCCGCGGCAGCTGGCCATGTACGCGGCCCTGACCGAGCTCGGCGTCGCCGAGGGGGTCCCGCGGTTCGGTCACCTGCCGTACGTGATGGGGGAGGGCAACCGCAAGCTGTCCAAGCGTGACCCGCAGGCGGCGCTGAACCACTACCGCCAGCGAGGGTTCCTGCCCGAGGGCCTGCTCAACTACCTGGCGCTGCTGGGGTGGTCGATGGGCGACGACGTCGAGATCTTCAGCCTTGCGGAGATGGCGGCCGCCTTCGAGCTGTCGCGGGTGAGCGCGAACCCGGCCCGGTTCGACCTGAAGAAGTGCGAGGCGGTCAACGGCGTGCACCTACGGGCCCTGGACTCCGACGACCTCGCGGTCCGGATGGTCCCGTTCCTGAAATCGGCGGGCGTCTTCTCGGTCGACCCCGACGCGGGGCCGACCGCGGAGCAGACGCGGATGCTGCACGCTGCCGCGCCGTTGGTGAAGGAGCGGATGACGGTGCTCGAAGAGGCGCCGGGAATGCTCGGGTTCCTGCTGGTCGACCCGGACCGCTTCGAGCTGGACCCGGCGGCGGTAGGTGCGCTCTCCGACGGCACCACCGACACCCTGACCGCAGCGTTGGCCGCGTTGGCCGAGCTGCCTGAGTGGACCACAGCCGCCATCGAGGCCGGTTTGCGAGCGGCTCTGGTCGACGGTCTCGG
>Ga0209698_10007576_pt1 | contig 11376 bp, 7 predicted proteins | sample LitLauG_LLR_2012_FD_187203 | JGI IMG/M metagenome (GOLD analysis project Ga0209698, IMG submission 187203) | Freshwater sediment microbial communities from Pennsylvania, USA - Little Laurel Run_MetaG_LLR_2012 (SPAdes) (version 2) | ecosystem: Environmental > Aquatic > Freshwater > Creek >... | reverse complement strand
CGATCCTCGTTCAGCCGGATTTCCTGCTCGGCAAACTGGATCTCGTGCAGCAGCGCCTTGTATTGGTCGTTGGTTTTTACGTCGAGGGATTGGTCGCGGTACTTCGAGATCTTGCCTTGCAGGTCTTTAATATTGGCTTCGAACTTCTTCCGGTTGGCTTCGTCGCCCTTCGCCGCCGCCCGCACCTTTTCCAGGTGCGCTTTGGTTCCAGCCAGTTTTTGCTCGATCACTGCCATGCGCTTGGGTAGCGCGGCAACTTCTTCCTGCAGCTTGCGGATTTCTTTGTCCGCTATCTGCAGTTCCAGTAATTTTTCGATATCAGGAAGCATCGGCCCCATGCATCACAATAACGATTCTAGCATGTCGTTTCCTACTGCCTCTGGAACTCGTGCCCTTTCCGTAGGACCAGGCGCCGAGCCCTTTCGCGACTGGCTAGACGCTCGAGCCCGCAGTGGCTGGGACAGCTGCGCCACTCTTCAGAGCCGGAAGCCGGATTTCGAAAGCAGCCCCACCTTCGAGCCGGTTGTGACAGGTGATCTGTCCTTTGTGGTCCTGGACAACGCCGTAGGTGGCGCTTAATCCCAGGCCTGTACCTTTGCCAACCGGTTTCGTGGTGTAGAAGGGATCGAATACACGCTCGGGATCCCGCAACCCTGGGCCGGAGTCGGCAAACTCGACGACAACTTCGCCATCTTCCCCCCAGACAGAGATTTGCAGACGTCCGCCGCCGACTTCCTGGAGGGCATCGACAGCATTCTCAACAATCTGCAGGAAGGCCTGCAAGAGCTGGTTGGCATTGCCCAGAACGCGGGGAAGCGGATCCCTGCATTCCACCGTGAGAGTGATCTTCCGGTTCTCCAGTTTGAATCCTTCCATCTGCACGGCACGCTGTAAAAGGGGCTTGAGTTCTAGCGGGTTCTTTTCGCCAGGAGTTTGCTGCGCGAAGCTCAGGAGATCGCCAACCAGTTCGCGTGTGCGACGCGCCTGTTGACCGATTTTCTGCGCATTGGCCAGCTGTTCACGAGTCAGATTGCTGCTGGCGGCCATCTGTTCGGAACTTCGTAGAACAGCGGAGAGCGGGAATTCGAGTTCGCTGGCGGCAAGTGCGACCAGTTCTCCAAGCGAGGCAAGCTTCGCTTGCTGGACGACTCGGCCTTGCAAACGTTGCAGGTTGTCAAAACTTTCGCGTGATTGATTGAGCAGGTTCAGCAATCGCCGGTCCAGGAGGTGTTGCTTCAGTAGAACTACAAATGCCAGAACCGCGACGCCGCCCATGGTGACTCCGAAACGGATGTGGCGGAGGTGCGGTTCCTCGTGACTCATGAACAATGCCCAATAGCCCATGATGGGCAAAGAGAGCAAAGCCAGCCTGGCGAGAATGGAGGCGATCGGGCGACCAGCACGAGCGACGGAAGGTGTCGACTCCGTGTCGCGTAGACAACGCCTCCCGGCAATCGATGACCAGAGAAAGCCGAGTACTGCTCCCAAGAACGGTAGGTCGTAGATGCCGCCCGTTTTATATGTGCCTCGCGCTAAAGCGGCATTCATTGCTTCCGAAGAGAAAGTGTAGAGGGCGCCCGCGAAAAAAATGTTTCGATACAGCTCTCGCCAAACGCCAGAGCTGGTAAAAAATGCCCGAGCCGCAACCCCTATCAGTATCAATCCCTCAATCAAGTAGAGAATGTCCCATCGAGGGTTGTATACAGCGACGTTGGTGACGAGGTACTCATCGGGAAAAACGAAAAAGGCATAGACGGCCACCCACCACACCAGCAGAATCAGCACGTTGAGCGCACTTGCCAGCATGCCTTCGCTCTCGTCGGCGCGATGCGGACGAATAGCCACTGCGGCGGTGACTGGAACGACGTGTAGGAACAAAACGATATCGCCTAGGAACGGATCGGGAAGGGGTCGGCGAAGAACCACTTCAAACCACGTCCAGCAGCCTTGGTTGAAGCTCCACATGCCCATGCCGACAGCCACCAGGCTCCAGAACAGGCGGGTGTGTCCGCGACTGTCGAAGGCATTTCGGGCCGAGACAACGAACGTCGCCGTGATGAGCACAAAGGGGATCAGATCTCCCATCGCGACGCGAAAGGCTGCGCTTGGGATGACTGCCGGTGCCACCCCAAAAGTCAGCAGCAGACCGACTCCGCAAAGGAGCGCCGAGATTGGGGGACGGGACACGGTCCTTGCATCATATGATGAATGGGGTGCGATGTTTAGATCACGGACTGGTTACCCTCGGTTACCACGGTAACCGCAGGCGAGAGTTCCGAAATGCCTGCGGTCCACCTGGCCCGGGTTAGCACACGAAAAGCCCTGGAAGCGAACCTGGGGCGCCGACATTGCGATTGTGATGTCGGTCACAAGGGCACGTATCCACGCCCGTCACCTCCTCCCGCCGAGCTACTGCTAAAATCGCCTTCATGGCATTTCCAGAGACCCGCCTCCGTCGTTTGCGGCGTAACGAAACGCTACGTGACTTGGTCCGCGAGACCCGGCTGACGCCCGAATCGTTCATTTATCCACTGTTCATTTGTCCCGGAACGGGAATCCGCAAAGAAGTGCGCTCGATGCCCGGCGTATTCAATCTGTCGATCGATGAGGCGGTTAAGGAGGTTCGTGCGGTTCGCTCCTTGGGAGTACTCTCGATCATTTTGTTCGGCCTGCCCGAGAAAAAAGACGAGGTGGCCACCGGTGCGTGGGCAGATGACGGCATCGTCCAGCGAGCGGCGCGCGCCATTAAGAGTGAGGTTCGGGATGTGGTGGTGATGGGCGATGTCTGCCTGTGCGAATACATGTCCCACGGCCATTGTGGAATCGTGAAAGCTGCGCCACAGTCGCTTGGAGCCGCGGCCGCCGCGCCTCCGGCCACTACGGAGTTCGAGATCGTGAACGATGCCAGCCTGGAGTTGCTGGCGCGCACGTCGGTTTCACTCGCGCGGGCGGGCGTTGACATTATTGCGCCGTCAGACATGATGGACGGGCGAGTAGCCGCCATTCGGGCAGGACTCGACAAGAACGGTTTCGAAAACACACCGATTCTTTCCTACGCGGCAAAGTTCTCGTCCGGATTTTACGGGCCTTTTCGCGAAGCAGCGGATTCGGCGCCGCAATTCGGGGATCGCCGCTCCTATCAGATGGATCCAGGAAACATTCGCGAGGCAATGCGCGAGATTGAACTGGATATCGAGGAAGGCGCGGACATGATCATGGTCAAGCCGGCGATGCCGTATCTCGATGTGATCGCAGCGGCGCGGGACAGATTTGACTTGCCCCTAGCGGCCTACCAGGTTTCAGGAGAGTACGCGATGATCGAGGCTGCCGCGCGGAACCAGTGGATTGACCGGGAACGCGTCATGATGGAGTCGCTGCTTTGCATCCGCCGGGCGGGTGCGAGCATGATTCTGACCTACTACGCAAAGGAAGCAGCGAAACTGTTGGGTTAGACAGTCATATTCCAGATCTCCTTGGACCAGAAGTACGGCCGAAACGTCTAACCGTCCAAGGGCAGGATTGCATCCACGGCTTCGTACAGCCTGGTACTTAGACAAATCTTTAACGAATCCGACACAAGACCGTTGTAAAATCCGACCGATCTGGAGCGAACCTTGGCGCGCCACGCGGAGTTCTCGTCGGAGGAACTGGTAAGGGCCTGTGTTGGCTCAACGGACGCGTCCGCTTGGACAGAGTTCATCCGAAGATTTCACCTGGTCATTGCCGCCGCGGTCTTGAGGACCGCGAACCGTTGGGGAGAGACCACGCAATGGCAGTTGGACGATCTGATTCAAGACACCTACCTGAAACTGTGCGAAAACGATAGCCGCCTTCTGCGCTCATTCCAGCCCCGGCACGAAGACTCCATTTACGGGTTCCTGAAAGTTGTGGCTGCGAATGTCGTTCATGATCATTTCAAGTCAGCACTGGCAGCAAAGCGGGGCGCCATGCAGACGGAAGCGCTGACCGAACCAGAACAGATCCGGGTTAAGGTCAGGGGTTCGGATACAGATGGCTTTGAGGCTGTCAGCCGCCGCATCCAGTTGGAACAAATTGACAAGATCCTGAGACAAGTTACGGCGGGCAAAGACCAGGAAAGAAACTGCATAATCTTCTGGCTTCGTCATCGACAGGGTCTGACCGCGAGTGAAATTGCCGCCATTCCCTCAATCGGACTCGCGACCGAGGGGGTCGAAAGTGTGCTCTTGCGGCTCTCAATTATGGTTCGCGGTCATATGACAAGCTCGGCTCCGCATCGAGATGTGAAGGGCTTGAATCGGCAAAATCGTTCTAAGAGGTTGGGGAGCTAGTTTTGCACGAAAACAGCAGCCATCTCGGTGAGGGCGAACTGGCGAAGTTGCTGGAGGAAGCTCGCCAGTCGTCGGGGCCGATTCCTGATATAGCCCAGCTTCATCCTCACTTTGCGGTCTGCGCAGACTGTCGTCAGCAGTTCGAAGTCGTGCTCGCATTCGACCGCCAGCTGACAAGCTCCAAACACAACGAGTGGGCGCAGCGCCAAACCGATTGCCCCAAACCGGAGGTTTGGCGAGAAATCGCAGCCGGCCTGGCGCCATCCGACCGGACACTCATCTGTGTTTCACACGCGAGCCGCTGTAACTATTGCGGTTCACTGCTGCGCGATGCGATAGCCGAACTCTCCGCCCTGGAAGCGGAGATTACCGACGCGGAGCGCAAGCAGATTGCGGCCTTGGACAGCGCGCAGTTGCAGTGGCAGGAAAGACTGGGACAACGAATCGCGGGAACGACTCCTGCGGAGTCGAGCCGCGAATCTCGCTGGTGGAAGCGGTGGTTCTCGGCTCCCCGTCTGGCCGCGGTAGGGATTTCCGCAGTCGCGCTGATTGCCGCAGGCTCATGGTATCTTTCACATCGCGCCCAGCCGGCTGTGGCCGATCGACTTCTGGCTCGCGCCTATACCGAGAAGCGAACCCTCGAGCTAAGAATTGCGGGAGCGTCCTACGCGCCTTTACGGGTCTCGCTCGGGCCTGCCGCATCTTTTACCAGCCGGCCGCCGGCACTGTTGAAGGCCGAGGCCATGATTGCGAGCAAGTTGGCATCCCGTCCATCCGATTCGGCATGGCTACAGGCGCAGGCGAAAGCCGATGTGCTGGAGGGAAAATATGATGCCGCCGTGGAAGCCCTGCGCCGGGCTTTGGAATTGCAACCCCACTCCCCAGCCATCCTGACCGATCTCGCGACCGCTTATTTCCAGCGCGCGCAGCAAGAAGATCGAAAAGAGGATTTCGGCGCTGCTTACGAATACTTGAGTCAAGCGCTGCAATCGCAACCCGATGATCCCGTCGCGCTATTCAACCGCGCCATTGTTGCCGAGCATCAGTTTCTTTACCAGCAGGCGCTCGAAGATTGGGAACACTACCTTCGGGTCGATTCGGGTTCGCCATGGGCAGAAGAAGCCCGCAACCGCGCGAACGCGGTGCGGGAAAAGCTGAAAGAGCATCAGAGCAGGATGACGCCGCTGCTTTCTCCAGCAGAGCTGATGGCCCCGGCTGATACGACCCGTGATCCCGAAGTTGACGAGCGCATCGAGGAATATCTGCACGAAGCCGTGCGCTCGTGGCTGCCGCGAGCCTTTCCTGAAAACAAAGCAAACGCCGATGCAAACGCCTTGCAAGCGCTTTTTTTTTTGGCGGAGCTGACGAAACGGAACCACGGCGATCTCTGGTTGACTGATCTGCTGCGGGGTTCCTCCACGCAGAACTTTCCACAAGCGGCGGGGGCTCTCGCCGAAGCCGTTACCGCCAATGACACCGCTCAGTTTGACGTTGCTGTCAGGAAGTCCGATTTGGCCGGGCGACTTTTTCGGAAGTCCGGCAATGCGGCGGGAACGCTACGTGCGGAATTTGAGCGCTCATTCGCCGATCAGATCAATCGCCGTAGTGAAGAATGCCGGCAACGATCGATTGCCGCAGAGCGGCAAGCGACTCACTATGCGTATCCCTGGGTGCAGATTCAGTTCGAGTTGGAAGAGGGCGTTTGTTCCGTACTCATGGGCGACATTGGCGTCTACGAGAGAACCTCACAACGCGCCCAGGATCGCGCACAGCGAGCAGGTTACAGCAGTCTCTCCCTGCGGGCTCTAGGGTTTGTCGCGGAAAGCAATTTCCTGATGGGTGATCGCTCGGGAGGATGGAAAGTTACCGAGGCCGGCCTGGAACGTTACTGGTCGGGGCCTCTGCCAGCCATGCGGGGCTATACACTCTACTACGGCATGGCTTATCCGGCCGAGGCCGCTGCCTGGCCGAACCTGCAACTGGCGATCTGGCGCGAAGCGGTGGCCCTGATCGATACAAACGAGGATATTCTGGCACGCGCCGATGTCCATGTCGGCGTGGCGAAGGTTGCCTCCAGAGTCCAACAACTCGGGTTGGCCGAACACGAATACGAGGAAGCTGCTCGACTCTATGCTCTCGCGCCCCAGACGGCAGCGACTCGCTCCGACCGGCTTGAAAGCGAGATCAGGACAGCTCAGTTCGAGGTACGTCAGGATGCACCTGATGCCGCCCTGGGGCGTCTGAGTCGCGTCCAGGATGAAGTCCGCCAACTTTCTAATAATCTCGTCGCGCAGATTTTTTATTCCACCTTGGGAGAAGCACAGCTCCGCAGTCAACATGCCGCGGAGGCCGAGCAGGCGTTTCTTCCTGCAATGCGCCTGGCCGAGCGAAATCTGGTCTCTCTTGCTTCTGAAGCGGGAAGGGAAACGTGGAGTAAGGACGCGGCTCCCGTGTACCTCGGTCTTGCTGAAGCGGAACTGGTTCAAGGACGCGAGCAGGAATCCCTCGATGTGTTCGAGTGGTACCTGGGCGCATCACAGCGAGCATCGACGCGTGGCTTTGCATCCAAAGCACAATCCGCGGCCGTGCCTTCACTTCCTGATCCATCGCGACTGGTGGCTCGCCTTCCCCTTCTCCCCAGCCAAACGATACTTGCTTATGGAGTGTTGCCCGATGGCCTCGCGATATGGGTCTACGACAATCGTGGGGTAAGAGCGAAGTGGATTCCCAAATCGCCAGAGGAACTGCAGGATGGGGCTACCGCGTTTTACTCCGTTTGTGCAGATCCAAAATCCGATCTCGAGGCATTGCGCCGCGATGGCCAAGCGCTATATACCCTTCTGATCGTCCCGGTTGAAGAGTGGATGGATCCGCACCGCACTCTGGTGATCGAGACCAGCGGATTCCTGGACAGAATTCCCTTTGAAGCGTTGATCGATAGCAAAGGTCACTATCTGATCGAACGCGCGGCGATTGTGCATTCGCCAGGGCTTTACGCTGAAGACCGCATGCATTCTGTAGCCGATATTTCGCCGGACCTGCCCAGTTTGGTAGTAGGCAGCGGGGCTTCGTCGCCGGACACAGGTCTGTTTTCCGTGCCGAACGTTTCCGCCGCCGCGGATGCGGTTGCTGCCCGCTTTCATTCTCCGCGCGTGCTGAAAGGCCAGGCCGCGACCTTAGGTGCGGTTTCAATGGCGTTGCCCACCGCCGCAGTGTTCCACTTTGCGGGTCACGCTGTCTCCACTCCGAGTAACACCGGGTTGATGCTCGTGGGTCGGTCGGCGCAAGCCGAAGATGCGAAGAGTGGAGGTCCGGTTCTTCTCGATGCGAACGCTGTTCGCAGTCTCGATTTGCGGAAGTTACAACTGGCAGTGCTGGCGGCGTGCAACTCGGATTCGGGGGATCGCGGCTCGCGCGGTTTCGACAGCGTGGCCAAAGCTCTCCAGGATTCGGGCGTTCCTCATGTGGTGGCGAGCCGATGGGCGGTGGACGCACTCGAGTCAACTGCCTTCATGGATTCTTTTTATGGTTCTTTACTTTCTGGTCAACCGGTTTCGCAAGCAACGCGCGAGACCGCAAGCAAGATGTTGCAAAACCCGCAGACCGCGCACCCATACCATTGGGCAGCTTTCGCAGCTTACGGACGTCCATAGGGGACGGTGAGGGCATAAATCAATCTCTACTCATAGGAGGAACGATGACAACGCGCCATACCCGCATACTGCAGGTTGTGCTGGCCCTGGCAACCATGGTCCTGGCCGCATGCAACAACACGAACACCCCGCTGAAGGAAAGCACGCCCGCTGGTCAACAGGCCACGCAACCGTCGGAGAAGGTCTATGTAATCTTTGAGGGCCCTTGGGCCATCGTTCCCGATCCCAAGGATGCTAATAGTGTCCTCGCCCTTGCGCCAAAGACGAAGAGCCACAGAGATCTAGTTGTTCAGACCTCGGATAAAGTTTTGCCCGCGGGGATTTTCGATCTGTCTCTCCCCGCTCGCACGGGAAATGCCGCTGGCACGGTCGATCCCTACATCTTGCAGGCGAAGATTGACCCTCAGAATGTGCAACACGTTCTTGACAACAAACTGGAACGCTATGCCATCCGCCTACCCAAGCCGGATGCCTACCTAGCACATACTCACTACCGCAGCCGCGTCGGAGCAACCTATCCCCCCGATGCTTCCACTGAAAAGGATTACGTGTCTATTGTCTCCCTGCGATACAACGTGACGTCGCTGAACGGATTCTCTCTCGCAGGCTCGCCCGACAACGGTACGTTCAATCCCCTCCTGCTCCAGGTGGAAACTCCGACGATCAATTTCGTGATTCATCCGGCTCACGACCCCGACCCACTCGACCGGTGCAATACGCACTCGCGGGAATCCTTCCGCGATCTGACCAAACTCCTAAACGTGACGCTGTTCCTGGACTTCCCCAATGATCCGGCCGAATGTCACGGCAAAGACCCGCAAAATGTGCACCCCGCAAAGGCAGAAGTCTTGCCCAACTTTCCCAGTCTGCTTGCGGGCGGTGCGGCAGGAGGACCTACGCAACATTTACTAGCGTCTATCTACCTTTTCGGAGCGGTTGGTGGCGCTTGCCGGGCTCCAATCATCGTCGGTAACTAGGGCGTGTTCCAGTTCGCGGGATCGTAGGCCATACGGAGCAGCGTTCTCTCCGCGAACGGAACATACAGCAATGCTGCTGTGGCAGCGAAGGCCAGGCCGAGGCCGATCTGTGGAAGCAGCAGGAATGGCGCGATGGCCCACAGCTGATCGAGCGCGAGAATGAACGGAAACAGCTGAGCGAACTTGACGCCGAGTTTGCGGAAGTCGAAGGCGACTGCGGAAAGAAGGTAGAAGCGCAGCGGAATTCCGATCGTCCCCGTAAGCAGAATCGCGATCACGATGGAAAGCGCTCCCCATGCGGGTAGGAAACTGCCTGCGACTTGGTCAGCATCGTGCAGGTGAGCCAGGCCGCTGACGTAGAAGATGAGGTACATCACCTGAATCAGCGCGAACAGACCGCGGACTAGACTGCGCCGGGGAAGGGGCACATGCAGATCGGGATGCAGCGGAGGCTCAAGCGCTGCAACTTCGGAATCTTTGATCCCGTCGGCAGTTGCACCGGTAGTTGATGTCTCGGCCCCGTTTTCGACCGCCGCGATGAAGCGGTATCCGCGACGAGCCAGAGTCTCGACGAAGCGCGGGCTGGACGCAGAATCACCCAGTGCCTCGCGAATTTTGTTGATCGCTGTGTTCAGGCTGTGATCGAAGTCGACAAAAGTGTCGGCGGGCCAGATTTTCTCGCGCAGGTCCTCTCGGGTTACGACCAGCCCGGCATTCTGTAGCAATACTGCCAGAACTTGAAACGGCTGCTCCTGCAAACGGACACGAGCGCCGTTCTTGCGCAGCATTCCTGCGTCCAGGTCGACTTCAAAAACACTAAAGCGCAAGAGTCTGGCTGCGCGGTTGGAAGGAGACGTCGGCATGATGGCGCGACCGTAGTGTAGCGCGGGAGAGCCGTTGGTAGTTAGTTGCCGGCGAACATCCGTTGCGATGACTAACGACGATCGACTAACGACCAGCGACTGAAGGCGCTACAATATCGGCGTGAACGCGCCTACTGCCCCTAAGGCTGCTCCGGATAGCAAACATGAACACCACCATGCCATCTACGCCGCCGAGGCGACTGGATTGCTGCTGATGGCGGTGTTGCTGCTGATTCTGACCATCATCCGCTACTGGCGGTACATTCCTTGGAGCGCGCGCTGAATTCGCCGAACTCGGCAAAGCCGGAGCGTGAGCCGCTGGTTGTTGTAGTCCTTGGCCCAACGGCAAGCGGCAAGACGGCTTTGGCTTTGGCGATTGCCCGTCGCTTCCACGGAGAAATCGTTAACTGCGATTCCGTCGCAATGTATCGCGATTTTGAAATCGGCACAGCCAAGCCCAGTAGGGCCGAGCGCACCGAAGTTCCCCACCATCTCGTCGATTGTGTCGACCCGTTGACGGAGGTCACGGCAGGCGAGTATGCCCGTCAGGCGCGGCAAGCGCTCAAAGAAATCAGTGGTCGCGGTGCCTTGCCGATCGTCAGCGGAGGTACCGGACTCTATCTTCGTGCGCTGCTTGAGGGGCTCTTTCCGGGCCCACAGCGCTCGGGGGATCTGCGCGTCAAATTGCGCATCCGAGCCGAGAAGCGTGGCTCGGAGTATTTGCATCGCATCCTTCGGCGTCTTGATGCGACAGCAGCCAGCCGGATTCATGCCAACGATGTCCCCAAGGTGATCCGCGCAATCGAGGTCAGTGTTGCCGCGCAGCAACCCATGACAGAACTATGGCGGCAGGGCCGTGAGCCGTTGCGCGGCTTTCGCATCTTGCGCTTAGGATTGAATCCGCCGCGCGAGCTTTTATACGAGCGCATCAACCAGCGGGCCGTGAAGATGTTCGAGGACGGCCTGATCGCGGAAACGAAGGCCCTGGTTGCGAAGTACGGCGAGCAGGCCCGCCCGCTCGCGTCTCTGGGGCACAAGCAGGCGATGCAGTTCTTGCGCGGAGAACTCGATCAGGGAGCCGCGCTTACTGCGGCACAACAGGCTCATCGAAATTATGCGAAGCGGCAGACGACGTGGTTCCGGCGGGAACCCGATGTACATTGGCTGGCTGGCCTGGGCGATGATCCCGCGATCCAGACTGAAGGTCTTGGCCGTGTGGAACAAGAGATTACCAACGCTTCGTGAGTGAGAGCTCGACTTTTGTTATTGTCAATGACATGCTCCGAAATCTAGCGATCATATTGCTGCTTTCTGCAGCGCTCTGCTTTGCGAAGGACAAGGAGAAGGAACGCTTCCTGCCTGCTGGTCCGATTCATCTTGACCGGTCTGGTGAAAAGTGGGTGGACAAGACGCTGCGCAAGATGTCGCCGGAAGAGAAGGTCGGCCAGCTCTTTGCCATTTGGGTGCGAGTGCAGTTCCTGAACGACGCAGACCCGATCTTCGTGCAGCTGCGGGACAACATCCGCAAGTATCACGTCGGATCGCTGGTCATGAGCGTTCCGGTGGATGGCCC
>Ga0209698_10007575_pt1 | contig 11379 bp, 8 predicted proteins | sample LitLauG_LLR_2012_FD_187203 | JGI IMG/M metagenome (GOLD analysis project Ga0209698, IMG submission 187203) | Freshwater sediment microbial communities from Pennsylvania, USA - Little Laurel Run_MetaG_LLR_2012 (SPAdes) (version 2) | ecosystem: Environmental > Aquatic > Freshwater > Creek >... | reverse complement strand
GCATGCGCAAGCTCCTGACGATCATGAACGTCATGATCAAAACCGGAACCGCCTGGAACCCCACCGCGGCTTGACATCACACACGGTTGCTCTCCCGCCGTGCGGGAGAGGGGGATTGCCGGAGGCGTGCGTTGGCTTGGCAGCGGGCTGCGCTGGGTATCAGAAGAAGCCCAGCTTGGACTCCGAGTAGCTCACCAGCAGGTTCTTGGTCTGCTGGTAGTGGTCGAGCATGACCTTGTGGGTCTCGCGCCCGATGCCCGATTCCTTGTAGCCGCCGAAGGCCGCGTGCGCCGGATAGGCGTGGTAGCAGTTGGTCCACACCCGCCCGGCCTTGATCGCCTTGCCCATGCGGTAGGCGGTGTTGCCGTCGCGGCTCCAGACCCCGGCACCGAGCCCGTACAGCGTGTCGTTGGCGATCTCCAGGGCCTGCGCCTCGTCCTTGAAGGTGGTCACGGCCAGCACCGGCCCGAAGATCTCCTCCTGGAAGATGCGCATTTTATTATGACCCTGGAACAGCGTCGGCTCGACGTAGTAGCCGCCGGCCAGGTCCCCGCCCAGGTGGGCCTGCCTGCCGCCGCAGAGCAGCTTGGCGTCCTCCTGGCGGCCCAGCTCCAGGTAGGAGAGGATCTTGGTGAGTTGCTCCTTGGAGGCCTGCGCCCCCATCATCGTGTCGGTGTCCAGCGGATTGCCCTGCTTGATCGCCGCCACGCGCTTGAGCGCCTTCTCCATGAACTTGTCGTAGATCGACTCGGCGATCAGCGCGCGCGACGGACAGGTGCACACCTCGCCCTGGTTGAAGGCAAACAGCACCAGCCCCTCGATCGCCTTGTCCAGGTACCCGTCATCGGCCTTCATCACGTCGGCAAAGAAGATGTTGGGCGACTTGCCGCCCAGCTCCAGCGTCGCCGGAATCAGGTTGTTGGCCGCCGCCTGCGCGATCACCCGCCCGGTCGTGGTCGAGCCGGTGAAGGCGATCTTGGCGATGCGCTTGCTCTGCGCCAGCGGCAGCCCGGCCTCGCGGCCATAGCCGTTGACGATGTTCAGCACCCCGGGCGGCAGCAGATCGGCGATCAGCTCGGCCAGCACCAGGATGCTGACCGGCGTCTGCTCGGCCGGCTTGAGCACCACGCAGTTGCCCGCCCCCAGCGCCGGCGCCAGCTTCCAGGCCGCCATCAGGATCGGGAAGTTCCACGGAATGATCTGCCCGACCACCCCCAGCGGCTCATGAAAGTGGTAGGCCACGGTGGTCTCGTCGATCTCGCTGATCGAGCCCTCCTGCCCACGCAGCGCCCCGGCGAAATAGCGAAAATGATCGACCGTCAGCGGAATGTCGGCGTTGAGCGTCTCGCGGATCGCCTTGCCGTTGTCCACCGACTCGACATAGGCCAGCGTCTCCAGGTTGGCCTCGATCCGATCGGCGATCTTCAGCAGCAGATTGGAGCGCTCGGCCGCCGAGGTCTTGCCGAACTTCTGCGCCGCGGCGTGCGCCGCGTTGAGCGCCAGCTCGATGTCCTCGGCCCCCGAACGGGCCGCCTTCGTGTACACCTTGCCGTTGATCGGCGAAATGACATCGAAATACTGCTCCTTCACCGGCGCAACCCACTTGCCGCCGATGAAATTGTCGTACTTGCCCTTGAAAGCAAACTTGGCGCCGGCCGCGCCGGGGGCTGCATAGAGCATGGTGGCTACTCCTTGGATGTGGACGTGGACCCCGCCGCACCGTGGCCGCGCGACGCGGGGACAGCAGGGCATTTCGCAAGAGGCATGCCAGAGTGCGGCGCTCGGCCGATCGTGCACCGCTTGACGCGCGGGAAGGGCCTAGGCATCCTTGAAAGTGGCCCGCTTCCTCCTCGCGCGCCCTCGGCACGGCTGACCGTGCCAGAATGGCGCGGCGGGGCGCAGCGGGCTGTTGCGGATTGCGACACCTGTACGGCCCCGGGAATGCCCGGCCCCCCAAACCAGAACAAGACCAAAAGGCACTCATGAGTTCCACGCGTACCGAACACTACGACCGGGTTGCCGTCGTGCTCCACTGGCTCATCGGCATCTGGCTGCTCGCCCAGATCGCTTTCGGACTGCTGCTCGACGAATACGAGCGCGGCACGCCGGAAAAGGCGATGGCGATCAATCTGCACAAGTCGTCCGGCCTGGTGCTGGGAGTGCTGATACTCATTCGCATCTTCTGGCGCCTGCGTCATGCGCCGCCGCCCTACCCGGCGTCGGCGTCGGAACGGCAGGTCAAGGCCATCCGAATCGGCCACGGGCTGCTCTACCTGTGCATGATCGCCATGCCGCTCACCGGCTACATCGCGTCGAATTTCAGCAAGTACGGCATCAAATTCTTCAATGTCTGGCAGATCGCGCCCTGGGGCCCGGACGACAAGGCGATGTACGGCCTGTTCAATGAATCGCACGACACGATCGGCACGATCTTCATCGTCCTGGTCCTTGGCCACATCGGCCTGGCGATCTATCACGCGTACATCGCGCGCGACGGCCTTGCCGGGCGCATCCGTTCGGCACCCTCGCGCTAGCGCAGGCGCGACGTCGCGGCGCGCGGGCGCCGGAAAAGCCTGACACGAATCGACCCGCAATTCCACGCGGATATTGCGGGCTTTTTCGCCGTACCGCACGCTACGCTCAAATGGGACAGTTTGCCCTGGTGTCACGATCCAGGGGCAAATTGCCATGCGCGACAACGGTCCGGTCACCCAGCGGGAATATGCATTTCCTGCCGGCGCAACGCTGCTGTCGGTCACCGACGAAAAGGGCCGGATCCTGCTGGCCAATCCGCATTTCGTCCAGGTCAGCGGCTTTGCGCTCGACCAGCTGGTCGGCCAGCCGCACAACGTCGTGCGCCATCCGGACATGCCGGCGCAGGCCTTCGACGACATGTGGCGCACCCTCAAGGCAGGCATCCCCTGGACGGCCATCGTCAAGAATCGTCGAGCCGATGGCGATCATTACTGGGTCCGCGCCAATGTGACGCCGGTCCAGCGCAACGGACGGACGCTGGGCTATGTCTCGGTGCGCACGCAACCGACGCGGGCCGAGGTCGCGACCGCCGATGCCCTGTACCAGCGCATGCGCGCCGGCGCATCCGGCGTGGCGCTCGAGCGCGGCGTGCTGGTGCGCACGGGCGCCATGCACTGGCTGTCCTGGCCGCGAACGGCGTCGACCCGCAAACGCGTCCTGGCGGCCTTCGCCATGACGCTGCTGCCCGCGGCCGGCGTGCTGGCGATCCTGGGCCTGCCGGCCGGCGCCACGCTGCTGCTCGGTGGTGCGCTCGCCGCGGGTGGCCTGGGTGGCTATCTGTTCGCCGAGGCCCAGATGCTGGCGCCGCTGCGCCGCGTGACGCGCGAGGCCATGCTGGCCGCCGGCGGCCAGGCCCATCCCATCGTCGAGATGACGCGCACCGATGACATCGGCATGCTGATGCGCGCGGTCAACCAGGCGGCGGCCAATCAGATGAGCATCATTTCCGACGTCAAATCGCGCATCGCCGCCGTGCATGACGCCGCGCAGGAGATCGCCGCCGCCAACCAGGATCTCTCGGGCCGCACCGAGCAGCAGGCCAGCAACCTCGAAGAGACCGCCGCCTCCATGGAACAGATGGCGGCCGCCGTGCAGACCACCTCCGAAGCCTCGCGACGCGCCTCCGACCTGGCCGGTGCCGCGGCCAGCGCCGCCCAGCGCGGCGGCCAGGTGGTCGGCGAGGTGACGGCCCGCATGGAGGAGATTTCCGCCTCGAGCCGGCGCATCGCCGACATCATCTCGGTGATCGACGGCATCGCTTTCCAGACCAACATCCTGGCCCTCAACGCCGCGGTCGAGGCGGCGCGCGCCGGCGAACAGGGCCGCGGCTTCGCCGTGGTCGCCAGCGAAGTGCGCACCCTGGCCCAGCGCAGCGCCGATGCGGCGCGCGAGATCAAGGGCCTGATCGGCAGCTCGGTGCAAAGCGTCGAGGGCGGATCGGCCGCGGTGCGCGGCGCCGGCAGCAACATGCAGGAGATCGTGCGCCAGGTCGAGCTGGTCGCGACCCTCATCGGCGAGATCGCCACCTCGGTGCAGCAGCAGACCGCCGGCATCGGCCAGGTCAACCAGGCGATCTCCCATACCGACCAGGTCACGCAGCAGAACGCCGCGATGGTCGAGCAGACCGCGGCGGCCGCGTCCAGCCTGGGCGAGCAGGCCAACGAACTGCGCTCGGCGGTGTCGAGCTTCGAATTCGCCGGACACTGAGCGCGGCGCGCCGCCGCTCAGCGTACGGTCCAGCGCAGGCCCAGGACCGCGGCGCGCGGCGCGCCGACCGCCCAGAAGTTCTGCGCGACGCCGCCCTCCAGGTTGTTGGCGGCCAGCATGCCGAAATTGGCGTAGCGCCGGTTGAACAGATTGCTCACCGTGGCGTACAGCTCCAGGGGGCCCGAGATCCAGGTTGCTCCGGCGCGCGCCGTGGCGTAGCCCGGAACGCGCGCCGGCTCGAACCCGACCGACGGCAGGTTGTTCTCGTCGCCGCGGGCATAGCTCGGGCCCTGGGCCTGCCACTGCATCTCGATGCGGCTCGACGCCGTGGCCTGCAGCGCGACGCGCAGCTTGCCGATCCAGGGCGGGATGCCCGGAATGCGGTCGCCCGGCCGCGCCGGCACGCAGGCCGCGCCCGGACAGGCGGCACCCGGATTGGCGCCGTCGGCAACTTCGAAGGAACTGCGATACGTGGCCTGGAGCCGGGTCAGGGTGAGCGCCACATTGGCCGGCCCGGACTGCACGTCGACACTCGACTCGAAGCCGGCGCGCTGCGTGCGGCCGACGTTCGAGTAGTACCCGGTGTTGAGGGTCGACTGGTTGAACAGGATGTCGTTGTCCAGGCGGGTGTAGAACGCCGCGGCGCGCCAGACCAGCGCAGCGTGCGCCGCTTCCAGGCGGCCGCGAGCGCCCAGTTCGGCGCCGCGCGCCACGATGGCCTGCAAGCCGGGATCGGACGAAAAGGCGTTGGGCACGCCGGCACACGGATGCGCGGCGTCGGCGCAGGCCAGCTCGATCGCCGATGGCGTGCGCAAGCCCTGCGCCAGGTTGAAGAACGCGGTGGCCGATGGCGCCAGCGCGTAGGTGCCGCCAAGGGCCGGATTGGCCCGCCCGTAGCCGTGTTCGCCGCCGACGTCGACCGCGGCCCCGCTGCCGTCGATCGAGTGGCCGCTCAAGGCGATGGACGAATGGTCAGCGCGCAGCGATGCGGTCAGGCTGGCCGGCCCGGCGGCCCAGGTCGCGGTGGCATACACGCCGGCGCTGCGGCTGTGCGCGACGATGCCCGACTGCGGCGCATAGCCGTCGATCCCCAGGACGGCGTGGCCGGCGTCGACCACCGCGTCCTGCCCGGCCTGGGTAAATCCGGTCGCGCCCCGATCGGTAGCGGCGCCGGCGCTGGCATACCAGCGCCCGGTGGCCGATTCGATCACCCGGGAGGCCTGCAGCGACAGGCCGTACACGTCCTGATCGTAGGCGCTGCGCACGTTGCCGGCGCAGTACTGGGCGAAGTTGGCGAGGCATGTGGCGGCCTGGTTCGCCGATCCGGGCACGACCGGGTCGATGACGTTGGAATTGAGGATCACGCGCGCGATACGCCGCAAGTAGATGCCGCCCTCGAGGCTGCCGCCGGACGCCGCTTCACGCCGTCCGGTCAGGTTGAGGACCAGGCTGCGCGTGGCCGTCGAGTCCGGGTGCGAGTAGCCCTGCGCGGCATTGCCCAGATCCGGATAGGCGACCAGCTGATTGCCGCCGAGCAGGTCCTCGACCAGCTGCAGGCTCAGGTCGACGTCCGTGCGCGCATCCTGGAATCCGACCTTGCCGAACGCCTGGCGCACCCGGCTCGGGTTGAAGTGGGTCCAACCGCGCTCGTCGAAGGTGCTACCGGCCAGGTAATAGTCGATGGCCCCCGACGAGCCGCCGGTTTGCGCCTCAACCGTGCGGCGGGCGAAGGAGCCGCCGGACAGCGCGACCTCGGTGCCCGGATAGGCGAATCCGCTCTTGGTATGGATGGCGATCGCGCCGCCCAGGGTGTTGAGGCCGTAGACCGGATTGGCACCCGGGATCACCGTGATGTTGGCGATGGCGATCTGCGGGATGAGGTCCCAGGAAACGATGTCACCGAATGGTTCATTGGCGCGGATGCCGTCGACATAGACCGAAAGGCCCTGCGGCGTGCCCAGCACCGGCGAGGCGGTGAAGCCGCGATAGTCCAGGTCAGTCTGGAAGGCGTTGCCCTGCGTATCGTTCAGGTTGACGCTGCCGATGGACGCATCGAGCGCCGCCGCAGCGCTTGCGGTTCCCGACGCGATCGACCGCGAGGAGATCGACTGCGCGTTGCCGGGGTAGAGCTCGATCGGGATGCCGGTCCCCGGGACCGGGCTGGTGCCGATCACAGTGACCTCGGGCAGCTCCTGCGCCGCCGCCTGCGGGGGTGCGGACCCATCGCTGGCATGCGCGACAGCGCCGGCGCCAGCACCGACGACAGCGCCGCCCAGCCAGGCCAACCCGCGCAGCGCGGCCATGGCGCGCCGCCGCGCGGTCCGGCACCCGGGCGCCGGCCGGGCCTGCGCAAGTTGGGCTTGACCCGACAAGCCTACTTCTTGAGCGCGAGGATCCAGTGCACCAGGCGCCGCGCGTCGTCTTCCGAGATCGCCACGGCGTTGGGCGGCATCGCCATGCCGCTCACCTTGCCGGTCCAGTGGCTGGAATACGCATTGGAGCCGTCGAGCACGGCCTTGACGAGCGTCTCGCTGGCGTCGTCCTTGCGGGCGCGGTAGCGCAGCGCAACGTCTTCCCAGTTCGGACCGATGGGTGCCATGCCATGGGGCCCCTTCGCGCCGGTTTCGACATGGTGGCAGATGAAGCAGCCGCTGTTGGTGGCCAGGGTCCGCATGTCGGCGTCGAGCCGGGCATCGGCCCAGGCCGCGACGCTGCACACGGCGCCCGCGGCAAACAGCAAGGCGCGCAGGGTGGTCCTGAGCCCGTCCGCATGAACATCGTCCGCATGAACTTCCATTGACCGTTCCTTTGCTCGTGCCCCTAGGGCTGAATGTAGCGCACGCCATGGCGCTCGTAGATCCGCGCCAGGGCGCCGGAGTCCTGCAGGTCCTTCATGGCCGCGGCCAGGCGCGCGGCCAGTTCCTTGCGCCCGCTCTTGACCGCCAGTCCGACCGCCCAGCTGCGCCGCGGCGCGCCGGGCAGGCTGATGTCGATCAGCCGGTAGGGTGCCTTGGCGAGGCCGCCCGCCTCGAGCTCGGAGCGGGTGGCCATCACGGCCGCGGCGCGGCCGTCGCGCAGGGCTTCGATCGCATCCTGGATGCGCCGGGCGTTGATCATCTGCTCGCGATAGCGGCCGCCTTCCAGGCCCAGCACGATCTGCGCCGAGAACGAGGCGCCGTCGACCGCGATCTTCTCCTTGGTGAAGACGTCGAAGCCATCCCACTCGGGAATGCGCCGCGTGTCGATCGACAGCATCACCGATTCGACATGGTAGGCCCCGAAGAAATCGACATTCTCGTTCTGCCGCGCCAGCACGGCATCGATCGGCACATGCAGCATCACGTCGGCCGGGCCGTAGCCCAGGTAGTGGCCCTTCCAGACCATGTTGCGCAGGTCGTCGGCCATGGTCTCGCCGGCGTCGAAGGGCAGCAGGCTGAGCCGCGCACCGAGCTTGTCGGCCAGCGCCTGCGCCAGGTCGACGTCGATGCCGCCGTCCTTGGCGTCCGAGAACGGGAAGAATTCCTTATACACGGCGACCTTCAGGATGCCGGTGCGCGTCACCGCATCGGCCGGCACTTCGTCGGCGCCGGCGGCGCACGGCAGCCCAAGCGCCGCGGCGCCGGCCACGACCCAGGCCAGTGCACCGGCCCGCAGCGCGCAGCGCGCGCTCATTCGTTGATCCGGCGGGTCTCGAGGTAGGCCTTGATCGCCCACATCGCCTCCTGCGTCAGGATGCCTTCGAACGGCGGCATGTACACCGCGCCGTTGCGCACCTTGCCGTGACGGATCGAGGTGAGGAAGTAGGCGTTGGTCTCGTCGTAGCAGGCGCTCTTGCGCGCCTCGCTGGCCAGCTCGACGCAGTCGCGGTCGAGCTTGCGCAGGTCGGGCGCGATGCCGCCGGAGATGGCCTCGAGGCCGTGGCAGCGGGCACAGTTCTGGTTGAAGGCCGACGAGCCGATCTTGACCGCCTGCTCGTTGCCCGTGTACGGATTAGAGCTGCGCCAATCGGCACCCAGCTGCGGCAGCGAGGACGTATCCACGGCCTGCGGCGTCACGTTGCCGTGCGCCAGGGCGAGTCCGGCCAACCCGGCACCCGCCAGCAGCAGCAGGCCGCCCGGCCAGCCGCCACACCAACTGCGTCTGCTCCTCATGTCTTCTCCTTCTTCTCTTCTTATGGGCCAATCTTGCGAATCCGATCCAATGCCTGTCGCAATTCGCGTGCCAGCGCGCGACGATGCACGAATGTACCGCTTGCCCGCCTGCCGTGGATACAGGCTGTCCCGGCGGCGCCGGCTCGAGCGGCGCACAGGCGGAATTTGCAACACCTGTTGCAGAGTGGAACAGGCGGACCATGGCGACCGATGCGCGACCGATGATTCCTGGGCGGCGGCACACGGCATGAACCGTGCATCCTCGTGGGTCCCCTCGTGGTAACTTTCAACGGATGCCAGGCGCTCGCAACGATATGGTCGACATGAGCAACTATCGGCGCGCGGGTCAGCGGCGGGCGACCGCCGCGCGGCGCTGGCGCGCCCGCGGCGCCGCACTGGCCGCCGCCACACTGGCCGCCGCGCTCTGGCTGGCCGGACCCGCCGCCGCCGGCGTGCTGCAGGCGCCCGACCTGCAGGCGCGCTTCCCGCCGCCGCTGGTGGTCGGCGAGAAGATGACCGACCTGCCGGTCTGGCCGATCTTCAAGCAGAACGGGCCGGCGACCGATCTGGTCGGCTACGTCTTCGAATCGATCGACCTGGCGCCGATACCTGGCTTCTCCGGGACGCCGGCCAACCTGCTCATCGCGATGAATCCGCAGGGCGAATTCATCGACGTCAAGGTGCTTTCGCATCACGAGCCGGTATTTCTCGACGGCCTGGGCGAGGAGCCGCTGTTCCGCTTCGTCGCCCAGTACCCCGGCCTGTCGCTCAAGCAGAACATCAAGATCGGCACCAAGCCGCGTGACGGCGCGGCGGCGCCGTCGCAGGGCAACAACGTGCTGATCGACGGCGTGGCCAAGGCCACGGCATCGGTGCGCATCCTCAACCAGACCCTGCTGTCGGCGGCGCTCAAGGTGGCGCGCAGCAAGCTCGGCTACGCCGGCGCCCAGGACCCCGACCGCGTGGCCCAGGTGCGCACCGACGTGTTCGAGCCGCGCGACTGGAACGCCCTGCTCGATGCCGGGCTGGTCGGCCACCTGAAGCTGCGCAACCGCGATGTCGAGCAGGCCTACGCCGGCAGCGTGGCCGCGCACCGCCCGGGCCCGGGCGACGGACCGCCCGACGACACGTTCATCGACCTGTACGCCGCCTTCGTCGAGATCCCGAGCGCCGGGCGCAACCTGTTCGACGAGCGCGGCCTGGCCGCGGTGCATGCCCGAGCGCACGACGACGACCACTTGCTGCTGCTCATGTCGCGCGGCAGCTACGGTTTCCTGGCCGACGACTACGTGCGCGCCTCGGTGCCGGACCGACTGGCGCTGATCCAGGACCAGCTGCCGATCGAGCTGCGCGACATGGATCTGGACGTGGCGCCGCGCGGCACGCCAGAGTTCACGCTGAACAAGGTGTTCCGGGTGATCGGCGCCTCGGGACTGGACCTGGGCCGGCCGGTGGAACTGCGGCTTCTGGTGACTCGCTCGGTCGGCCTGATCTACCCCGAGCGGGTGGCGCGCGATTTCACCATGACCATCGAGGTGCCGCCGCGCTACCTGATCCCGGCCGCCGAGGACCAGAAAGGCTGGCGCGCGATCTGGCGCGGGCGCTGGGCCGAGATCGTGGTGTTGCTGCTGGCGCTGGCCCTGCTGAGCGTGCTGCTGGCGCGCCAATCGCCGGTCGTGACGCGTTTTGACCTGCTGCGCCGCTTCCGGCCGGCCTTCCTCTTGTTCACGGTGGGCTTCATCGGCTGGTACGCGCAGGGCCAGCTGTCCATCGTCAACCTGGTCGCGCTGCTGCAGGCCAGCCTGGTCGGGCGCAGCTGGGCCTTCTTCCTCTACGATCCGATGAGCACCCTGCTCTGGGTCTTCGTGCTGGGATCGCTGGTCGCATGGGGCCGCGGCACCTTCTGCGGCTGGCTCTGTCCGTACGGCGCGATGCAGGAGCTGCTGGCCCTGGTCGCGCGGCGCCTGCGGGTGCCGGAGCGGCGGCTGAAGACCGCCACCGACCGGCGCCTCAAGCTCCTGAAGTATCCGATCCTCGCGGTGATCCTCGCCTCGGCCCTGGTCTCGACCCGCCTCGCCGACAACCTGGTCGAGGTCGAGCCCTTCAAGACGGCGGTGACCCTGGTCTTCGTTCGCTCGTGGCCGTTCGTGGCCTGGGCCGGCGGGCTGCTGCTGGTGGGCGTGGTGATCAACAAGTTCTTCTGCCGCTATCTGTGTCCGCTGGGCGCGGCGCTGGCCTTGCTCGGCCGGCTGCGCCGCTTCGACTGGATCGCCCGCCGCAGCGAATGCGGCACGCCGTGCCAGACCTGCCGCTACCGCTGCGGCTACCAGGCGATCGAGCCCGACGGCCGGATCGACTATGCCGAGTGCTTCCAGTGCATGGATTGCGTGGCGATCCACGACAGTCCGCAGGAATGCGCGCCGCTGCTGCTCGAGGCCAAGCGGCGCGTCATCACCATCGTGCCCGTCGCCGCGGCGCCCGCCGTGCCCGGCCTGGCGCACCGACCCCCGGAGCCCGCATCTTGAAACGACGACTGTTCGCCGCCACGCCCTTGCTGCTCTCCGGCACGCTCGATCCGCGCCAGTGGGCCCTGCTGAGCGGGGCGCGGGCGCCGGTGGCGGGCGAAGATCCGCCAGTCGCGCGTGTCGCCGGCACGGCCTTTGGCACCATCATCAGCCTGTGCGCCCTGGGCGATGCCGACGGCCTGGCGCAGGACGCGCTGCGCGCGGCGATGCACGAAGTGCAGCGCATCGATGCGCTGCTTAGCCTGTTCCGGCCTGACAGCCAGCTCAGCCGCCTGAACCGCGATGGCCGGATCGAGGACGCCGATCCGCACCTGCTGCGCAACCTGGAATTCGCCGCGCAGCTTGCCGCCCTGACCGGCGGTGCCTTCGACGTGACCGTGCAGCCGCTCTGGGAGCTGTACACCCGGGCCAAGGCGGACGGCGTCCTGCCCGCGCCGCGGGCGATCGCGCAGGCCCGCGAC
>Ga0209698_10007574_pt1 | contig 11380 bp, 8 predicted proteins | sample LitLauG_LLR_2012_FD_187203 | JGI IMG/M metagenome (GOLD analysis project Ga0209698, IMG submission 187203) | Freshwater sediment microbial communities from Pennsylvania, USA - Little Laurel Run_MetaG_LLR_2012 (SPAdes) (version 2) | ecosystem: Environmental > Aquatic > Freshwater > Creek >... | reverse complement strand
AGTGGCGTCCGTCGCCGAATAGCCGAAACGAATGTCAATTTGAGACAGACTGGGCCGCAGCGGTTGCCTTATTTGCCAATTCTTCAAGTCTACGCTTTTGCTTTAAGCTGCTGCTGCGATAGAATTTCGGGTTCCCACGTAGGTCTCAAACGTTCGTTGTCTGCCACGTTAGTGTCTACCCATTGTTGCTGCGGCACGCGGCGAGCGTTCACATTGGAGGACGTCGATGATCACTGGCTTCAGAAGAATGAATCGTGTTTTAACCGCAGGACTGTTCACACTCGCTACTTTCTTATATTCCAGTTCTGCGCTCGCACAAAGCGATAACAACCCGAAATGGGATTTGTTTGGCGGTTATCAGTACGCACATCCCGGCGCCACAGTGCCGACGGGCGATCCTATAAATCCCACGCCCTATAAAGTTCCTGACATGTACAAGGGATTTGCCGCGTCGCTTACCTATAATTTCTCTCCTCATTTTGGCCTGACGGGCGATTTTGGGTACAGCGCCGGAAGTTCGAACTCTCTCACCACCGCATCCATCGGGCCGCGCTTCATCTGGCGCACTGAAAACGCGAATTACTTTGCCCACGCGATGTTGGGGGGTAACTTTCTGTCCGTGTCCGGCATTAACACCGGTACTACGGGGCTGGGCGCGCTCCTCGGTGGCGGAATGGATCTGCCGATCACCAAGAACTTCGCGTTCCGCCTGTTTGAAGCGGATTACGCTTTCGGACACCACAACTACGCCTCGCTCGTGAGTCCCTCATTTCCATCGCTGCAGCGCGTGAATTCCAACGGCGTATTGCTGCGCACGGGGTTGGTGTTCAGCTTTGGTGGAGAAGAACCAGTCGCGCCGACGGCCGCATGTACTGTGCAGCCTTCGGAGGTCATGGTAGGAGAGCCAATCACGGCGAACGTGACCGCGAGCAATTTCAATCCCAAGCACACCGTCACCTACAGTTGGAGTGGTAACGGTGGGCAGGTCACCGGCAAGGAAACCACCGCGAGCATTGATACGACCAATGCGGCACCCGGCAGCTATGCGGTCACCGCACATGTGACGGATCCAAAAGCCAAAAAGAACAACGAGGCGAGTTGTTCGGCAAACTACACAATCAAGCCGTTGCCTCCGAAGAATCCGCCAACCATGTCGCTCTCGGCCAGTCCGAGCAGCGTGGTTACAGGCGGGAGCGTGAATCTTACGGCGAATTGCACCAGCCCTGACAGCGTGCCTGTTTCCGTTGCGAACTGGACGGCAACGTCGGGCACCGTCTCCGGCAACGGCAATTCCGCAACTCTGAACACCGCCGGTGTGGCGCCAGGTGCATCCACCGTCTCGGCAACGTGCACCGATTCGCGCGGTCTGACCGGGCAGGCGTCAACGCAAGTGACAGTCGAGAAACCGCCGCTACCGCCGGTCGACAAGGCTCTGGAAGCACGGTTGGCGCTGCACAGCATCTACTTTGTTGTCGACCACCCCAAACCCTCGGAAGCCAACGGCGGTCTGCTGGCCAGTCAACAGAGGACGTTGGTCACGCTGGCTACCGACTTCAAGAAATATCTCGAAGCCAAGCCGGACGCGCACTTGACTCTCGGAGGCCACGCTGATCACCGAGGCTCCGTGGAATACAATCAGGCACTCTCCGAGCGTCGTGTCACCAGCGTCAAGAGCTTCCTGGTTGAACATGGTGTTCCCGAGGCCAATATCGAGACCAAGGGGTTTGGCAAGGGAGACAACCTGACCGATGCCGAAGTCAAAGACGCGATGGCGAGTAACCCCGAGCTGACCTCCGAAGAGCGGAAGCGGGCTCTCAGGAACATCGCGACGATCCGGATGGCCAGCAATCGCCGCGTTGACGTGACTCTGAATGCCGCAGGCCAGACCGAAACCTCGGTCAGGCAGTTCCCATTCAACGCGGAAGATGCGTTGACGTTGATTGGTGGTAGAACTCCTGTGAAGAAAACAGCTCCGGCTCCGGCCAAAAAGGCGGCACCGAAAAAGAAATAAGCCACTTCAAAAACTCGATACTTAGCGGAGGGCAGAGCATGCCCTCCGTTTTTTTTGGAGCGGGAAGCCTTGAGATTCGCCTTTAATGCATGGGCCACAAGAAAAATATACATTCGAGAGTTCTTCATTTAGAGGTAACTCATTGATTCTATTGTTATTGTTCTTGGTATTCGGCTTGCCACTTCCTTAGTTAGGGAGAAGGTCTCAGGATGCCATCCATGGCGCAATTCGGTAGGTTCCTCGTTGCAGCCGGCTTGCTGGCGGCGTTTTGGGGTCCAGGATGTTCCCGTCCTGTCAGCCTGCGAAGCGACGAGTCTTCCCGGCCTGATACCAGCGATGTTCCGTTCACGCATATTGCCGAAAGGGCTGATAGCCAGAGCGGCAGTCAGCACACAGCCATTCCTCTGGGTGCCTCTCAGAGTCTTGCTGTGGGTACCATGTTGACGGTTCGGCTGAAGGATCCGATTTGGACGGATGCTCCCGATGCCTCCGGAAGCTTCGAAGCCATTGTAGATGAGGCCGTTATCCTGGATGGGGTGACGCTAATCTCACGCGGCGCCAATGTTTCGGGTCGAGTGGAGTCGGCTGGCGCATCCGCTACCAAGAGCAACCGAAACTACGTTCGCTTGACTTTGGATTCCATTCGCTTGGGAGGACGGGATTTCCCAATTCAGACCTCCAGTCTGTTTGCGCGTGGCCAGGCCAGCATCTCGGCAAGCAATGAACCGGGCGATTCTCTGGCTGTCATTCACCTCGATAAAGGCCGTCGCCTCACCTTCCGACTCACCGAACCTGTGTACGTAGCCAGCCAAAAACCCATTTCCACGCCCTAAGACGTTCGCCATCTCCTCGAAATGTGATTTGGGGAAAGTTTTCCACAGAACTATTCTTTCTTTTGGTGACGGATGTCCTAATCAATCACAGAGCTGTTTCTCTACAGTGGAAACCGAAACAGGAGAATTGGGTGAGTTGAGGCCGTTTTCCCGTTTCGGGAAAACCTAGGTCTCAGGATCGGGTCTTTTCGATTCCATCCTGGAATCTTCCACGCGAGAGTAGCTCTATGAGTGCCATTACGGAATTCCCTGCGACCGAGAAATCCTCGAATAGGGAATTGGGTGTTCTCTTTCAAAATGCACCCGTGGGCTTCGCACAGTGCGAGCGATTTGGCAACGTTGAGGCCCTGAATCCCGCCTTGGAGCGAATGCTGGGCACTGGTGGGAAACCGCAATCACTCACCCTAAGGGATCTGATTCATCCTCAAGATCAAACCAATGGACCGCAATTACTCGGGGAGTTTCTTGGCGGCGAGCGAGAAAGTGTGCAAATTGATTCCTCGCCCATCGGCGCAAGCGGGCCACCCCTGCGCTGGACAGCTTGGCGTGCGGTTGCCAGCGACGAAAGAGAGCCGCATATTTTTGCTCTGCTGGAGCCGATCCCTGCAAGCGGGGACCTGGAAAATCGTCTGCGCCAGGCCCAACGGCTTGAAACCGTAGGACGCTTAGCCGGTGGCATCGCGCACGACTTCAATAATCTGCTTACGGGAGTGCTGCTCTATTGCGACTTGCTGATGGCAAGTCTTGAGCCCGGGAATCGAGTTCGAAAGTACGCGGAAGAGATACGCAACGCCGGCATGCAGGCGACAGGCCTTGTCCGGCAATTGCTCAATGTGGCCCGGCCGGCCAACGCTGCGCCGCGACTGCTTTCGTTAAACGAAGTTGTGCAGGGGATGCGGAATCTGCTGCTTCGGCTGATCGGAGAAAATATCCAGATCGAACTGTGTCTGGATCCAAGTCTGGGTTTGATCCGGATCGATCCAACCCACGCGCAGCAAATTCTGTTGAATCTCGTGCTCAACGCCCGCGACGCCATGCCCGCGGGCGGGAAAATCCAGGTAGAAACCGGCAACGGCAAGATTCAGGTCCTGACGGACCCGAACTGTGCCGTGAGTACAGCGGCGTTGCCATGTGCTCTGTTTGTCGTCACGGATGACGGAACGGGCATGGACGCTGCCACCCGGGAACACCTGTTCGAAGCCTTCTTCACTACAAAGGGCCGCAAGGGGACGGGACTGGGACTGGCCACTGTGCACGACATTGTCACCGGCAATGGGGGATTGATTCACGTGGATAGCGCTCCGGGAAAGGGAACGCGCATCACGGTCCTTCTGCCGCTCGCCACCGAAACGCAGCCAGGCGAACCAGCCGGGGAACCAAGAATTCTAGAGGGGGCACTTTCAGCTAACACAAAGGAATAATGCCATGACGTCTGCAGCTTTAAGTCCGATTACTGCCATACCGCAATTGGAACCAGCCAACTTTCTCAACCTTTTGATCGTCGACGACGAGCGCTCGATTCGCGAAGCCTGCCGCGAGGTGGCGCAATCGCTGGGATTCACCACGTTCGTAGCCGACTCCGCGGAGCATGCTTACCGCCTGCTCGAAACGCAGGTATTCGATGCCGTGCTGCTCGATCTCCGTCTCCCCGGCGCTGGGGGCCTGGATGCGCTACGCCGCATCAAGGAGCGGCGTCCTGACTCGCTGGTCATCGTCGTGACCGGTTACGGAACGGTGCAGTCGGCGGTGCAGGCCATGAAGAATGGCGCCTACGATTACGTCACGAAGCCGTTTACCCTCGACGAGTTGAAGATGTTGCTGGATCGGGTAGTGAGCCACTTGAAGCTCAAGTCTGAGAATCGCATGCTCCGGGAGAAGGTGAAATCCAAACAAGGATTCGGCGGAATTGTCGGACGCGCGCCTGAAATGGAGAAGCTCTACCGCATCATTGCCAAAGCGGCGAACAGCATCCACCCGGTTTTGATTCTGGGAGAAAGCGGAACCGGGAAAGAAATGGTCGCGCGCTCGATCCATTACTCAGGGCCTTTCCGCGACAAACCGTTCATCCCGGTCGACTGCGGATCTCTCGTGCCCACGCTGATCGAGAGCGAATTATTTGGCTATGTAAAGGGGGCCTTTACCGGTGCCAACGTGTCCAAAGACGGCCTGATGGCGATGGCGGAAGGCGGCACGATCTTCCTGGATGAAGTCGGCGAACTGCCGGTCGATCTGCAAGCCAAAATGCTCCGCGCCATTCAGGAAAAAGAGATTCGGCCGGTGGGCAGCACGCGTCGCGTCGCGATCAATATCCGTATTCTGGCGGCGACCAATCGGGACCTGGAGCAGGCGGTGATGCAGGGAGCTTTCCGCCGCGACCTGTACTTCCGCCTCAATGTTCTGAACCTGCGCATCCCGGCATTGCGCGAGCGTCGGCAGGACATTCCATTACTGATCGGTCACTTTCTAGAGAAAATGGCGCGAGCGTCCGGTCAGGAGAAAATGCTGAGTGATGACGCTCTCAAGGCTATGCTCGCCTACGATTGGCCGGGCAACGTTCGCGAACTCGAGAATTGCCTGGAGCGCACCTACGCGTTCACCAGTGGCCCGCTGATCCACACTGCCGATCTTCCTCGTGAAATTGCGAATCTTCCGCCCGAGGCAATTCCAGGTGCAAACGGTAACGGGAGATCCAAGATCGTTCCCATGGCGGAATTGGAGAAGCAAACGATCTTGAATGCGATTAACGAACTTCACGGCGACAAGCTACAAGCAGCTCGCCTGCTGGGGATTGGAAAAACCACGCTCTACCGCAAGCTGAAGGACTACGCGAACCAGGAATACACTTCGTGAGTTCCGATTTTGCGCCCCGCTTGCGAACGTAAAGTTCGCAAACGGGACAAGTCTGTCGCCGACGTCGAGTAACTGGTGTATTTCCATCGCGTTTGCGTTGGCGGCAGACGTGCTATTTGAAATGGCATGATTCTACTCATCACACCCTCAGCGCGCGGCCAAGAGTGCGCGGACGCCTTGAACGCAGCCACAGGCCGGGAAACCGATTGGGCCCGCAACCTGCAGGAAGCGACCACTCGCCTGCGCGAACAAACCTATTCCACCGTCGTCGTCGACCAGTTCCTGCTCGAGACCGAACCCGAAGAGGCCGACCAGATGCTAGAGCATCTAGGCACCGCTTTGCCCGTTTACGTCAATTTTGCCGTAAGCGGGATGGAACGGCTTGTACGGGAAGTGCGCTTCGCGCTCCACCGGCGTGTGCGCGAAGAAACTGTGGTGCGCCGGTCGGTTGTGGCACAGATGCACAGCGATATGTGCGAAACGCTGACGGCGATGCTGCTCTCTTGCGAGCTGGCGATGTCGGTACCTGAGGTTCCGCCGACGGCCGCCGAGAAAATCCGTGCGATCGATGGCCTCGCGCGCGATTTGCGGCTGCGTTTGCAGGCGCACTGAAGGGGAAACATCCTCGGCTGTTAATACTTTTGCGTTATTGTGCCGGCCCTCGCGCTTCGATAGCGTTTCGCACATTCGTTCTGCGGACTTGGGGTCCCGAACAAAAACTCAAATGCAGATCAGGCAGCGGCGTATATTCGTCGCGTTTGCCATGTGGGAAGGACAGCGCTCTGTGCTCCGAGAACTTCAAGTCGGACTTCGTCATCTCTTGTGCCTATCAGTTTTGCTTGTTCTAACAGTCCCCGGCAGCGCGCAGGAACTGGGCGTCGCCGTCGTCAGCGGACACGTTTCAGATCCCAGCGGCGCTGTCGTAAGTGCGGCCCAGGTCACAGTCATCCAGACCATCAAAGGAATAAAGCGGACGACCACCACCAACGGATCGGGATTGTTCGTGTTCAATGATCTTGCTCCTGGCGCTTACGAGTTACGCGTTTTGTCCACGGGCTTTTCCGACTGTGTAGTGCCGTTGCAGTTGGAGGTTGGGCAACAGGCCAATGTGAGAATTCGCCTTGTCCTTCCCACCCAACAACAAGTGGTCACTATCGATGACAGGTTGAATATCCCGTTTGTGAATACGTCCTCCTCGGTTGTGGATGGAGTGATTGAAACGGAGCAGATTGAAAATCTCCCGCTCAATGGCCGAAATTTTCTTGAACTCGCACTGCTCACACCTGGGAACACCATTGCCCCGAACTTCGATCCGACCAAGCAGGGAACGGTTGTGATCTCTTCTGCCGGTCAATTGGGGCGCGGGGGCAATGTGAGCATCGATGGGATGGACGACAACGACGACGTCGTCGGCGGCATGCTATTGAATGTTCCTGAAGACGCGGTTCAGGAATTTCAAGTCGCTACCAACCGGTTTTCGGCCGAACTAGGGAGATCCGGGTCGTCCGTCGTGAACGTCGTCACCAAAGCCGGCACTAATGCCGTGCATGGCTCTGCGTCTGTCTATGAGCGTGACAAGAACTTGCAGGCGGCCACTCCGATTTTCAATCCGACAGACTCCGGTCTCAGCGCTCCTTCCGGCCAGACGCCTCAATTTCGGCGCGAGCAATATGCCGGAACTCTGGGGGGGCCGATCGTGCGGGATAAGGCGTGGTGGTTCGGTGCTTTCGAATATCGCAACGAGCTCGGCGGCGTTCTAGTCGGGACGCGCGACGCTGCAGCCCAGAGAATCAATACCAGCTTTGCTTCGGTGCCGTTGACCGATCCCATGGGGACGGTGCGCGGGGATTGGCGGCCGTCGGAGCGCGACTCGGTTAGCGTTCACTATTCAATGGAGCGTCTAGGCGCAACCGGAACGGCTAGTTTCCTCTCCGGGCAGCCCATCGGGTCCGCTTCCGAGCGACAGAATCTGCGTAACAACTTCCAAACGTTCCAGTCTTCGTGGAGCCGGGTATTTGGCCCCAGTCTGCTCAATCGTGTGAGCTACAGTTTCAATAATTTCATCAATTCCACAAATCCGCTTTCGAACTTGCCGGAGCTGGATTTCCCCAGCCTTGCCGACGGTTCTTCGTATCGCGTACCGCAGCAAACGCGGCAGAAGCGTTCGCAATTCGATGACAATCTCGATTGGGTCCACGGAAAACACAACTTCCATTTCGGTGGGGAGTTTCAGCGGATTGGAGCAGATTTCGATCTTGGGGTATTTCGTAGCGGCGTCATCATTTTTGTGCAGGATTTCGCTAACCAGGACCGCAACGGAGACGGGGTCATTAATGACAGCGACCTCCTTTTCGCCGTCGCGATCCGTAGTGGAACTCCCAATCGTGACCTGATCATCCCAGATGCCGATAACAATCACCTCGCTGGATACTTCCAGGATGATTGGCGGGTTCATCCGCAACTGACGGTGAATCTTGGAATGAGATACGAGATTGACTCTGATGTGAACGATCTTGGTCATTACAACCAGATCAATCCCATTTTGCAGCCCTTCCTGCAAGGTAGCCGTCACAAAGCTGCCAACAACTGGGGCCCGCGCGTCGGTTTTAACTGGTCCACAAAAAACTCGCTGTTCAGCTTCCATGGTGGATATGGCATCTACTACGACCGTGTCACCCTGGAAATTGATTCGCTTGAGCGCGGTCTCGACGGTAGAGCTCTCCCGATCAACGTCAGCCTTGGAAGCGCAAACATTCTGGGTTCGAACGGGAATTTCATTCCCGGTGTAACACCCACCTACCCAGATTCACCTTTTAGCGGACCGATTATTCCCGGCGCGGGGGGTGCCTCCGAAGGGATCAACATCATCGACAACAAGATGCGCAATCCGATGGTGCAACAGTTCAATCTCGGTGTGGAGTATTCATTCGCAAAGAATTGGGTCTTGAAACTGGACGGAATTCACGATCTGGGCACGCACTTCATCATCGGTGTGCCGCTCGGCTCTGTTTACAACCCGGCGTCAGGTGGGCCTGAAACAGTTACCGACCTGAAGTCTGCGGTCAATACACATTATGACGCTCTTTGGGCGGTGGTGGACCATCGCTTCGGCGATCGCTTCCAGTTGCACAGCGCCTACACGTTTTCCAAGGCTTTGAACTACGCCAATTACGATCAGATCCCGTTTGGATATCCTCCGATTGATCCGAGCAATCTTCGTCGCGAATACGGCTCTGCTCCCAATGACCAGCGCCATCGGCTGGTTCTGCAGGGAACTGCTGTCTTGCCATTCCACTTGCAGTTATCGCCCTTGTGGACGTACGCATCTGGAGTTCCTATGGACATCCTGCTCGGCGACGGCAGTGGTGTCCGGGTGCCCGAGCTCGGCCGAAATGCGGGTGGGCGCCAGTTTCATACCGGTGCCGGGCTCAATGCACTCTTGACGCAACTGAACGCGCAGGGTGCGCAGAACGGCAGCCTCGGCCAACCTTTTCCCATGGTATCTCCCAGTGCTCAGTTCAGCGATACTTTCAATTCGTTCGATCTGCGCCTGTCCCGGGATTTTCGTCTTAGCGAGAGATTCCACATCCAGGCGGTCGGAGAAGTCTTCAACTTGTTCAACAAGACGAATATTCTGGGCTCCAGCAATGCCAACTATTCGGGCTTCTTCAATGTCCTTGTGCCGGATCGAACCAACCCGTCGTTTTCCTCAGCCTTTGGCAGGCCAACCAGCACTGCTGGAGGTGTTTTCGGATCGGGAGGGCCGCGAGCATTTCAAATCGCGGCCAAGCTGACGTTCTAGGCTCGTGCAAAAACCTGCACGGTGAAAACGCCGAAAATTGCTTCATCATTTTGGTTCATTCCACACTAGAATAGGCTATCGAGCGGGATGGGCCGTGAATGTGAGCGTCTCGGCCTTGCCGCTCTCCCGGAGGTTCTGTGCACGTCCTGGTCACTGCGGACACCTTGTCCGGTGCTTGGAGTTACACCCGTGAGTTGGTCACCGGGCTGGTGACGCGGGGCGTGCGCGTGACGCTGGTGAGTTTCGGCGATATTCCCCTGCCCGAGCAGACCACGTGGATGGATCATCTGCATGGGCTCGAATACCTTCCCACGGCATTTCGGTTGGAATGGATGCAGGAGGCGGAGGAAGACCTCACCGAATCGACCGCTTTCCTAAGATCGGTCGTGCGTGAAGTTCAACCGGATGTCCTTCACCTGAATCAGTTCTGCTACGGCAATCTGTCGGTGGATGTGCCGCGAGTCGTGATGGCTCATGGTGATCTCATCACCTGGAAACAAGCAGTCCAGGATCGCCCATTGCGCGGCGCTCGGCCGACGAAGTGGTATCGCGAGACCGTTTCAGAGGGAATCGCGGGAGCGGACGCTCTCGTGGCTCCTTCGGCCTGGATGCTCGATCGGATCTCAGCCTGCTACGGAAGCCCCAGCCGGTCGGAAGTCATCTACCCGGGGCGCAATCCGATCTTCTTCAATCCTTACGTCAGCAAGGACGATTGCGTGCTGGCGGTCGGCAGGCTGGTGGACACGAGCAAGCAGGTGTTTCTGCTGACGCAACAGGTGCACTCCATACCCGTGTGCATTGTCGGTTCGGAGCAGACGGTTCCGACACCGCGCATTCCGATTCGCGCCGACGTAAAGGTTGCGGTGGACCAGACGTCGGTGGCGATTCGCGGCCCGCAGACCGAATCACAACTACGGGCGCTTTACAGCCGCGCAGCCATTTTTGCAGCGACTGCCCGATATGAGCCTTTGGGAATGGCTGCCCTCGAAGCAGCATTTTCGCGCTGCGCCATCATCGCCAACGACATTCCCAGCTTCCGCGAGATCTGGGGCGACGCCGCGCTCTACTTCCGGACCAACGATGCCGAAAGCCTTGCGGACAGCATCCGCCTGCTCAGCGAGGATCGGCCCATGCGGCGGGCGTACGCCGAACTTGCGTATAATCGCGCGCGCGATCGCTTCACCACCAAGCGCATGATCGATGATTGTCTCCAGCTCTATCGCAGTTTGAAAGCGGCTGGTTCCGCGGCTGCCTAGACTCGCGTTCGGCCCAATCGCCACAGCGCCTCAAGCACATTTGTGCCGATGCAGAGCGCGGCGTCCCCGTGTTATCTTCGTATACCTACTAGAATTCAGTAAGGTTGGAGGAGCGATTTCATGGCCCAAGTCAAAATTACTGTCAGGCCCAACGGTCCGTATCGGGTAGAGGCTCCGGAAGGCACGATCGAACTAGTGGATGTCAACGGGAACAAGTTCGACCTCACCGGCAAGCCTGCTTTTTCATTATGCCGCTGCGGTGGATCGGTCAACAAGCCGTTCTGTGATGGCGCCCACAGTCGCATCGGCTTCCAGGCGGCTGAATTGGCCGTAAAGAAGGCGGAAGGCCAGTCTTAATCGAGACCGCATCGAGCTATTGAGCGCGACCTTCGACGATATCGAGAGCAGGTCAATCGCAGGTTATCGATTCGATTCGCGATTTACGTTCTTGAGTTGTTCTGCCTTGCTATGGGCCTCCTGAGCCTGCTGCGTCATCCCTTTTGCTTGATAGGCGTCAGCCAGCGCGTTTTCCAGGTCGGCATCATCTCCGTCTCTTTCCTTGCTCTTTAGGTAAGACGCGATGGCGTCGTCATTCATTTTCAGCTTCGCGTAGGACTGGCCCATCTCG
>Ga0209698_10007573_pt1 | contig 11383 bp, 1 predicted proteins | sample LitLauG_LLR_2012_FD_187203 | JGI IMG/M metagenome (GOLD analysis project Ga0209698, IMG submission 187203) | Freshwater sediment microbial communities from Pennsylvania, USA - Little Laurel Run_MetaG_LLR_2012 (SPAdes) (version 2) | ecosystem: Environmental > Aquatic > Freshwater > Creek >... | reverse complement strand
CAGCGACACGGTCCAGGCGTACGTCAGCTACACCCTTCCCACCGGTGCCACCAACCTCGTTCTGATGGGTACCGCGAACCTGGTCGGCACCGGAAACGCCGGTGCGGATTCGATCACTGCCGGCGCTGGCAGCGACACGCTCATTGCTGGAACGGGACTGGCGACGCTGGTCGGAGGCAGTGGCAATGACACCTTCGTCGTCAATAACGTCAGGGATGTTGTTCAGGACACGTATTCCTCGACCAGCAATTCGATCAGCTCGTCGGTGAGCTACACCCTGGCACAGTTCGTTGACACGTTAACGCTGACCGGTACGGCAAACCTCACTGGAACCGGCAACAGTGATGCAAGCAACGTCCTGACCGCCAACACCGGCAAGGATCTTTTGGTTGGCAAGGCCTGGAGCAACACGATTAACGGCGGGTCCGGTGTCGATACGATCGATGCCGGGCCAGGCGGCAATCTGATCTACGCCGGCAGCGGTGGTACAGGCGCAACCCCCACGATCGTGTACGGAAATGCGAGCGTCACCAGCAGCATTACCCAATCGACGATCTACGGCGGAAGTGGCGTTGACCTGATCTACGGCGGCCCGGGCAGCGACCTCATTTATGGAGGGACCGGGACCGCATCAATCTATGCTGGATCGGGATTCGACACGATCTACGCGACCGCCGGCACGTTTGTCAACGACAGCCTGTCCGGATCCGACTCCCTTATCGGAGGCGCGGGGGCAGAGACGCTCGCCGGCAGCGGCTCGGACACGCTGATCGGTGGAAGTGGAACCACGCTGATGTACGACACCGTCGGCGCCAGCCCGGCGACAACATACCAGTTCAATCTGGGATTCGGCCAGGACACGATTGGCCTTGGTACGCAGACGGTGACGACCTCGCCGCTGAATAACTATTCGACCATTTCCTTTGGGGCAGCCATCGAGCCCGGCAGTCTGACGATATCCGCGGCCCTGATTGGCTCGTCCGGAAACATGGGGCAGGACTTCGGTCTGATTTTCAATGACGGAACGAGTTCGCTCACAGTCCAAGGCGGCTTGGTGCCTGGAATGATCGGCAACGTCACTTTCGCCGATACGGGAACGGAAAGCCTCGCACAGCTGGTCAACGCCGATGGTCCTGGAACCATCCAGCTGTCCGACAGCCCGGCTGGCGGCAGCATCCTGAACATCATCGTCAGCAGCAACAACAGTCAGACGATCACTGTCAACGGCTACAACCTGGGTGTCTACGCCTTCGGCAACAACGACCTCGTCAACCTGTCGCCCTCATCGGATGATCCGGCGGCCTATGCCTATGGCAACAACGACACGATCAACGTAGCGACCGGGTCCGGTATCGATGCGATCTGGGCCGGCGGCAACGCCGACCTTATCCAGGCCGCCGTTCTCGGCGGCACAACGACGATCCAGGGTTCGAACGACACCCTCGTTGGAACGGGCGGCGAGACCATCGTTCTTTACCAGTCGTCGACCGTCGTCCAGATGGCCGCCGGCGGTACTGGCAATTCAATAGATGCCTTTGCCAGCTACACGCTGCCGACCAGTGTGCAGATTCTCACGCTGGACAGCGCCGTTGGAGGACTGTCGGCCGCCAGCAATTCGCGAGGAGGAACACTGATCGCCGCGGGTGCGGCCGATTCCCTGACCGGGGGATCGGGAAGCGACACCCTGAAGGCAACAGGAAGCAATGATCTGCTGATCGGCGGCTCCGGTGCCGAGACTTACATTCTGGGTAACGCGAGCGATTCCATCCAGGCCGGAACCGGGGCAGCCAGCCTGAACTCGATCCAATCCGCGTACAGCTATACCCTCGGAACCATCGCCAACACGCTGGTACTGAATGGGAGCAACCTGACCGGCACCGGCAACAGTGCCAATGACTACCTGACCGCGAATGGCTCCCACGACACCCTGATCGCAGGGTCGGGTAACGATACCCTGGCCGACGTCAGCGGCAACACAAGCAATACCTATATCGGAAGCAGCGGTAACGAGACGTTCGTCATAAACAACGCCAGCGACATCATTCAGGACACGTCGACGACGGCCACCAACGTTGCGCAGGCGTCAGTGAGCTACACGCTGGCGGCCAATGTCAACACGCTTCAGTTGATCGGAACCGCGAACCTGGTCGGTACTGGCAATAGCGGCGCCGACTCGATTACCGGCAATGCGGGCAATGACACGCTGGTAGCGGGAACAGGCCAGGACACGCTTGCCGCTGGCTCGGGCATCGATACGTTCACTTTCAATACTGGCTTCGGAAACGACCAGATCGTCAATGAGCACGGTGGCGATCTGATCCAGTTCGGTGCGGGAATCTCCCAGAGCAGCATGACGTTCACGGCGCTGGCGGGAACCAACGGTGCCGCGCCGTCGCTCGTCATATCCGGCGCAGGTGGCTCGATCACGGTCCAGGGCGGACTCGTACCAGGGGCGATCAGTGGGGTGAGCTTCACCGGCGGCGGCACATCGACCGTCCAGCAGCTGGTGGCGCCGACCGGATCGGCGACCGTTGCCGGAAGCAACGGCAACCTCATCCTTAACTCTAACAACAGTGCATCGATCACCGGTGGAACCGGCAAGGATACGATCGTCGCTTGGGGCAACACTGACACGCTGAAGGCCGGGACCGGGGGCACGGTCATCTATGCTGGTGGTACCAACGATCAAGCCACCGGTGGCGCCGGTACTGACAGCCTGATCGGGATCGGATCCGGCGACACACTGATCGGTGGCAGCGGCAACGAAACGTTCGTGATCTACAACGCCACCGACGTCGTGCAGGTGTCGGCCGGCGTCGGGCACGACACCGTAATGGCGTCTGTCAGCTATAACGTACCGACCAATGTGTCGGTATTGATTCTGACCGGAACCGGCAATTTGACTGCCACCGGCAATGCGTCTGCCGACTCCATCACTGCAAACTCCGGCAACGACACGCTCACCGCTGGCTCCGGAGTGGCCACGCTGATCGGAGGAACGGGCAACGACTCCTTCTACGTCAACAACACGGCAGACGTCGTGCAGGTGACGAGCACGACCGCCAACGATGTGCTGAATACAACGGTCAGTTATTCGCTTCCGACCAATGTTAATCAGCTGTTCTTGAACGCGAGCGGGATCAAGGGCACTGGAAACTCACAGGCGGACTACATTACTTCGGCCGGTGGGGACACGCTTATCGCCGGTAGTGGACCGACGACGTTGTCAGGATACGTCAATGACAGTCTGGTCGGTGGCTCAGGAGCAGATCTCTTACAAAGTGCGGGTACGGACAAAATCATCACGGGGACGGGCGTTGATACCATCCAAAGCTCGCTTAACGATCAAGTCACGATCAACAATTCGGCCGATGTCTTCCTGTCCATGGGACAGAACGACACGCTGAATTCCTCGGTAAGTTTTACGCTTCCCTCGACCGTTCCAGGGTATCAGACGACACTCACGTGGAACCTGACTGGTACAGCAAACATTGTCGCCAGTGCACAGGGTCTCGCGGACACGTTGTATTTCTATGATTCGAATAGCGGCACCGATACGATGATCGGTGGCACGCAGACGAATTACTTTTTCGACTACTCCGGAATCGCTACCAACATCGGTGGCACGGGACCGGCGAACTATTTCAACGTCGGCAATACGGCCGATGTCGTGATAGGTCAGGCAGGCTCGGCGAACTCCGTTACGTCGTCCGTGAGCTTCAGCCTGCCGACCAACGTCAATACGTTGACACTGACGAATTCTGGAATCGTTGGAACCGCTAACTCCGCCAACGACACGATCACTGGAGGTGGAGATACGCTGATCGCGGGAAGCGGCAATGATTCGATCGTTTCCAACGGCAACAGCACGCTTGTGGCGGGATCCGGGAACGACACGCTGGTTTCGTCGTCGGACAATGACTGGTTCCTGCTTAACCCGGGCTACGGAAACATTCAGATCAAGTCGCTCGGATACACCTTTACCCCTCCAACGGTCGAGTTCGGATCTGGTTTCACCGGCTCGAATCTGACTGCGTCCGCAGCGATCGACTCGAGCGGGCTTGCAGCGCTCGCAATCTCCAATGGCACTGGTACGGCAACCATCGGCGCGGCACTGGCGGGCGGTACGTACCAGTACGAGCTGAACGGCGTTTTCTATTCGACTGTCAGCCAGATCCTCGCGCAGGTCAATATTGCAAACTCGACGGCCGTGGGCAGCTCCGGCAACGTGATCCTGTTGGGTACTGCGTCGGCGACGGCGGTCGGAGGCACTGGAAACGACACGATCTACGCCGCGGGTACAGGCGATTCCGTTACGGCCGGCAGCGGAAACCAATGGCTGTACGCGCTTGGGGCCAACGAATCGGTCGTCGGTGGTAGCGGCACGGACTACCTGACGGCACTTGGTACCAATGACACGCTGGTCGCCGGATCGACTTCCAATGTCTTGATTGGTGGAACTGGGGCAACGGTCGACTTCGTCGTCAACAACATCGCAGATTCCGTCTCGGTTCAAAGTAGCCCGGGTTCCGATACAGTGTCCTCATCGGCCAGCTTTACGTTGCCGACCCTGGTCAATACGTTGGTTCTGACCGGGACCGCCGCCCTGATGGGGACCGCGAACACGGGCAACGACACGCTCACGTCGAATAGTGGCGTCGACACACTGGTCGCCGGCAGCGGTAACGACCTCTTCATCATCAACAACTCGCTGGACGTCGTCACCGATACGTACACGACGACGACCGATACCATCCAGGCCGCCTTCAGCTACAGCCTGCCGACCAATATCAACGCGCTGATATTGACTGGCACCACAGCGCTCACTGGCCGTGCGAACGCCGGCGCCGATACCCTCACGTCCAATACCGGCGCGGACACGCTGTTCGGCGGAGCCGGGAACGACACCTTTGTCCTGAACAACACGGCCGACGTCATCACGGATACGTTTACGACGACCAGCAATACGATCCAGGCGAACTTCAGCTACACGTTGCCGACCAACATCAATACGTTGGTTCTTGCTGGAACGGCGGCGCTGGCGGGAACTGCGAACGCCGGCAATGACACCCTGGTATCGAACAGCGGCGTCGATACGCTGGTAGGCGGTGCCGGTAACGACACCTTCGTACTGAACAATGCCGCCGATGTCGTAACCGACACGTCGACAACCGCCACGAATACGATCCAGGCCTCCTTCAGCTATACGCTTGGGACCAACTTCAGCGCGCTGACACTTATCGGCGCAGGCAATCTGACAGGTACTGGCAACGCGAAATCAGACACGCTGACCGGTAACTCCGGCGCCGACACGCTGATCGCCGGTACGGGCGTTGCGACAATGAACGGCGGCGCAGGAAACGACACCTTTGTCGTGAACAACACGGCCGACAAAGTCGTCGATACGTGGACAACGACCAGTAACACCATATCGAGCTCCGTGAACTACACCTTGCCGACCAACGTCAACGCGTTGGTACTGACCGGGACAGCCAACCTGGCCGGCACCGGGAACGGCCAGTTGGACACCTTGACGGCGAACTCCGGCAGCGACACGTTGTCGGCAGGCACGGGCGTGGCGACACTGATCGGTGGAGCCGGGAACGATACGTTCACGGTGAACAACACGGCCGACGTGGTGACGGACACGTTCACGACCACCAGTAACACGGTCTCCAGTTCCGTGAGCTACGTGCTGCCGGTGAACGTCAACACGCTGATACTCACGGGCACCGCGGCACTGAAAGGCACAGCCAACAACGGCACCGATTCGCTGACGTCCAATAGCGGCAAGGACACGCTCGTGGGCGGTGCTGGAAACGATACGTTCTTTGTGAACAACACCGGGGATGTCGTCACCGATACGTATACGACCACCAGCAACACGATCAGCAGTTCGGTTAACTACACGCTGCCGACCAACGTCAATGCGCTGATCCTCACGGGCACCGCCGCCCTGGCTGGTACGGCCAACTCGGGTGTCGACTCGCTGACATCGAATACCGGAAAGGACACGTTGACGGGAGGCGCGGGCAACGACACGTTCTACGTGAACAGCACGGCGGTCGTGGTGACGGACACCTTCACGACGACCAGCAACACCGTGTACTCGTCGGTGAGCTACACGATGCCGACAAACGTGAATTCACTGATCCTGACCGGGGCCGCGGCGTTGACGGGAACCGGGAACGCCGCCGCCGGGATAATCACCGCCAATTCTGGCGCCGACACACTGGTGGCGGGAACCGGCGTGGCGACAATGATCGGCGGAGCTGGCAACGACACCTTCACGGTGAACAATACCGCTGACGTGGTTACGGATACGTTCACCACCACGAGCGACACGATCTCGAGCTCGGTGAGCTATTCGCTGGCGGCGAACGTGAATTCGCTGTTGCTCACAGGCACGACGGCGCTGAAGGGCACGGCGAACAGTGGCAATGACACCCTGACGTCGAACACCGGTGTTGACACGTTGGTGGCCGGGGCCGGCAACGACACCTTCGTATTGAACAACTCGGCCGACGTGATCACTGAGACCTACACCACGACCAGCAATGCGGTGCAGGCAGGGTTTAGCTATACGCTGCCGACCAACATCAATGCGTTGGTGCTCACGGGGACCGCAGCCCTGAAAGGCACCGCCAACAACGGCAACGACACGTTGACGTCCAACACCGGGGTCGACACGCTGGTGGGCGGTTCGGGCAACGATACCTTTGTCCTTAACAACTCGGCCGACGTCGTCACGGATACATGGCCGACCACCAACAACACGGTGCAGACTTCGTTCAGCTACACGCTTCCGTCGACCATCAACAACCTGGTGCTGACTGGTACGGCAGCGCTGAAAGGAACGGCAAACAGCAACGCCGATACGCTCACGTCCAATACCGGGGCCGATACGCTGACGGGGGGCGCAGGCAATGACACGTTCTACGTGAATAGTACGGCCGTGGTCGTGACGGACACGTTCACGGCAACCACCAACACCGTGTACTCGTCGGTGAGCTACACGATGCCGACCAACGTCAAGTCGCTGGTCCTGACCGGGACGGCGGCGCTGACGGGAACCGGCAACACTGCTGCGGGAACCATCACCGCTAACTCAGGAGCCGACACGCTGGTGGCGGGAACCGGCGTGGCGACGATGATCGGCGGAGCGGGCAACGACACGTTCACGGTGAACAACACGGCCGACGTGGTGACGGATACGTTCACGACCACCAGCAATACGATTTCCAGTTCTGTGAACTATTCGCTGGCGGCCAACGTCAATTCGTTGGTGCTGACCGGCACGGCAGCGCTGAAGGGGACGGCCAATGGCGGCGTCGATACGCTCACCGCCAACAGCGGGGCCGACACGCTGGTCGGTGGTTCCGGCAACGACACTTTTGTCATCAGCAACACGGGAGCCGTGGTAACGGATACCTTCACGGCAACGAGCAATACGCTGTCCAGTTCGGTGAGCTACACACTGCCGACCAACGTCAACACGCTCATCCTCACTGGTACCGCGGCACTGACCGGGACGGCCAACGCGGGCAACGACTCTCTCACAGCGAACTCGGGCGCGGACACGCTGAAGGCAGGAAGTGGCACCGACACCCTGGTGTCCGGCACCGGCATCGACAGCCTTGTCGCGGGCACTGGAGTCGATACGTTCGTGGTGAACAACTCGGCCGACGTTATCAGCGTCACGGCCACCGGTACCAATGACGTGGTCCAGTCTTCCGTCAATTATGTGCTGCCGACCAACCTGCAGTACTTGACGCTGACGGGGACGGCGAACCTGACGGCAACCGGTAACAGCCTGACGGACCTGATCGTCGGAAATTCCGGCGCCGACACGCTGACGGGGGGCACTGGCATCGCCGTGCTGGAGGGCGCGACGGGAAGTGGCACCTTGACCGCCACGTCGAACCAGGCGGCTCTTATCGGCGGCGCCGGCGGCGAAACCATCACCGGCGGCGCCTTCAAGTGCTTCTACGCGGCCGGCAAGGTGTCGGATTCGATCACGACCGGCGCAACGAACAATGTCGTCGCGTTCAATCTGGGTGGCGGCGCCACCACGATCAACCCGACCACCGGCGCGTTCAACATCCTGTCGCTGGGAGCCGGGATTGATACGGAGGCGCTGTATTTCACCAAGTCCGGCAACAACCTGGTCCTGTCGAACGGGTCCGGTGACTCGGTGACCTTCTCGAACTGGTATGCCAGCAGCAGTAATCAGAACTTCGTGACGCTCCAAGTCGTCGAGCTGGCTAGCGCTTCGTACAATTCCGGTTCGTCCGATCCGCTCCGAAACCAGGCGATGGAAGAGTTCAACTTCACGTCATTGGTTAATCAGTACAACACGGCCGGGTCGCCGACGAATTGGGCGCTGTCCAATGGCATGGCGAGCGCACAGCTGGCCGACAGTCCGACCCAGGCCTACGGGGGCGACCTTGCCTATTACTACGGCCTTAACGGCAATCTAACTGGAATGAACCTGTCGGCAGCTCAGTCGACGCTGACCAATGCTTCGTTCGCGACCGCCGCGCAAACGGTTGACGCGTGGTCCGGCATCAGCGGCGGACCGATTAAGTTACTCGCGATCAGGACAGGGGCAACACCCGTCGTCAGTGCTGCGTCAGCAACGGGTGCATCGGTAGCGGCCGTCGCGGTCACTGCGGCGCCCAGATCCACGACATCGATCAATGCCGTACCGCGAAACGGAACGGAAGCGAGGGCGGTACCGGGAGGTCTATTTGCTCGGATTCGACCGACGTTCGGATGGCTACAGAGGCCAAGGGTCAACCAAACGGCAGCAGGGGTTCCAGCAAGGGCCGGCGGACACGCTGGCCCGAAGGTGAGCGACGTGGCCACGGTCTGGGGACGCGTGCACCGCCAACTCGATGAGCAAGCCGCCAAGTACGCCTCCGCGTCGTTGCAGGTTGGCGAGGAGGCAACGAGCGAACTGCAGTCGCATGCTTTGGGCGGCGGTGTCGGGCTGGACCATACGAAGGGCGAAACGCATTTGGACACCCGGATTCGGTTAAATGAACGCAAGTTCTAGTCGCGCGCCAATGGCAAGACCCGTGGGTTTATCTGCGGAGGCACTGGACTTTGCGCCTGGGTTGCTCGCCATCCAGGAAAGCCCGCCCGCGCGGCTGCCGCGCGCGATGGCCTATACCGTCCTTTCACTGTTCGCCATCATGCTTCTGTGGGCCACCTTTGGTCGACTGGACATCATCGCCAGTGCCGACGGTCATCTGGTTCCTCAGACCTACGTCAAGATCGTCCAACCTTCCGAGGCGGGAATCGTGCAGGAAATTCTGGTCAAGGAAGGCGAGACGGTGAAGGCGGGACAAATCCTGATGCGGATGGACACGCAACTGGCACGTGCTGATGAAAGTACCATCGAGGCGGAATTGGCGCTGAAGTCGCTGCAGCTGCGCCGTATCGACGCCGAACTGGCAGGCGAGTCGATGGTGCAGCGCAAGACCGATCCGCCCGACTTATTCCGACGGATTGACGCCCAATATCAGGATCGGCATCAGTCTTATGTGGACTCGGTGGCACGTGCTCAGGATGCGCTGCGCAAGGCGCAGCGCGAGTATGACGCTGGAGAGCAAATCCTCGCCAAGCTGCGTGAGGTGACGCCCCTGCTGAAGGAGCAGGCCAGCGCCTACGAAAGCGTTGGTAAAGAGGGCTACGCCCCTCAGGTCACCGTCCGGGAAAAGCAGCGCGACTACATGGAGAAGGCGCGCGACCTAACTGCCCAGGAGGCGACCGTCGAGAGCCTCGCGGCAGCGGTGGCCGGGGCCGACCAGGATCTGAACCAAACCAAGTCCAAGTATCGCAGCGACTTGCAAAATGAGCGGGTCGAAGCGGACGCTCAGTTTCGAAAGCTCCAGCAGGATCGCGTCAAGCAATCCCACAAGTCGGACCTGCTCGAGCTTCGGGCTCCGCAGGCAGGCGTCGTGAAGGAACTCGCCACGCATACCGCGGGCACTGTGGTTTCGCCCGGCACGGTCCTGTTATCCCTGGTTCCTGACGACGAGCCGCTCGTGGCCGAAGTGATGGTGAAGAACGACGACATTGGCTTCGTTTATCCAAAACAAGCTGTCAAGATCAAGCTGGCAGCCTATCCCTTCCAACACTACGGAATGATTGACGGCAAGATACTGAGTGTGAGTGCTGATGCCAGCGATGGCGACACGACCTCGCAGGCTTCAACCCGTGAACTGACCCGGTCGGACGCCAGTCCGGTACGCGGCTACCGAGCGCTGGTCGCGCTGAAGGATCAATCGCTCTTCGCCGATGGCGCCAACTTGCACCTGATGGCAGGTATGCAGGTTACCGCCGAGATCGCGGAGGGACGCCGTACCGTGATGCAGTATCTGCTCTCGCCGGTTCGCAAGACGGTCCTTGAAAGCGGCCGGGAGCCTTAAGAGATCTCGACCGTCGACGCGCTACGCATTAGAGCGCCTGCTTCCACATGGCACGAATGAATCAAGCCCGCGCCAAAGTACGGAAACCGTCTGGCGACGCCTTGTTGCTCGAGGCGAAGAGTCGTTTCGATCTTCGGGAGTGGGCCGCGGCGCTGCACTTGCTTGAAGGCGTGCCCGAATCGTTGCGAGGCATCGAGCACTGGAATCTTCAGGCGCGCTGCCTCGAGGCTCTCGGTCGGCTGCCCGAGGCTTTGGACTGCGTCGATCGATGCCTGGCGCTGCAGCCGGACAATGCCGCGGACCTTCGCAACCGCGGTGTATTGCTGTCCCGGCTGGGGCGGCGTGAAGATGCGCTGGCGAGCTTTGATGCGGTACTGGCAATTAGGCCAGAGCACGTCGACGTGCTGATAAAAAAAGCCCACTTGCTGCATCACTTCGATCGCCGCGAGCAGGCGCTCGAGACCATTGAACGGGCGGTCCAGGCGGCGCCGGCGGACCTAAACGCGCTTAACACCCGTGGAATGATTCTGGAAACACTGTGCCGGTACGACGAGTCCATGGCGGACTTCGATCGGGTCTTGCAGATTGATGCAACGTTTCACGACGCCATCAATAACCGAGGCATGATTCACGCGCGGTTCGCGCGCTTCAAGGAAGCGCTGGCCTGCTACGACGAATCACTGGCTATCGTGCCCGAGCAGGTCCAGGCACTCTACAACCGGGCCATGGTACTGCTGGCAATGGGCGATTGGGCCCGCGGCTTGAAGGAATTCGAATCGCGATGGAACATCGCCCCTCTGGAGGCGGCGCGCTTTAATCGGCTTGCACCCGTATGGTCCGGCAAAGAGGATGTGACGGGCAAGACCGTGCTCCTGCACCACGAGCAGGGCTACGGCGACTCCCTTCAGTTTTGCAGGTACGCGGCGCTGGTGGCAAAGAAGGGGGCG
>Ga0209698_10007572_pt1 | contig 11383 bp, 6 predicted proteins | sample LitLauG_LLR_2012_FD_187203 | JGI IMG/M metagenome (GOLD analysis project Ga0209698, IMG submission 187203) | Freshwater sediment microbial communities from Pennsylvania, USA - Little Laurel Run_MetaG_LLR_2012 (SPAdes) (version 2) | ecosystem: Environmental > Aquatic > Freshwater > Creek >... | reverse complement strand
TAGACGAGCTTGACGATGGATTCCCGGTCGATCGCAGCCGATACGGCTCTCCGGAAATTCAAGTCCTGAAACCAGGACTGTTTGGAGGCAACGCCGTCGAGGTTCTTCGATTTGAGATCGTTGAGATTAAAGACCAGGAAATTGTATTCGAGGCTTGGGCCAAGATCGAAAAGGTCAAACCCGCGGCTGGCGGCATCTTTCGACAGCAGCGCATAATTGTCGGCGCCCAACCGGTTGATGATGTCGGTCTCGCCCGCTTGAAAACGAATCACCTGCGCATCTTCATTTCCGACGAAAAGAAAGACAAGTTCGTTGAGATAAGGAAGCCGATTCCGGTTGCAGTCGGCCTTCCAGTAGTAAGGGTTTTTCTCAAGAACAATCTTCTGGCCGGGCGTATAGGACTTCACGCGAAACGGCCCCATGCCGGCAATCTCGGCCGGGGGCGCGGCTAGTGTCCACGCTTTCGCAAATTGACCTTGCTGGTAAGGCCTCTCCAGAAGATGACGGGGCAGCATCGCCAGACTGTCGAAGATGCGCTCGGCGGCGGCGTAAGGCTGAGCCAGCGTGAAACGGACTGTGTATTGATCCAGCTTCCTGACGTCGATGGGCTTGCCGCCTACAACCAGAAGGTCACGCTGGGGAGAATTAATCTTGTCGTCGAGATAAACCTGAAAAGAGAAGACTACATCGTCGGCGTCGAAGGGCTGGCCGTCGGAAAAACGCAGGCCGTGACGTAATTTCACTGTGAAGGTGCGGCCGTCTTTCGACAGGGTCCATGACTTTGCCAGGGCCGGGCCGGTTTGCTGCGAAGAGCGGTTGATGTGAATCAGGTCTGCGTTCAGGACTCCCAGGACTTCGCGCGAGGGGGCATCCGCCGCAACGACCGGGTTCAACGTCTTGGGCTCGCTGCGTTGCGCAACCACCAGGCTGGCGCCATATTGCCCCGCCGGACTGTCGGAAATCTGCAGCTCTTCGCCACGTTCTGCCGCTTGCGGCGCGGCCGACGCCGCGCATACAAGGCCGCACGCAAGCACAAGAGAGGACAGGCAACTTCGATACATAGATGGATGGCGGCTCGATTTAGATTGTGTCAGATTGCAACTGCTGGTGAAAGACATCGGCCATCCAGAGGTAACCAACAGTGACAAGTACCAGGGCCAGGGCCGGCGCGAACATCCACCAGTAAGACACCAACACGCTGTATTGCTGCAGGTTCGCCAGCAAATTGCCCCAACTCGGGGCCGGTTCGCCCAAGCCCAGTCCGAAGAAGGACAACGTGACTTCCGCAAGCACGTATTGCGGTACAAGGATGGCCGCCTGGGTGAGCAAAATGCCGTACGTATGAGGCAATAGGTGGCGGCGGAGGATGTGGGAATCCGAAGCGCCAAAGCCGCGGCTGGCGAGCACATATTTCCGGCTCTTGGCGGAAAGTACGACTCCTCTCACCAGCCGCGCGGGGCGGGCCCAGCCGATCGCTCCGATGACCGCGACCAGCAGAAGGAAAGTCTGGGTGGAACTCAGGTGAAGCGGCAAAAAAGACCGCACGGCTAGCAACAGGTAAAGCCACGGCAGCACCAGAAAGAGTTCGGCGAGGCGCATGGCCGAGTCGTCGATCCAACTTCCGAAGAAACCTGACAGGCAGCCGATTGCCAGGCCGAGCATCAGCGACACCGCCGTCGCGAGAAGCCCGGCGGCCAGAGAAATTTGCCCACCGTATAGGATGCGGGAAAACTGGTCGCGCCCATAGTTGTCAGTTCCTGCCAGAAATACTTGCGCTGGGCCTTCTACGCCAAACAGGTGAGTGTCGGCTTCAAACCAGCCGGCAATTTTGTATCGCGAACCATGCACGAAGAAGTGCAGTGGATACTGGCGCTCGCGTGACTCGTCGTACTCGTAAAGGGTGTTGGCACGGGGAACCCCTGGATATACAAATGGCCGAACATGGACGTGGCCGCGCGTGTCTACAAAATGAACCCGCGTCGGCGGGGCGAAAGGGTAATCACGATTCTGGGCGGTGGGGTCCTGGGGCGCGACAAACCCTGCGAACAATATCGCGAGGTGCAGCGACAGCACGAACGCGCCTGCAGCGGCGATTTTTCTCGTGTTGTTCATCGGCTAGTCCAACCGCACTCTTGGATCCACTACCAGCAACATCACGTCGGCAAGAAAGCTGCCGAGAATCATGAACAGGGTTGAGGCCATGACTGCTCCGACCACCACATGGATGTCTCGCGAGATCGAAGCCTCCAGCAGCAGCGGCCCGAGGCCGGGCCAACCCATGATGACTTCCACCAGCAACGAACCGCTGAGCAGGCCGGCGATCGAGAGCCCGAAAAGAGAAATCATCGGGTTCGCAGCCGCCGGCAGCGCATAACGAAACAGCAGGCGGGCTCGCCCGATCCCGTGCCCGCGCGCCGCTTGGATAAATGGCGCTCGCAAAACTTCGATGATGCTTGCCCGCACATGCCGCAGCAAGATCGGCAAGCTGGCAAGGACCAGCGTCGCGACCGGCACCACCAGGTGCGCCGCCAAGTCTCGCAGCTTCGCCCAAAGAGCAAGGCTGTCCGCGTTGGGAGAAGCCATTCCGCCGACTGGCAGCGCGTGGGTGCGAACGATCCAATAGAGAAGGGCCAAAACCAGAACAAGTTCGGGCACAGCAAGAAGGACGGACGTGCCGGCCATCGCCAGCCGGTCTTGCAATCGGCCGGCGCAATCGGCGACCCAGATTCCCAGAGGAATGGCAATGAGCCATGCCAACAGAGTCGCTGTAGTGGTGAGAATCATCGTATTGCGCGCACGCACAACCAGCAGACTTCTGACCGGGGCGTTATAGGCGAAAGAATATCCCCAGTCTCCCCTGGCCACGGACTTCATCCAGAGGAAGTATCGAAGCGCCAGCGGTTGATCCAGCCCATACTGCGATCGCAAGGCGGCAACCGTGCTCGGCGAAATCTGCGGATTGAGCTTCATTTCATCGAAGAAACTGCCCGGAGCCAGATCACTGAACAGGAAGCACAGCACCGACACTCCAAACAGAAGCAACACTCCATGAATCGCACGCCGGCGCAGGTATTTCACGAGCGCCCCCCGGCCGCAGCCCGAAATGCAGACTCGGCCACGCGAGAGGAAGCGAGTAACTGTTGAGTATGCGGATGTTGAGGGCGCCGGAATATTTCTGCCCGTGGCCCGCTCTCGACGATTCTTCCCTGCTGCATCACCAGCACAAAATCGGCGACCTGCCCGACCAGGGTTAGATCATGGGAAATCAAAAGACAGGTGAGGCAGTGCTCTGCCTGAAGGTCCAGCAGAAGGTTCAGAATCTGCGCCTGGGTCGAAAGGTCCAGCCCTGAGAGTGATTCGTCGAGTATCAGCAGCTTCGGTTTCAACGCAATCGCTCTGGCGATGGCCAGCCGCTGCCTTTGACCGCCGCTGAATTCGAGCGGCCGCCGGTCCGCCCAGTCGGGCGATAGTCCGACCTCGGCCATCCAATCGCAGGCGCGCGCGCGCAGGTCCTTTCGTGTCCCCTGCCGCTGGATCTCGAGCGGCTCCATGATGATTTCTGCTGCGGAGAAGCGTGGATTCAAAGCCCCGGCCGAGTCCTGGAACACCATCTGGATATTGGGCCGCAGCTTGCGCTGATCGCGGGGGCTGAGTCGCGTTAGATCACGGTCTTCAAGCCAGATTTCTCCGCGATCCGGCCTTTCCAGCATCGCCAGACAACTTGCCAAAGTCGACTTTCCACATCCCGATTCGCCGACCAGAGTGGTCAGGCATTGCGATGGGAGGTCGAGGTCGACCTCGGTCAACGCGTCGACAAGAAATTCCTTTCGTGAAAACGACTGACGTTGAGCAAATCGTTTGCTCAACCCGCGCGCCCTTACGAGGGAGGGCGCGAGCGCAAGTCTGGCTGCGTGTTCAGATCCCATGGTTGAAGCAACTCACCCGCCGGTCCGGTTCCGGCGTGCTTTCGTCTGGAAATTTGGATTGGCAGCGAGCGATTCTCGCGGAACAGCGTGGTTCGAATACGCAACCTCGAGTCAACCGGTCCGCATCGCTCAGGCTGCCGGGTATTGCAGGCAGCCGCGTCATGCGGGCAAGGCCTTCTCTGGCTGAACTGCTGGGAATCAATTGCAACAAACCTTTGGTGTAAGGATGAAACGGCCGCTGGAACACCTGTGTCACGGGGCCATGCTCGACGATGCGCCCGCCGTACATCACGAGCACGCGATCGGCGAATCCGGCAAGCAGGGCTGGATTGTGTGTGATGAAGATCAGCGCGCACCCAAATTTGCGACGAACCGACCGCAGCAGGTCGAGAATCTCCGCCTGGATTGTGACATCCAGGGACCGCGTAGGTTCATCGGCGATGACCAGGTCGGGCTGGCATGCCAGGGCTTGTGCCATCACAACCCGATGCAGCTGGCCTCCGCTGAGTTGATGCGGATATGAGTTATAGATGCGGTCGGCTTCGGGCATGCAGACTTCGGTGAGAGCTTGCAAGCACTCTTGCTTCAGCCTGTTGCGCGCGGTCGGACGATGCGCTCGAATCACTTCGGCAATCTGATCGCCGACGCGCATGACCGGACTCAGGGCGAGTCCAGGCTCCTGAAACATTGCCGAGATTTTCGCGCCGCGAATCTCCTGCCAGCCGGATTCCTCCAACTGACGAAGGTCCTGCCCCCGAAACAGAATCGAGCCTTCGATGCAGGTCTTGCTGGGCAGCAGTCCAGAGATGGAAAGAGCCAGCGTGCTCTTACCGGAACCCGATTCGCCCAGGACGCCGACGATTTCTCCATGAGCGATATCCAAATTGAGGCAGCTCAAGGCTGGGGCAGCATGCGGGCCACCATACCGTACGGTCAGGCCACGGACCGACAATAACGGCGAGGCGCCGGTTGGCACTGGGTCGAGCAGCGTCCGCATCAGGCAATCTCCCGAGGAAAGGGGTGCAATCGATTGTGACGGATGCGGCCACCGTGGCTGAATTACCGAAGTAATGACGCGACTTCGAAAGGCCGAAAGTGGCTCCACTTCGAGGCCTGCCAGGCTCCGGACACTCGAAGAGCGAGGCGGCTTTCGTTCCGAAACGTTCCTTGATAAACTCAAGGCTGCTGTAGGCGCGTAGCTCAGTTGGTTAGAGCGCTACCTTGACACGGTAGAGGTCAGGAGTTCGAGTCTCCTCGTGCCTACCATATCTTTCAATCAGTTGCGGCGGTTGCGGTTTTGTTCCACGAATCCAACTCCCGATTCGACTCCCGAACTAGCTTTTCCAACACAGCGCCCTGAGCTTCAAGTTTATCTGCCTCGAAGCCGTGGGTGTAGTGGCTGAGCATGTTGAGGTTTGTCCACCGGAGCATCGCCCGGATCTGCGGATTCTCGTCGTTAGCCATGAGCCACGACGTGAGCGAATGCCTGAACGTGTGGAACCCGAATCGCTTGACCAGTTCTCCGCCCATGTACTTCTTGCCGTCCTTGACCTCGATCACTCCGGCTCTGACCGCAGCGGGCTTGATATGATCCGCCACAACCATAGAACCGCGACGCGGTTTACGTCCCTTAAGCTTTCGAGATGCAAAAACGAAGTCATCTTTTGAGGAATAGACCGATTCGGCACGCCATTCTTTCAGTAGCTGCCCTAGCACGTGGTGCATGGCTACCACTGACTTTGACAGCCTTGTTTTCGCTCCCGTCTCCAGTTCGCCGTATACATACGTCCTGCGGATGCGAATCTCCCCTCGCTCCCCAGATATGTCCGACCATCTCAACCCGAGCAGCTCGCTCATGCGCATTCCGGTAGCAGCGACCAGCACGAGCATGGTGTACTCGGGCTGTTGTAGCTGTTGCAGAACTTTGAGCGTCTGTTCTGGCGTGAGAACCACAGACTCGTAATCAGACGTGGACTCGATGCCCTTGACGTAGTGCACTGGGTTGTACTGCTCACCGAGCGGTAAAAGACCTTCGGACTGCGCGAACGTGAAGAGAGTGCCCATTACCGTCTTGATTTTGTAACGGGTACCGTTCTCCGCGACCAGCGACTTGAGCCATGCCTTTATCTTGGGCGGCTCGATCTTTACAGCGACACCTTATCGGCCCAGCGGAATCCGAGATTCAGTTGATGCAGCTTTGGCTTAGCCGGCAGAAGGTCCCTACAAAGGATCCGACTCAACTACAGGGCTCCGGCTCACGAAGGGACAAATAGCCGTGAGAATTTATAGTGTCGGTGTCCGGCTCTGGCAACTCGCTCAGCCGGGAAATCTCAGCTTCTGCTGCAAGGCGATGAAGCGGGGATCGGAGTGAAGATTGTCGAGCTCGGGCTCCACTCGCATGAACACCAAACCGTTGGATCGATCGGCGAAGGCCTTATCAAGCCAGTCCAATGCTTTCTCATTCTCGCCGAGTCCTACGTAGACAATCGCGAAGTAATAAGGAGAGACGTACTTTTTCTTTGACTCAAGCTCCATTTGCGCCAGCAGTTTCACCGCTTCCACCCGATTCCCCGCCCGGCCATAGGCATGCGCCAAGGCGGAGACCATCAGAGGCGCACCATGCGACAGATCCACCGCCTTGCGCAACTCCGGAATGGCAAGGCTAAAGTCTCCTTTTTGTTCGTAAGCCTGTCCCAGCACCAAGTGGGGCAGTTCGTAGGACGGATCCATTTCCAAGGTATTACGAAGCTGATCGATGGCACGGTCATATTGGCGCGCCATGTACAGACGCCATCCCAGACTGAAGTTGATGCTGATCGACAGGGGATCCAGGGCGCGCGCCCGGTTGATCTGGTCGAAACTATCCGGAATACGGTTCATGGCCATCAGATACAGCGAGTAGCGCTGGTAGGCTGTGGCGTAGCTCGGATTTGACTGTATCGCGTGATGGAACTCGGCCTCCGCTCCCGGCCAGTCCCAGTCATAGTTGAACTTCAAAGTGGCCAGCGAAGTGTCTGCCTCGGCCAGCGTGGGATCGATTTCCAGCGCCCGCTGTGCCGCCTCTTTCGCCTTAGGGGCGGCTTGATCGACCGACATCGTGCCAAAGATCGTGGAACCAACGATGGCATAGCAGTCGGACAATCCGGCATAGGCCAGTGCGTAATGCGGGTCCTGGCGCGTGGCCGACTCGAAATAGGCGATGGCCTTTGCCAGGTTTTCGTCGGATCGTTTGTTCCAATAGAAACGGCCTTTCAGGTAGTTCTCGTAAGCCTCGGGCACGATGGCGGGAGTTTTGGCCAGCCGTTCCCGGTCCTCCGGTGTCAGATTGATTCGAATCTCGTTGACAATGGCGGATGAAACCCGGTTCTGCAGCGCGAGGACATCCCCGATTTGGCTCTCGTAGGTGTCAGCCCACAACGCATGATCGGTGGAGACCTGGATCAGTTCGGCGGTAATTCTCACCCGGCTCCCGACCCGCATCACGGTTCCCTCCATGACCGCGTCGACATTGAGGTCCCGGGCAATTTGGGAAATCGGCTTGTGCGTTCCCTTGTAGGCCATGGCCGTGGAACGCGAAATGACCCGCAGGGAGCGTATCTGGGCCAGATTGGCGATGAGCTCGTCGGTCATGCCGTCTGCAAAATAGTCTTGTTCTTTGTCCCCGGAAAGATTCTCCAGGGGAAGCACGACCAGAGAAGTCGTCGGCGAAGGGATGTTTGGGGATGGAGCTATCGGACTGACTTTGCGCGAGTAGATGGCGGCAGCGGCGAGGACAGCGGCTGCCAGCAGCGCGGTCAACACCCAGACTACGCGGCGGCGGTCGCCACCGCGGGTGGAGACCGTCCCTACCGGGACCGATATCGCTTTGCCCGCTTGCGCTCCCGGAACCGCAAGCGAACTTTCCGTCGCGGGCTCGGGCGCGTCTCTCGGCGGCACGAAAAAAGACTCGTCGACGTGGGCTATAAAGCGATAGCCCCGCTTCGGGATCGTCTCCACAAACCGCGGATTCTCCGACGAGTCACTCAGGACTTCGCGCAGGCGCATCACTGCATTGTTCAGGCCGTGGTCGAAGTCAACGAAAGTATCGCTTTGCCAAAGGCGCTTGCGCAATTCGTCGCGGGTGACGACCTCGCCTGGCTTCTCTAGAAGGATCGCAAGGACCTGGAACGGTTGCTCGGGGAGTTTGAGGCGCAGCCCGTGCTTGCGCAATTCGGAACCCTTGAGGTCCACTTCGAATACACCGAAGCGGACAATTCTCGCGGAAGCAGTGGAAGTTCCCATTAATAAAGCGGCCCGTTGGAGTATAGCTCCGTTGTGAATGCAAGGTCAAAGCTGTGATGTCGGCAGCTAACCCGTTCCTTTTCAGTAACAAAGGAAAGGATGTCCCAGAGATGCAGAAGTGTTTTCGATTGGATGCATCAGGGATTGCGTTGCGACCCGAAGCTGGAAGAGAGTGGCTCCGACCGGCAAGAGGCGTGCACTTTACCCACTGCGAGGAGCCCATGACAACCCAGCACAAACTAGCGAAGGTCACGATACTGGCGCTGCTTTCCCTAACCTTTCTTTTGGCGTGGCCATGCGGGCTGCGCGCTCAGGTCGTAGGCGCAACCTTGTCTGGCGTCGTGAAGGACTTGTCCGGTGCAGCCGTTGCGTCTGCCAAGGTTTCAGTCAAAAACCTCGCGACGGGCGATGTGCGCGACGTAACCACCAACGAGACCGGTTTGTACTCAGCACCGAACCTGTTGCCCGGTCCTTATCAGGTCGGGGTTTCGGCGCAGGGGTTTACAGCCGTCGTTCAAAAAGGGATCACGCTCACCGTCGGTGCCGAGCAGGAACTCGATTTCACGCTCAAGGTCGGTAAGGTGACTGAAACGGTGGAAGTTACCAGTGCGATCCCGGCGGTGCAGACCAATTCGTCGGCCATCTCAGCGACCGTCGATTCCACCACGGTCCGGGAGTTGCCTCTGAACGGGCGCGACTGGACCTCGCTGGCCACGCTGGAACCGGGAGTCGCCAAAATCCCCAACCAGGTAACGACAGCATTTAGCGCGAATAAAGGAAACCGCGGGTTCGGAAACCAATTAACCGACTCCGGGCATCGACCGAATGAAAATAGCTACCGGGTCAACGGCATCATCGTGAACGATTACTCAAACGCAGCACCCGGCGGCGCTACTGGCCTCAATCTGGGTGTTGACGGCATCCAGGAGTTCTCGGTCGTCACCACGGGTTATACGGCGGAGTATGGTCGGACTTCCGGCGCGATTGTGAACGCCATCACCAAATCTGGCAGCAACAGGTTCCATGGCGACGGCTACTTTTTTGATCGTGACAAGATTTTTGATGCCAGGAACTACTTTGACCCGCCGACCATCCCATCATTCCGGCGCGTGCAATTTGGCGGGTCGGCTGGCGGCGCCCTCATTCAGAACAGGACGTTCATTTTCGGCGACTACGAAGGTGTGCGGCAGGATCAGCCTGCGTCCCAGACCATCAAAGTGCCCACTCAGGAGGCGCGAAACGGCATGCTGTGCTCGGATGCGGCTTGCTCGTCCCTGACTTCAGTTCCGGTAAACGCCAACATTGTTCCATACCTGTCGTTGTGGCCGTGTCCCGCAACCTGCCAGAGCACTGCCAATGCCGATGTCGTTCTTGTGAACGTAGCGCTGGCCGGGATCGCGAAAGAGAATTATTTCTCCGGGCGATTGGACCAGAAAATATCGGCCAACGACAGTCTGGCGGCGAGCTATTTCTTTGATTCCGGTCCCCAGTCCCAGCCCGATCCGTTGCAGAATGCGATCCATCAGGTGTTCTCCCGCCGGCAGATGTTCGGCCTTGAAGATACGCATATCTTCAGCCCGCAGGTCGTCAATACGATCCGCTTGGGCGTGAGTCGAGTCATTGGAGACATCAACACGCCGATTTCCGGCGATACTGTGGCGACTAACCCCGCTCTCGCCATCGCTCCCGGCGCTAAAGCAACACCGCAGATTTCAATCTCGGGTCTCACGACCGCGATTGGATTGGGCGGACTCAATCGCTTCACCCACGCCTGGACTTCCTACCAGGCGGGCGACGACGCCTTTATCACTCGTGGAGCCCACCAGATAAAAATTGGGTTTGCCTTCGAGCGGATGAATTACAACATCCTGGAGCAGTTGAGTCCAAACGGCAGAATGAGCGGCTATAGCGGGACCTTCGCGGGTGGAACCGTGGCCAACGGAAGCCTGGCGAATTTTCTTTCCAATACGCCGGATAAACTCAATGCACTGGCGCCCGGCGGCTCTCATGAAGTGGCCATTCGCGAGAGTCTGTTCGCCGGATACATCCAGGACGACTGGCGGGCGCGTTCGAACCTGACCCTGAACCTGGGCCTGCGCTATGAGTTCACGACCAAGCCCAAGGACGCAAACGGCAACATCCAGGAGATCACGACCCTGGTCAATTGCACTTCCAGTGCAACCGCGTGCGGACCGGTTCATGTTGGCAGCTTTATCGCGACGAATCCAACCACCAAGAATTTCGAACCTCGCATTGGTTTCGCCTATGATCCGGGCAAGAACGGAAAGACGGCGATCCACGGCGCATTTGGCATGTTCGATGTTCTCCCCCTGCCCTACGAGTTCGGCCTGAATACCGCCGCGACGTTCCCCTTCCAGATTGTTGGCAATGACCCGAATGCGATGCTTGGCACAGGCGTCACCGATCCCAACGTCAATTTCGATCCCACAAAAGTCAGAAACCGCTACATTCAGCAAGATCCAAAGCGCGCTCTGGTCATGAATTGGAACGTCAACGTGCAGCGCGAACTGGCTCCGGGTTGGACGGCGTTAGTCGGGTATTTGGGCTCGCGCTCAGTTCATCTTTCGGTGTCGGCGGACGACATCAATCTGGTGCAGCCAACGGTAAGCTCGGCCGGCCTGCTGTGGCCGGTGAGCGGAGGTGTCGCCATCGATCCCAACTGGGCAGGCGGCACCGGCGGCTCAGGAATCCGTCCGGTGTTGTTTGATGGGTCCGCATCCTATGAAGGGCTGCAGGCGAAGCTTACGAAGTCCATGAGCCACGGCGTACAAGGGCAATTCTCCTATGCTTTCGGCAAGTGCCGTGACAACAGCTCCGCACCGGTTACCGGCGACACGTATGCAAATTCGATTGCCGTACCCATCCTGTTTTCGCAGTCGTATCGCGAAGGAGCTTGCGACTTCGATATCCGTCATGTCGCCACGGGGACACTGCTTTGGGACGTGCCGGGACCGAAATCAGGAATGATGGCCTATGCCCTCGGAGGATGGGAAGTTGGTACTATCGTGACAGTTACCAGCGGCTCGCCCTTCACACCCACCATCGGCGGCGGCGGTGATCCACTTGGCACCGGCTTTAATGGCGACTTCTCGATGGACTTCGCCAGCATCACCAAGGGATGCAATCCAATCCACGGCGGCGTGAACTATCTCAAC